>Ga0105049_10006279_pt1 | contig 13844 bp, 8 predicted proteins | sample MAT06_FD_78087 | JGI IMG/M metagenome (GOLD analysis project Ga0105049, IMG submission 78087) | Freshwater microbial communities from Lake Fryxell liftoff mats and glacier meltwater in Antarctica - MAT-06 | ecosystem: Environmental > Aquatic > Freshwater > Ice > Liftoff microbial mat | place...
CATCGCGCCCAATGCGCTATTCCTGCTATTCGGCATCTGGATGCTGAACCGGTATCGCGCGCTGTAGGGTTAGGCTGTGTTTGATAAATGGCTTCGAGCTGGTCCGTTGAGCGAGAACGGGTCATGACGATGGCGCCGATGACGAGGCGATGTGGTTCATCGTCGAGGAATCGCGACGCGTCAGGACGAAGGTTCGCAGCCATCGGAAAGCCGAATGCAATTGTCAAACACAGCCTAGGCCGTCGAGCACGCGGTCGAAGATCGCCCGCGCCCTCTCGAATCGGGATTCAAGGCCCGCGGCGGCGCCGTCCCACTGGCTCTTGCCCGTCTCTCCGAAGCGGAGCGTCAACTGGTCCGCCACGCCGCGCGCCAGGGCCTCCTGCTTCTCCGCCGTCGCGGGATACTGGTCCTGCGTCGTCTCCCACAGGACGCGGTGGGCGCGTTGCAGAATACGCAGCAGCCCCAGATGATCCAGCAGCCAGGCGCCGTCCTCCGCCGGGACATCGCCCCGGCGGATGAACTCCGCCAGCGCCTGCTCCGTCGTCATGGGAAAGAGCACCGCGGCCTCCGCGTGGTTCCCGAGTTGGAAAAACTGCGTCAGGAACTCCACATCCACCACTCCGCCGGGGCTCGACTTCATGTCAAACAGCGCATTGCGCGGCACGCGCACGTGCTCTTCGATACGGCGCCGCATGGATTGGATCTCGCCCGCCAGCCCGGGCAGCGGGCCGATCTCGCCAAAGACCTTGTATAGACGCGATAGCACCTCTCCGCCGAACCCGAGGTCGCCCGCCACGGCGCGCGCCTTCGTCAGGACCTGCCACTCCCACAGGCCCGCCTCCCGGCGGTAGTACTCCACAAACCGGTCGGCAGTGGCGGCCAGGGGGGCCCCCGCGCCGTCGGGACGAAGGCGCGCGTCCACCTTCCAGAGCTGCCCATCGGGAGAGATCGCCGCCATGTGCCCGATCGCAATTTGGCCCACGCGATCCACCCAGCGCGTCATCGCCTCGCCCATCCACACGTCGTTGCCCTCCACCACAAAGGCGATGTCCAGATCCCCCGCGATGTGCACCTGGCCGTCGCCGATTCCGCCTAGGCCGATGATGGCCCACCGCGCCGGGAGCCGCGACGCGCCGATGCCTTCCAGCGCCTCGCGCTCCGCCACCGCGGCCACGAAGCGCAGTACTCCCTCCGCCAGGCGCGTTGCCCGCGCCGCCGCGGCGGGGGCGGGCGCCACGGCAAGGACTTCCTGCGTGCTCAGGAGGAACCCCTCAAGCTGCTTGAATTGGCGGATGCGCCGCAGGTCGTTCCCGATGCTTCCAGTGGGCGGCGCCAGAGATGCCAGCGCCTCGTCGGTCCGCCCCTCCGTCAGGCCGCCCCCCCGAAAGATTTCCTCCAGCCACTCGGGATGCGCGATCAACTGGCGCGCGAGGAAGGAGCCAAAGCCCAGCGTCCGCAGGAAAAGCCGCAGGATCGGCGGATGCGTGAGGCACATCTCGTACACGAACTTGTTGCCGCGCGCCGCCTTCATCATCTGGTCGAAGTGGCGCACGGCCAACTCCGGCAGCGCCACGCGGGGGAGCTCGGCGAGGAGCATCGGAAGGAGCTTCGCGAAGTCCGCCCGCGCGCTGGCGCTTGGCGCGTATTCGCGCGTCCCCGTCGCCAGCGCCTTCAGCGCGCGATAGCCTTCCTGCGTGCCGAGTCCCGCCGGGCGCAACTGCTCCAGCACCTCGTCGGGAGGCTCCTCCGTGAAGAGGAGATGATCCAGCAGGGAGAGGCCCGCGTCCTCGCCCCTTGCGTGGAACTTTTCCTCGAATCGCGTCCTCACGAAGTCGCGCAGCCCCGCGATGGTCTTCTCGAAATCCGCGGGCTTCAGGAAGCCGCACCGCAGCGCCAGCGCCTCGCGCTCCCGCGGGTCCGATGGCATCCGGTGAGTCTGGGCCTCGTGCATCATCTGCAGCGTGTGCTCGACGCGGCGGAAGAGGTGGTACGCGCGCTCCAGCCTTTCCGCCGTGTCGGCGTCCATGATCTTCGCGGCTTCGAGCATGGATAGCCCCATCAGCGTGGACCGGACGCGGAGCGCGGGCATCTCCTCTCCGTGAAGGAGTTGCTCCGCCGAGACGAGGAACTCGATTTCGCGAATGCCGCCGGTGCCGCGCTTGATGTCCAGCTTGCGCGATTCGGCGTCGAGCGACTCGTGGTCGATGCGGCGCTTCAGGCGCGCGATCTCCGGAAAGAGTTCCTCGGCCACGTTGTGCGTATAGACAAACTGCTCCACGATCTTGTCGAAGACCGACGCCAGTTTCCCGTCTCCGGCCAGGCAGCGCGCCTTCTGGTAGGCGATCTTCTCCCACACTCCAGCCTGAGTGTTGAGATATGCCGAGTAGGCGGGCCGCGACCGCGCCAGCGGACCGTTGATGCCCTCCGGCCTCAGGCGCGCATCCACGCGGAACAGAAAGCCCTCCGCGTTGCGGTCCATGATCCAGGAACTCACATCGCGCGAGAGCGCGTTGAAGTACTCGTGGTTGCTCACGCGGCGGACGCGCTGGCCGCCGAGCCCCACCGGCACTCCCTCCGTTTCGCCCTCCTCGTCGTAGACGAAGATTATATCCACGTCGGAGCTGAAGTTCAACTCCCCCGCGCCGAGTTTCCCCATCGCGTAGATACAGTAGCCCGATTCCCCCCCGCCGGTTTCCGATATCGGTAGCCCGTGGATCGCCAGTAGCCGCGCGCGACACTCCTCCAGCGCGACCTCCACCACGGCCTGGGCAAGGCTCGACAGCTCGCGGCAGAGTTCCCCCGTCATCCCCAGCTCCCGGATGTCGCGGATGCCGATGCGGAGCAGCTCGCGCTTCTTGAAGAGCGTCGCCGCCGCGCGCCGCGCCTCGAAATCCGCGTGTGGCGCCAGCGCCTCTGCAAGCTGCTCGCGGTACCGCTCCACCGGCTTCTCGCGATTGAGCCGGCTGTGGCGAAAGATCCACGCCAGATATTCGGGATGCGCGATCACGATTTCACTGAGGTACTGGCTGAAGGAGAAGAGCGAGCTTAGGAAGTGAAGCTGTTCGGGATTGTGGGGAAGGCCGCTGACCTCGCTGGCCATGCCGTTGCCGAGCGCGCGCAGGTAGCGGTCGAAATGGCGCAGCGCCATCGCCGGGTCGGCGGAGAAGCTGAGCGAGCGGACCAGGTGGGCGCCGAACTCCGCGGCGCCGTGCTCCTCGCCCACAAGCGCCAGAAGGCTTGCCAGCAGCGGCCTGTCCCCGGCGCGCGACTCCGCCGGCCAGTTGTGTATTGCCAGCAGCCGATCCAGAAAAGCCGCCAGCGACTCGCCCGGCTCCAGGCTCAGGATCGGATAGCGATGCGCCGGGCTTGCGGCGCTCTCCTCCGGTTCGTCCGGGGCGTCAGTCATTCCGCCGTATATCCGCCGCGTCCAGGATCAAGTCGCCGTTGTTGTCGAGCGCCAGCGTGCCAGAATCCACGCCAAGCAGCGCGGGAACCACGTCGCCGGGCACCAGCGTTGCCGAGGGCGATGCCGTCGCCGATGGGGACGGTGTGGGCGTCAGTGTCAGCGTCGGCGTTGCGGTCAGCGTCAATGTCGTTGTGGTGGGTGTTCCTGTTCCCGTGGGTGTCGGACTCGCCGTCGGCGACATCGTTGGCGTTGCCGTGGGGAATCCGCGAATCTCCACGGGTGGAGAAAACGGCACCACGATGGAACGCTCGATCTCGGCGCCGCGCTGCATCACGGCCCTCACGTTCAGGATGTTCCCGTTCCCCGGGAAGTCCTCCACGTTCGCGCTCGTTCCGGGAACCGTCACCAGCACGTTTCCAGCCCCGCCGAGGGGCAGGAAAGTGACCTCGTAACCCGTCACCTCGCCAAAGATCGGCTGCGAGGCATTCCATGCGGCAACGGGCCCCATGGCGCCGGTGTTTCCCAGGCCCCTTCGATTCAGCGGCGCCGCCGCATGGCGCGAGATCATCAGTCCATCCGCCACATAGTTCTCGCCCGCATTGACGAAGCCGTTGTTCTTTCCATCGCCCAGCATCGCGTTGGGCACATAATCCAGAACGCCATCGCCATTCATGTCGCCAAAGGCGGACGAATAGGCGAAGAGGTCGCCGTCGAGCTGCTCCGGCTTGCCATCGACGCCATAGACGAGGGCGCGCATGAGTTCGGGCGTTGTGTTCACCGGATCGACGAAGACGCGCGTGGGCATCTTCGGAAGGGCCTGCCCACCGTAGATCACCATCGCATAGCCGGACTGAAGCCGGTTGCTGGATGGGTTGCCCTGCGGCACGGCATAGAACAGGTCTAGGGCGCCGTCCTTGTTGATGTCGAAGAGTTCGAAGGTATCGCCCGCGATGCCAAGCGATTCAGTTCCGTAGATCCCGCTGACGAAGCCAGCGGGCGGCGAGGCCATATCGATGGCGACTGAGTTGCGAAGCGCCGCCCCGCCGGGAAACATATAGGCTGCGCCCACGGTGGAGACCGGCGGGGGGCGCTTGGCCAACAGCGCGCCGACAAACAGGTCGTCCACGCCATCGCCAGTAAAATCCCCCGCAAAGAGTTCCTCGCCGAAGTAGTCGTCCCGTGTTTCGCCATAGATGATCGTTGTCTCGATCTCTACTGGAAGGCTTGCCAGATCGAGTGCGCGGAAATCCTTCAGCTTCGCCGCATCCCAAAAGATCGTCGCCTCGCCCGCGTTGAACCGCGTGCCTTCGGGGCCGTCTCCTCCGCCGGATCCCGGATACCCATTGGCGCCATAGGCCAGCCCGGATCGATTCACCCCTGCCGAGATGATTGCATCGCGCCTTCCATCGCCATCCAGGTCGGCGGAGAAGCTGGTCGCGCCAAAAAGGTCCGCGGCGTCGCGGCCATAGATCACCGTCAGTGCTTGCGCCGTCTCCGCGTCGCCCACGCGTATATACGGGCGGTCGGGGAAGGAAGACCCCGCGCTCCATGCGATCACCGCGGCGCCCGCGTTGGTCCGGTTGTTCGCCAGGCCATCGGAAAGGTCCATGCCCATGATCGCGTCCAGCTCGCCGTCGCCGTCCAGATCGTCGATCTGGAACCAGCTCCCCAGGCGGTCGTTCTCGCGCTGGCCAATGAAGAACTTGGCGCGCTGGCTGGATGGGAGGGACTTGATGTCGAGCGTGCGGACGCTGGCGCCCCAGTCCGGCGCGCCAAACAGGATCACGGCCTCGCCCGCGCGGGGGGCGTCGGCAATGAACTTTCCGTGGGAGGCGCCGACCAGGATGTCGTCGAAGCCGTCGATATCGAAATCCGCCACGTAGGCCTCCACGCCAAACAGGCTGTGGGTCTCCGCGCCGTGGACCGTGAGCTGGGGCCCGGTGTAGGTGTTCCAATCGACTTCTGCGCCGATGGTGCCGTCGCCGAAAGTGATTCTCAGGACGCCGTTGGCCGTCCTCCCCAGCGTCGAGCCCGAGAAGGGGGACGCCGCTATATCCAGGAATCCATCGCCATTGAAATCGCCCGTGGTCACGGGCACGCCGCGCTGGCCGCCAGCCATGTCGGTGTAGTAAGTGAACGACGACCCGGTCGGGCGGTTGCGCAGGTCAAAAACCTCGCCCGGCCCGCCCAGGGCCAGTCCAACGGGAAGTGCCATCGCCGTGCACCAAATCGCCTGAAATCGTAGCAAGGGGCTCCTCCGCGCGTGGCGTGAATTCAATACCATGCTTGGATAGACCAAGCCCTCCGCCCCCGCAAGCCCAGCCCGCACGACATTCCCGGTTGCCACCGCGCCGCCAAGTGGCCGGAATCCCCAGCCATGTGGCAGCGGGTCGAGCAACAGTTCTCCGATTTCTACGTCCAAAGCGGCGGGATCATCCTCACGTTCCTGCGCGGGATGAGGGAATTCCACCTTGGCGGCAACGAGCGCCGGCGCCTCCTCCAGCAGATGGCCCGCGTCGGGTGGGAGACCATTCCCCTCGCGCTGATGATCGGGCTCTTCACCGGGATGACCGTGGCCCTCGGCACGGGAATCGTCCTCGCTCAGTTTGGCCAGCAGCAGTGGATCGCCAGTGTCGTCTCCGAGTCGATGATCAAGGAGATGGGTCCCGTCTTCACCGCCTTCATCATCGCCGCCCGCGTCGGCGCCGCCATGACGGCGGAGCTGGGCACGATGGCGGTCAACGACGAGGTCAACGTCCTCCGCGTGCTCGGCATCCGTGTGAACCGCTACCTCCTGATGCCGCGCATCGTCGCGGCGGTCACCATGACGCCTGCGCTCACGGCTTATTCCACCGTCATGGGACTCTTTGGCGGTTGCCTGATCGCCACGAGCTATTTCGGCGTCAGTTGGGTCACCTTCTGGGCAGAGACCTTCCGCTACATCACCGTGGGAGAAATCGCCAAGGGCCTCTTCAAGGGCGTTGTCTTTGGCGCGATCTACAGTTCCGTCTGCTGCTACAAGGGCGTGAACACCTCCGGCGGCGCCGAGGGCGTGGGCCGCGCCACCACCAGCGCCGTCGTTGTTTCCCTCAGCGGCATTCTCGTCGCCAACTACCTGCTCACTCGCTACCTCTTCGGCTGATATCCCATTCCGCGGCGGCGCCCCGATGGCGGAATCGCAAGCCCAGCCTCGCGCGCCCGCTTCGGCTCGAATCTACCTGATCGTTGGACTCGCGGCGACGCTGCTTCGCGCGCTCTATTTCCTGGAGCACACGGGATCGCCACTCTTCGCGCTGCCGCTCCTGGACCAGAAGTACTATGATGGATTCGCGCGGGCACTCCTTGGCGAGGGGAGCCTGCGCGACTTCGCGGGCTTCCGCCCGATGCTGTATCCGCTCTTCCTCGCCGCGTGGTACTGGATCGCGGGCCCAGCCATGGGGATTGTACTGGCGATCGCGGTCCAGCACGCCCTCGGCGTGGCAACCGCGCTGCTGGTGGCAAGCGTGGCGGGGCGCATGTTCCGCTCGGCCCGCGCGGCGCTGGCGGCGGGCCTGCTGTATGCGCTGGCGTCGCCGCCGCTGTACTTCGAGGGCGACTTGCTCATCGAGCCCTTCCTCGCCTTCCTCGTCATGGCCCTGCTGTGGCTGATCGCCCACACCGTGGCGCAATCGGGCGGGCGCCGCATCGCGGGATGGATCGCGTGTGGCGTGCTGGCCAGCTTCGCCGCCCAGGCGCGGCCCAACATGGTGCTCTTCTTTGCGGCGTTTCCCGCGGTGGCGGGATTGCACTGGCTCAGTTGCAGGCGGCGGGAATCGCTTCTGCCCTTGCTGGCGCTGGCGGCGGCGTTCGTCACCCAGGCGTTGTGGGGATTCGCCAACGCGAGGCAGTCGGGATACTACCAATTTGTCACCGGGGCCGGCGGGATAAATCTCTATGTCGGCAACAATCGCCAGGCCGACGGCATGATCCCGCGTCAGGCTCGCGCGGCGACCTACTCGGGCGAATACCGCGATTCCATCCAGGTGTTTGCGGAGCAGGAGTACCGCCGCGAGATAGCGGCGCGCGGGACCGCCCCCAGCGACGATCCGCGTGTCATCTCCGATTTCTGGTCCGCGAAGGCACGCGGGGAAATCGCCGCCGATCCTCCTCGCTGGATCGGACTGATGTTGAAGAAGTCGTGGCTGATGACGTGGAATCACGAGGTCGCAAACAACAATTCCTTCTCCTTCATTCTCAGGGAGGAATCGCTCCTGCTGCGCCTCCTACCGGTGAGATGGTGGCTGCTGATTGCACTGGCTCCGGCGGGGGCGTGGTTTGCCTGGAGGCGGGGCGACCGGCGCATTCTCGCCTTTGTCGTTGCGCATATACTTCTATACAGTGCCAGCATCGTCCTCTTCTTCGTCAACTCGCGCTTTCGCATCCCGATCTGGCCGACGATGGCGATTTTGGCGGGCGGGGGAGTGGCATGGGCATGGGACTTCGGCAGGCATCCAGCAAGGGAGCGCCTGGCCCTGTGTTCCGCCGCCCTCGGCATGGCCGCCCTGTCGCTCGCAAACTGGTGGCGCGTGCCGCCCGACGACTACTCGCGCGACTACTTCTTCCGCTCGATCGCCAACTTCGAGATCGGTCGCCCCGCCGACGCCGTCGCCGACGCGCGCCGCGCGGTGGAACTGGATCCCGCCAATGCGGACATCCACTTCCAGTTGGGCAATGCGCTCTTCGCGGCGGATGATTTCGCCAACGCCCGCTTGTCTTTTCTGCATGTCACGGGGATGGAGCCCGCGGAGCCGCGCGCGTGGAACAACCTGGGGGCGACGTTGGAGGCGCTGGACGATCACGCGGGCGCGTACCAAGCCTACCTGCGTGCGCTGGAAGTGGCGCCCGGCCACCTGTCGTCGCTGGCGGGTGCGGCGATTCTGGAGATTCGCGCGGGCTTCCTCGACGACGCGGAGCCTCGCGTGGAGAAGGCGCTTTCCTCCGGCGGAGTCACCCGCGCCGACGTGCTCTTCGCGAAGGCGATTCTTCTCCGCGCGCGGGGCCGCGGCGCCGATGCCGCGGAGTGGCTCGCTCGCGCGCAAGCCACCGCGCCCGCGCTCGTTGCGCGAATGCTCCAACAATACGAGGTCAAGCTGCCGCCGCGGCAGCTTCGCCCGGAGTAGCCCGCACCGTCGCGGTCGGCGGCGCCGGGGGAGCCTCGGGAATCGACAGTAGCCGCAGGCTGTTGAGCACCACCAGCACCGTGCCGCCCTCGTGGCCAAAAACGCCCGCCAGCAGCGGCAGATGCCCCAGCAGCGCAAAGGCCATCAGCACCGCCGCGGCGCCTATGGCGATGGTCAGGTTCTGGGCTACCACGCGGCGTGTGCGGCGCGCCAGATCCACGGCCATCGGAAGGGCGATCAGCCGGTCCTTGGCCAGGATCATGTCGGCTTGCGCCAGCGTCGCCGCCGAACCGCGCACGCCCATCGCCACAGCCACGTCGGCCTCCACCAGGGCGGGAGCGTCGTTCACGCCATCGCCCACCATCATCACGCCGCCCTGCAGCGCCAGCGCGCGGATCGCCTCCACTTTGCCCTCGGGCCGCAACTCGCCCCGGGCATCGGCGATGCCAACTTGCTTCGCCAGCCGATCCACGGCGGCCTGGGTGTCGCCGCTGATGATCAGCGGCGTCAGGCCGCGCGCGCGCAGCGCGGCTACCGCTTGCGCCGCGTCCTCGCGCGGCGTCTCCGCCAGATAGAAGTGAATCGATGGCTTGCCGTCCGCATATAGCACCACGCGCGAATACTCGCGATCCTCGCCGTCGAGCGCGTCGCAGCCTCGCGCGCGGCCCAGCTCGAACTTGCGCCCGTGCCATTCGCCAGTCATGCCGCGGCCCGCGCGCTCGTGAACTTCCTTCATCGTGGGATGCGCGCCACGCTCGAATTCCTCGCGAAAGTTGCGCGCGATCGCGAGCGATGCCGGATGCGTGGAGGACCGCGCAAGGTCCCACGCCACGCCCAGCATCTCGGGGTCCTCGGCGCCGGGGCCCGTGACCTTGACCACGCCGGGGATTCCCACGCTCAGGGTTCCCGTCTTGTCAAAGGCGGCCATGCGCGCGCCCGCAAGCGCCGCCAGCCCGCGCCCGCCGTTGAACAGGATGCCGCGCCGCGCGCCGCTCGCGATGGCCGCAAGAATGGCGCTCGGCACCGACAGCACGATGGCACAAGGCGATCCCGCCACCAACAATGCCATCGCGCGATAGGTCGCATCGGCCGCGGTCAATCCCATGCCCAGCCACCACGCAAGGAATGCCACCGCCGATACGGAAAGGATCGTCACGGTGAAGATGCGCCCCGCCTTGTCCGACAGTTCCTGGGCGGGCGAGCGGCGCATCGGCGCGTTCTCGATCAGATGGATTATCTTCTGGAAGGAACTTTCGGCCGCGAGTCGCGTCACCGACGCGCGCACCACTCCGCCGCCGTTCACGGCGCCCGAGGGGATGTCCGTGCCGACTTTGGCCTCGCTCGGCGCCGACTCGCCGGTGATGGCGGAAAGGTCCAGCGTGGTCTCACCCTCCACAATCTCGCAGTCCACCGCGACGCGTTCCCCCGCGCGGACGAGAATCGTGTCCCCGGGAACCAGATCCAACACGGCGACGTCCTTGAATTCCCCGCCCTCCACGCGCATGGCGCGACTGGGTAGCTCCGCCACCAAGTCCTTCACCGATGCACGCGTGCGGCCGCGCGCATAGGCCTCCATCGCGCGGCTCGCGCCGAAGAGCGCCAGAAGGGAGGCGCCCTCTCCCGGGTGCCCGAGGAACCAAGCCCCCAGGGCCACCACGACCATCAACAGGTCAACATCCACCTGGCCGTGGGCCAGCGACTGCGCCATCTCCGGAAGGGGATACCGCATCCCGGCGATGAAGGCCGCCGCAAACAGCGCGGCGGAGACGATCGGCCACGCCGCGGAGGTCGCGAGGGCCGCCAGAAGGAAGGCGAGGCACAGCGCTGACGCGACGGCGGGCTCCCTCCATCCGGAGGTCCCGTCGCTGTCGGGGTGACCGTGGCTTTCTACGTGGGCTTTCATCTTTTTCTCCTCGTTTCGAACTGCGCACGAAAGATGCCCCATATCAGTTTTCCATGCGAACTATTTCTTTGTCCGCATCGCCCAAGCGCTCTATGGATAGTTCCATTGTGCTTGGGCCACCCCAACGCCTACCATACAGGCCTATCTGATCCGAGGGCATGCCGATGAAGATGAGCGAAACCCGCATCCGCAAGTTGGCCAAGGCCATGGCCCGCGAAATGACCACCCGTGGCGCCGTAAAATGCATGACCGGGGCCGACCAGATCGCCGACGTGATCGGCAAGATCATGGTGCAGGACCAGCGCATCGAGGAGGAGATCGAAGGCCAGGCGCGCGAGATGCTCTCCCGCCAGCCGAGCCTTCCGCCGGAGGGAACCGGCGAGTACTTCGCCGCGTTTCAGCAGGCCAAGCGCGCCATCGCGATTCGCAAGGGCTTCAAGCTGTAGGGGGAATCAAACGCCGCGCTGCTTCGTCAAGCTGCGGCGCCACCGCTCCGAAATCGCGTCGAGCCCAACCACGATCGCGAGGATCATCAGCAGGCCCGCGATGGCGGCGGGGAACTGGCGCCATTCGATGTAGTACATCAGGTCCTGCCCGATGCCGCCCGCGCCCACCACGCCCAGAATGCTGGCGGAGCGAATGTTGTACTCGAACACGAACAGGCACGCGCCCACCAGTGCCGGACGCGCCGTGGGAAGGATCGCGCGACGGAAGATCTGGAGCCTGCTTGCACCGAGCGCCTTCAGCGCCAGCGCCGGGCGGTTGTCGGCGTCCTCCAGCCCTTCGTAGAACAACTTCGTCAGATACCCCATCGAGTAAGCCGCCAGCGCCATCACGCCCGAGGCCGGACCCAACCCCACAAAGGCCACAAAGAACAGCGCCCACACGATCGACGGCACCGTGCGGACGACGTTGAGCAGGAATCGCGCGGGAACGCGCAGCAGCCGCGGCGACGTCGCGCGAGAGGCCATCACCGCCATGGGCAGCGACAGCGCCACGCCCGCGAGCGTCCCCACCAGGGCCATCTGGATCGTCTCCACGAGCGAGGCAAAGAGCGTCGCCCACGGCAGCGCCGCGACCTCGGCCCAACTCGACGGCAGCAGTCTCCTCAGAAACGCAGAGACGCCGCTGGCCTCCATCGAGGAGGCCGCACGCACAAGGCCCAGCGCCGACGCGGACCACCATACCGCCGCGCCCATCATCGCCACCGCCACGGCGGGGGCGACGCGCCTCCACAGGGGCGCGCCAGCCTCGGTCGCCGCGTCCTGCCGCGGCGTGGGCACGAACTCGCTGTCCTGCGGATGGTGCGCGGGCACCGCGTGCATCGTCCCCCACGCCTCGGCGGCGCTTGCGGTGGAGAGCGCCAACTTTCCATCCCGGACGACGATGTACCGGTCAAAGAAATCGGGATCGGGCCCCGCGTCGTGCATCGACAGCACCAACGCAAAGCGATGGCGCCGTTGCAGGACCGCAAGCACCTCCAGCAGGCGCCCGGAGTTGGCCGGGTCCAGGGAGGCCATCGGCTCGTCGGCCAGAATCGCGTCGGGCTGGCCACAGAGCGCCCGCGCAATCGCGACGCGCTGGCGCTGGCCGCCGGAGAGCGAGGACGCCTTGCGATCAATGAATTCGGAGAGTCCCAACTCTGCCAGCAACGACTTCGCCCGCGCCACCACTTCGCGCGGGAATCCAAAAAGGCCCTGCCGCCCCGGCATCCGCCCCAGGGCGCCGTTGCACACATTGGCCAGCACCGTCGCTTCCCCCACCAGGCGAAGGTCCTGATAGATCAAGCTCGCCACGCCGCCACGCTCAAGCGTCCCCTCGTTCAGCGGAAGCGAACCTTCCAGCGCGCGCAGCAGCGTCGTCTTTCCACCACCCGATGGACCCAGCAACGCCACGCGTTCTCCCGGCTGCAGGGTCAGCGACACGCCGACAAGCGCCGCCTTCTCCGCCCGCCCATAACGCACGCTGGCATCGCACAGCCTCAGCACCGGCGCGGCTTCCGCGGTGCCTGCCTCTCCCGCGCCGACGGCCAGGGTCAGGGGCTGGGGATACACACTCACTCGACGAGGCCCGCCAATCCGAGGCCCGTGTTTTCGAGCGCCGCCTCGGCGCCCTTCAGGTGTTCCTTCTCGTCCACTTCCTTGAACGTCGCGGCGCCGTAAACATCCGAAAGCAGCGCGGGCTGCTCCTTCGCGATGCGCAGGATCGAGGCCTTGAAGGCTTCGCGGACGGATATCGGAAGGTCCTTGCGCTGGCAGATCAGGTGCGTGGGTGTGCCGGGCGTCCGCGTCAGGACGCGCAATTCCTCGCGCATCTGCGGCGTCGAATACACATCGGCCTTCTCCCCCTCGACGGTGTAGTAGCTCACCGCGCAAACGTCGGCCTGGCCGCGATGCACCGCCAACAGCGCGCGGTCGTAACCGCCGGCGAAATTCGCCTCGCTAAAGAACGTGGTCGGCGCCGCGCGCTTCTCCAGCAGCTTCTCGTCCACCAAGCGCGAGTAGGCCATCACATAGCCCGACGTGCTGGTGGCCGACGTGAACATCATCCGCGCGCCCTTTAGATCGGCCAGCGTCTGATAGGGGGAATCCTTCCTCACTACGAAGACTGAATCATAGTCGGTCCGATTGCCGCGCACTTCGGCGAGCGCGATCCAAACCGGCGCCTCCTGCCGCGCCAGCAGATACGGAATCGCGCTCATGTAGGCGAAGTGCGCCTTGCCGCTGGCCAGGGCCTGAACGCTGGCGGTATAGGTCGCCGGAACATAGACCTCCACCGGGATGCCGATATCCTTTGTAAGGATCGCCGCCAGCGAGTCGGCGGTTTCCTGAATCTTGCGGGGATCCTTCTGTTTCTGAAAGGCGATGACCAGCCTTTCCGGCGCCGGGGCTTCCTCGAAGGTCGTAATACCGGGGGCGAAGAGTAATCCAACGGCGAGCAAAGTTGCGGCGAAGGACTGGACAAACGGGGGGAGGAACAAGGTGGGGTTGATACCGGCTTTCATTGGTATGCCTAACTCGACAAGCACAAGGCCAACTTCGGTTGGGCGTGGGGGCGTGTCGAGGGAAACCGCGCGTCAGATGTCGTAGTTCTCGATCTTCTGCGCCGTCTCGTAGCTGAGTTCCACGAAGTCGGAGTTGTCACCCCCTCGCGCCCGGTCGGTCGGATTGATGTTACAGTATTGAGAGGCGTGTTCCAGATGGCGCCAGCGGCCCGCGCGTTCATCCTCACCAGGGAGGACCGGCGTGGTGCATCGCGCGCAGCTAACCGTCGGGTAGCCTTGGTCGTGGAGCGGATTCACGATCACGCCGTGCTGGCGGATATAGGCCTCGATTTCCTCTTCGGTGATGCTGATCAGCGGGTGGATGCGGACGAG
>Ga0105049_10006280_pt1 | contig 13843 bp, 9 predicted proteins | sample MAT06_FD_78087 | JGI IMG/M metagenome (GOLD analysis project Ga0105049, IMG submission 78087) | Freshwater microbial communities from Lake Fryxell liftoff mats and glacier meltwater in Antarctica - MAT-06 | ecosystem: Environmental > Aquatic > Freshwater > Ice > Liftoff microbial mat | place...
GAAAACAGGAAAACAGGAAAACAGGAAAACAGGAAAACTAATGGACGCGCCGTGCGCGGAGTTTCGGTTTTGTTTCAGCGTGCGTGAGGATCGTGATAGATATGCGATTTGGCATGGACTCTCCTTTCGCTTCGTCCCCCCAGTATCGGATCGAAAAGCTGCTCGGCTCGGAAGATGGGTTACAGCGGGCGCTGGCGCGGGACCTCAATAGCAATACTGAGAGTGTCGTGCTCGTCGCGGCGGGGGCACACGCACGGCGGCTGCTCGCACGCAAGGGCCTGAAACATCGCCACCTTGCCACGTTGCTCAGCTGTGTGGAGGGAACTGGGGCGCCCACCTTCGTAGCCGAACATGTCCCTGGATTAACGCTATACGAAGCACGCGCCAAGCAGCCCATTGACGCTTTTAAAGCGTTAATCTGGTTTACACGATTGCTTGAAGCCCTAGCGGCTTTGCAGGACGAGCCTGCCGTGCACGGTGCCGTGTCTCCACTTTCCATCATTGTCGAACCGGAACAGCGCGCCATAGCTCCTGTGCTCACTCAGCTGTTGGTGCCCGCACTCGGTGCCTATTGCTCGCCCGAGCGCCTTTCCGGGGAAGCACCCACGCCCGCTGATGATACCTGGTCGTTGCTTTCCAGTCTTTACTTTGCGATCACGGGGAAGCCTCCATTTGGCTCAGAATCCAGCGAAAAAATTCGAGAACGAGTGATAGCCCGTCAAATGGGAGCGCTCTCAGAGGCGGGCGTCGACGAACCTGAACTCGAGCGTCTGTTCGTTGCAGCATTTCACCCCGATCCCAATCGCCGCCTGACGAGGCTCACGCGGATTCGCGACGCTTTCGATAAGATCGAACGCGGCGAACAGCTCCCCGGATCACTCTTTGTGGGGGATGCGCCATCGCTCCGTCCGCGCTCGCCAGGCCCAGAAAATGAGCCCGTAGTCTTCAACGAGCAGGCAGTTCTCAAGGCGTTGCGGGGGGCCGCTGAGGCTGGGCTCGGTGCGCCCCGCCCCAAACAAGCTTCTCTAGGACCCGATATCACGCTCGGACCTCAACTCTCGATCGGTCCTGGGGATTCACTGTGGCCAGCTGCGACTGAAATGGCAGACGCGGCTGCAAAAGTTCGGCGTCCGAAGCGAAGCTCTGGACCTCCGCCCTTTGCTAAGAAGAAAGCACCCGCTTGGGCGCTGGCCTTCGCCGCAGGCGTCGGCGTGGCGGCGGTGGTCGTAGGTGTGGTGTTTTCGAGGAGTGAGTCTGAAGTTGCGGTTTCAACTCAGGTTGCTGTCCCAACGCCCCCGACGCCCAACGCTAGGCCACTCCCTAAGCAGCAGTTGAGTTCAGAGCAGTGCTTGCTCTCTTACTTTCCGACGGCCAGCTTCGTGGGGTCGCCCAGTCTCGAATTCTTCTGTCAAACCAAGAATTTCTCGCAGGGCACATCACTACTTTTTGCACTGGTTCGAGCACACGCCGCCAAGAAAGTTGAGGCCAACACCCCGCCGTCCGCTGAAGACGCCCGGGCGCCCGAGCCACGTAAGCCCGACAAGCCTGACGCAGGTGTTAATCTAGCCTTGCTCGCCGCACTCCCCTACCAAGGCGAGCTCGGCTGGTACGATCTGGCCGCCGCGGCGATCATGAAGCGGAATTGCTGCGCTAAACCGGAGCAAAACATCGATCTAGAACGCACCCCGGGCTACTGCCCGCAACTCACGGATGTCGTCCAGGCGTTAGCCGATGCTAGTGCCCGGCCCGGCGATCTCTCGCCGCAGGCGCGGCGATTTGATGAAGCCGTCACCTGCCTTGTCACCACCAAAGTGCCGCACGGGTTCGGCTACGAGGGAGCCCCGACGCCCGAGAGTCGGGCGGGGTTTCAGCGCTTCTTAACCTACGCCGCCGTCAGCGACGCCAAGCGCTCGGCGTTCAGGAAGTAGCTATTAAGGAACGCTGGCGACGAATCCCAACGTGCTCGTGAACTCGGTGCCTTCGGCCTTGCGGATCCCCGACTGGAACAGCTTGCGATCCGCCCAATCAAAACGGTTGTCCAGCTTCAGCACCACGCCGGGCGCGAGATCGGCGTCGAGTGTCAAAGTGCCCGTCATCAGAGCAGCGCCGTCAGTGCTCGCACTCTTCGCGCGTGGAATTGCGAAGCCGTCTCTGTCACCGAAATATTCGCCGCGCGCTCCGACGCCAAACTGGCCGAGATCGTAGCGGGCGCCCAACATGCCGCCCCACCAATTGGATGCTACAAAATCGCTACTTTTCTGGGGATTTCGCGCGTAATCGATGCCGTAGCTCAGGTTGGCGAGCACGGCGAAATCCTTGATTGGGTTCAAGCCCACGACCAAGTCCACAAAGTGGCGCCAGCCTTTGGTGTCGGAGTCCGCGCGATCAACGGGGAAGACACCGCCCGGCGCGCCAGCTTTCGGCTGACAGCCCGAGGCGGGATTGAGCTCGAAGCCAGGTTCACACGTGAGGACGTCCGTGTCGTCGCGTTCCGGGCCACCCAAGTATCCGAGTGCGACCGACAACATCTCGTCACTCGTTGCGTACTTGCCCTGCAACCCGAAACTCTTGCCCGCGTTGTTGTCGACGGAATTGTTCCAACCGTTCACGATCAACAGGGTGCCAGCGAGTTCCTTGGTGGCTTGATACTCAGCGCGCAGGCCAGTGTGGAAAAGCGGTTGACCGAGCCAGTACAGAACGCCGCGCGTGTAGTTCATATTGTCTTGGCTCTCGGCGACTTCAGCACCATAAATAGTATCGAATTTGCCAAGATCCAAGCTGAGCCCTGCGACAGGGCTGTAGGAAGCAAACGCCTGCTTAACGTTGCCTAGGCCGTAGTCGGCATCACACTTGCCGCTGAAGCAGCGGGTGGAATAACGCTGCGCCGTTGGCCCAAAACGTAAGCTGAGCATGCCGCCCACCGGCGCTGCTGGCAAACTGAGATCCGCACCCACCCAAGAAAGCGCGAAACCGTTCGTTTGATCGTACGCCCGGACTTCGCCCTGACCGTTGGTGCCCGTCTGCGGCTTTGGGAAATTCCAATTGAGCGAAGCATAGGAATCCACAAACACTCGATACTCCGCGGATTCATACCACTGGGGAGCGACGGTAGGGGCTTCGGCAGCCACAGGTTCCAGAGCGGGCGGAGCCATCGCGGGAAGCGGTGGTGCTGCGACCGGCACGGGGTCAATCACGCCACCTGTAACCTGAGGCAGTTCGGCGCCAAGCGATACAGAGGCGGCTGTTTCAACGGGAGCTGCGCCCTCCGTGGGTATAGCTTCAGCGGGAGCGGCACCCTCCGCGGGTACCTCAGCTCCGGGAGCAACTGCCGGGGGCTGGGCTGTGGCTGGGGCGGATAGAAATGAGGCAGCTGAAAGGGCTGCAAAACAAGCAAAAGAGTGCGTGCGCATGGTCTTCCTCCGAAGTGATGCCAAGTGTTCAAGCGTGAGCCTAGGCAGGCTCATCCACTAACACAATGAGCCTTCTTACCCGAACTTCTCGACCAATTGGCCTGTGGACCGCGCGGGCCACCTGACCTAGGTTTGCAAGTCCTCGGTTCGCCGCCTCGCCGACAGGAGTCCGCATGCACGTCACCATGGTCAAAAAACAGCTTCTCGATGGCTCACCCTGCCGAAAGTGCGTCCAGGCAGAACAATTTCTGCGAGATCGCGGAGTCTGGGACCAGATCAACGACATCGTGTGGGCAGTCGAGGGAGAACCGGGCTCGCCTGGGATGCGGCTTGGTGCCCAATACGGGGTCAGCTTGGCACCCTTTTTTGTGGTTCGTGATGAAGGCGGCGTACAGATCTTCGACAGCGCGCCTCGGCTCTTGAAGGAGCGCCTGGGCGCCAAAGCCAGCTTGGCAGCGGAGCCCACAGCAACGCCTCATCCAAGCCCAGAAGCGCCCCTCTCAGACCAAGACATCGCCAGCGCCGACGCAGCACACGCTTCCCGAACCCCGCAAGACATCCTCCGCTTCGGCCTCACTCGTTTCGGAGCCGAGTGCGCCATTGCGTTCAGCGGCGCCGAAGATGTCGTGCTGATCGACATGGCAAGTAAGCTCAATTTGCCTTTCTCAGTGTTCTGTTTGGACACCGGGCGCCTGCATGCCCAAACCTATCGCTTCCTCGAACGGGTCCGAGATCACTACAAGATCACGCTCGAGATCTATTTCCCGGATTTTGTAGCGGTTGAAGACCTGGTGCGCCGGCGCGGCCTCACGAGCTTCTATCAAGATGGGCACCAAGAGTGCTGCGAGATCCGTAAGGTTCTACCGCTATCCCGCGCCTTGCGAAACTATGGCGCTTGGGTGACAGGCCAACGGCGTGATCAGAGCCCGGCAACACGCAGCGAGCTGGCTGTGATTGCCAAGGATCTCTCACACGCAGGGAAGCCCGGCCCACTCCTGAAGCTGAACCCGCTCGCGCATTGGTCGCTCGGGCAGGTCTGGGAGTACATCCGCGAGAACGAGGTGCCCACCAACGAGCTGCACCAACAAGGGTTCGTTTCAGTGGGCTGCGAACCCTGCACCCGCGCGATCCGCCCAGGCGAACACGAGCGCGCCGGGCGCTGGTGGTGGGAAGAGGCGACCCAACGCGAGTGTGGGCTTCACCAGGCTAAGTCGTGAGAAAAACGCGTCCGTTTGGAGCGGACGGCGTTACGGCCCGCCCTGCCCGCCAAAACTAATCACACCCCCAACTCCGACAGTACAAGACGCGAGCGCAGAAGCGGCTCCGGGACAGAGCGGCTAGGGCTTTCGCCCATAAATGTCGTATGCGCGTCCCTTGGCGAACGCCCGACGCTGCGTGAGCAGCTGGAACTTGTCGGCTTGATCCGGCGGAAGGACGATCGCACACGCGGGATCTGCAACCACGAACCCTGCTGTAGCGAGTGCGGCCAAGGACTCGCTCCGACTGGGGAAAGGGTGGCGGGGCGAAGGATACTGGCGCGCCATCGGTCCCACACAAGGCACGCTGAGGTCCCGGACCCGGTAGCTACCTTCTCGGTAGCCGGAACCACAGCTCATCACCACCACCGTGTCGTTGAACGCTTCGACGGGCGGTGTTTGGGGCATTTCGCTGAGCACCACTCCGCCAATGTTGCGCGTACCCACGCTGTAGAATGTTGCGAAGTGGAAGAACATGATATCGCCGGCGACGGTATCTACGCCAGAGAATTTGCTGGCGTGTCGATAGATATGGCTCACTCCGAGCCCTTTTAAGAAGTTGTACACTGCGCGCGGATTGGCGAGTGTTCCGTAGTTGATGCCGTATTGCCTAAGCGGGAAGTCGTGAACGACTTCGGCTTGCATGCCGAGGGCAATATGATCCTCGTGCAAGAGAACGCGGGCGCCCTTGGGAAGATAAGCGCTGATCTTGTTGGGGCGCGAATCCACTTCTAAGCGCTCGCGGTAGTTCTTCTGGAAGCCGGTCTTGAGCAGATCGAGTACGGCTTTGACCGGCGAACCTGACATCGAGTGAGTCTGAATAAAGTAAACATCGCCACCCCAGACCACCTGCAAGAGGACCAGTGCGGAGCAAGCCGTCTTCACCAACCAGCCGGAGCTGTGCCAGATGAGCACTAGTGCAGCTGCCGTGACGGCAGCCATGAGGGGCACGATAGCTTGCAAATATCGGTCTTGGTGGTGCGTCCAATACCACGCGAAGAGCCCCAGATGGATCCAGGCGACCAGCCACCAGATGGTGCGCGTGCGCCGCAGGAACACGAGCGGAGCCAAGAGCAACGTGAAGAGTGAACCAAACACCGGAACGCTGCCGTGCATTTCTGCCCAGTTGTTGGGTACAAATGAGAAGGTGAAAAGCGTGCGCAAGGTAAGGAGTAGACCCTCGGTCGTGCGCGGCGGCTTCCATGATTGTTCGGCCTGGAAAGCCCACTCTAGCCTGTAAGCGGCGAGCTCACTGAAGGGGGTGGAGGTAAAGATGCGGTTGAGGAGCGGGTAGAGTGGGTCGCCGTAGTAGACGTAGTTCTTGAGCCAGTAGGGCGACGAAATGATGAGCACCATCGTAGCCGCGACACAGGGAGCCAAGAGGAGGCGCACGGGGTTGCCGCGGTTACGCCGTAGGCGCGCACTGACGAGGCTAGCAGCGGAGAGCCACAGAAAGCGCAGTATCAAGCACAGCACCGGGAAGGGCACGAGCAGGAGCGCCGTGGTTTCTTTGACCATGAGCGCCCCGCCGAGAAACGCGCCGAGGACGCCGCACGTTCGGAGCTGGAGCGAAGGGAGCGCTCGCGCCGTCAGGAGAAAAATCACGGGGCCATACATCGCCCCGAAGTGATCGGCGCCGCCACTCAAGCTGCTGTCGTAGAGGAACACTCCCGGAAACAGAAAGCGCGCCGCCCACACCATTCGCGCGTCTGCTTGAGGCGCCAGGCGTCGCACGACGGCGGGAATGCCCACCAGGGTCGTGAAGGCGAACACCACGAACTCGAGGTGTGCGCACAGCTCCATGCGATCAAAGAGTTTGGGAAACGGCGACAAAAAAGCCCAAACATACAGAAAACTCGTGGAATGCGGCCGGGAGGCGAAGAGCCACCCCTCCGGAAAGCGCCGGACGCCGCCATGCGCGACGAAATCCTCAGCGATGGCCATGTGCTTCCAATAGGAGTCGTATTGGACGTTCTTGGGCGTCAAGATCACGAAGTAGATGAGCGCCAGTGCTCCGCAGCCAAACAAGATGGCGATCGGTCGGAACCAATGGTGATCCCGGATTCCATCTGCTCGCCAGGCCCACTTCACATCCCGAATCAGGTCCCACGCCCGCGGCAACCCGATCAGCAGGAAGGCGAAAGGCAACGCCCAAAACAGCCATGGCCGATACTGTTGAAGGGAGCCAGCCGCCGCCATAGCAAGCACGAAACCGAGCACGCCCGCGCCGAATGCGCAGGTGAGGTGCTCCAGCAGAGGCAGCCCAGGCAAAGCACGCCGAATCACGCGATTGCCAAAACTAACCGCGCCGGCCACCCAAAGTAGGCTCACGCCCCAGTAAGCTGCGTAGCGGAAGAACAGCCACTCTTCGATCGGGTAGTGTTCGTCCACAATTCGCGCGAATAAGAGCGTGCCGCCCAGAATGGCAACCAAAACGAGCAAACGTCGCAGACGTTCGAAAAGAGAGAGCTCGGTACCCAAGGTGTCTCTCAGCGCTTGTCCAGGTGCAAGCCACACTCGCGTTGAGTGGCCTCTCGGCAGAGGGAACCATTGAGGAGCTGTTTTTTCACCATCGTTGTGTGCATTGCGGAGCTCCTTCGCACAGCTGCGTCACTACGCAGCGAACGGCGAGGTGGCGGCACGCTAGGCGAGCGGCGGTTGGCGGTCCACGCCGTCCCGACGGGGAACTCGTTTAGTTGGGTAAATGCCCACTGAGTGGGTTCGAAAATAGGCCAACCGGTCGAGAATTTCGGCTCGGCAAATAAGACAATCGAACTCTTTTCGACAGGAGATTCTGACGGCGTTGGGACCCAGACCGAACCAAGCCGACAAGAAAAGAAACGGAGGGCTACGGTCTCATAGCCCAGAAGGAGAGGCTCTACCTCTTCAAGTGGGACCACAAATCAGATAAGACCGCGCGAGCGCTCACGGAGCTCGGCATCTAAGCTTGAGCGAAGGAGGGAATTACCGATGGAACCCACAAGCGAAGCATCTTCTACGCCCAAACCCAGTGCGCTCGCCCGAGTTTGGGAGTGGCTCTGGCAGCCCCATGCGCTCGCGAGTTCAAAAAGCCGCGCGACGGCCATCACCGCGCGGCAACGCCTCCAGGTTGAGCAGGCTCGCTCACTCTTCGATTTGGGAGAACGCGTCCGCGACCGGATCACGACGGTGACCTCCGAATCGACCGCCATCACGGCTCAAATCCTTTTCCACCAAGCAAGCCTTCTGGCCTTACGTGCGCTCACACCCGAGGGAGACTCTCCCGAGGCCTGCTGGGAAGCCAACCGAGGCCACGTTGCCCAAATGGCTGGGCTTGATGCCACGGCTGAAGCGCGGCTCAATCAGATATTTCCAGCCCCCTTCGCCGCGGATGCTTCACTCTCAGAATCACAGATTAACGCTGACACCGAACTCTTCCAACGCGTTTTAGGTCAGTTCGTGGCGGAGGTTGAAGTCCCCCACAGGCAGGTTGATGTGGTGCGCGGCGTCCGAGCCCTCCGTATTACGCTGGCAGGGCTCGCCCTACTCGCCTTGGGCGGTTTGGTTGCATTTTCTAGTATTAAACGGAAATTCAATCCACCCAACCTTCTCGAAGGGAAGGCCTGGCACGCCAGTAGCAGCCTGCCAAACGCCGGCCCCCACTCGATTTGTAGCGGAACCGCGGGCGGATTTTTCTTTCACACCGACAACGAGCTGAACCCTTGGGTACAGTTCGATCTCGGGAGCGTGCAGAGCGTTCGGCGCGTCGAAGTGGCGAATCGAGCACGCTTCGAAGGGCGAGCCTTGCCGCTCGCGATCGAGCTCAGCATGGATGGGAAAACATGGCTTGAAGTGGCTCGTAAGAAGGAAACGTTCACGAGTTGGGATGTCGACTTTGCTCCGAAAGATGCACGCTATCTCCGTGCGCGCGCCGCATCGAAGACTTGGCTTCATCTGGGGTGTCTGAGGGCTCACTAAGCTTGGAATCTGCGCAGGCTTGACGTTCAGTGCTGAAAAAGCCTAGCTTCCGCTGCTTTCATGGACCTGAGCGTCATAATTCCCGTCTTTAACGAGCGCGAGAATCTGCGGCGCTTGATCGACGAAATAGACGCCGCGCTCATCCCGACGGGGAGAAGCTACGAAGTGATCGCCGTCGACGACGGCAGCACCGACGGCAGCACCGACTTGTTGCGCGAGCTGCATCACGACAAGACGCATGTGAAGGTCATTGTTTTCCGGCGCAACTGTGGTCAGGCCGCCGCCTTTGACGCAGGCTTCCGGTTCGCCAAAGGCAGCATTGTTGCCACCATGGATGCTGACCTGCAAAATGACCCGAGTGATCTACCGAAGCTGATCGAGAAATTGGAGAGCGGTTACGACGTGGTCAGCGGCTGGCGCAAGACCCGAAAGGATGGCTTTTTTCTCCGCAAAATCCCGTCCAAGATCGCCAACGCGTTTATCCGCGTCGTCACCGGTACCAAGGTGAACGATCTCGGCTGTTCACTGAAGGTTTACAAACGCGAGATTGCGAGTGAGCTCCACTTGTATGGGGAGATGCACCGGTTCTTGACCGTGCTTGCTGAGAGCCAAGGGGCTCGTGTCGCGGAAGTCGTCGTGAACCACCGACCACGCCACGCCGGGACTTCAAAATATGGTCTAGGACGAACCATCAAAGTGCTCCTGGATCTGCTGACCGTTTGGTTTTTCCGGAGCTTTCAGACCAAGCCCATCTACGTTTTCGGCGGCGCCGGCGTGGGACTTTTGGGAATCGCTGGCCTGCTCGCCGGGCTCGTGATGTATCAGAAGTTTGCCTACGCAACCTGGGTGCATCGAAATCCCCTTTTCATGATTTCAGTGATGTGCACGCTCATGGCAAGCCAGCTGATTGGCCTCGGCCTGCTCGCCGAGATCATGGTGCGGACCTACTTCGAATCGCAAGCCAAGCATTCGTATCCCATCACCGACACCTTGGGCATCGCGCCCAGGCCGTGAAGCTCGAATCCACCCGAGTGCGGCACAAAGATGGACGCGCCTTTTACCCCTTCGCCCCCCCCGCCTGACCCCTTCGCCCAAGGGGCAAAAGGCGCTGCCAATTCGGCGATCTTGAGGCTCAAGCGCGCGCTTCGGCCAGCCCTCCTACTCATTGCTGTGGCCTTTGTCGGCTACACAGGCTGGCAGCTGGCCTTGCGCTGGCGAGAGTCGCGGAGCGTGCATGTGGAGCCCATCGCCCTCACGCTGAGCCTCTTGCCGCTCCTGGCGGCAACCATTTTTCAGGCACGCGCCTGGGTCTTCGTGGTCGAACGCCTCGCCGGACACCAGGTGCCACGCGGCAAAGCGCTGACACTCTACTTCGACTCGCTGCTGGCCCGCTATGCGGGGAAGCTGGGGTTGCCCGCCTTGCGCATGGCGGGTGCGAGCAGCATCGGCACCTCTGCGGGTCTGGTTGGAGTCTCGATTGTCCTTGAAATGTTGAGCTGGGTTGCCGTTGGGGGCACGGTGGGATTTGGGCTCAGCTGGGCCACTGGCAGTCTGGCACGCTTGCCGATTCTGCACACCTGGCTCGCCCCCTGCGCCTTGGGCGGCAGTGTGCTCATGCTCTTCGGGATGTCGCTCGTTCCCCGAAAGCGTTATCCTAAATTTGCTCAGCGTTCGCTTCGAGGGCAAGCTGATCTTCCGCTCGTCTCGTGGCATACGCCCCTCAATCAACTCTGGTATTGGCTAGCGTGGGCTGGGCATGGCGCTTTGATCGCGCGCGCGCTCGGAGCCGATGGAGCCGGAGCCATTCAGGCTGCCGGTCTCTTCCCTCTCGCGACAGTAGCGGGCTTCATGGTGCTCGTTACGCCGGGTGGCCTCGGGATGCGCGAAGCCGTCCTTGCGCTCGGATTGATTCCAACGCTTGGCGGGAGCGCAGCGGTAGTCGCGGCTATTTTATCCCGAATTTGCTCATTTCTGGCCGAGATTTTAGTGTGGAGCGGGGCCCGGCTCGCGAGTTCGAAGGAGCGACGTCCACTTGATCTGTAAGTCGCTAACTCGCCTAGGGTTCAAGCTTCGAAGTGCGATCCCAGCACGCTGGATCTACTTCGCCGCGTTATTCTTGGTGATTGCCTTCGGGGTGGAGCTGCGTGCTTGGCTCTACATTTCGGCACCGGCTCTGTGGCTTGACGAAACGAGTTGGGCGATCAAGTTAGTTAGCCAACCACTCCAGGCGCTTTACGTTCGTCCGATTGGCTTCATGTGGGCTTCGCTCCAGGTCGTTCAGAGCTTCGGCTTCAGTGAGTTAACCCTGCGTGCTATCCCTTTCTTAGCATCCTGCGCGACTCTACCTGTGGCGTGGCTGATTTTGCGAGAAATGCTGACTTCGAGATGGCTACAGCTACTCGGCGTTTTGGCGTTTTCGATCCACCCTTGGTTCATCGACTACGGGACTGAATTTAAGCCCTATGCGCTTGAGCTATTCCTGCATCTCCTATTCGCTTGGTGCTGCCTGCGCGAGCAACGCCAACCCAGAAGCCTCTTGGTTCTGGCGGCCGTTGCTGGGGGAGCGGCGCTGAGCTTCCTCCTAGCCTACAATCTGATCTTTCTTTACCCGGCCTTCTTTGGCGTGCACGTTTTGGCCACACTAAGGCGTAAACGTCACCTTGAGCTCTCCCCCGTCAGACTGCGCATGACGATCCTGGGAGCTGCGGCCCTCAGCGCCGCCGGACTCATCCTCTGGATCCGGCAGACTGCGTTGTCCGTTGTCGTGCAGCAAAATGAGTCGCCCTACTGGGCAAACAAGTACGGAGTATTCTTTGGTGATTCAGAACGAGCAGGGACAACACGCGTCGACTGGTTAGTTACGAAATATCTGGGCTTCACTGAAGCGCCAGCACAGCTCAGAGAGTGGGGCTGGAACCATCTTGGAATTGGGGCTGAGGCTTCAGGAGAGTTCACAACCCTTCTCAATCTCGCCTGGCTGCTCCTTCATTTCTGGGGCATTCGCGCGCTCTTGCGCCGAGGTCGCCTGAGCTGGCTGGTGTTGCTCCTCTCTCCGACGCTCGTGGCTGTGCTCTTCAATTTCATTGGGAAGTGGCCGTTTGGTGTGTTCCGGACCAACCTGTTTTTGCTTGGATATTTCGTCATTCTTGGCTTTGTGGGTCTGGACAGCCTGCGGAGCGAGCGGAATCCCATGCTACGTCGCTTGGCACTCTTGCTGGCCTTTGCGCTAGTACTACCCGCTTCATGGATCGCAGCCGGAGGGCGCCGTGAGAAGGCGTGGGGGACAGCGAATATGCGTGATGGGCTCGCTCTTATCGCCAGACTCTCAGCTCGCCCTGACTTCATCGGCCACCAAGTTCCGATCTACTGCGACTCCTACAGTTGCTGGGATCTGGACGCTTACATCAATTATCACACGGGCTTCATGGCTCGCTACCACGAAATGTTCCGCAACGCCTATCGGATCCGCAGAGGTTCTCGCGTCCGAGATATCACCGCCAACTTGAAGCGCCAAGCAACGGGCCCCGCGCTCATCTTCCTGTCACGAACCAGCGAGTTTGATGAAGCTCGACGCAAGCTACCAGCGCTTTGCTCCAGCCTAACCTTTTACGACCAGCTTCAGTCTCCGCTGGTTGCTGTCTGCGTTCGCGGAAGGCCTCCTGGCTAGGCCAGCCTCAGGCGCCTAGATACCAGCGTTGAAAGTACTGATCCGGCAGTCGCGCGGCAGCGTCGGCCCCGGCCGCACCTGAAGAAATCGGCCTCGAATGCTGAGCTGGTAGTGGCAGCCTGCGTTCAGATCAAAACGCTGCGCCCCTGCTGCAGGGGGACCAAAGGCTCGGGGATTCTTCGCGAACCAATAGCTACCTGAATCTAGCCTCGTGATGGCCTGGTCCAGCATGGGAAGTTTCCCACCACGAGCAAGGCTTTGGTCCGTAAGGTACACACCAAACGCCAAGCGCAGGGCCTTCATCCCGGGCGTGCCGTCGCCCCGAAATGGGAGGCCTCGTTCAAAGGCCTCAACGAAGCTATTTGATCTGCGGCTTACGATGTCCCAGCCAGACTCCGCAGGCAGTCTGCCCTTCAGCCCATAGGCATAAATCGCGCCTAGCAGAGACGTACTCAACGTGGCAAACAGCGCCGGAAATAGCGGGCCCGGCGTAGCCTGCCGACGTCGCCCCCGAAAACACTCGCCGATGGCAGACACCATTACACACGCGAGCGCAGCCATCGCAACAGGTGCGATCGCCATGAAGTAGCGAGATTCAAAACTGAGCCAAGCCATCATTGGATTTAGCTTGCCGATGGCGAAAGTGACGCAAAATAAGAAGCCAAAGGACGCCAAAAGGATGCCCCTTGCTCGCACAGGACCATACGCTATCAGCGCCGTCCCGGCGCCAAGAAAGCCATAAATCAAAAATTTCCAGGAGGTCTCAAGAGAGCCATCGTAACGATCAAAAAGCATCCAGAAATTAGTCTGCGCAACCGGATTTACCGTCGTGAGATAGCCTGGCCGGTGCTGCAAGAGCGTAATGGCGACGCGCGATGAGTACTTGGTGAAAACTAAGTAAAAAAGCGTTTCTACCGCGAGCAGGAGCGCCAATGTCGTCAAGAATAGGAGCACATGCCTCTTGCTCCGACGGCACAGCCACACCCCGTAGGCGAAGCCGGGTATCAGGAAAACGTTAGGTTCGTGAGTGAGATAACCAAGAAACACCGCGACGCCGCAGGCTACCACCCACGCTCCACGGCTTCCTTCCGATTTCCAGTAGCGCAAGAGTGCATACGCTGCAAACGCATTATAGGCCGCAGAGAACACTCCCGGGAGCAGCTGGCTACCCGCACGCTCCATCGGTGGAAAGATCGCGAGACCTAGGCCCGCTAGCACGCCTGCATAGGGACCCGACCAATCGCGAGCGATCTTGTAGGTCAAGATCACCGCGACAACGCAGGCACCTATTGGGGCCAAGAAGTAGGTCGTAGCGTTCGATCCGAAGAGGGCGCGTACGACTAGGGCCGGAAAATTAATCCCGAATCGCGTCATGTGGTGGTCCCAGTTGAGCGACGCAAAATCAACTCCTGAAAACCACTGCCGCACAAAGTACCAGCTCTTTACAGCGTCACCCCCACCTTCGACTTCTTGAAGCGTACGGAAGCGAATCGCCAGCGTGAAGGCAGCCAAGATCGAAACAATCGCCAAGTCTGATAAGCGAAGGCGAAGGC
>Ga0105049_10006281_pt1 | contig 13842 bp, 12 predicted proteins | sample MAT06_FD_78087 | JGI IMG/M metagenome (GOLD analysis project Ga0105049, IMG submission 78087) | Freshwater microbial communities from Lake Fryxell liftoff mats and glacier meltwater in Antarctica - MAT-06 | ecosystem: Environmental > Aquatic > Freshwater > Ice > Liftoff microbial mat | place...
CGGATTTCGTCGGCGCGTCGCAGGATCAGCCAAAGGCCGGTTGCCACCACGATCGGGCCATGCACTCCGGATTCAAGCGACCAGGGGCCCCGCGCCATAGACACCAAAGTTGGCAATAGCATCGTTACAGCGCCAAGCAGCAGCGGCCAGTGCCGAAGCGCCAGTGCCTGCCAATCGATCGGGACTGCGGGGGCCGCTGTTGCCACCATCAATACTCGTTGAGCACCGCGCCGATAATCGGGCATCGCGCCGCCGCCAACTGATCGGTCAGGACATTCACATCCTTGAAGTAGCTTATATTTCGACGCGCGACCATCAGGGCGTAGCCGGCTGCAGCGCCAATCGTCAACGCATCGGCATTGCTGTTGGATGGCGGTGTATCGAACAGCACCAGATCATATTCGCGCAGCAACGTGTTCATCCCGTCGCGAAAGCGATTGCCGGAGAGCAGCTCCTGCGGGCGACCCACGACAGGGCCTGCGGTCATCACCGAAAGGCTGGGCAGAACATTGGCATGCACTACCCGTTCAGGCCGCGCCACCTGCAGCGACAGAAAGCTCGAAAGCCCCGGCGCCGCGGGATCGAGCCCGAAAAACTGATCAAGGCGCGGGTTTCTCATGTTGGCATCGATGAGCAAGGTCTTGATACCGACCTGGGACAGGGACGCGGCAAGATTGGCTGCGATATAACTGCACCCCACATTGCCGACCGGCGATACAAATGCCAGGCCGCGGCGGCCGCTACGCATGTGCTGGGCGATGATCTGCGTGCGCAGCAGGCGGATGGATTCCGACCGGATGCTCGCTTCTTGATGAACAACTACAAGCTCGTCGGAAACAGCACGGCGTCGCGTATCCTGCAACGCCATGCTGTTGATCAGCTGCTCGCGCGCCTGATCAAGATCGTCAACCGTGATATAGCCAAGTTCAAGAGCTGCCTGGTCAAAATCGAGATTGCGTTCGACTTGGTAGGCCATGACACGCGCGGTCTGGTCCTGCGACAGATATCCCAGCCGCAACAGCGTATCGCGAATAGGTGCGTCGAAACCGCCGCGCCCGTCTTCGACGCGGGAGATGCTGGCGTCGGCAGGAGACGTTTCGTCCATTACCCGATCTTTCACTCTGCCGGCTGATTGAGGCTGCCGGCCGGCCCGCGACGCGTCAACAACCGCCGGATGAGATCGCGCAGTGGCGAGGGTTCGACGTCGGCGATAACGGCGAGCACCGGCACCCGGGCGACAAATTGCAGATCTTCAGGACCGCGTATCCGCCGCGCCAGCAGCTCGGTCAACACCGCTATCACAACACCAAGCGCAGCTCCGAAACCAAAGGCAAGGGCGATGATCTGCGGCCACATCGGAAACGACCGCTCGACGCCGCCGATGGCATCGCCTATCACGACAAGGCCACTTTCCGACACGTTCGATTGCAGTTGAAGATCAGCGGTGCGCGCGGCAGCCTTTTCATAGTCTGCCCGGCGCAGATCAACCTCACGCTGCAATTGCGCAAGCTGGTCAAGCGTGTCGTTCATGGCAAGCACTTTGGCCTTCTGTGCGTTATATTGACCCTGGAGATCGGCGACCGAACGCCGTGACGACCCGCTTTGGGCTGCGCCGGCAGCACGTGCCGCAGCAGTTTCCTTGGTGAGTTGCGCGTTCAACAGGTCGCGCCGAGCCAGCCCGGATTTATAGGTCGGATGTTCGGTGCCGAGGCGTTCGGCAGCCTGTTCAAGCTGATCGTTCAACGTAACCAACTGGACCTTCAACTGATCGACAACCGCCGATGACGTCGCTCGCATCGTTGCCTGAAATTGTTGCTGCCCTTCGCTACCCTGCAGCGCGACAAGCGCCTGCTGCAAGCCGGCGAGCTTGGTTGATTCGGCTTCGGTACCGCCTTCTGTCATAACGAGACCATTGTTCTGCTCGAACTTTGATTTGGCAGTTTCTGAAACGGCCAGCTTTTGCTGGGCACGGTCCGCCTGTTCACGATACCATTCTGCGGTGCGGCCGGCACTGTCAGTGCGGAAGCGCAGGCTCGCAGAGATGTAAGCATCGCGCAACAGGCTGACAATCTGCTTGGCATCGTCAGGGTTTGACGATTGGTAAATGATTTCAAGGATATTCGAGCCCTCGACAACCGAGACCGATGTATTGGCTACGATCTTTTGCGCGGCCCAGCGCCGCAAATCCCCGACTCCGCCGGTATCGGCCTGCCAAGACGCGACGACTGCAGGGTTCTGCACCCAGCCAAGCTTGTCGATAACATCACCGGCGATACGATAGTCCTGGATCAGTTCGATCTGCGTCTTGACATAGGATCGAGCAAAGCCACCCGATATAATCTGGCCGGTAACCGGATCCGGCTTGATGATATCAAGCAACACCCGCGCCCGCGCCGGATAGCGTTCTGGCAGAATCCGGGCGACCGAGATGGCAACCGCCATGCAGGTCAACAGCGTAATGAAAACGATCCAGCGACGTGCGATGAGAATCCGTATGAACTGGATCGGGCTCATGAAATGACTTCCTGTTTGAGGCTGCGATCGTCGATCAGAACAGACGTTCTTTCACGACAATAACATCATTCTTTTGAACGACCATCGAGGCATCCACGTCAGTTTCCTTGGCCCCCCCCCGACTAAGCCCGACTTTACCTGATGAGCCAGTTGCCGTTACGCCGCCAGCGACGGCCAGCGCCTGGCGGATCGTCATGCCCGCCACGATCGGGATGCTACCCGGACGGTTGACCTGGCCGTTGATATAAATCTGGTCGGCGTCGGGCACGAAAAGCGTATCACCGGGACGCATCAGAGGGTTCATGTCATCCTCGCCGCGCACCAAGGCTTCAATGTCAAGTCGCGTCTCGGCAGCGCCCGACCGGCGCAGCAGTACATAGGTCGCTCCAGTGTCGCGAATCCAACCGGTCTTCAACAGCAGGTCAAGGGCGCGATACGGCCGGTCTAGCGGGACGATAGCCGGGTTTGCAACCTTGCCGGCGACATTTACTGATCTGCTTACATAGCCGGCGATTTCGACGTTGACGACCGGCGACTTCAAAAAGCCGCCGTCGGTCAATTTGCTCGCAACCAGCCGAGCCAGTCCGACATTGGTCAGGCCCTCGGCCTTAACCGTGCCGATCAACGGCATGACGATGGTGCCATCGGCCTTGATACGTGTTGAAATACCGGCCTCGGGCTGCCCATAAACAATGATCTGGATAGAATCGTCGGGGCCAAGAACATAGCCGGCCTCGGCCGGTTGCGCGCTGGCTGCAGTCGTCATGACCGGAACGGCGCAAATCACAATACCGACAATTGCAAAACGCAGCATTGTGCCAAATGAAGCCGACATGGTCAGGATACCTTTCCGAAATTAACACGCAACGACAGGACGGCAGACACATTGTCGAAGCTGAATGCCAGTGGCAGCGAATTGCGTTTTTGATAAGAAACCTCGGCGCTCAGTGTATACAGCTTTACCGGTGCGAAAACGAGAGAGCCATATACGCGAGAAATTTCATCAAGATCGCGACGTCCAACTGCACCGATCACAATGCCGTCGAAATATCGAAACCTGTCAAAGGTAATGCCTGCCCCGGCCGTAATCGATGAGCCTAACCGATAGTCAATGTCGGCACCAAAGCTGGTTTGCACCTGAAACTGCGCCCCGATGAAGGCACTGGTGCGAACGTCACGCGCCGCCTGCAAGGTTGCGGTCATCCGCCGGGTCGGCCGATACGTGATCGACGCATCATAGCCGACGCCGGAAAACGGCGTGCGGTCGAGCGGTACCACCACCAGGCCTGGCAGCGCTGGCGGCAGCGCCTGGGCCAATTGCAGGATGGTCTCGGGCTGTGATCTTGCTGAAAGGTATGACACACCCAACGTCAGTGCCAAGCGCGACCCCAGTGGGCGCAGGTAGCCAATGCGGCCCGACAGGATATCGACCCCATCGGCATCAATACCACCGCCAAGCAGGATTATCGGACGATTGGGATAGCCAACCTTGTTCAGGCTGCCCGATGCGCTGAAACTACCAATGTTGCCAATCGCGTAACTCAACTGCGCGGTATACAGCAACGCGGTGAAGTTCAGCTGTTGGCGGATCAAGCTATCATTACTCACTTCGATCCGGCGCACGGTGCCGCCAAACCCAAAGCCAACCGGCGACTGGCAGCTGGCCGTGCCGCCGTAACTCAGCGTCTCCTGCAAATTGGGCACCAGTTCGTCGATTACCGATACCAACACCTGCCGGCTGTTGAAATCGGCCGCAACTGTGGCTGTGCACCGCGAAGCCGCTCGCAAGTTGATGCCGCCGCCTATGCTGTAGCGCGCTCGATCGAGCTGCTTGTTGTTGAGAAAAATGTCACGGCCCAGATCCCCTGCGACAAACAATTGCTGTCGTCCGACCGGCAGGCCAAACGACATGCTGACCAAAGGTGAAATGCGCAAATCCGACCGCTGGCCGCCGTTCGCCGGCACGATCCCATCCCCGATGCGCAGGGTATTGCTGTCATAAATCGTACGCAGTGAAGGCCTTATGTAAAAACCGCGTCCGGTAACTGGCGCGACAGACGTCAGCCCCGACGCCGCAAAGCCCGGATCATCACCGGCCGTGCTCGGCGCCGCAATCGCTGGCACAGCCACCAATACGGCCGCCATGGCGGCAGCGGCACCAACCGTCGTCAGCCTGCCGAAATCACTACGCATTGCCCCTCCGTACCGCGACTGCTTGCTTGCTACACGCCCTGAAGTCTCACGGCAACAGCCGTCGCGCCTCCGTTGCCGCTTTGCAGCATTTTGAAACCGCGACGGCGTCAACTGCGAAAAGAATCTGTCCTTTAAACTATCCACTGTATATGTAATCGCAGGACTTCGCGGATTTGTTGCGCAACCTAGGATGACGAATGATCTGGAAACGCTGGTCGCAGACCGAACCCGCGCAGGGCGAGATTGCGAACGAGGTATCGGAAACGCCTGCGGGTTTCGAACAGGATGGTGCCGCTGCACGCGTCGACAACAGCAAGGCCGTGCCGGACTCCCCTCACCCCGCCGTTGACACTCCGCCGGCATTTCTGGAAACCTTGTGGCGCCAGCCGGTTGAAGCGGCGCGTAACCAGGCGCTTCCGCGCTTTGCCGCCTCTGCGTCTGACGATGTCGACAGCACCGATTTCGATGCCATCATGGCCCGGCGCAAGCTCGCGCTACGCGACGCGCTCGGCGCTTCGCAACCGGTCATCGGTCGTGAAAGCTTTGCCGGGCGCCACGATTCGCTTGCTCAGCTTATCGCCAGCATCGAACAGCAACGGGTCCACGTGGTTATTTATGGTGAACGCGGGATAGGCAAGACCAGCCTTGCCCATGTCTTTGCCGAAACCGCCCGCGAGGCGCGCTATCTGGTGCTGTACGGCAGTTGCGGTACCGAAGCCCAATTCGATACCATGTTCCGGTCGTTCGCCGCTCGCATCCCGCGACTTTTTCATAAATCGGTATTGCCCAATTCGCCCGAAGCCGAAGTCGGTGACAATTTCGATGTCATGCTCGAAGAGCGTTTTGGACCGCGTGAACTTGCCGATCTGTTTGCCGACGTCACCGGCACGCGGGTCATCATCATTCTCGATGAATATGATCGCGTTCTTGATGCCTCGTTCCGCCGCGATGTCGCCGAACTTATCAAGAATCTTTCCGACCGGGCAGCGCGCGTTCAGCTTGTGCTTACCGGCGTAGCCCAGAACCTTGACGAACTGATCGGCTATGCGCCGTCGATCCGTCGTAACATCGTTGGCCTGCCGATGCGGCCACTGACCAGCAACGAAGTCCGCGATGTGATCGCAATCGGCGAAGCGGCCGCCGACATCCGTTTTTCCGATGAAGCCGTCAATATGATCACGACAATGGCCGGGGGTTCGCCCTATCTGGTCAGGTTGATTGCGCACCAGGCCGGGCTTGCGGGACTGACCGATCGGCAATCGATCGTCGATGAAAACCATGGCCGGTTGGCCGTCGAACGCGTGCTGACCGACTGGAACGCGTCACTGCCGCGCCGAGTGCAGGCCAGCCTTGGTCGCGACGAAGCGCGGGAGCAATGGCCGCTGCTCATCGCCGCCGCTCGTGCCGGCAGCTCAGCCGATGGCTATTTCGGAATTGATGACGTGTTCACCGAAATCAAAGGGGCCCAGTCGCCGGTGGTGATCGAACGCGAACTGAAGCACTTTGCCCATCCGCACGACCTGCTCGAATTGCATGAATTCGAAGGCGAATTGCGCTTCCGGTTCCGCTATCCCGGGGTGTCCTCGCTATTGCTGATGTCGGCGGCGATGGCGCGCATGGCAGATTGATGCGTGTCTGAAAAGACCATGGGCAGCGATCTTATCGAAAAGCTGCGGCTGCGCTGGCTGCTTCGGGATGAATATGAAAGCATAAAGCTGCGCACGCATTTTGCGCGCCGTTGGCAGGTCGAAGTCGGGATGTACAGTTATGGCTGTTTCGACCCGTGGCGCGTTCCGGGTCGCACCCGGATCGGTCGCTATTGTTCTTTTGCCAAGACTGCTCGCATACTGGATGCCAACCACCCGATAACGGCGCTGACCACACACCCATATCTCTATGAAGCACGGTTCGGCGTGGTGCCTGTCGATCGCATCGATCCGCCATGGCTCGAGATTGGTGACGATGTTTGGATCAGCCATAACGCCACGATCACACCGGGCTGCAAGTTGATCGGCCGGGGTGCCATAATCGGTGCCGGCGCCATCGTGACCAGGGATGTTCCCGCCTATGCTATAATGGTCGGCCAGCCGGCTCGCAAACTGCGTGACCGTTTTGATCCCGACACCATAGCTGCCATCGAAGCGTCGCGCTGGTGGGACCACGATAAGGCTTGGCTGGCCGCTCTGGCACACGACCATCCTGGCGCCGTGTATCGACCATCGGTCACGGCGCTGGCGGGCCTGTCTTGATCGAAACGCCGGTAACACTGGACCAGCAACCGCGCGTATCGGTTATAATACCGCATCTGAACACGCCCGCCGCTCTGGATCGCTGCCTCGCGTCAATTACCAGCCAGTTGCTCGATGCGGGCGAAGCCGAGATCATCGTCGTCGACAATGGCTCCACGACGCCGCTTGGCGATGTCGCTGCTTGCTACCCCCAAGTTCGGTTTCTTGCCGAGCCGACCCCGGGACCGGGCCCGGCACGCAATACGGGCGTTTGCGCCGCGCGCGCGCAGACATTGGCCTTCATCGATGCCGATTGCCGGGCGGCGCCTGGCTGGCTTCAAGCGGCCGTCGCAGCGGTCGAATCCGCCCCGGGACGCGCGGTTGTCGGCGGCGATATCCGCATCGATTTCAAGGATCCGGCCCGAATTGACCCGCTGGAATCCTATGAAGCGGTTTTTGGATTTCGTCAGCAGATGTATATCGAAATGCGACGGTTTTCAGTAACTGCCAACCTTGCAATGGACCGAGCGGTTCACGTCTTTGTCGGGCCCTTCGCCGGCATCGAAAAGGCTGAAGACCTTGATTGGGGGCAACGCGCCCATGCGCTTGGCTTTGCCACGGCTTATGTTCCTGAAATGCTCGTGTACCATCCTGCACGCCCCGATTTAGCAGCGCTGAAACGTAAGTGGCATCGCCATATCAGTCATGACTGGAACGCCCATGGCCGCGACCAGGTCGCAGCGTTTCGCTGGAGGCTGCGCGCTCTGGCCATGCTTGCCTCAATTCCTGTAGAAACGCTCAAGCTCTTCAGGTCGAAAAAAATTGGTGGCCTGCGCAACCGCCTGGTCGGCATCGTACCACTGGCGCGTATTCGCTGGTTTCGCTGCGTTGAAATGCTGCGCGTGATGCGGGCGACCGGCGAAAGCGGCGGCGACACCTGGAACCGCAGCCAATGATCTTTTCGCGCGAGTATGACAAGCGACACATGGCGATGCCATTCATGCCACGAGCGGCTATCGTTGTGATCGAGGCACGCCTATCTGGTTGAAGAGCGCATAAACCTGGGCAAGTGCTTCGACTGCTAACCACCCAAGTGTAGCCGATCACCGTTTCGCCAGTCTCCTCGTGGCGGACCGCCTCAGCTTATGCAGGGTTTCTGTTCCGTTGCTACTCAGAACCCGTTTCTGTGGCGATAAACGGACAAGGCCGCCGAGATGTCGCGCGCAATCGAACGGACGCCGTTATTGACCGCAGCAACGCTGAGAGGCATGAACATAGCAAGCAAATGTGCCGGAGTGCGGCAGGACCAGATTGGGACACAGAGCGATGAAATCGACACAGATGACGGTCATGGCGGCTACCGGCGTGTCATTGCTGGCGCTTGCGGGTTGCGGTAATTCGGGCAAGCCGCCTGAAGGTCAGGTTGTCGCTACCGTCGACGGCAAGGATGTGACAATTCACGAACTAAACGCTGAAATCGCCCAGATACCCAAGCAGGGCAGCGATGCTCCGCGCAAGCTGGTGGAATCCGTAGCTCTGGCCCGGGTGATCGAACGCAAGATGCTGGTTCAAGAAGCGACCAAGCGCAAGCTGGACCAGAACCCGCAGTTCCTGCTCGCCCGCCAGCGCACCGATGAAACCCTGCTCGTCCAGGCCCTGCAAACTGATATCGTGCAGAAAGTAACGGCAATGCCGCGTGAAAATGCCCAGAAATTCGTTGCCGAAAATCCCCAGGTTTTCGGTGACCGCAAGGTTTTCACGCTTGACCAGATCCAGTTCCTGCGCCCGGCCAATATTGATCAGTTGCCGCTCAAGGACGCCAAGACGATGAGCGATGTCGAAAAAATCCTTATCGACGCCAACATTGAATATCGTCGCGCGCCGCAGCAGCTTGATTCCTTGACGGTCAACCCGGCGCTGACAACCGAAATCGTCCGGTTGACATCGGTTTCCAATCCCGAGCCTTTCATGTTTGCCGATCAGCCCGCCGGAGCACCAGCGCCAATTATCTACGTCAACAGTGTCACCAATTCCAAGACGATGCCGTTTATCGGCGAACGCGCCATCGCCTATGCCCAGAATATCCTGCAGCGCCAGGAAATTCAGAAACGGCTGGCGACACAACTCAAGACCTTCCAGGAAACCTATAAAGCGAAGGTCATCTACGGGAAGGGTTATGGCCCGCCGGTATTCCCCAAGGCACCTGCCGCCACGCCCGCCGCCGCGAAGGCCGATTCATCCACCACCGCCGCGGCGCCAGTCGCCACCGAATAAACCTTGTCGCAAGCTCCAACTGCTCGCGACAGGAAGTTCGATTTGAAACCTTTGAAAATCGGGCTGACCTGGCACAGCGCCTCGTCGGGAAATCTCGGTGTCGGGGCGCTCACCGCTGGCAACATTGCGCTTGCCCGGCGTGCGGCCGCGGCGGTGGGTCTGGCGCCAGAGTTCTGTATCATTAGCCCGCGCGAAAGCGGTCCACTGGCGATATCCGGCGACGATATCGACTATCGCACTATCACCGGGCGCTACATGATAAACCCGAAAGGCTTCATACGTGACGCGCGCTGCCTTGATATCATGCTCGACATCAGCGCCGGGGACAGTTTTGCCGATATCTACCCGGACAAGCGCTTTGCTTACATGGCGGCGACCAAGGTGCTGCCGATCCTGCTGGGCACGCCACTGGTACTCAGCCCGCAAACCATCGGGCCGTTTTCGCGCCAGCCGCACACCGCCATCGCAGCCTGGATCTGCCGCCGCGCTGCCGCCGTTTTTGCACGCGATCCGCTATCGATGCAGATGCTGACCACCATGGGCGCCGGTGACAAGGCGCTGCAGACCGTCGATGTGGCGTTCGCCCTGCCTTATAAAAGTGCTGCTCGAGGCGCTGGTGGCCCGCGCCGCATCGGCATCAATGTTTCAGGGCTGCTGATGAATGGCGGCTATGCCGGCGAAAACGAATATGGGCTTGATTTTGATTATCCCGCCCTGACCCATAGCCTCATCACAACGTTGCTGGCGGCGCCCGACACCGAAGTGCATCTTGTGCCACACGTCTTGGCGCCAGGGCTGCCGCACGATGATGACGGAGCGGCCGCAGATGCGCTGAAGGCCCGATATCCATCGCTGCACCGGCATCCGGATTTCGCTTCGGCCAGCGCCGCCAAATCGTTCATCTCCGGGCTGGATTTCCTGGTTGGGGCACGTATGCACGCAACGATCGCGGCCTATGGAGCCGGCGTCCCCGTCGTACCGATCAGCTACAGCCGCAAGTTCGAAGGGCTATATGGCGGTCTGGGTTATCCCTGGCTGGTTAATGCGCGCGGTATGTCGACGGATGCAGCATTGGCCTTCATCCTGAATGCGCTCGACCGCCGCGCTGAGCTCGCGGCCGATATTGCCGCCGGCACCGAGCGGGTTGCCAAAGGGCTCGATGACTATGTCGCGGCGCTCACCGGTCTGTTTGCGGCGGTGTCCCGATGACGGGCAGCGCTGCATCGCCGGCGCTGGCCCGGGTCGCACGCGGGCAAACATGCTCCGGCTGCGGCCTGTGCGCCGCGGTGGCGCCGGGCGCCATTACCATGGCGATGGTCGATCCCGGCTATCTGCGGCCCCGGCAATCGGCAGCACTGACAGCTACACAGGAGGCCGATATCGCCGCTGCTTGCCCCGGGCTTGTGGTCGACCAACGCGATCATCCGGTAGCACCGGTAAACGATCCGCTCTGGGGCCCGGCACATTTTGTCGGCACCGGCCACGCCAGCGATGCCGCCTTGCGCCATCAGGCGTCTTCCGGCGGCGTGATCTCGGCCCTGCTGGTGCATGCGCTGGCAACCGGGCTTGTTGATTTTGTCATCCAGACCGGCGCCGATCCGGAAATGCCGACCGGCAACCTGACCAAGGTTTCGCTAACCGCTGACGATGTGTTTGCCGCAGCGGGGTCGCGTTACACGGCGTCTGCGCCGCTTGCCGGGCTTGAGGACTGGCTGGCGCGGCCAGGCCGTTTTGCCTTTGTCGGCAAGCCTTGCGACGTATCGGCGTTGCGGGCGCGGGCGCGGCAGGATGCGCGGATCGGGGCGCGCGTGCCGCTGATGCTGGCCTTTTTCTGCGCCGGCATCCCCAGCGCAGCCGGCACAGGGCGCATACTCGACCGGCTTGGCGTCAACCCGGGCGATGTCACGGCATTTCGCTACCGCGGTGATGGCTGGCCAGGTTTCGCCAGAGCGACGCTGCGCGACGGCAGCACACGCCAGATGAGCTATGCCGATAGCTGGGGCGACATCCTGTCCAAGGAAGTGCAGTTTCGCTGCAAGATCTGCCCCGATGCCACCGGCAATGTCGCCGATATTGCCTGTGCCGATGCCTGGGAGGGCGACGAATACGGCTACCCCAGTTTTGAGGAACAGGATGGCCGCAGCCTCGTCATCGCGCGCACCGCATCGGGTGCCGCCTTGTTGGCAGAGGCCCGCGACGTCGGACGTGTGGTGACCGCGCCGCTGGCGATGGCAGCAATTACCAACATGCAGCCGTCGCAGGCGCGCCGCAAGAAACAGATTTTATCAAGACTAGCGGCTATGGCGGTTACCGGCCGGCCGTGGCCACGCTATTATGGGCTGCATCTGATCGCTGCTGCCGTCCGTGACAAACCCGTTGAACAGGCACGCAGCTTTGCCGGGCTTGTCCGCCGCCTCCTGCAAGGACGCATCTGATGGAGAAAACCGCAACCAATCGCCGGGGCATCATCCTTGCTGGCGGGTCGGGAACGCGGCTTTATCCGCTGACCAAGCCGGTCTCCAAACAGTTGATGCCGGTCTATGACAAGCCGATGATCTATTATCCGCTGTCGGTGCTCATGCTTGCCGGCATCCGCGAAGTGCTGATCATCACCACGCCGGCCGACAGCGCCGCCTTTTCGGGGCTGCTTGGCGATGGCAGCGATTGGGGCATGGACATCCGTTATGCTGTCCAGCCCGAACCCGAAGGGCTGGCGCAGGCCTATCACATCGGGGCAGATTTTGTTGGTGACCGGCCATCGACACTGATCCTGGGTGATAATATCTTTTATGGCCATGGCCTGCCCGAGCTGCTGGCACGCGCCGATGCCCGGCACGATAGCGCAACAGTGTTCGGCTATTATGTCAAAGACCCGGCCGCCTATGGGGTGGTTTCCTTTGATGCCCGCGGCCGCGCTGAAACCATCGAGGAAAAGCCCGCCAGCCCCAAATCCAATTACGCCGTCACCGGCCTGTATTTCTATGATGGCGATGCCGTGCGGCTGGCGCGTGATATCCGCCCCTCCGCACGCGGTGAACTGGAGATCACCGATCTCAACCGGCTCTATCTCGAAGCCGGCAAGCTTGAGGTCGAACTGATGGGGCGCGGTTTTGCCTGGCTCGATACCGGCACGCATGGTTCGCTGCTCGATGCCGGGCTTTACGTCCGCATCGTCGAGGAACGCCAGGGCCTGAAAATCTGCTGCCCCGAGGAAATCGCCTGGCGGCAGGGCTTTATCTCTGCCGAACAGCTTGAACGGATTGCAGAGCCGCTGCGCAAATCAGGCTATGGGGAATATCTGCGCGACCAGCTGCGCATGGCGCGACCATGAACGTGATCGATACGCCGCTGACCGGGGTCAAACTGATCGAACCCCGGGTGTTTGGCGACGAGCGCGGTTTCTTCCTCGAAAGCTGGAACGCCCGCAGCTTTGCCGAACACGGCCTTGATCTCGATTTTGTGCAAGACAATCACAGCCGTTCGGCACGCGGCGTGCTGCGCGGGCTGCATTATCAGCTCGAAAATCCGCAGGGCAAGCTGGTGCGGGTAACGGCAGGTGCAGTGTTCGATGTCGCGGTTGATGTCCGCCGCGCTTCGCCGCATTTCGGGCGCTGGGTCGGCTATGAACTGTCGGAAGCCAACAAACGCATGTTGTGGGTGCCGCCCGGGTTTGCTCATGGCTTTGTCGTGCTCAGCGAAAGCGCCGATTTTCTGTATAAATGCACCCAGTTTTATGACGGCAGCAATGATCGCGGCATCCGCTGGAACGATCCCGCGATCGGCATCGCTTGGCCGCTGGCCGGCATCACGCCGCAATTGTCAGGCAAGGATGCCGCAGCGCCGCTGCTTGCCGATGCCGAGGTGTTTGCGTGAGAGCGCTCATCGCCGGCGCCGGTGGCCAGCTTGGCCGGGCCTTGCAAGCCTGTGCACCCGTCGGGGTCACCGTCATCGCCCCGCCCGAGGCCGAATTTGATATCACCGATACCGCAACCGTCGCGCGCGTGATCGCCGACAGCCGCGCCGATATCGTCTTCAATGCCGCCGCCTATACCGCGGTTGACAAGGCGCAGGCCGATGCGGCGCAGGCGCACCGCATCAACGCCTGTGCCGTCGCCCTGCTCGCGGCCCATGCCCCCCGGCTGGTGCATGTGTCGACCGATTTCGTCTTTGACGGCACCGCCAGCCAGCCCTATGCGCCCGATGCCGCTCCCAACCCGGTCAGCGCCTATGGTGCCACCAAATTGGCCGGCGAAATCGCCGCCGGGCCTGATGCGCTGATTGTGCGCACCGCCTGGGTCTATGCAGCGGTCGGCAGCAATTTCGTCCACACCATGCTGCGGCTGATGCGCGAGCGCCCGGAGGTGCGGGTTGTCGCCGATCAGATCGGCACGCCAACGCATGTCGCCGGGCTGGCGCGGGCATTGTGGACACTCAGCGCAGCCAGCGCGCACGGCCTGCACCACTGGACCGATGCCGGCGTTGCCAGCTGGTATGATTTTGCCATGGCAATCCAGGAGGAAGCCCTCGCCATCGGCTTGCTTGACGCTGCCGTCCCGATCATTCCCATCCGCACCCGGGACTATCCCACCCCGGCGCAGCGCCCGGCTTATTCGGTGCTCGACAAGACCAGCAG
>Ga0105049_10006283_pt1 | contig 13840 bp, 14 predicted proteins | sample MAT06_FD_78087 | JGI IMG/M metagenome (GOLD analysis project Ga0105049, IMG submission 78087) | Freshwater microbial communities from Lake Fryxell liftoff mats and glacier meltwater in Antarctica - MAT-06 | ecosystem: Environmental > Aquatic > Freshwater > Ice > Liftoff microbial mat | place...
CACGCCCGACATCGTCGTCGTCGTCACGCCGGATGCACGCACGAATCCGCCCGGTCCGCGCCCGAGCCGGCTCGACGGTGGCGTCGTCGTCGCGGTGATGCCCGATGCCGGGGTCGGCCCCGGTCGTGGAGTGGTGATCCAGGTGATCACCAAGCCCGAGGGCGCGAACCTCTACGACGGCTACAGCTACACCGGTCCCGGCGGCACCAACGTCGAGCGTCCTGTCGGCAGCAAGCTCGATCTCGAATGCCGGATGTCGGGCTACAAGTCTGGCAAGGTCCACCTCGAGTTCGACGGCAAGACCGAATACGCGATGTGCACGCTTCAGCGGGTGAAGATCTGCGTCAAGGAGCTCAAGAACCCGTTCGACGAGTGCCAGGACGACCCCGCGCCGAAGCCGTGACTCGCCGGCTAGCCCAGCAACACGATCTTCCCGATCGACATCGCTGATTCAACCGCGCCCGCGGCCGGCACATTGCCGGGTTCACGCGCGCTTCACGCTCAGCAAGCGCATCGCGACAATACCCGTGATCATCGCGCCGACGAACACCAGCGTCTCGACGCGCCCGGTGCCCGCCGCGACCAGCGCCGGACCCGGGCACAACCCCGACAGGCCCCAGCCGACGCCGAACACGAGCGCGCCACCGACGAGCGGCAGATCGATCGCCGTCTCCTCGGGCCAGTGAAACCTGCGCGCGAACAGCGGCCGGCTGCGCTTGCGCGCGAGCCACGCGAACGGGGCGTAGACGGCGATCGCACCGGCCATCACGAACATCAGCGTCGGATCCCACGCCCCGCCGAGATCGAGGAAGGCGGCGATCCGGCCCGGTGAGGTCATGTCCGAGAGCATGAGGCCGAGCGCGAACACCACGCCGGCGATCGCCGCGGTCGTCGGCTTCACAGCGCACCTCGCACGGTGGCAGTGACCATCGCGGTGGCCATGAACACCATGACCGCGACGACCGAGCGCTTCGATCCGCGGGAGATGCCGCACACGCCGTGCCCGCTCGTGCAGCCGTTGCCGAGCGTCGTGCCGACACCGACGAGCGCACCGCCGATCGCGAGCTGCGCCGTGCCCGCGATGTTCGCGCCGAACGCGTTGGGAAGGAGCTGCGCACCGATCACGCCGGTCGCGATCAGCGCGACGAGAAATCCGAGGCGAAACGGTCGGCCATCGTCGTCGTCGGTCTCGAGCGCGCGCCCGAGCACGCCACTGATGCCCGCGATTCGACCATTCGCGATCAGCACGATCACGGCCGCGACGCCGATCAAGGCGCCTCCGAGCAGCGCGCGCAAGGCAGCTTCAGCGGTCATCTGCGCTGAAGAGATAGCATCTAACGCGCTGATCACGCGCCGTCTGGAAGCCGTGCTCGGCCCTGCACGTTGTCACCTGATGGAGACGTTCCTGGCGACCCTGTTCTTGACCGGGCTCGTGCTCGTCGTCGTTGGCTACGACGCGCGCCACAAGCTGTCGCTCCAGGAGCGCGGACATATCGGACTGGCGCGCCTCTCGGTAGGCATCGTCATGATGTCGGTCGCCGTCGGGCATGTTGGGTGGGTGGTGCTCGAGGCGTTGGGCTCGAGCGGGCGCTGACTCAGGCGGATCGCTTGAGCGCGCGCTTGAGCAGGGAGAGCAGATCTTTCGCGGTCTCGCGGCAGATCACGAGCGCCGCACCGACATACGCGGCGCCACCTGCGACGATCATCGTGACGAGGAGCAGCCCGGGATGATCCCAGCCGAGCGCGAGCAACAGCTCGTGGACACCGATCGTGACCAGCGCCATCACCATGCACGCCAAGAGCGGTTGCATGAAGCCGACGAGCAAGCGCCGCGGCGACGGACCCTCGCGCAACACCATCGCGACACCGGCGATCGCGGAGAGTCCGAACGCGAGCCCGACGGCGCCGGCCGCGGCGCGCACGCCGTACGGCGCCATCACGGCGATGCCGCCGAGCAGGATCGCGACCTTGACGATCTCCAGGATCATCAGCCGACTGGTCTTCGACTCGGCCTCGAGATACGCGGACAGCACCCACGTGATCGGCCGGAAGATCGAGAGACACGCGAGCACGGTGAGTAGCGGCGCGACGAGCTGCCAGTCGTTCGACGGCAGGATCAGATCGATCAGCGGTCCTGCGACGAGGCCGAGCCCGACCGCGAGCGGAAAGATGATCATGGACAGCAGCGCGGTCGAGCGTTCGAGTGCGCGCGGCCGACGCTCCTGCGGGAGCTCCGCCATCGACGGCATCAGCACGAGCGCGATCTGCTCGCCGATCTGGATCGCCGGGATGTCGGCGAGGTTGTAGGCCATGTTGTACGAGCCCGTCGCAGCGGGTCCGAAGAAGTAGCTGACCGCGAGGTTGTCCCAGTAGCGCGAGCCACCGTGAAAGAAGCCCTGCACACCGAGAGGCAGGCCGTACTTCAGCATGTCCTTGAAGCGCGACCACTGGAGCTTCGACGGGGTCAGCCAGGACGCGAAGCCGGCCGCGCGAATCAGGATGATCACCGCGACGGTCGACTGGACGATGTTCGCGTAGATGATCGACCAGCCGCCGTACCCGGAGTATGCGAGCGACAGGGCGGTGATCGTGTAGCTCATCTCGCCGAGCATCGAGGCGAGGCCGGCCGCGCGAAAATTGAGCGTGCGTGAGAGCACGCGCTCCGGCATCGCGCCCAGCCGGCGGATGTAGAGCGCGAGGCACATCGGCGGGATGTACGCAGCGGCGTCGGGCGCGTTGAAGAACGGCGCGAGCTCGCCGCCGAAGAGCGCGACCAGACCGAGCGAGATCGCACCCATCACCATGTACGCGACAGTGGCGTGGAAGGTGATCGACTGTGCGTCGGGGCCGCGACCGCGCACGACCGCATACTGGCCAAACCCCCAGATCGTGAGCCAGTTGGCGGTGATCGCGATGATCGCCGCGTCGGAGACTTCACCGATCTGCTTCGGGTGAAGAAACCGCGTCATCACCAGCGTGCCGACCACGCCGATCGCACGCCCTCCCATGCTGGAGACGATCGTCCACAGCGCACCCCGCGCGGCCTTGTGCGCGAGCGACAACTAGCGCTCGATCCGCTTCTTGACGCGCGTGTAGAGCGCGTAGCCGGCGTACTTCGCGCGATCGATCACCGGCGCCTTGCCGACGGGACGCGGCAACAGGCCGTACCTGCGCAACCGATCGTTGACCTCGTAGACCGCGCCGCGGCGATCGCTCTCGGGCGTGCGGCACGTGATCGAGAACGACACCGACGCCTCGGTGCCTTTGACGACCGGGACGTGGACGCCGTTGCCCGCCTCGCACGTGCGCTCGACGGTGATCATGAGGTCACGTGAAGAAGCTGCCTACTGCGGGTGAGCAAACTGGTGCTCGTTGCAACGTGCCCAGAGGGTATCACCGCCGAAAACGACGAAGGCCTCCTCACGGAGACCTTCGTACGACCACTCGACCGTTAGCGGCCGGGCGGCCGGGAGAAGCCGGGGAACGGATCGGCGGTCTCGCGGGTCATGATCTCGCCCTGGTCGGGGAGCGGCTCCGCGTTGATGCCGAGCGCGGCGAGACCGGAAGCGTTGTTGTAGCGGAGCTCGGCGATCGCGATCGGGCGCTCCGCGGCGCGCACGAACTTGGTGAAGCTGGCGGCCGAGGTGCGCTGCTCACCGAACTCGGTGCCGAGGCCCGGGCGGCTGTTGTGGTTGCGGGTCGGCGAAGGCATCTCCTCGACGTCAGCACCATCACCGTCGTCGTAGCTCGGACGCGGAGCCCCACCCGGCGCCACCGGCGCGGGACGCGAGGAGCCCGGAGTCACGCGACGCTGGGCCTCGCCACCACCGCGCGTGGCGACGGACTCCGATGCGGGCGCGCGCTTGCCAGCCTTCGACTCGGCCGGCCGATCCCGTGGCGCCGGCGCCCTGTCGGCCGCGCCCTTCTCGGAGAGATCATCCTCGTACGAGTACGGCTTGCGGAACCGACCGTCGACCTCGTCACCGCCGACGATGATCTGGGGTTCGGCGTGCTGTTCCTCGAACAGCGCGACGGCGATCACGCCGACGTTGCGCGCCTTGCCCTTCTTGTTCGCGTACGAATCGTTGACCGAGTTGAAGCGGAACGTCGCGACGTCGGCGTGCGACGTGCGGAAGCCCTCGACGCGAACCTCGCCGTACGGCGGCACCACGTAGCCGCGCTTGCGAAGGTCACCGTCCTCCCCATCGATCACGTCGAGCCCGTCGACCGTGACCACGGCCTCGACGCGACGGGCGGTGGGGTTGGTGACGCGGATGATGTAGCGCTCGCCGGCGTTGCCCTGAACGTAGAAGCGATCCCGTGCGCCGTAGGTCGGCAACGTGGCGCCGTTCTCGCGGATCACCTGCACGTCATAGGGGGCGCGAAGCTTGGCGTCGGCGATGCCGATCGCGATCGCGGTGCCCGGTGGGGGCATCGGGCCATAAGGTTGATCGGCCTGGGCGGTGGAGCACGAGGCAGCAGCGGAGAGGAGGAGCCCTGCGAGGAGAGAGCGCATGGCGGAATGAGACGCACGGGGGAAGGCGTCGATCTAAAGGCGTGTATAGTCGCCGCCATGGCCCGGACCCAGGGATCTCAGAAGAAGTCCAAGGTGGCCAAGGGTTCGAAACCCAAGGCAAAATCTGACGGTAAGGTCGTCAAGGTCAACGGCAAGGCCAAGTCGGCGGCGGGGCGAAAACGGGCGGATGTGATCCAGGCGGACCCCACCCTGTTCGACCCGCTGACCCCCGGCGAGGTCGCGGATGCGCTCCGGACCCTGACCGAAGATCGCCGCGTCGGAGCGATGGCCAAGGTCGGCCGCTATCGCGTGATCTGCACCGAGCCGCTGGTCACCAAGCCGCCGCATCCGATGGCAGGTCACCGGCTCGCGCGCGTGGTCGCGTATGACTACGCCGCGGATCGCGCGGTCGATGCCTGCGTCGATCTCGATGCCGGCGTGGTCACCCACCTCGAGATCTCGCGCAGCCAGCCGATGTTGTCGCGCGATGAAGAGGCGCTCGCCGCCTCGGTCGCGATGGTCGACGACAAGGTGCGCGGCAAGCTCTCGATCGGCGATGTCCCGCAGATGACGATGCACTACTGGGGACGCAATCAGCAGGACATGGCGTTCGCGCGGCGCAGCGCCGCAGTGGTGTTCGGTCGCGATGCTGGTCACGCGACGCTCGTCGTCGTGGTCGACCTCCTCGATAACACGGTGACGCAGGTCGTCCCGGCGGAGCTCTGGTGATGAGCGGCAACGTCATTGAAGAAGCGAACTGGAAGTTCCACTGGCGGCTCACCGAGTCGGCCGGGATCATGGTCTACCTCGCCGACTACAAGGGCCGACGCGTGCTGTGGGAAGGATCGATGCCGTACGTCACGGTCGATCACCAGCACGAGACGCTCGAGGTCGAGCAAGAGGGCACCGAAGTCCACGGTCCATGGTGGGTGCCGCTCGGTACGCGCTCACTGCAGGGTCCGGTTCGCGTGCAGTCATTTCGCGGCGGCGTCGAGCTGTCGGCGGTGTTCGAGGCCGGTCCGTACCAGTACACGCAGCTGTGGCGGTTCCACGATGATGGCCGCCTGTGCCCGTGGCTGACGATCTACGGCCCCGGCGTTCACGACCAGCATACGTATCACCCGCACTGGCGCTTCGACTTCGATCTCGACGGCGCCGGCGACGACGCATTCGAGCGCTTCGAGGACTCGCGGTGGCAGCGCGTCGAGCGCGAGGGCTGGTTCCCGTACGGCGGCGAGGCCGACGAGAAGGGCGACGTCTGGCGCCAGGTCGATTTTGGCTCGGGCTCCTCGATCAACATTCGCCCGCACTCGTGGGATGACGCCGAGGTCTTCGCGATCCGCTATCACGACGGTGAGTGGCCGCCGTTCTCGCCGCGCAGTGCGGCCGGCTCCGCCACGTTTCCGGCGGCGTACGTCGGCGACGAAACGCTCGACGGTGACGACATGACGCTGTGGTACGTCGCGCACGTCCACTTCGATCAATCGTTCCCGTACACCGCGGGTCCGTGGATCAGGGTCGACGGTCTGGCTTAGCCAAACAGCTCGTCGAGCGGACCGGTCAACGAGATCGATCCACCGACCGCGTCTGCCACCGAGGTCAACCCGAAGCTGTTGTCGGGTTGCCCCATCGCCCGCAGCACGCTGACGAGCAGCTGGTTGGTCGATGGTCCGAGCAGGGGAAAGCCCGCCATCGGATTGACGATCATCTGCGGATAGCGAACGTAGCGACCGGTGCGTAGCCCGGTGTTTCCGCCGCCAGCGATCACCGCGAACGTGTCGTCGTGGTGGTGCGTGCCGGTGGCGAGCTCGGTCAGCCAGACGACGATCGTGTTGTCGAGCATCGTGCCGCTGCCCTCGATCACGGCATCGAGCTGCTCGAGGAGATACGCGAAGTGGCCCGCGTACCAGACGCCGAGATCGACGATCGCTTGCTCCGCCGTCGGATCGTACATCGCGCCGCACGTACTGCCCCCGGCGATCGATTGATGCTCGTAGCGGTGGACGGTGGCGTCGGCGGGATAACCGATCTCGGTGGTCTGCGGGACCGGCGCGACGAACGTGACCACGCGCGTGAGATCGCACGCGAACGCCATCCTGACGAGGCGCATGAACTGCTCGACCTCGTGGCCGCTCGCATCGAAGCTGGGATCGCAGACCGCCGAGGGACCTGCTCCGAGGCTGTTCTCGAGGTCGCGGATCAGCGCGCGGTGCGAATCGAGGCGCTCGCGGCCTGCGCGATCGAGTCGGGGAGAGAGGAACTCGTACTCGCGGCCGACCGTGTCGAGCACTGACGGGCGCAGCGAGTTGATCACCTGCGCGCGGGTCGGGGTCTCGCCGGTCGGTGGTGGCACGTAGACGCCGAGCAGGTCCTGGTACGCGACCGTCGGACTCGCAACCTTCGGTGCCGCCTGTGCCGGACCGAGGAACGAGAACGGCGCGACGGTCAGGTTGGGCGTGTAGTCATAGCCGTAGACGCGCGAGCCGAACCGGCCGGGTGCGGTCAGCCGCGTTGCGAGCTCTTGATCGATCGAGCGCGCGCCGCCGGTGCATGGCGAACCCGGTGTCTGACGCACGCGATTGGCGGTCAGGAGTCCGGCGACGGCGAGCGAGTGGTTGTTGTTGTCGCCGCCGGTCGCGGTGGCCTCGGCGAGGTTCGCCAGGTTGACGGTGTTCGCGAGTCCCTCGAGGACCAGCAGCCGATCGCGGAACGGATGCAGTGGTTGCAGCACCGTGCTCATCTCGTCGACGGTGAGCGGCGTCAGCGCACGCTCCGCCACCGCGGCGGGCGAACCGCCGGGCACGGACATCTTCCACGAATTCGGCGTGTGACCGTGTGCGGTGACAAAGAACACGACGCGCGTCGGCATTATGGGCTCTGCCGCTCGCAACACACGGCTCGATCCGGAGAGCAGGCTCGCGAGCCCGCCCATCCCCAGTGCCTGGAGCAATTGTCGGCGCTTCACTTGGGAATCTTCCGCATGCGGAACGTCCTCGACGTCGCGATCGACGTCAGCAGCTTACGCAGATCGCCGCGGCTCTCGACGAAGTGATCGGCGAGGAAGTCGACGGAGGCTTGCTCGGGCTCGGTCGGCAACCTGCCGAGCGCGTACTGGAACCAGCGCCTGGTCGCGCAGCGATACACCACCTCGCTGATCGATAGTGCCGTCGACAACTCGAGCGCATTCGCGAACGGACCGTCGACATCGGTGCCGTTGATCTCGCCGCGCGGATCGATCGGGAGCCCCAGCTGCTCGGTGATGAAGGAGCCGCTCGCGGTGTAGTTCTCGAAGCCGAAGCCAAACCCATTGAGCGCCTCGTGACAGCCTTGGCACGCGGCCGGCGCGGTGCGCTCCTCGAACAACATCCGGTTTGTCTTCGGCCCGTCGCCGGGATTGGCGACCGGTGGTGACAGATCTGCCTCGGGTGGTGGCGGTGCCGGCAATTGACACAGTAGTTGCAACATGACGGCGTTGCCGCGGATCGGTGGTGACGTCGTCGCGCGGTGCGAGTAGCCGGCGAGAAACGCGGCACGCGTCAGGATGCCGCTGCGCTGCTCGCCGTCGAGCGTGGTCTCGACCCAGGTGCCCGGCGCCGGTGGATCGATGCCGTAGACGCGCGCCATCTCGGAATCGACGAACGCGTGCCGGCTGGTCAACAGATCGCCGAAGCTGCCGGCACCACGATACGAGTCCTCGACGAACAGTCGAGATTCCTCCAGCGCCGAGGCCTGCGTGGCGTTGCTCCAGCTCGGATCGACCTCGGCGGTACGAACCTGATGTTCCTCGTTGAGGATCTTGTCGAGCGTCAGCCACTGGCGATGGAAATCCCAGATCAACCGGAGCGCGCGCGGATCTTCGAGCATGCGCTCGGTCTGCGCGCGGAGGCCGGCCTCGGAGCGAAGCTCGTCGGAGCTCGCGGCGCGCAACAGCTCGTCGTCGGGGAGGCTCTCCCACAGGAAGAACGACAGCCGGCTCGCCATCGCGTAGGAATCGAGCGCCACGGTCTTGCCCGCATCGTCGGGATCGATCGGCTCGACGCGATACAGAAACTGCGGGCTCTGCAGCATCGCGCTCAGCGTCAGCTGGATGGCGGCCTCGAAGTCGACCGCGGTGACCCACCCCGCGAAGCGCTGACCGAGGCGGGCTTCTTCCTCGGTGGTCAACGGCCGGCGAAACAGCAACGTACCGAAGCGGCGGATGAACTGCACCTTGCAGTCGTCGGCGAGCGCAGGTGTCGACCGATCGGCGCAGCCGGTGAGCGCGGTGACAGCGGCGGCGTCGCGCGTGGCCTCTGCTGCGTACAGGTTGGCGATCGTCTCGTAGCGCGTGATCCGGACGTCCGACGGTGCCTGCGCCTCGGCGTCGTTATCGAACCCGGAGACCGCGGTGTCCGCAGGGAGCGGTGGCAGGGCGAGATCGATCGCGGGAAACACGTCGCGTAGCGCGTAGGCGTACTCGGTGTTGCTGAGGCGACGCAACGGGGCCTCGCCGACGCGACTCGGTACCTTGTCGGTACCGCAACTCGCGCCGATCAGCGCAATCACCGCGGGCCAGCCGACACGCATCGCCGAATCGTAACATCCCGCCCGCACCGTTTCGGTCACAAGTCTTATCTTTGGGGTCGCCCGCGACCAACCTCAGGGTTTCGGCGTGTCGTTGGTCACGCGGGCAACTCGCCAACCCGCAGCGTGACCTGATAGCGCGCGCCGAGATCGACGGCGGCGCCCATCGGATCGATCGTTCCACGCGGGAGCAGCGATGCGAGCTGCGCGCGTGCAGCCGGCGCGTCGGAGGCCGAGGCGTCGAGCAACACCCCCGCGGCGTTGAGCACGTCGACCGAGCACGCGACCGCCGCCTCGAGGGACTCCTCGAACGTGCCCCACGCGCCGCGCAGGTACATCGGCCTGGCGCGCTCCTTCGCGGCCGGTGGGGCGACGCGCTTGCCGAGCGGCGAGCCGAGCAGTCTGCAGTGCGCGCGATAGCCGCGGCGGTAACCGAGCAGCTCGTCGTGTGACGGCGAACCGCCGAGCGCATTGCGCCAGGCTTCGCGGATCAAGGACGCACGGCGATCGTCGAGCTCGCCCATCAGCCGGATCTTCAGGTGCCCGACGATGCCCGGGGTGCCCATTCGATCGGCGCCGAGATAGTTTTCGTGAAAGCACACCGACTGGAACTTCTCGACCTCGCGATGGGCGGCGTCGTGATTCGCGCCCTCGCGATGATGGCGCGCGAGCGCGTTGATCAGCGGATGCAGCCCGCGATCGATCGCGCAGTGCGAGGCGACGCCGAGTGCGATCGCAGCGATCACGTCGTCACGCTCGCGACGCGCGATGTCGAGAAGCGCGAGCAACAGCTCGACCGCACCGCCGTCGTGCAACGCGGTGCCCCAGCGCGAAGGCTGCGCCGGAATCTTGGCGACGTAGCGAAGGACCTCGAGGGCGAACTGATGGAAGTACGGGAGGTCGACGAGGATCGCGCCGAACCGCGCGGCATCATCGTGGCGCACGAGGCGACGCCGCAGCTCGGGAGCGAGCTTCGCGGAGGCGGTGGCCTCGCGCACGGCGGTGAGGTGGATCCCCTCGGCGGGCACCTGAAGCACTATACAGCCTAACGACGGACGCCGAGCGTCTCCATCAGCCGTGCGTAGGTGTTCTGGGACGAGCGGCCGTCACATGCGGTGACCTCGGAGGTCATGTTGCGGTTCACGGTGTCCCACTTCGCGGTGCCAGCCGCCGCGGCGCCAGTGCACTCGCCGGACTCGCACATCAGGTCGACGCGGGCGCCGTCGATCGTGTTGCCGCCGGTGGTATGGACCATGCCGAACAGGTGGCCGAGCTCGTGGGCGATCGAGCGGCACATGTAATAGAAGTCCGGATCGAGGTCGTCCTCGAGGAGGAGGAAGCCGATATCGCGCTTGTTCTGGTTCCCGCAGTCGACTGGGGCGCGGCCGTAGGGGCCGAAGCCATTCTGCGCGAAGCCGAGCTGCGTCGGATAGATCGCGCCGATCATCATCATCGTGTACGTACTGTTACTGGGTCGCGTGGTGACGAAGCGGACATTCATATCGTCGAAGAATTGCCCGACGCAGCTCGTGATCGCCGCGACCACCTTCCCGCGATCCCACTGGGTCGACAGCGTGAATGGTGCGAAGTCCTGCGTGCTGGAGACCAGCGCGGAGCAGTTGCTCGAGGCATCGGAGCAATCGCCGTGGTGCAGCCGGTCGCCGCCGAAGTTTAGGTAGACGAGCTGGGTCGCGGCGTCGGACTTACCCTCGTCCATCGAGGCGTCGAGGTCGAAGTCCGGCGATTCCTGGTCGGGGATCGCACACGCGGTCAGCAGCAGCAGCGAGGCCCAGAAGCGCATGATCCTCTTCAAAGCACGCGCGATGCCGAGCGCAACGCTGCGGATTCCCAGTGGGCGGTGATGCCCGCGAGGCGACACCGGCTGGTGCGCTCGCCGAAAAAACCAACGGGGGCAGAATTACCCCCGCTGGCAGCCATCCTCGACGCTCCAGGCTGGCACCCGAAGTGTCGAAAAACCGTATCCGTATGTGACTAGTGCACCAGGCTGTTGGCCTCGGCGTGGCGCACGTATTTGCGGGTGACGTTCCACACCAACCAGTTGCCGCCGCGACCGACGAGCACCCACGGCGTGTACGCGTAGAGCGACGCCGTTGCGTGATTCACGGGCGTCACCGTCTTCGGATCGAGCGTCTTGCGCGACACGCCCTGGCGCCATTGCCCGGTGCCGTTCTCCGACGCGTCGTACCACTTGCGGAGCGTCTCGGCGCCGCACAACATCTGCGCGCCAAAGCCGCGGAACTGACTCGAGCAACCGCCACCATCGGGGCAACCGCAGCCGAGGATCTTGTCGATCTTGGATTGCGACGGCTTCGCCGACTTGCTGACGAGGGCGGACTCGACCTGCATCCGAGAGAGCAGCATCAGCGGATGGATCTGGCTTGCCTCCGCCGCGTCGACGATGAACTGTGCCGCCGACACACCGTTGACCTGGTAATCGGCCAACCACGAGCGATTGCCATAGGGAGACTCTTCTAGAAACGTCTGCACGTCCTCGGCGCTCATCGCGCCCGCGCCGGTGCCGGTGAATAGCTCGTTGCTGAGCACGTTGTTCTGATTGAACGACGCACCGTCGCTCTTGCCATCGATCTCGGTGGAGTAGTCGAACTCGTCACCAAGGTCGCCCGAATCGACCATGTCGGCAGCACATGCAGAGAGCGCCGCGGTGATGCCGAGCACGAGAAGCAGACGACGGCGCATGAAGTACCGTCGTGCAAAGACTCGCCCATGACACTGCGAGTCAGAGGTAGCGCCAAATGCCAATGCGGTCGCGCCATTGGATCGCGTGGCCGTGAAAGCAAATCGGCAGCTTGATCTGCCAGCGGCAGGCTTTCTAGCCTGGGAGTTGGGCTGGGGATCCATCCTCAGGCAAGCGGAGTTGCCAGCGGGATCGCTACGATGTCGCGTCGACGCCGCCGTGGCACTTCTTGAACTTCTTGCCGCTACCGCACGGACACGGCTCGTTGCGTCCGGTCTTCTGCGTGGCGGCCACGGTGCCCTGCTGCTCGCCAGGGCGACGACCCGCCATCGCGGCGTCGAACGCTTCGATCACGGCCTGCGTCGGCTTGATGATCGCGTTCGCCGTATCGAGCGTCATCGCGGCTTCCTTGACGTCCTCGGCGAGGAGCTCGGCAAGCTTCGCGTAGATCGCGGGCTGTGCCTTGACGAGATCTGGCGACACGCGCTCGTGCGGCTCGTTGTCGGCGATGCCCTCGACCTTGCCCCACGCGGTCGTGACAAAGGCGTCGGCGTCGGCGAGGTTCTTCGCGGTGATCCGCGGGAGTGTCGTCGCCTCGGCGCGCCGATCGAACATCGCCCACACCAGCGTCGCGTAGAACACGGCGGCTTCGCCGGTGGCGTCGCCATGCTCGCTGCGAACGGCGGCGGCATGCGCCAGCAGGAAGGGCTGCTCCTTCTGGAGCCGCTGCGCGAGCTTGTTCATCGCCTTCTTGTCACCTCGCTGATCCAGCTTGGTGAAGGCGTTGATGGTTCGTTCGACTTCCTCTGCGGTGACGACGTGCGCGGCCATGACGGGCGATCTTCTCTCGCTGCGATGCCGCGTCAAGCGATCCGGCCGGTTATGGACGCGCGAGCCTGTCGACGCAGCCGTTCTTGAGCTGTGGTGGGCAGGCTCGCGGGTAGGGCCCGACGTCGACCACCTCGAGCGTGGTCCCGACGAACTCCGCCGGCAGCTGATCGATCATCCGATCGGTGTGCGCCGGCAGGTTGACGATCACCAGCGGGAGCCGCGGCCTGGACTTGACCTCGAGCACCACCTCGAGCGGCATCCCACCTGCGCGTTCCTCACGGGTCACCGACAGGATCACGCCCGGGTGTGGCTTGCCCTCCTCGAGCGGCTTTCCGGCGAGCGGATCGACGAGGCGCACGGTGACGCAGCCCGGGATCGTGCACTTGTCGAGCGCCCCTTGCTCCCAGCGAGCGATCCGCTTCGCGAGCGGCTCGGGTGTCCGCGGGACCAGATGGTAGACGTGCGCCGTCCACTGCGCCCACACGTCATGGCCGGCGAAGAAGTCGAGCCCGAGCGAGCCGGCGACCTCAGCCTCCGTCCACCGCCGATCGCCGTAGGGGACGAACGCGACGCGGTCCGTGCTGATCGGTCCGCTGGTCACCGTGCTCGGTTCGCTCGCCTTCGAGAGCTTCCGCAGCGTGCCGACCTCATCGACCATCGCGCCCGCGAGCTCGTGCGACACCAGCTTCGCGCGTGGCCAGTCGCGCTCGCGGAGCTGGCTCACGGTGGTGCCGAGATCGAGATGGAGATCGAAGGCGGCGTCGGCGACCGTCGCCTTGACGACGTGCCGCGCGACGACGGGAAGCGACTTGGCGACGTCGCGATAGACGAGCGGGATCGAACCCGGTGGTGGCCTGAACGCGGACCCCTCGACGAGCGTGGCGACCCCCGCATCGCGATCGAAGCCGAACACCACGCCGCTGGCGAGCACGTCGGCGCCGAGCACGCCGTGGATCCGCCGGCCCGCCGTATCGAACGTATTTGCGCGCACGACGATCGCCCGCCGCTTCTCGATGATCAGCGATCCGACCTCGAGCCCCGACATCTCGACGAGCACGCGCGGTTGCGGCGCCCCGGTCTCGTCGTAGCGCGGTGGCCCATTGAACGCGCGCAGGCCGAGCAACTTGACCAGCGCCCCGTCGACGACCGAGATCGGTGCGTCGGGATCGAGCGCGAACAGGAACGGGCCGCGGGTGCCGATCGTGACCGGCGTG
>Ga0105049_10006286_pt1 | contig 13839 bp, 6 predicted proteins | sample MAT06_FD_78087 | JGI IMG/M metagenome (GOLD analysis project Ga0105049, IMG submission 78087) | Freshwater microbial communities from Lake Fryxell liftoff mats and glacier meltwater in Antarctica - MAT-06 | ecosystem: Environmental > Aquatic > Freshwater > Ice > Liftoff microbial mat | place...
CATCACGCGATCCACGATCTCGATCTCGACATCCACGACTCCGAATTCCTGGTGCTCGTCGGGCCGTCCGGTTGTGGCAAGTCGACGGCGTTGCGCATGGTCGCAGGTCTGGAAACCATCTCTGGGGGCACCATGAAGATCGGCGAACGCGTCGTCAACGACGTCGAGCCGAAGGACCGCGACATCGCGATGGTGTTCCAGAACTACGCCCTGTACCCTCACATGACGGTCTACGACAACATCGGTTTCGCACTCAAGCTCGCCAAAGTGCCGAAAGCCGAGATCGACCGTCGGGTCCGTGAGGCCTCCAAGATCTTGGAACTCGACGCCAACCTCGACCGCAAGCCCGGCCAACTGTCGGGTGGCCAACGTCAGCGGGTTGCGATGGGCCGAGCAATCGTGCGCCAACCCGCAGCGTTCCTGATGGACGAACCGCTCTCGAACCTCGACGCAAAGTTGCGTGTTCAGATGCGTGCCGAGATCGCAGCGCTGCAACGCAAGTTGGGTGTCACAACCGTCTACGTCACCCACGACCAGGTCGAAGCAATGACGATGGGTGACCGGGTCGCGGTGCTCAAGGATGGGTTCCTCCAGCAGGTCGACACTCCACAGAACCTGTACGACCGACCCGACAACGTGTTCGTCGCTGCGTTCATCGGTTCGCCCTCGATGAACCTCTACGAAACCACCATCACCATCAACGGTGACTCAGGCACCATGACTCTCGGATCCCAGAACCTGTCGCTCGACGCGTCTGTGCTCGCAGCGCGTCCGGCCCTGCGGAACTACGAAGGCAGGCGGGTCGTGCTCGGCATCCGCCCGGAAGACTTCGAAGACGCCACGCTGGCCACCGATCATCGCGAGCACGCATCCCTGACCGCTCCCGTCACCCTGGTCGAATCACTCGGGTCGGAGCTCATGGTCCACTTCCGTCTCGACGCAACCACCGTCGACTCCGGCGACCCCGACGCCGTCGAAGACGGCGGCGGCGACACCGCCGCCAACGCGGTCGGCCGGTTCAACCCGCGAGCATCGGTGCGGATGGGTGCAACCGCCCAGATCAGCGTCGCCACCGAGAACGTCCACTTCTTCGACCACGACACCCGCAAGGCCATCTGGGACTAGGCCGCGCAACCCGGCTCTCCACCGGTCGGTTCAACCGACCACGCGCTTCCGATCGACGTCCCGACGATCATCGCGTCCCGCCCGAAATGCTCATGAGCGGGAAGCTCGACAACGCGAGATCCGGCAGGGCGCGAGGCCCATCTCGTCGTGTTGGCGGTCGTGGCCACAGTTGGCGGGCGCTGTCATTCGCGCGACGCGTTTGCCGAACGCGTGACCGACCACGGTGGCCTGTTCGTTCCGCGCCCATCGGATGACGGCGGCGACGTCGTCTGCGAGACCGACCATCGAGAGGCCTTCGAGGTCGATGCGGCAACGATGCTGATCGCCCGGTGCCACCCGAGGTGCTCGATGCCCTGCGCGGCGCCCCCGGCATCGTCCAGGTCACCAGCCTGACCAGCTGAGGTTTGCTGGCTCGGGCTCACCGCCCAGGAGTCGCGCAGAAGTTTCCGTCGCGCGTGATCTTCGGCGCGCGCCTCACAGGAGTAGCTTGCGGTCTTCGAACGCTGCAAACGGAGATGGGGTGAGTCGGCTGCGAGTACCAGGTGGGTTGTCCCGTGCCGCTGGATCGGTCGGTGTCCGGCTCCTGATTGCGTTGTTCGTCGTCGTCACGGCATCGACGTCGTTTGCGACGCCTGTCCAGGCGGCAAGCAAGATGTCGGTCGTGGTCGGCTACGGCGGATTCGTCCAGCCGGGACGCCCTTACCCGGTCACGGTCGAGGTGACCAGCGACGAACTGTTCACCGGTGAACTCCGCTTCCTGTCGCAGGGCGGTGCGGGAGGGATCACTCGTGCCGTCGAGTTCGCCGGCGGGACGACGAACGAGATCCTGATGGTGCTCGACCAATCGCCCTTCGATTCGGGCAATCTGCGCGTCGAGCTGATCGCCGACGACGGCAACGTCGTCACCACCAGCAACACCAGGCTGCGACCGCCGACGAACAGTGACCTCGTCGGTGTGTTCCCCGGCGCAGTCGGCGCCGGGCTGCCGGAGAAGACGAGCGTGCGTGCCGATTCTGGCGACGCGCTGCTGTTCCCCCTCGATGCCGAGGTGTTCGGCGCAGGGTACGGGGTGCTCGATCCGCTCGACATGGTCGTCGTGACCGCCGACGACCTCCGCTCGATGAGCGACCGCCATCTCGAGTTGCTGCTCGGCTGGGTCAACATGGGCGGGCGGTTGCTCGTCGACGAGCCGACCGGTAGCGAGATCCCCGGTCTGCCCGTCGACTGGCAACCAATCGGTGCTGAACCCGTCAGTGCCGGCGTTGGTGAGGTGATGCTGACCGATGGCTCGGCACGGGCCGGCGACTGGCAGGAGATCCTCGAACCGGCTCCGAACAAGGCGCGCCAACAGGACGAAGCCTTCGGCGACGCAGGCGGATTTTTCGGTGGCGAACCCCTGAGCTGGTCGCTCGGACGCGACTCCGGCTTCTCACTTCCGGGCATGACCACGATGGTCATCTTGTTGCTGGGCTACGTGGTTCTCGTCGGACCGGTGCTGTGGCTGGTGCTGAGAGTAACCGGGCGGCCCGGTCTCGCATGGGTGTTGGTCCCGGTCACGGCGGTGGTCGTCACCGGGGTGATCTGGGTGGCTGGGTCGTCGTACCGCAGCGGCATCGACGTGGCCCATGGCACGGTCATCCAGGTGGCACCGGGCGGCACGGTCGCGCGCAGCTACGAGCTGCTCAATTCTCGCACAGGTGGGAGTGCGTCCGCCGATCTGCCGGCCGGCTGGTTGGCGACGGGCTCGTCCCAGGAAGGGACGCCAGGCCTGATCGACGTGAGCGGCAGCGACGACACCACCACCATCTCGACCGAGGTCGACGCCGGAGGGTTCGTGCTGCTCGGTGGTGTCGGCCCCGCCAATAGTTTCGACGGTGCGCTCGAGGTCACGGCGCAGTCGTCGGCGCCCGGTGTGATCGTCGGCACGCTCACGAATCACCTCGATGTCGCCCTCGACGACGTCGGGATCTTCGCTGACACTGCCGGAAAGAACATCGGCGAGATCGCCGCCGGGCAGAGCATCGACTTCGAACTGTCCTCGGCACCCGTCGACCCCGCCACCGGCCAGCCGGTCGAGTTCACGGTCTGGCCGCAGGCGGTCCCCAGCGACTGGTTCGGCAACGGCAACCGCGCATTCGAACCGGGCGAGGTCAACCTGAGCCTGTGGGGTGAGGTCGCCGCCCGGTCCTCGGTGAACGCCCGCAGCGTCGGCGACCTCGTCGTTGCAGGGTGGACCGACGAACTGTCGTCGCCGATCGACCCGTCGGTCGGCCTCGGCCGAACGCTCGTGATGAGCCGCGCCGCCGTCGCGCCCTCGGGCGGCGTGGTGACGAACGTGGCCATCCAACGAGATCTGGTTCGCAGCGCCTCCGAACTCGGCTCGAACTTCCAGATGAACGACGGCTGGGGCGGGGGCACGCTGGTGCGTTTCGTGGTGCCCGACACCACCGGCGATCTGGTCTTGCAGCTCCCTGCCAGCCAGCGCCGCGTCGACGTGTTCGACGACGGTGCGTGGAGGCAGTTGGATGTCGAGGAATACGACCAGGCGGTGCTGGCACTTCCCGACTCCGCGATCGACAACGGTCGCGTCTACGTCAAGGTACTGATCAACTTCGAACGAGCCTCCGGGTGGCGTGACCTCTCGGTCCGCACCGCCACCGAAGCCGACGATGTCGAACCCATGCGGTTCGTCCCGGAGATCGCCGGATGACCGACACCACCGGCGACACCGCCACCATCAACGCCGAAGTCCGGACATCAGCGGTGAGTGTTCGGCAGCTCACCAAGCGCTACGGTAAGTTCACTGCGGTCGACGCCGTCGATCTCGAGATCCCGCAGGGGTCGATCTACGGCCTCGTCGGACCGAACGGGGCGGGCAAGACGACCACCTTCGCAGTCGTCGCGACGCTCCTCAAACCCACAGCGGGATCGGTGGAGGTGATGGGCTTCGATCCCGCACACCATGCCCGCGACGTCCGCCGGGTGATGGGCTACATGCCTGACGGCCTCGGCGTGTACGCCGACCTCGATGTCGACGAGTACCTGCGATTCTTCGCCGCGGCGTACCGGCTGCCGACGTCTCGCTGGGACCAGTTGCTCGACGATCTGCTCGAACTGGTGGCGCTCACCTCGAAGCGGAATGCACGCGTCGACAGCTTGTCGCGCGGGATGAAACAGCGCCTCAGCCTTGCTCGCGCACTGGTACACGACCCCGACGTGCTGATTCTCGACGAGCCGGCCAGCGGGCTCGACCCGCGAGCGCGATCCGAGTTGCGCGCACTGTTGCTGCAGCTCGCGTCGATGGGCAAAACGATCGTGATCAGCTCGCACATCCTCGCCGAACTCGAAGACGTGTGTACTCACATCGCGATCATGCAGGAAGGCAGCGTGCTCGCTGCGGGTGGTACCGCCGAGGTCACGAGCCGGCTGGCCGCTGGTCGCCGGGTGCGGGCGCGGTTCGCCGACGGCACCACGGAGGACTTCGAGGTGAACGACGACACCGGGCAGGCCGAGTTGCTGCGCAGGTTGGCATCGGAGACCGAGCGGACCGTCGTGGAGTTCACCCGCGTCGGCGGTGGGCTCGAAGAACTCTTCTTGTCACTCACGAAGGGGACCGAGGAATGACTCGTCTGATGAATCCGGTCCTCAATCGGGAACTCACCGAGCGGATGCGCAGCCCGCGGTCGATGATCATGCTCTCGATCTACCTCGTGGTGCTCGGCGCGATCGTCATGCTCGTCTACCGGGTCCAGGTGTCGGCCAGCGGCAACGCCTTCGGAAGCTCGCCGGTGACGCAGCTCGCCGGAATCGGCCAGAGTCTCTTCGAGTGGACCATCCTGCTCGTGCTCCTGCTCGTGTTGTTCCTCGTACCCGGTTTCACCGCTGGCTCGATCGCCGGTGAGCGGGAACGCCAGACACTGCTGCCGATGCAGGTCACCCTGCTGCGTCCGATCGACATCGTGCTCGGCAAGATCGGTGCGTCGGTGATGTTCACACTGCTGCTGGTGGTTGCCACGCTGCCGTTGCTCACCGTGTCGTACCTGATCGGTGGCATTCGCCTCACCGAGGTGTTCGCTGGGCTCGCCATGGTGATGTTCACCGCCCTGGTCGTGGCTGCGCTGTCGGTCGCCTGCTCGACGTTCATGAAGCGCGTCCAGACCGCCACCGTGCTCTCCTATGCGCTGGTGCTGTTGCTGATGGTCGGCACCGCGATCTCCTACGCCGTTGCCTTCCAGGTCGATCAGTCTCGCGGCGGCGACCGTGCCGACCCGCCCCGGTTCATTTTCGCTCCCAACCCGGTGGTGGCGCTCGCCGACCTCGCCGGCGGCGACCCGTTCGAGCGGCAGTTCGACCAGTTCGGCTTCGGCGGGAATACGTTCTCACCGCTGACCGAGTTGCGTCGAGCACTCACGGACGGCGCCAACTCCGACAACGTCCCGTTCGACAACTTCGGTAACCCATTGAACGTGCGGGCGCAGGCGCTCGACGGCCCGACGGTGCCGCTCTGGGTGCTCTACGTCGGGATCAGTTCGGTCATCACACTCATCGCTGTCGGTGCATCGGTCAGCCGACTCCGGGCACCGGCGGAATCGGAGCGCTGATGGCGTCGCCACCTGACGGAGTTCGTACCGGGCTCCCCCACGTGGTGGTGGACCTGCTTCGGCATGTTCGGCGTCGCATCCGTGTGGCGTGGACGCTGGGCGCCGCTCAACGCTGGGTGCTCGCGTGGTCGGTGCTCGTGCTCGCACTCGTGGTGGCCGCCCGGGGCGTCTCGTGGGCCTGGTTGCAACCTGCGGCCCTTCTGTTGGTCGTGGTGACGCTGCCCGCGTTGGTCGTTCGAGCAGCGGCGATGCCGATCGGGTTCGAGGCTGCGGCCCGGTCGGCCGATCGGGGATTGGGCGCGCACGACGCGCTGTCGTCGGCGTTGCAATTCGGCACGGGACCTGGCGCGAGTGACGGCAGCGGCGATGTTTTCGGCGAGCGGATCCGGGAGCGGGCAACGGCCGTTGCCGAGCGAGCCGACATTCGGGACGCGGTGCCGTTGCGTGTGCGGTGGAAGCCGTTTGCCGGTGGGTCGATCGTGCTGCTGCTGGCCATAGGTCTGGTGCTGTCGACGGCGCCGAGGTCCGACTCGGTGAGCGCCTCGGAACGTGATCGGACCGCACTCGCCGCCGAAGCCGAAGCGGTGCGTGAGCGCGCCGACGAACTGCGCCGCGACGAGGCGGCGTCACCCGATCAGATCACCTTGGCCGACCAACTCGACCAGCTCGCCGACGAGCTCGAGCAGGCCGACGATCTCGACCAGGGCCTCGACGCGCTCGATCGTGCGGGCAGCGAACTCGAGGCCGGTCTCGACGACACGTTCCTCGCCGAGAAGTCGGCGGTGCAGGGCCTGAACCGGTCGCTCGCTGCGGAATCGCTCGGGACGGGCGCCGGAAGCGCAGCCGAACAGCTCGCCGACCTCGGCGACGAACTCGACGCATTGACCGACGCCGAACGAGAGTTGCTTGCCGAACGCATCGCCTCGCTGGCCGACACACAAGCCGCCGGCAACCCTGCAGCAGCCGCTGCATTGAATGCGGCCGCGACATCGCTGGGTGCCGGCGATCTCAGTGGTGCGGCTGGCGCACTCGGCGGGGCATCCGAGGCCCAGCGTGCCGGCGAGCAGTCGGTCAGCGACCAGACGGCCCGGGCGAACAGCGCCGACGGCCTCGCAGACGCAGCAACCCGGCTCCGAGACCGTGCAGCCGGCGAGGCCGATGGTGACGGGCAGGGGCAGGGTTCCGGGCAGGGTTCCGGGCAGGGTTCCGGGCAGGGTTCCGGGCAGGGTTCCGGGCAGGGTTCCGGAAGCCCCAGCGGCCAGGTGGCGGGAGCGCCGGGCGGCACGGGGCAGGGTCAGGGCGGCCAGGGCACGGCAAACGGCAGCGGTCAGAGCACGCAGATCGGCAACGACGATGCGCCCACGGTGTGGCTTCCCGGCGGGGCGTCCGACGAACAGTTCGTCGACGGCCGGATCACCTCCGACAACACCGAAACCGTCGGTTCCGGCCAGGCGATCAGTTCGTCGTCGGGCGCCCGGGTGCCGGTCGACGATGTGATCAATGCGTATCGCGATGTGGCAGTGTCGTCACTCGAGCGCGGACAGGTCTCGCCGTCGTCGCGTGCGCTCGTGCAGCGGTACTTCGATGCCATCTCGGGCGGGGACTGAAGCGATGATCACAGCCCAGCCCACCTCGGCGAACACCGTCGCGACCACAGTGGAGCATTCATGACTGCCGACAACCCGGCAGCCGGCTCCGGCCGCCAGATGAGCCCCGAGCGGTACGCAGACGTCGCTGGCGACATCGAACGCGAAGTCGGCCGGGTCATCGTCGGCCAAGCCGATCTGGTGCGCAGTGTGGTGTTGTGTCTGCTGTGCGAAGGCCACGCCTTGTTGGAGGGCGTGCCCGGGCTCGGCAAGACCATGCTGCTGCGCACCTTGGCCGACGCGGTCGACGTGGAGTTCTCACGAGTGCAGTTCACCCCCGACCTGATGCCCGCCGACATCGTGGGTACCCAGGTGCTGGAACCCACCGACGACGGCTCGCGCGAGTTCCGGTTCCGGTCCGGCCCGGTGTTCGCCAACCTCGTGCTCGCCGACGAGATCAACCGTGCGACCCCGAAGACGCAGTCGGCGTTGCTCGAAGCGATGCAGGAGCGCTCGGTCACCGTTGGTGGCGTCACTCGAATGCTGCCGCGCCCGTTTCTCGTGATGGCCACGCAGAACCCGCTCGAGATGGAGGGCACGTATCCACTGCCGGAGGCGCAGCTCGATCGGTTCCTGCTCAAGATCCACGTCCCGCTCCCGTCGGCCGACGACCTCGTGACGATCCTGAACCGCACCACCGGCACCGCAACGGCGAGCGTCTCCTCGGTCACCGACGCCGCTGAACTTGCCGCCATGGTCGAACTCACCCGTGCGGTGCCGATTGCCGACCACGTGCTGCGATACGCCGTCGACCTGGTCGTTGCCAGCCATCCAGCCGCGGAGACCGCCCCTGATCTCGTGCGTCAGTACGTGAGGTTCGGCTCGTCGCCGCGCGGTGCGCAGGCGCTCGTGCTGGCGTCGAAGGCCTCGGCGCTGCTCGACGGGCGCCCGTCGTCATCCGTCGACGACATCGTCCGGGTTACTCACGGGGCGTTGCGCCACCGGCTGGTGCTCGGCTACGAAGCAGTCGCCGACGGTGTGAGTGCCGACTCCGTGGTCGACGCCCTGCTCGCAGCCGTTGCGCCGCCCGGGTCCGGCGTGCGTGGCGCTCCGTAGGAACGCAATGTTGTTCGCGGTGGACCCATGACGCTGTTGGAGCCGTCGTTGCTGGCCCGGCTCGAACGGCTGCAGCTCGCTACCCGGCGTCCGCTCGCCGGGCATCTCGCCGGTGAGCACCGATCGAAACGGCACGGCACATCGCTCGACTTCGCCGACTACCGCGAGTACACCCCCGGCGACGACTTCCGACGTATCGACTACAACCTTTTGGCCCGCCTCGACGTGCTGCTCGTCAAGCTGTTCGAGGCCGATGACGAACTCAGCGTCCGGCTGCTCGTCGATGCCTCGGCGTCGATGGGCAGCGATGGCAAACTCGAACAGGCGAAGCGGCTGGCCGCCGCACTCGGCTTCGTGGCGCTCGTGCGTCGTGACGTGGTGTCGCTGAGCCGGTTTCCCCACGATCGGCGAGCGCCTCGCTATCTCGGCCGACAGGCTGCACCCCGGCTGTTCGGAGATCTCGAAGCGCTCACCGCGTCGGGTCCGACGGAGATGACCGCAGCGATGGTGCGCCACCTCGCGCAGCCCGGATCAGCCGGGCTCACCGTCTTGCTCTCCGACTTGCTGACGCCGCAGTGGGAGCAGGCGATCGCCCGCCCGACGGCGCGAGGCGGCGACCTCGTGGTGATCCACGTCCTCGCCCGCACCGACATCGAGCCCGGACTCCACGGCGACATCGATGTGGTCGATCGTGAAGACACCAGCCGGGTGCCGGTGAGCCTGTCAGCCGACACGATCGCCCGATACACGTCAGCGGCCAACCAATGGCTGGACGCGGTTGCTGCCCGGTGCCGCCAGGTCGGTGCCGGCTACGTGCGGGTGTTCGCCGACGACGACCTCGAACGGCTGCTACTCGCCAACTGGCGCCAGGAGGGGGTGCTGCGATGAGGTTCGCTCACCCGGCCGGTTGGTGGTTCGCGCTGGCGGTGGTTCCGGTGATCGTGGTGCATCTGCTGCGTCCTCGCCGCGCTGCGCATGTGGTCAGTTCCACGTTCCTGTGGCGGTCGATCGAACGCCCGGTCACGTCGGCGACACCGTTCAAACGCCTCCGTCCGACGTGGCTGCTCCTGCTGCAGTTGCTCACGGTGGCGTTGATCGCCTCCGCCATGGCCAACCCGGTGCGTGTCGAAGCCACGCCGTTGGCGCCGCACACGGTGTTCCTCGTCGACGGGTCGGGCTCCATGCGGTCCCTCGACGGCAGCCCCGACCGGCTCGCCGACGCCAAGACCAGGGTGCTCGACATGGTCGGCGATCTCCCCGCCGGAGGTGTTGCCAGCGTCATCGAGATCGGTGTGCGGCCACGAGTGCTGCTCTCGCAGAGCAGCGACGCAGACGCGATTGCTGAAGCGATCGAGACAATCGATGCCCGGGAAGGCCGCGCCGACTTCGCTGGAGCGTTCTCGCTGGCCCAGGGTCTGGAAACGGCTGATGCGCCCATCGGCTTCGTGCTCGTCTCCGACGGCGGGCTCACCGAAGCCGAGGAACGCCTCCTCCCGCCGGGCACGCAGTACGAACAGGTCGGCAACGCAGCAACCAATCGGGCCATCGTGGCCCTCGACGTCGAACCGAGCGAGGCCGGGCTGCGGGTGGTTGCGACCGTCGCGAACGAGGGTGGGCCGGCGTCGACGCAGACCTTGCGGATCGACGTCGACGGCCGCACCCGCGAACGCGTGGAACTCGATCTCGGCGCCGGCTCGACGGTCGTTCACGACGTCGATCTCGTCCAAGGCGATCGGCTGGAGGCATTCCTCGAAGGTGAGGACCTCCTCGCCGCCGACAATCGTCGCACCGCAGTTGCCCAACGCCGCCAACCGATCGCGATCGCAGTCGATGGCGACATCGACCCGTTCCTCGACGCGCTGCTCGCCTCGCTCGACGGCGTCGAGGTGCTCGACGACCCGACTCGAGAGCCCGACGTCGTCGTGTACGCCGGCACGCCGGTACCCGACTCGCCCACCACGCCGTTTCTGGCCATTCGCCCACCGAACGGGGCGCCGGGCATCGTCGTGGTGGGCGAGGTGGAGTCTCCGGCGCTGACGCTCGTGGTCGCCGACGACCCACTGCTGCAGGGCATCGACTTCACCGATGTGGCCATTGCGTCGGCCCAGCGCGTCGAGTCCGACACGGCCCAGGTGTTGCTCGGCGCCGAGTCCGCTCCCTTGCTCCTGCGTGGTCGAGTCGACGGTGTGCGGTTCGCGTACCTGCCGTTCGACCTCACCGACTCGAACCTGCCGGTACAGCTCGCGTTCCCGCTGCTCGGTGATCGCCTGTTCGCCGAACTCACCGGAGCCACGTTGCCCCCAACTGCGGTGGAGGTGGGCGACACCCTGGTCGTTCCGATCCGGACCGGCGGTGTGGTGACCGACCCGAACGGCGTGGTCACCGATCTCGCGGCCGGTTCCGTTGGCATGACCGCCGACCGCCCGGGCGTGTGGACCGTGGCGGCCCCTGACCGGCCGGTGGTCGCGGTCGCGGTGAACCCGGCAGCGAACGAGTCCGACCTCACCCCGGTACCTGCTCTTCAAACCGAGCGTCGCCCGCTTCGCGACGGGGAGGACCAGCCGACCGACGAGGCGTCGCTGCGGGCGTGGATCCTCGCCGCACTGGCCCTGGTCCTGATCGCCGAGTTCCTGCTCGCAAGGCGTCGGGTCGGTGTGCATCCCAGGCAGTGGCGGTTCACCGTGGTGCTGCGTATCGTCACCGCGGTTGCGCTGCTCGGTGTGCTGTTCGACGTCGGATTCGACCGCAGTGCCGGCGATGTCGCGACGGTGTTCGTGGTCGACGCGTCGGACTCGCTCGGGGCGTCGGGCCGCGCCGAGGCGCTCGACTACGTGCAGAGTGCGCTCGACGATCAGCCCGCTGGATCGCGTGCGGGTGTGGTGTTGTTCGGGGGAGATGCGCGTATCGAGGTGCTGCTGCGTCAGCAGGCAGCACTGGGCCGCACCACCGTGCAGATCGACCCGTCGCGCAGCGACCTCGCGGCCGCGTTGCGCCTGGGCGGGGCGATCCTCCCGTCGGATGCGCGGCGACGGGTGGTGCTCGTCAGCGATGGCCGAGCCACCCAGGGCGACGCAGAGCGAGAGGCCGCGGTGCTGCGCGACAATGGTGTCGGTGTCGATGTGGTGCTGGTCGACACGCCGAGCGGAGCGGACGTCGCCGTCGCGTCGATTCGTGCTCCCGCCGATGTCGCCGAGGGCGAGTCGGTACCGATCACGGTCGACCTCGACTCCACGCTCAGCGGGCCTGCCGTCGTGAAGCTTCGGCGTGATGGGGAGTTGATCGGCACCCAGCAGGTCGATCTGGTGGCCGGGACACAGACGTTGCGCTTCGAGGATGTTGCAGACGCCACTGGTCCGCGCCGCTACCAGGTCGATGTCGAGAGTCGTCTCGACAGCGTCGGGCAGAACAACACCGGTTTCGCGGCCATCGAGGTGGCGGGGCCGCCGCGCGTGTTGATGATCGAGGGCGCGCGAAATGCAGGTGTCGAACTGGCGGGAGCGTTGCGCGCCGGCCAACTCGATGTCGACGTCGTCCAGGTGGCCGATCTCCCCGATGTGACCGAACTGGTGTCGTACTCGTCGCTCGTGCTCGTCGACGTCGATCAACGCCAACTGACCGACCGCCAGGTCGGGGCCCTCACCGGAGCCGTGCGCGACGCCGGGCGGGGTCTCGTGACGATCGGCGGCAATCAGTCGTACGGCCTCGGCGGGTACTACACGAGTGAACTCGAGTCGCTGCTGCCGGTGATCAGCGAGATCCTCGACCCCGAGCGTCGTCAGACGGTGGCCCAGGTGTTGGCGATCGACACCAGTGGCTCGATGGGAGCCTGCCACTGCGCTGACGGTCAGTTCGCCAGCAACCGCTTCGACGGTGGCGTCAACAAGACCGACATCTCCCGAGCTGCAGCTGCTCGCACGATCGAAGCGCTCAGCGAGAACGACGAGGTCGGCGTGCTCGCCTTCGACGTGGAGGACAAGTGGATCATCGACCTCCAGAAGCTGCCTGCCCAAGACGTCGTGAACCAGGGGCTGGCCTCCCTCAACCCCGACGGTGGCACGAACCCGAGCACGTCGCTGATGACTTCGGCTGCTGCGCTGCGCGAGAGCAACGCCGCCCTCAAACACATCATCTTGTTCACCGACGGGTTCACCTCCACGGCGATCCTCGAACAACTCGCCGACGAAGCCGCCGACCTCAGCGCCGAAGGAATCACGGTGTCGGTCGTCGCCACCGGCGAGGGAGCCACCAAGGAACTATCCGAAGTCGCTGCTGCTGGGCAGGGGCGTTTCTACCCGGGGCGTGACCTGCAGCAGATCCCCGAGATCATCATGGACGAGGCGGTGTTGGCGTCGCGCGACTTCGTGAACGAGGGGTCGTTCCTGCCGACGGTCACCTCGGCACGTCCGGCCGTGGCGAACCTCACCGCATCGCCGCCGCTGCTCGGCTACATCGCGACCACGGCCAAGCCGGGGGCCAGCACGCTGTTGCGGATCGGGCCGGACGATGACCCACTGCTGTCGACCTGGCAGGTGGGTCTCGGGACGTCGACCTCGTGGACCAGCGATGCATCAGCTCGCTGGTCGAAGCAGTGGGCGAACTGGGACGGCTACGTCGGGTTCTGGTCGAACGTGGTGCGCGACACGTTCCCCGTCGTGTCGGACGGCACCACCGCCGTCGTCGACGATGGGGTACTGCGGATCCGAGTCGAGGGTGACACCGCAGCTGCCTTCGGTGACGACGCAACGGCCATCGCGCGCATCACCGACCCGACGCTCACTGGGCGCGAGGTCACGATGGACCGTGTCGGTGCTGACGCCTTCGTTGCCGAGGTGCCGGTTGATGACGCAGGCGTCTACGTCGTGGGTACCTCGGTGGAGGGTGCCGACGGTTCGGTGCGCCAGGGAACCACGCTCGCCAGCCAGTCGTACGGTCGTGAGTACCGCCCCGGTGTGCCGGACGCAGCGGTGATGGCCCGCATCGCAGCGACCGGTGGTGGGCGCGTCGACATCACCCCCGAGGAAGCATTCGACCGTGTCGACCTGAGCGCTGGTGTGTCGCGTGTTGCGCTCGCACCATGGCTGCTGGCGCTCGCGGTCATCGCGTTCGCTCTCGCCGTCGTGCTGTCTCGACTCACGCTGTCTCCGTCCGGTGCAGTTGCTCGGACCAGCGCGTTGGCTCGGACCGGCGCAGTTCGAACCTGGTTGACCCGGTTGCCTCGCCGTCGGGCGGCTGGCGCCGCGACCGGTGGGCGTCAGCGTGGAGCGTCGGCCGGCGCGTCGAGTGACGTGGTCGCATCGACACCGGCCGCGGAGGATGCAGCGATCCTCGACGAGGTGGCGCGTTCGGATGTCGCAGCTGAATCGGCGACCATGGCGTCGTTGCTCGAGCGGACACGTGAGGAACGCCGGAGA
>Ga0105049_10006287_pt1 | contig 13837 bp, 15 predicted proteins | sample MAT06_FD_78087 | JGI IMG/M metagenome (GOLD analysis project Ga0105049, IMG submission 78087) | Freshwater microbial communities from Lake Fryxell liftoff mats and glacier meltwater in Antarctica - MAT-06 | ecosystem: Environmental > Aquatic > Freshwater > Ice > Liftoff microbial mat | place...
TACAAGCCTGCCATGAGGTAAGCACGATCTTTGAGAACTTCTTCTAATGTTCGAGCGCTAAACGTGGTGGTTGAGAAAATACTTTTATCGGGCGAGAAGTACACAATAGTACCTGTTTGATAGGTTATGAAATCTTTTGATTGCTCTGGAAATAATTTGATTACTTCTGACTCAGTAAGATTTATTGTGGGTGCTTTTGGAGAGCCTTTGATATATTCTTGAAAGTAGTATTTGTTGTTTCGCTTCACGACAACTCTCATCAAAGCTGAAAGGGCATTGACAGCCGCAGCCCCAACTCCGTGCAGGCCACCGGATGCTTGGTAGGCAGTTTCTTCAAACTTACCACCAGCGTGAAGCTTGGTCATAACCACTTCTAGGGCTGATACGCCAGAGCTGTGCATGTCTACTGGAATACCTCTGCCGCCGTCAACAACCGTGAGGGCCATCTCGCCAATCAGATCTTCGTGGCTGGCAGCTTTTTCTTCTGGAGTTACGTTGGAAAAATACAGTTGGATGGTCTTGCCGTAGCCGGCAATAGCTTCATCAACAGCGTTGTCAATTATTTCTTTGGCTAAGTGATGGAGGCCACGAACATCAGTGGAACCGATGTACATACCCGGTCTCTTGCGAACCGGCTCCAAACCTTCCAAGACTTTGATATCTGAAGCTTCATAATGTTGTGCGGGCTGTGGCGTCATGATCACAAAGTTATATCACATTCTCTTGGGAAATGTAAGCAAGTTTCTGGCAGCAAGCCACTGATTGCTGCCAAAATCGTCTTTATTTTGTCCCAGCTCTGAAACAGACGGGTAAAAAATGATGTTCGAGTGCGAGTTTGCTATGTAGATTTGCTTGCAAATCGCTGATGGCGGCAGTGATAGCACGCAGCTGGGTTGTAGCTGGTACTGTCGGCTTGGCTTGATATTCTTGAACTGCTTGGGCAAGCAAGGTGCGGCACCAAGTTAGGGCCTCATCCCTATCAGAAAGAGTATCAATTTTTTCTAAAACTGCTCGAACAGACAGCGTTGCAAGATTGGTATTTTCAATAGCCGCCGCATATGGATCTGATACCACTCCCACTTTTGCTTGTGTAATTTTTGAGCTTTTACAACGAGATTTTATGGTAGGTAAGATATTTGAGCTGTTGGTTGTGACGAGCACCAAGCAGGTATTGGCGGGCGGCTCTTCTAGTTTTTTAAGTATAGCATTTTGAGCCGCAGTGTTGGCTGTTTCCACGTTGAAGAGCACAAAGATTTGTGGCAGTTGCTGTCGATAGGCATAACTCAACTGTGTGATGAGGGAGCGGACTAGTTCGATTGTTAAATTCTCAGTTGGCTCATTCAGAAACTGCAGTCTCAGGTGCGAGGGCTCAAGTTTTAGGTGCGGCACCTCTTTAAGGAGTTGTTTCAAGATGTGTTGTTGTAAAGTTGGTACGTCAGGAACTACTGCGGTTTCGATGAGCTGGGTAGTAAAAAAAACCTCGTTCATATGATTGCTTTGCTTGCAGCAGTTGTCTAGATGTGTCAGTATACATATACCAAGAGTTATTGGTACAACGAACATGATGACTGCCCAAGACGAAGTGCCTACCCCGGCGCCTGTTCCTATCCCTCAAGTTCCCGCTGCTGCCCCGCAAGTTATTCGTTCTGTGACCGACGTTCTGGTTCAGAATGGTAGTTTAACACTCGATGAAGCTCAACAACTTGAAGCCCAGCAAATACTGACAAACAAAAGCATTGAGTCAATCATGCTGGAGAAGAAATTGGTGAGCGAGGATGATTTAATACAAGCCAAGGCTGAATTTTATAATATTCCGTTTGTGCGGCTGGCAGATGTTGGCATCTCGCCAGAGGCAATGTCCCAACTCGCAGAAGGTGTGGCTCGCAAGTACACCATGTTCCCGTTCGCTTTGAATAAAGAAGAAAAAACCCTGTCAGTGGCCATGGCAGATCCACTTGATTTGGGAGCAGTTGATTTTGCAGCTCAAAAAACTGGTTTTCGAATTTTACCTCATTACTCCACACTGAGTGAGATTGAGCGAATGATTGCCGAGCGCTATGCGCAGAGCTTAAGTACTGAAGTAACTCAAGCCATTGCTGATTCTCAGATAGGCGGTCCGCAGCAACAAACAGAAAAACAGGAGTTTGCGGCGCTTTCAAAAACGGTAGTTCGAGAAGCACCAATCACCAAAATCGTGGAAACTATCTTGGCTTTTGCACTGAAAGCTCGAGCGTCTGATGTGCATATTGAGCCACAAGAAGAAAAAACTCGGGTACGGTACCGCATCGATGGAATTTTGCAAGAAAAATTAATTTTGCCTAAATCTGTCCAAGACGCGGTGGTGTCGCGGATTAAAATTTTATCTGATCTGAAAATTGATGAGAAGCGCATTCCTCAAGATGGACGTTTCAATTTTAAGTCTGGTGGTGAAGAAGTAGATCTGCGTGTTTCTACGCTGCCCACTATTCATGGCGAAAAAATCGTGATGCGGTTGCTTAAAAAGAATGCTGTTGTGCCAAGTATGGAAGATCTGGGTTTGCGAGGTTTGGCTTTGCGCCACCTCCAAACTGCCATCCACGTTCCCCATGGCATTGTTCTGGTAACTGGTCCGACTGGTTCGGGAAAAACCACTACCCTCTACTCTGTCTTACACGAAATTAATACGCCAAAGGTGAATATTATGACGCTGGAAGATCCAGTTGAGTACCAGATGACCGGCGTCAATCAAGTTCAAATTAATGTGCAAGCTGGTTTATCATTTGCATCTGGTTTGCGCTCATTTTTACGCCAAGATCCAAACATTATCATGGTGGGAGAAATTCGTGATAGCGAGACGGTTGATCTAGCTTTGCAAGCTTCTTTGACTGGTCACTTGGTGTTCTCTACCGTGCATACTTCTTCTGCCGCTGGCGCGGTGCCTCGTTTGGTGGACATGGGTGCAGAGTCATTTCTTTTGGCCTCAACGCTCACCTTAGCCATGGCTCAGCGTATTGTCCGAAAAGTGAATGAAGACTACAAAGAAGAATACACGCCCGAGCCAGCTGTCATGGCGGACATTCGGAATGTGCTCGGTACCTATTTTGATGCTTGGTGCAAGCAGAATGGTAAAGACCCCACTGCTATTACGTTGGTACGCCCCTCTGAAAATAGGCCGCAAAAAGAACCTGATTACAAAGGGAGAGTTGGTATTTATGAGGTGATGCCGATTACCGATGCTATACGGTCACTCATTTTGAAAAAGAGTTCCGATATGGAGATAGAGCGAGTCGCTCGTGAAGAAGGTATGCTACTCATGAAACAAGATGGCTATTTGAAGGCTTTAGAAGGAGCAACCACAATTGAAGAAGTATTGAGAGTAGCAGAAGTATAGACTTAAGAAGGAATGCGTATGAACATACATGACATCATGCAGATGCTCTCAGACAAGCACGGCTCTGATATCCATATCAAGGTTGGTATGCCACCACACCTACGTGTGGATGGACAACTCTTGCCCATTGAGGGCACGCCAAAATTGAGTTCTGAGCAAGCTGAAGCTTTGATTATTCCCTTGCTGAGTGCAGAGCAAAAAGAATTTTTAGCCAAAGAAAAAGAGCTTGATTTTGGGTATCAATTTAGAGAAGTAGGCAGATTTAGAATTAATGTGTATCACCAGCAGGGTACCATTGCGGCGGCTTTTCGTTTAATTCCTACCGAGATCAAGACTTTAGATGAGCTATCAATGCCCACTGTCTTGCACGAATTTACCCACTACCGGCAAGGCTTGATTCTAGTAACAGGCCCCACTGGTGAAGGCAAGTCGACTACTCTGGCAGCCATGATTGATGAAATTAATCACACCCGAAATCAACACATTCTTACCATAGAAGACCCCATTGAGTTCATTTATAAATCAGACAAAAGTATCATTTCTCAGCGAGAGATGCATTTGGATACTTTGGGTTGGGAGATTGCTTTACGCTCGGCACTGCGTCAAGATCCAGATGTAGTGCTGGTAGGTGAGATGCGCGACTACGAAACAATTGCTGCAGCTATTACGACTGCCGAAACCGGGCACTTAGTTTTTGCTACGCTCCATACCTCAACAGCAGCCCAGACGATTGACCGTATTGTTGACGTTTTTCCAGCTCATCAGCAAGCACAAATCCGCCAGCAGTTGGCTTCTACTATTGTGGCGGTGTTATCTCAACGTCTGATTCCTCGCACGAATGGCGGTCGAGTGGCTGCTTGTGAAATCATGATTGCCAATGGGGCTATCCGCAATCTTATTCGTGAGGCAAAAACACACCAAATTGATACGGTTATCCAAACTTCCGCAGCCTCAGGCATGATGTTGATTGAGAATCATTTGCTAACTATGGTTCAGCAGGGTGTTATTACCGCTACCCAGGCGCGTGAGTATGCTTTCCGGCTCCAAGAAATGGATAGGCTCCTGGGAGGAAATTAAGCGCATATGTCTTACTTTAAGTACACCATTAAAAATCAACACGGCGATACCGTCAAAGGCAAGGTTGAAGCGCGAACGGTTCAGCATGCGGCCGGAATTCTGCACGAGCGAGGTTTGTTTGTGGTTGATATTGTGCCTGTTGAGGAGACTGGTTTGACTTTCATCAATAATTTTATTGGCAAGATAAAAGATGATGATATTGTCAATTTTACTCGCCAGCTTTCTACTATGATTACGGCTGGCCTTACATTGACAGAATCTCTGAATATCTTGCAGGAACAAAATAAAAAACCTTCTATGGTAAAAATGGTGAGCGAGATCTTGAAAGATGTCGAGGGTGGTAGCTCGTTTGGAGATGCATTGGGAAAACAAGATAAAGTCTTTGATAAAACCTTTGTGCAGTTAGTGCGAGCGGGTGAAATTGGTGGTGTCTTGGACGAAATTTTACAACGGCTGGCTGAAAACATGGAAAAATCAAAAGAGTTTAAAGCAAAGACAAAAGGGGCTTTGGTGTACCCCGCTATTGTGATGACAGCCATGATTGGACTGTTATTTATTATGATGATTTTTGTGGTACCAAAGCTGACTGCCATGTTTGAAGACTTTGGAGCAGAGCTGCCACTTCCAACTAGAATTCTCATTGGGATGTCTGGGTTTTTCCAACAGTTTTGGTGGCTCATGATTGGACTTGGGTTTGGAGCCTCTATTCTCTTTAAAAGATGGAAAGCCACTCCGAGTGGCGCACATATCTGGGATAATCTCATGTTTAAAGTGCCCGTTTTTGGAGAGCTGCGTAAAAAAATAATTTTGACTGAATTTTCTCGAACTATTTCTTTGTTGCTTGGTGCTGGAATTTCCTTGTTGAGAGCTTTGAAATCTGTGTCTGATTCCAGTGAAAGTATCATTTTCCAAGAAGCATTTGAAGATGCTGCCAAGAAAATAGAAAAAGGCGATGCTCTCTCACATGCTTTGGAGTTGCAGGGAGTCTTCCCTGTTATTTTGGCTCAGATGATTCGAGTGGGTGAGGAAACGGGCAAGATGGATACAGTGTTGATGAAACTCTCTTTGTACTACGAGGCAGAAACTGAACAAGCTATTAAAGTAATGAGTACAGCCTTAGAGCCGATTATTATGATTGTGCTCGGCGTATCCGTGGGCTTTATTGTCTTTGCGGTAATTATGCCTATTTATAGCTTGACGAGTCAATTTTAATCTTCATGGCGATTTAATGCTAGTGTGATGCATATAATCCTAGTTGCCAGGGGCAGATAAAAATCACTACACTATACGTATTACTAAAAAAAGGAGTGTTATGAAATTATTTCGCATGCTCACCGCCTCGAACTTTCTGCGCCAAGCAGGTTTCACCATGGTCGAGTTGCTGGTTGTTATCAGTATTATCGGTATTTTGGCAACTGCCGTTTTGGCAGCTCTCAACCCCGTTGAGCAGCTCAGAAAAGGTCGTGATACGTCTAGAAAAGCTGATTCTTCTACATTGCTCGGAGCTATTGATCGTTTCCAAGCTAGTTTTGGGTGCTATCCATGGCAATGGGTCGTTTCAACATCAACTTGTAATAATGCCACTCCTTTGACGTCAGCAGCAGTTACAGCTGCAACATTTTCATTGACCAGTACTCCTCCCGGTGTATTGTCTCAATTGCTGGCTAAGAGTGAGTTGAAGGATGTCTTTAGTTCTCGCTCAACAATTACAAACTCTGAGATGTTTATCTCAGTTGCAAACAGTTTGGCATCAATCTGTTACGAGCCAGAGAGTAACACTGGTAGGGGCGGTGGATTTGGTCCACTCAGGAACTCCTTGAACACGGCCGCTGGTACAACATGTACCTCTGCTACTTACACAGGAGCAGCCTTAACAGCTACCTCTACTTGTGCAGTCTGTGTGCCTCAATAACACGTACGTGCAAAAAGAATGTGTATCCAACTCCCCTCTCACGAGGGGAGTTTTGGTAGAAAGTTATATAGGGAGGGATGATGCCTTATTTGTAGAGCTCACTTAGAGTATGCTACGCTCATATGCAGCTATGAAATTTATACTTACAACAAGGAAAAGTCTGGGCTTCACTCTGGTTGAATTGCTGGTAGTAATTTCAATTATTGCCGTGATCGGAACTGCCGCATTAGTTGCTATCAATCCGGTAGAGCTGCGAGCACGGGCTAGAGATCAAGCACGCCTGCAAGATGCAAAGACACTCCAACAAGCTGTTCTGCGGTACTACAGTGGAGAGAATTGTTACCCTTGGCAGTATCTCACTAACTCCACAACTTGTGTTCGAAATAAATCATTAACGGCTGCTTACATCGTACCCAGCAGTTTTACTGCAGGTGATTATAATTTTTCAGCTTTAATCACCAAGCAAGAACTCAAGCCTTTGTTTTCGGGAAGACCAAGTGTGGTCAATTCAGAGTTCTTTGTGTCATGGAGTACTGCAAAATCAAGATTTTCAGTTTGTTTTAATCCAGAGAGTAAGGCTGGCAGATCAGGTGCTATAGGTAAGAATATGAACATAACTAATTTAGCAGCTATGAATTGTAAGACGAGTTATAGTATAGATCAAACTGACTGTCATATCTGTGTGCCGCAATTGTAGGTAGCCGTAAGTACAAACAAGCATGTATAGCATTATTTTCTTAACAGCTCTTTTCTTTGCACTATTGGGTGCAGTTATAGGCAGTTTCTTAAATGTGGTGTTGTACAGAACTGTGCGCCAAAAGCAGTGGCTGACAGGCAGATCTGGCTGCGACTACTGCGGCAAGCCGTTAGCTTGGTTTGACAACATTCCCGTTGTGTCATATTTCTTACTCAGGGGGCACTCGCGTTGTTGTCAAAAAACTCTAGCATTGACGCATCCCATCGTAGAGTTGCTTTCTGCATCCCTTTTTGTGTGGTGGTACGTCATTGGCGTACTCTTTATTTTTCGTTTGACAGATCATCCGTATCAAATTCTCCAGCCGCTTTTTTGGTTGGTGGTAGGTGTTCTATTGTTGGGTATTTTGGTTGCTGACAGTTTATACATGATAATTCCTGATGTTTTTGTGGTGGCTCTAACAATTTTTAGTTTGCTCTATCGTTTGATTCTGGTTATGACGGGCAGCATGCAGGCTCGAGATTTTCTGTTCTCTCTTGCCTCCTCTATCGTTGCAACCTTGCTGTTTTTTGGTCTGTGGGTGCTGACCAAGAGGAAGGGCATTGGTTTTGGAGATGTTAAGTTTGTTTTTCCTATGGGCTTACTACTTGGTTGGCCTAGGATTTTAGTTGGAATTATGAGCGCTTTTATTGCTGGCGCAGCGTATGGTATTTTTGTCATTATTGCACAAAAGAAAAGCCTTAAAACAGCCGTTCCCTTTGGTCCGTTTCTCGTTTTTGGGACCATCTTTGCTTTGTTGTGGGGTTACCCACTTGCACAGTGGTACTTTAATCTTCTACTCTAAGACTATGCGCATAATTCGTTTTTTCTTTACTGTATTATTTTTGATGAGTATTCTTGGAGCATTGGTCTTTTTTGCCGGAAGGGAGTTGCTCCTGTTTGTAGCAGCAGAACAACTCAGGTCTGTGGCGAGTGGACTAACCAGCATTGATAGAAATAAGCTATACAGAGAACAATGCCTCAAGAAAATTGGTAAAACAGAAAATTTCCAAAATACAGTTGCAGCCACTCAAATGAGGTTTATTGACGAAAAAAACTACGTGATAGAGGTTGTGTGCGAATTATTGCCCCAGGAACCCATTGGTATCTCTCGTCACACTTTACCTCCTTTTGTTGAAAAACAGGCTGGTTCTTCTGGTATTATTTTTTCTGAAGATGTCTCTGGGGTCACACTTATGGTGTTGGGGAGAAATAAGACTATAGCCCAGCAACTCGGTAAATCAGCAGTTGCGCCCAGTGATGGTGTCTATGCTGTCTATCCCGCTGCTACTTGTGGTGGTTTTGGCTATACCTGTTGTAGTCCAGAAAAGGGTGTAGCTAGTGGTACTGCAGCGGCTCCGGTTTTAGACTGTCCCACGCAGTGTTTCTCTCAGTGTCAGCTGCGACCATCTGTTTTGTCATTTGTGAGTGACCCTCTCCCCGACCCGGTGACTCGAGAATCTGTGACCGAAAAAAATCAAGAGGTCAGTTTCTTTTATGTTTTTGAGTCTAGTAAAGACCAGACTATTGAGGGTACCATTGAATATGGCGATGGTGAGGTAGAAAAACTGATCGGCACCCAAGGTGAAGTGAAGCATACCTATCTATGCCGAGAAGTAAGTTGTAGTTTTACAGCCGTCTTGAAATTAAAAAATGCACAAACAGGTGTAGAGTCATTGCAAAGTAAATTAAATACTATTTATATGGTTACTCAGTAGGAGAAATGTATGGTACGTCACAAATCTTTTTCATCAGGTTTTACTTTGGTTGAGCTCTTGGTGACCATTGGTATTATTGTCATCATCACGGCCGGCGGGATGTCGGTGTACTCAACTGCTCAAAAGCGTGGCCGCGATGCCAGAAGAATCCAGGATATTAAGGCAACTCAGAGTGCCTTTGAACAGTATTATGTTGCCAATAACGCGTATGCAACCAGTTGTTCAACTATGGCTGGAGATTTGCAGGCAGGAATCCCAGTAGACCCAAATGGCAACGCATACTACCAAAGTTGTAGTTCTAGCTCTGCTTATTGTTTCTGCGCAACTTTAGAAGTACCTGGTAAAGGCAACTCGGCGTCTGGAACTAACTGTACTTCCTTTGCTAGTTCGGGAGATTTCTTTTGTATAAAAAATCTGCAGTAATGTATAAAAAATGCTCATGAAAAAAAGATTGGCACAGTCGCAAGCAGGTTTTACTTTTATAGAGTTGATGGTAGTGATTGTTATTATCGGAGTCCTCTCTGTAGCGGGAATGGTCACTTTTCAAAGAGCTGGGTACTCCGCTCGCAATGGGAAGCGCGCCGCAGATCAAAGTACTATCCAACAAGCACTTGAATTGTATAAGGCTGATACAGGTGGATACCCTGTTTATCCAAACAGCAATGATCTCAATGTACTGGCAGGTTACTATATTAATATGAACCAAGATTTAGTCAGTGCCTCTTACTTGAATCAAACGATTAATGACCCCAAGTATGTTAATGGACAAGTAATTAGTTTCACTGTTCGTAAGTATCTCTATACTGGTACTACAACTACTTATGTTCTCTGCTATCTTGAGGAGCCAGCATTAATTCCTATTGTTTGCAAATACAACCCTTAAGGTAGTTCAGATGTCGAAATCTTCACATTTACTTGGTTTTACACTCATCGAATTGCTGGTTACAATTACTATTGTGCTTCTACTCTCAACTGGTGGGTTTGTTAGTTACCAAACATTTAATAAGCGGCAAAATTTAATTCAATCTGGAAAGCAAATGTATCAGGTGATGCGTACCGCTCAATCAAAAAGACAAGCTGGTGATAAGCCTGTGGTTTGTGGTGCTAATGAATTGCTATCCTATGGCGTGCAAGGAGTGGCTGGGGCTACTGGTGTGAGTTTAGTTGTGCATTGCCAAGGTGTAGACAGCACCGTAGGAAACTATCCGTTAAACAGAGGCATTACGGTTAAAAACAGCTTTGATGTGCGGTTTGTAGGATTGTATGGAGGTGTGAATGCCGCAACGGATGTTGCGGTTACCAGTGGTACTAGTGACTATGTTGTGAGCGCAGCTCAGGGAGGATCGGTGACCGATGTCGGAATTCAATAGTACACCATTAGCGAGTCATAAATTTTTAAGTCAAAGTGGCTCAACCTTAATTGAGCTTATGGTGGCGACAAGCGTGGTGGTGATTGCACTAACTGCTTTAATGACAACTTTGACGCTATCTATAAAATCTACTGCCCAGAGCAAATATCGCACGTATGCTGCAAGTTTGAGCCAGGAATCACTAGAAGTATTTCGTCGGGAAAGATCTTTGTTGGGCTGGCAAACTTTCTATAAAGAAACACCCACCGGCACACTTTGTTTTAATACCTTACCCGCCTCAAGTACAGAGTTTGTGAACTGGGTTCCTGGTGCTTGCGCTGATCGTTTTACAGAAGTGGGGGCGGGATTTTCTAGAACTATTGTAGTTACAAAAGGGGTAGATAGTGTGACCGTCCAATCTAGGGTTGATTGGAATGATGGCACCCAGCTGCGGGATGTCCAGCTCGAGCAAGTGTTAAAAGAATATTAGACTGAGTATTCACCAAGTGCTTTGCATTGGGGTTACTTATTTTTGTATACAGTTCTTCCTAGAAATTACGCAATGCTACTCCAGATTGAAAACGTTGTTCGACGATATCCCTGGTTTCATCGACCCCGACTGTCCCCTTTCGCAAGGTAAAGGTAATAGTCACATACTTACGACTACCATCAGCGCTTTGTTGGCATGAGAATAAGGGTTGACCATCTGCGTTGGGAATAACAGTAACGGTGGGACTGGTTAGGAATTGAGCTGAGTTTGAGGCAATCCTATTGTTGTTGGGATCTGACGGGTCTGGAGTTATGGAGAAAATAGTGGAATTGGCATCAATTGACTTTAACTTGAGTGTATTCATTTGGGCAGCACAGGCTGTGCCGGTGCCATTATCTTCAAGCCGAACGGCATTGCGCAGCATAAAACTCATCTGATTGAGGGTATACTCCCCTTCTGATTTGACTACTTGGACGCTAGAATTCTTGGCGTTTCCAACCAAGAAAATAAGAAACATCGAGGTGACTGACAGCATAATTACGACGGTTAAGCTGATAACTACGAGTAGCTCAACTAAGGTAAAGCCACGCTGATTAGATAGAGATTGAGCTATGAGGGCGCGTTTGAAGTTATTTCTGAGCTTTTGACAATCTGCGGGCAGCATAAGCATACGCTTAGTTGTACCAGAAGTAGTGAGGGGTTGGAAGGGGGGTTAGGAAATTCTTTCTTCAAGACATCCATCTCTAAAAACACTCAACCCCTTAAGATTTAGTTCGTTTGCAAGCATTATAGTGTCAAGTACCTCAATTACAGTTGCATCATTTTTCAAATTGACTGTTTTAGAGCTAGATTCATCAGTGAATTTTTGAAATGCTGACTGAACAAGCATATGTTGCTGATATGGAATTTGTTTTGCTATAGCTAAGAAAGGAAGTTTTTTTATGTCTGAAAATACTCCCTCACTTGCTTCAATTTCATTAATTATTTTATTTGAATCATCAGGGTTTTTAAAGTTACGTACAATAGATTTCTTAACCTCTGGGATTACCGAATAGATATGCTTTTTTGTATAGGAGTTTGTTTTACCATGAAGCAAACTGTAGTATGGTTCAAAACTACTAGAAGTGCCTATTATTTGACTACTTGCTCCCGTTGGGGGATGGATTACTGTAGAGGCATTTCTGATACCCTCTTTCACAATTTTTCCATTTAGCTCATTCCAGTTCTTTTCATGAATGAACTTTGCATTGCTAATTTTCCTGTCAACCCAATCTTTGTTCGTGTACCTACTGCTTGCGAAAAGTGGAAAAGGCCCTCTTTCCTTCGCTAGATTTTGCGATGTTTTTTTTGAAAAAAATAACAGAAACTCAGCAAGTTGGCTTGCCAGATTAATTGACTCACTTGAGTTATATGATATCTCTTGTTTGATTAACAACTCAGCAAAGCCACAAATACTAACACCGATTCTTCGTTTTCCTGCCACAAGATGACTATTGATTTTTCCATATTTGATTGTCCCATCAATAATATCATCAAGAAATCTTGTCATAAGTTCAATTGATCTGGCAAATTTCTCCCAATCAAACTTATTATTTTTATATAAACTAGCAACGTTGATATAGCTAAATTGGCACATCTCTCCAGCTGACATAGCAGATTCAGCGCAAGGGGCTGTGCTCAGGTAAGGGAATTGTGGAAGTGGATTATCAAATTCAAATCTATCTTTAAAAAGTATTCCTGGTTCGCCGCAATAATGTGCATTTTCTGCTATTGATAAAAGCAGTTCTTTTGCAGCAATATTTCTAATTTTATTGTTAGTCGAGTCAATTAATGCTAGATCTTTGTTTTCGCTTGCTAAATCAAAAATAGAAGTATTTAGGAAGGTGGAAATATTAAAATGCCACTGACTAAAGTCAGCGTTTTTCTTTGCCGAGATGAATTCCAATATCCTTGGATGATCTAATCGCAGTGTTGCCATGCAAGCAACAGGTCTTTTTTTATTTTTAATTAATTCAGTATTAATCACATGTATGACATGGTTCATTTTAATTAAATCTCTGAGCGGGTCATTTAACTCTGACAGGTCGTAGCCCGTTCCAATTCCCAAATTTAGTGTTTCTTTGGATACTTTTCTGAACTCTTCTATTAAAAGTGTGCCACCATTCTGTGGGAGTTTTATTACACAAGACGATGCGGTAGGAAGACCTGCTTTGCCAAGATTAGATAGGATAGGTGTGCCCAAACTAAATACCCCATCTTCTAGCATCTCTGCAAATTCACTAGTAAATTTGATTGAATCGTTTGAATACTCTGAGTCGAAAAAGTAAAGTTTTTCTAATAATTTTTCAAAATGAGCTAAAACTTGATCTGCAGATTCAATAATTCCTCGATCTATCATCAAAGGAAGAGCCGTATCCTGTAAGTAAAGTTTTGGCTTTATTTTAAAATTCATAGTTGTGAGTGTTGCAGTAGTTCGATTGCATTTTTAACATCCTGCTCCCGAATGATATCGTGTCTGGTATACTACACACAAGATTTAAAAAAAAGAAGTGGAGATTTATGAAAGTTCATTTGATGGCAGCCATCGATGGTAGCAAGGATGATTATAGAAAAATTATTCATGCTATTGAGAAATCTGGTCATAGTTTAGTAACTAATCACCTACTCGACCGAAAAATTGAAGACATAGAAAATGAATCTGCAGATGAAGCAGAATTAGCAGCAAAGAAAATCCAACAATGGATAAAAAAAGCTGATGTAATTATTTATGAGGTTACAAAACCTGATGTCAGTATTGGATTTGAAGTTGCTTCAGCTTTGCACTTGGGGAAGCCAGTAGTTGTCTTATATAGATCTGATAATGGTAGTGTTCCCCATGGCCTAAAAGGAATTAGTTCTGATAAATTACAAGTCTTAAGTTATGACCACAATACTCTTGAGGAGTTAATTAAGCTATCCCTTGAGTATGCACAGGAGACAAATGATACTAGGTTTAATTTTTTTATCTCACCTAACTTGTCCCATTATCTGGATTGGGTATCTCAAACAATGAAGATTCCTAGATCTGTTTATTTGCGAAAGCTTATTGAAGACGACCGAGAGAGTCATTCTGAGTATTTTCAACAATAGTTTTCTTTACTTTTTTTTGTCTCTTCTTATATAAGGTACCCTTGCATCTATTGCAGTAA
>Ga0105049_10006288_pt1 | contig 13837 bp, 13 predicted proteins | sample MAT06_FD_78087 | JGI IMG/M metagenome (GOLD analysis project Ga0105049, IMG submission 78087) | Freshwater microbial communities from Lake Fryxell liftoff mats and glacier meltwater in Antarctica - MAT-06 | ecosystem: Environmental > Aquatic > Freshwater > Ice > Liftoff microbial mat | place...
TAAAATTCTGCAATTTAACCTCCTAGAACGCATCCTCGAACGCGAGCAACTTATCAGTATTGGGGAATATCCAGCACCCCACCCACAAACCAATCCCTAATAGGGGTTTATGGTTTTTGCGGCTCTAGCGCCTAAGCCCTTGCGCTTATCCGCTAGTTTGTTTCAATCCCTAATAGGGGTTTATGGTTTTTGTGGCTCATTGTCAGTATTGAAAGAGTCAATAAAAAAAGCAGCCCGCGTCAACGGGTTGCTATCAACAATTAATTAGTTGAGGCAATTATATCATGATTAATCCCAAAAATTTCATCGTTTCAATCCCTGATAGGGGTTTAGGGTTTTTCCCGCTTATGCCAGATGAGATTGTTATGAGTCGTAAGCTTTGGGTTTCAATCCCTGATAGGGGTTTAGGGCTTTTCCCGCGTTAGTAGCATCTCTCCCAGGATGTAAAATTACTACTGTTTCAATCCCTGATAGGGGTTTAGGGTTTTTTCCGCGGAGTGGGATTTTGAGGTAGCGCGACAAACAACAAGTTTCAATCCCTGATAGGGGTTTAGGGTTTTTTCCGCGCTGTGTACACTTCCAGACTAATATCATTGGTACATCGTTTCAATCCCTGATAGGGGTTTAGGTTTATTGCGGCTCGCAATTAACAGAACCAGCCTTAGCTATCTTCCAGTTTCAATCCCTGATAGGGGTTTAGGTTTATTGCGGCGTTGAGCGCGGTGCTAAAGGTGCGATCAACATTGTTTCAATCCCTGATAGGGGTTTAGGTTTATTGCGGCCTTAATCCATGTGCCGCCATTCCCGATATGTGTTTCAATCCCTGATAGGGGTTTAGGTTTATTGCGGCTTCATTTATTGAGCCGTCGGGTTCGGCACTAGGTTTCAATCCCTGATAGGGGTTTAGGTTTATTGCGGCATTTCGATATCCGTGTGCGGCTCATAAGGCAAGATTGGGTTTCAATCCCTGATAGGGGTTTAGGTTTATTGCGGCGCAAGCTAATGACGGTCGGACGGTGCAGTTTTACGTTTCAATCCCTGATAGGGGTTTAGGTTTATTGCGGCGCATCATGGCTTTATCTTGGAATGTGTACTGTTTAGGTTTCAATCCCTGATAGGGGTTTAGGTTTATTGCGGCACCGTTGCCGTCGCCGTCGCCGTCGCGGGATTCGGTTTCAATCCCTGATAGGGGTTTAGGTTTATTGCGGCGCGAGATAGCGTTGACTATTTTGCAAATGAAAAGTTTCAATCCCTGATAGGGGTTTAGGTTTATTGCGGCCCAACCCGTCAGATTGCGAAACTCACGTGGTGTCAAAGTTTCAATCCCTGATAGGGGTTTAGGTTTATTGCGGCCGTGTAATTCTACGTGTATATCTCCTGTTTTATCGTTTCAATCCCTGATAGGGGTTTAGGTTTATTGCGGCAGCCTGTGTTTGAAAGGCTTACAGTATTTAGTTTTCAAGGTGCAGTTGCGGTACTCGATCACAAAAGTATCATTTCAGCCACCGGCTTGTCAAGAGGCAATTTTTTCAACAGCCCTCAAAACCACTCACAGCAAGCATTACAGCGTTTGCGAGCATCGTTTTTTTCGGCCAAGTACCTCAAACCCTTGCTCTGCAAGCAATACAGCCGAAAAACTTGACCCCCTCAAAAAAACACCTACCGGTTCCCGCAAATTCTCATAAATCAGACCCCTGGCTACAAGACTCCGACTGCTGACAGCGCCTCCGCTTCACTCTCGTTCATCTCGTCGAGTTTTTGCCAAACTTGCTGCATCAATTCATCCAACCCAACTCGACTCACAGCCGAAATTAACAAAATCGGAGCACCGCTGATTTCTTTGAGTCGGCTGATTAAATTACCGATTTCTTCGCTTTCGAGATCGATCGCATCTACCTTATTAAAAGCCAAAATCTGCGGTCGATCGGCTAAACCACGCCTGTAAGCCTTCAATTCTTCCTGAATTGTGACATAATTGGCGATCGGATCTTCATCAGTAATATCCACCAAATGCAGCAACAACCGAGTCCGTTCAATGTGCCGCAAAAACTCATAACCCAAACCTGCGCCTTCGTGAGCCCCCTCAATTAATCCCGGAATATCAGCAAAAACAGTACCGTCACCGCTCGGTTTCCTGACTACGCCCAAATTCGGAACTAAGGTTGTAAACGGATAATCTGCTATTTTGGGGCGAGCCGCAGACAAAGCTGAAATTAAGGTAGATTTGCCAGCATTTGGCATCCCCAGAATTCCCACTTCCGCTAATAGCTTCAATTCCAAACGCAAAAATTTGTGTTCTCCTTCTTTTCCCGGCATCGCATAATCGGGAGCGCGGTTAGAATTCGTCAGAAAACACTTGTTTCCCAAACCGCCTTTGCCACCTTTAGCTACGCAAAAAGTCTGTCCGGGCGTCACCAAATCTGCTAAGATTGCCTGAGTTTCCGCATCGTAAACAACTGTACCGCAGGGAACTTCGATCGTGCGATCGTCCCCAGAAGCTCCAGTCATATTCTTCGGCGCGCCCTTCTTCCCGTTTTCGCCCTTAAAAATCCGGTTGTACTGGAAATCTAGCAGCGTTTGCAGGCTTTCCACCGCCACCATAAACACAGAACCGCCCCGCCCGCCGGTGCCACCGCTTGGCCCGCCCGCCGGTATATACTTTTCTCTGCGAAAAGCTACCATACCGTCACCGCCTTTGCCGGCTGCGACTTGAACATCCGCTCGATCGATAAATTGCATAATTTAGTCAGTTGTCAATAGTCAGTGTCAATAGTCATTACTTATTATGATACCAGATCCAAGCACAATATTCGTCTTTGCCTTTAGTCCGGGTCGGCGGACGACAGCCAAGTTTAGTCGCGATTTACAGTTGCCGGAAAAATATAATTATACCAATTTTGAAAAGTAGTGCAGAGTGAGAGATTGTACGCGAGCATCTGTAGGGAATCGGCACTGCCGTGTCCGGCTCTTAAATCTTTTAATAATCTGTATAAGAATTTGAGGATTGTACCAAGACTTTTGTTGAATTAGTATTATCAAAGCAGATTTGATATTAGCAAGACTTACCCACAAAAACTGAATAAACCGGGTTTTTCTACTGGCTTTTTCTACTGGCGCGGATGGGTGTAACGATGTTTTGTCCTAGAAAAACCCGGTTTTTGCATCCTGGACTAATTAGTAGTCATTAGTTAATAGTTACACTCATTAATCCAAGATTTCACAAGAATGACAACTGACAACTGCCTACTGACAACTGACAACTGACAACTGACAACTGACAACTGCCTACTGCCTACTGCCTACTGCCTACTGACAACTGACAACTGACAACTGACTACTAACAATATGACGATACATCTTCCTTACATTCATCTGCCAAATAGCAGAGAGCTCGAAAGCGCATCCCCACTAACTGTTCGTAAAGCGGGTTAATCTGGCACATCGCCGGAATATGGACGATTTTGCGACCAAATAACACGACATCTCGCTCAAACGGACACTGGGGCGGAATAATTTTACAGACAAAGTGTGCCAATTTTGGGTCGTGAATTTCCCAGCCGTCAAGCCAGTCTTTGACGGGTTGCAGGACATTTTTGTTGTGAGGTTGAGGTAGCAGAGATGAAAGGGGTGTTCCGGCGGCGGGGGCGACATTCGCATCAAAGACGATTTGGCTGCTGGGCCCCTGCGGATCATCGCACTTGCTGTCTTCGATGGTGTGTCGCAGAGCTTCTATCGCTTCTAGATTGTGACCCAAAGCTGTGCAAAACTTATAGATTACCTCGTCTTCGCTGAGCGAGTAGGTACCGTCTGCCAAAGCTACCATGACTGCTGTCCTCAAAAAATCCTCGCCTTTGGCGGTGTCTTTCCCTAACACAGCGGCTAATTCCTCTGGGGCAATGGGTTCAAAAGCCTCCTCAAAAGATATCGGATGTAGTTCATCCTGAGTTAGATTGGCAATCATTTTTTGCTCGTCTTCGTCAAAGTTGCCGTCTGCCCAAGCAATTGTCAGCAATCCCCGCAGCCAAGCAGTAATCTCTTCATTGGTGCAGGAAGATTTAGCGTTACTCATTAGCATTTCCACTTGGATGTACCAGTCAATTTGTTCGTTTAGAGCGGGCTCAATATTCCCCTCCCAATAATTTTTACTGCTTTTTTGGTCGATGGATGATCTATTTGTGGAAGGTTTGTGCCCGAAGATTGCTCCAAACGCTTGTAGTGGACGTGTTAAAAGCATATTTGTTTCTCAGCAGCATCGCTGACTAGCGAGCTAATCTATTGGATAATCCTATTCCCTAAAATGTCATCTATCTAAAGGAATAGGTTTCTTTGCTTGATCTTAACTTTAGTTGCACCCATCGAGATGACGATCGAATTTTATGCCAGCCCGATTGCCATTAGCAACCCAATTTTTCGCAAGAAATCAAAGGTTGGCAAGCGTTGGATCTAATCAGACACTGGATTTTTCACCCAGGGCGATCGAACTTCGCTGTCTTTACATTTTAATATATATTTTTGTAAATTTTTGTGTCGAGGCTGGGCAATATTAACAGCGAGCCGACTTTAAGCTGTTGAAACAAAAAGCTGTGAGGAAACTGTTATTGCCTGTTAACAGTTGTGATTGCTGTGTCCGCCTAGAAATGACAAAATTTTTTAACTTCGGCGGCACAAAATCCAGCGCAATTCCATGGGCGGGCGGGCGTTTGCCATCGGGAAGACATCTCGACCGGTGGCCCAACTGGGAAACCAGGGCGTCGGTGGCCAGGCTCCTTCCGGCAGGTGGTGGCGTTCATATTCAAACACCAATTCGTCGGATATTTGGACTAAGGGCAACCCTTCCATTGCGGTGGCGAGTTCTTGGGGCGTAAATAAAGTAGACCAGGAGAGTTGGGCAACTTGTCGCACGAGGGCATCCGGCTGGTAATCGCCGACGGTTAAAAAGGTGCTGAACAGCAACAGGCCTCCAGGACACAGGGAATCGCACATTTTAGCGAGGAAAAGCCGTACTTGATCGCTGTCTCGAAAATGTGAGATGACTTCGGCGGCAACTGCCAACTGGTAGCGGGCCGGTTTCATCCGCATTAAGGGATCGAGCACATCGCCTTCAATCACTGTCACGGGAAGGTTTTCGGCTGTTACTGCAGCTTTCAATTGTTCTGCAAAAGCTGGAGTTAGTTCGATCGCATCTACAGAATAGCCTAATCTCGCCAGCGGCAAGGTATTGCGACCGGTACCAGCCCCCACGTCCAAAATCCGCACTCGATCGGGTGTGCCCAATTTAGCAGCCGTTGCCATCAATTTTGCATCGGGATGAGAGCCGAAAAGCGGAGGTTCTCTGGTGTCTACCCAGCTTTTGTACTGTTCTCCAACTGTTGAGGTAGTAACAATCACTTTGCAAGCTAAACCGGTTTGTGGCGGCTGCACTGATTCGTATTGCAGAATCAACATTGATGCTGTGGAGGTGCGGTAGCCTTGTTCTAACTTGGTGGCTAAAAGCTTGCTGAGTTCGTCTCTGCGGTCTTCGGGCAGGGGTCTGTCGAGAGTGCTAAATAGCTTTTCTATCGACTTGAGATAGTGGCTTAGCATTCCCGGTACGCAGGGGAAAACTAATTCTCCGCGAGCGTTTATGCGAGTATTAATTTTGTAGAGGATAGCTTGCTGGAGAATGTCGGGATTTACTACCAGCGGTAGCTGTTCGGTCTGGTCGATCGTACTTTCGGCGCCCATAGATTCCGCGAAGAAGTCATTAGTTATTAGTCATTAGTCATTAGTCAGAGGGAAGGCTGTTGAGAGCTGACTGTACAATTCAAGAGTATAAAAAAGCCGATTTTAGATTTATTTGGTTTGGTTGCTTAGTCTTTTTAGATTGTATTAAATCAGATTTGAGAGCTTTATTTTTTATAAATCTCAAATCTAAAATCTCAAATCGACCCAGCCCAAAACCCGAGTAGGTTCCAAAATCGGAGTTAGTATCAAAATAAGCTGTAGCGCATTTAAATTGTATGTTTCACGGCGAGGTGGAAAAAGCGTCAAATCCTCTCGCCTTCTCCCCTCTCTCCTTCCCCTTGTCAGCCATAACAGGCAATTTATATGGGTAGCAAATTAAAGCTGGGCTTAGTTGCTGCCGGTAAAAGTCACTAGGGGGAACTTTGACTGGGCTTCAGTCATCGGGCGCCGTCTGCCTTCCTCTTGCCAGTAGTTGATGACTTCTGTGGCTTGGTTGAGGATTTCGACACGATCGTTATCAGCAATCCAGTGTTTGGCTTCGAGTTCGTTTTTGAGGTCTTCCCACGCATCTTTGCGGGGCCAGAAAAAGTAGGATGTCAGCGGGCTAGTTCCTTTGCCGACAACTTGGTCAACGGCAAGGGCAACATTCTCTTCTAGCCAGAGAACTTTTAAGATGAACTTGGACAAGCAAACCTCCAGGGTTCCGATCGAACTTGTTAAAAATTTCTACAATCGCTAAGCGTAGCACACTCTGTTCGATAATTGGTCATCGGCTATGAAAAGTTTTGTGGCACGGCTGGTTTTAGCGCCACTCAGGGGCTGGGAACAGATAAAATTTGGGTTCTCATCGGCCCTAGGTACAAGGATAGTTAAGTTGTGAACAGAGTTATTTTAGTCTTCGACATTGACGGTGTGGTGCGGGATGTGTCCGGTTCCTATCGGCGGGCGATCGTCGATGCGGTGGAACATTTCACGGCGGGTGCTTTTCGCCCGAATTCTCTCGATATCGACTCTCTGAAGTCGGAGGGAGTGTGGAATAATGACTGGCAGGCGTCTTTCGAGTTAGTTTGCCGTTATTTTGAGGCGATCGGGCGATCGAGAAACCAACTCGCTCTCAACTATGACGAATTAGTGGCTTTTTTCCAAAGTCGCTATCGCGGGCCCGATGAGAAAAATTGGACTGGTTACATTTGCGACGAACCGCTGTTGTTAAGTCCGGCTTACCTGGAAAATTTAACGGTTGGGGGCATTGTTTGGGGCTTTTTTAGCGGGGCGATGCGGGATGAAGCTGCTTATGTTTTGTCAGGGAAACTGAGTTTAAATTCCCCGGTATTGGTGGCGATGGAAGATGCACCGGGAAAACCCGATCCGGCTGGACTTTTCGCGGCAATTGAACAGTTGGAAAACCTGCACGGTTTAGACAAAAATTTGCCCGTGATTTACGCGGGAGATACTGTTGCCGATATTTACACTATTGTGAAGGCGCGGGAAGTGCAGCCAAATCGGGTTTGGCTGGGGATGGGAATTTTGCCGCCTCACGTTTTGGATGATTCTGTGCGCTGCGAGGCTTATGCTGCAGCGCTGAAAACTGCTGGTGCTGCAGCGGTTTTTAGGAATGTCGAAGAGTTGACTGTTGCACGAATTGAAGAATTAGACGGCGGTTGAAACCGCGTCTACCGAAGATCGGACGGCGGTTGAAACCTACACAAACGATGTCCGCCTCCGCGGACTCAAGAAAATAACATAATTTAAACCGTCCGATCTTCAACCCGCGGAGGCGGGTTTTGTTTTTGTAGACGCGGTTTCAACCGCCGTCTTCTTCGGATGATATTGACATTTTTGGGGAGCATCCCCCGATCGCAAAACACATTTACAATCATCGGGATGCTCGCAATTTTTCCTTGGCGTTGTGAGATTATTTTAAGTGCAAGAATTTGTCTAAGGCGCTGACTGCAACTGGTGGCCAGCGGCGGGTATTGGCAACCCAATCGAGGTCTTTGTAGCGGGCATCGAGGCCGATCGCAGCTACCCAATTGCTCTCAGCTTCCCCGCGCTGTCCTGCCTCCCAAAGACAGGCGCTGAGGGCGGCTCTCATGTCGGCAAATTGGGGGTATCTGCGGACGATGTTTTTCATGTTGCGAATTGCTTCTTTGGTTTGCCCGTTTTGATAAAGTGCGAGGGCGTGGTTGGCGCGGGCAAAGGCGTATTCGGGGGCTAATTCAAAGGCTTTGCTGTAGTCGGCAATTGCTGGTTCCCATTCTCCTAAACCGGCTTCGGCGTTGCCTCGGTTGTTGTAGGCGGCTGGATCTTTGGAGTCTAATTCTAGTACATGATTGTAGTCGGCGATCGCTTCTTGCCAGCGTCCTAAACCTTCTAAGGCGGTGCCGCGGTTTAGGTAGGGATCGGGGGCGTCTGGTGCTAGTTCGATCGCTCTTTCGTAGTCTGAAATAGCGGCTTGTAGTTTGTTTTGGCTGACTCTAGAATTGCCTCGGTTGCTCCAAGCGGCGGCTTGTGAGGGAAATTTGTCAATGATTTGAGTCCAAAAAGTTTCAGCGGCAGGAAATTTGCCTTCGTTTGTAGCTTCAAAAGCTTTTTGAACGAGTTCTCCTAATTCCTGTTGAGGATCGGTGATATCTGTTGGTTGTACTTGTGCGGCAACGGGGGCGATATTTCCCAACCACACTAACCCGGTTACAATTAATACTGTAAAAAATGTGAAAATTGAGCGAATCATCGTTGTTGGTCGTTTAAACTTTATTAAACATATTATTAACCGAAATTGCGGGCGTTGGTTAGAAGATGTTTGAAAAGTCTCGGCGACTTAAGTCGCAGCTACACAGACAAAACCTGCCTCCGCAGGTTCTGGATTTTCTTTAGTCGGCGCACCATCCGGACTTTGGTTGTGTAGTTGCGGTTTTAACCGCCAGTTTGTGTAGTCGCAACTAAGGGTAATTTGGTGAAAAAACGGTTGCTAATTTTGGGCGGGACGGGGGATGCTGCTGAATTGGCGGCAAGAGCGTCTCAAATCGCTGATATCGAGGTGGTATCTTCGCTAGCAGGACGCACTCAACAGCCTTTTACCCCAAAAACGGGTACGGTGCGAATTGGGGGGTTTGGTGGGGCGGCTGGTCTGGCGGCGTTTTTGCTCGTTAGCGCAGCCCGCCCCTACGGGGGCTACGCCAACGGAGAGGATCGCCCGATCGACTTGTTAATTGATGCTACTCATCCGTTTGCGGCTCAGATTTCTGCTAATGCTGCTGTTGCTGCTGCTGAGTGTAATGTGCCTTATTTGATGCTGGTGCGTCCAGCTTGGGAGAGGGTGGAGGGCGATCGCTGGATTGAAGTTGCGGGCCACTCGGAGGCTGCAAAGGCTTTATTAGGGCTGTCTCAGCGGGTGTTTCTGACTATTGGTAGGCAGGAATTGGCTGCTTTTGCTGGTTTGGATGCTATTTGGTTTTTGATGCGGGCGATCGATCCTCCGGCACTCAATACTCGTATTCCTAATGGTAAATTGTTATTAGCAAGGGGGCCTTTTTGTTTGGAAGATGAGCGTCAATTACTATTAGAATATCAGATTGATACGATTGTTAGTAAAAACAGCGGGGGCGGTGCTACTTATGCGAAAATTGTGGCGGCTAGGGAACTGGGAATTCCGGTGGTGATGGTGCAGCGGCCGCCGATTGCCGATGTTGAAAAAGTTGCTGATGTTGCAGGGGCGATCGCTTGGTTAGTTAAGCAGTTATCAGGACTTTGGTAACTTCGTGTTCCATGCACGGAACCATGATTTCTAATGTTCCTTTGCTGTATGAAAGTCGGGATGCGCGACTTTCTCCTAATTCTGTTAGTAGGGTTTCAAACATCGGCAAGGTTATGTCTTTGAGTAATAGTTGATTTCCTGGCTGGACTATGATTTGTTTTAGTTCTAGCTGCATAGTTTGACGGTTTTAATATGATTTGAAATATAAAATAATTTAAGTTAATAGATTTTAGCAATTCAGAACTTATACGGAATTGCTGTTAGAGATTAGGATTAAATTTATTGAAAGCTATTAGGGGCACCCAGTTACGGGATCATTTCCTTCAGCAGTTCTCATACCTCCTATGATAGTTTCCACGATCGCACACTGCTTAGCACCACCGTTAACAGTAGAAACTGATACCACAAATCGTGCGTTGGTAATTGCAGGATTTGTACTTGGAGGCAATTTTTTTACATTGCCCTGATAGTCAAAAACGATCGAGTTTGCAGCAATAGGAGGAACCTCAGTATAAAAACCAGCAGTTGCATTCGTTGAAAGTGCAATGGTGCCCGGTTTAATGTCGCCTCCAGCATCTAACTTTTGCTCACTACCACCCGTAGCTAGTGGTGGGTCAAACTTAACTTTTGGCGGATCGACAGTTGTATCAAATTCAATTCTGACCTCGCGCTTAGTTCGCTTTGCTTCGCTTTGTGCAAGTCGTAATGATTGGAAAACGCGATCGTTCACAGTACGAACTCTTTGTCTGTTGATGAATGCCAGCCAGCTTGGAGCGGCGATCGAGCTTAATATACCTACGATCAACGCTATCACCAGCACTTCTAGAAGCGTGAATCCTCCATCGCCCTTTCTAGATGCAGTTTTCTTGAAATTAGGGTTTGCTTTTGTTGCAGAAATCTGCAAAACTTTTAATAATATTGGCGTTTTCATTTTAATCTCCTCTTTTATCTGCTAGTGCCGCGATTCGGAAATCTGTTTCAGACATAAGTTATTTTCCTACTGCACCGAGTCCTTGTACTTGAATGGTTGCTGTTGGGAAAAATGCCGATTTGTTGGGGTTGTAAGCAGTATCGTTGGGTTGAAGGCGGCGGAGGCTGTTTCCTCTAATAGTTACTCTGGCTATGTTTTTAGATGTATCAACACAAGCGTAGAAGCTATGAGCTGAATTGCCTGACCTGTCAGTTATGAGTAAATGATCGGGAACGAATGCTGGTGTTCCTGCCGGTGTTACTGTGGGCGGGACAAAACCCAGAAGAGTTTGACACTCTACTCCTGTCGGAATCGGAACATTCTGTGTACTGTCTATATAATTAACCAGCACTTGAGGGTTTCGTGCCCCTGACTGTAGACTTGCCAATCCCGTTGGATTTGTCACATTAACTGTTGGATTGTTTAGGCTAAAACTTGTAGCTGGAACAGCGTCAGTGGAAGTATTAAAAGCAGGATCTGTTTGCTGAGCATTTGTTGTGTTGCCAGGACCGTAAGTGGTCACACCACCTGGAACTGAGGGGTCTATCAGTCGATCGATTCCATCCCTAATTTCATAGCGAACAATACGGGTAGGACAATTGCCTTCAGCCGGTTGACACCAAGTAGGGTCGGCATCTCTAATTTGATAGTAAGCAACTAAAGATTGCACGTAGGTGTCGTTGCATTGAGTGGGGTTCTGAGCCGCGCAATTTATGGGTTTGACATTAGCAGCAACAGTCGGATTAATAGGAAGAGAATTTTTGAGCTGCTGGCGCTTCCAAAATACCAGAATTGGTGTTCCATTTGCATTTGGAGGAAGCTGGGGTCCAACAGTCTGTTCGTTAGGGCCAGCAGGTCCATTGAGCGCTCTATTGTCGTAAATATACATCGCTTGACTCAAATCTTGGGCGATGAAATCCACCGCTGCCTGAATGTCTTGCTCGGTGTTTGACTTTACTTGTTCCCTCCTGTCGGTATTCAGCATATCGACTACAAAACCGAGCATCGGCGTAATGATTAAAAACGCCATAATTGCTCCAACTAATAGCTCAACGAGAGTCATGCCCTTTTCTGTTTGGGCGGGGCCAGAGCGGTTTCGCGGGTGCTGACTTTTGAGAAGCAACCTGAGTAAAGTTTTCATTTTGACTGTTTCCTTGGTCACATGGGGGGAGGGATTTTAAATTTAATCGAAGTTCCTGCGATCGTTATTAACAGCCACCGGTTCGAGCACAGAGCGATCGATATGCAGACGGACCTCCGTCTGTAGTAGGGGGAATTTCCGTTTTCATTACCACCAAAGGCGCTTGAGGATTGCCAAGAGCTGAATTAGCGACTGATTGCTGTTGAGGTATCATATTACCGGCAGAAGCATCGGCCCGGTAAACGCGAACAGTTAAAGAATAGCCTGTGTCTGTGGCAAGAGTGGCTCCTGTATTTGGGGGACGAACACCCTGAACAAGAAACTCTTTGCTGCCAGCACAACCTGGTGTCTCATCGAAGTTAACGCAGTACAAAGTATCAGGGTTTGTAGGAGCAGCAGGAATACCAGGAGGATTGGCATTAGGGTCTTCAGTAGGAAACCTTGTATCTGTCGATTTAATCGCCCCCGTTCTGAGAGCGTCGATGTAAGTTCTCGCCGCCTGCGTGGCGAGTTCCATCCGCCGCGCTTGTACGCGAGTTGCTACTGAGAAAGCCATCACAGGGGCGATCGCAATCATCAGCACCGAAACCACAATCATCGCTACCAACGACTCGATAATCGTGTAGCCGCCATCTCGCGACTTGGATACATTTTGTTGTCGTTGTTGGTCTGTCATATAGAAGTCTCCGGTAATTGCTCGGCCGAAAGTTAAAGGTTTGGAGGACAAACTGCTGGGCGATTGGGATTGGTAGCAGGTATAGCAGGTGGGCCTGATGTATCCGACGCCGCTTGGGGAACTTCCGCACACATCAAAGTTTCTACCCACGGGTCATTTCGGGGTACTTCCCGGAAATACTCATCCGGTCTAGACTTTGCAGGAGGAGCAGTGAACCTTTGGGTAAACAAGTCAGGCGACTGAGATACCAGGCCCACGTCATAACCCCAGTTCCTTCTAGGGGCAGTAAAGAAGGGAATCCGACCCATACCATTGGTACCGGGGATGCTGCCGTTGGCAGTTCTATAGCCAGCTTGAGGAGGGTTAAGGATAAAGAATGGAGGAGTCCCCGTTATGGGCGGAAGGGGTGCAAGTGTCGGTTCAGCAAACATGCTCCGCAACTGAGTATTTGGAGATGTCTGTTGCGGAGCTGCCGGATCGAGAATCGGGAGGTAGGGTGCGGTGTTGTAGGCACTGCGGTTGAACTGAATAAAACTACCTTGAATGTTGGTGTCAATGCTATTCCAGTTCTCCAAAAACCTTGGCAAGTTTTGCAGGCCGCCGTTAAAGTCACCAACGTTATTGCCTAATGCTCGAGAAGGAGTGTCGTTCGAGCCTACAATCAGATTGAATGTTGTGGGCACAGCCCGCGGTATCCACCCCGTCGCTTGCACCGCCCCATTGCCTGGAGGTGGGTCATTACCGGCGATCGCTGGTCCCACAGTTTGAGTTTGCAAGACCGGTATCAGCAGCGGCTGCGAGCCATTTGTCCCGCCTGATGATGCGGCTAAAACTGGTAGCACTGCACCGGTGCTGTCAATCCGGCTGCGGTTGAATACATACGGGAAATCGCCTACACCGTAGGTTACGGGAGTACCGCCAGAGGCTGCCGTCGTTGCAAACCACAAAGAATTAGCTCTTGCCTGCCCTCGGCCGGCTACAACAGTATTTCCGCCAGTAATTCCTAAAGGCGTTGGATTGTTATTTGCATCTAGCAACAGATTGGCATTTGTAGGGCGGTTTCTTTGAAAAGCAACTCGGCGGGGAAAGCGTTGATATTGAGGCGCTGGGGGAACAACAGTTGTTCCGGCTAGCCACTGGGCGGGTGGCACAGCCACATTTGCACGGGTATTATTTTGGGGATCGACGTACCAGTCGTCATCGCCACACTCAGAAACCGGCAGTCTTGTGCAAACTTCCATTAAATACTCTGGAAAATTCCCCCGCCGTTGCACGGGGGTGGCGAAGTTGTTGAAGTAAGAGCTTCTAAGAGCACCGTCTCTATTCGTCACGTACTCTGTGTCTATAAGTCCTGTGCCCGTCGGTCTGCCACCAGTAGCAGAGAATGCGCCACTCGATAGTCCGTTGGTAACAAAGTTATTGCTGTAAAATCCTTGTTGTTTGCGAGGAAATACAGCCGCAGCACCGGCATTGTTTCTCAGGTCGAAATCTCCCTCGTTGCGGAACCCAAAACGGTAATTTGCAGAGAGTAGGGTGACTGCATCTGACAGTACGTTTGCGGGACGCCAA
>Ga0105049_10006291_pt1 | contig 13833 bp, 8 predicted proteins | sample MAT06_FD_78087 | JGI IMG/M metagenome (GOLD analysis project Ga0105049, IMG submission 78087) | Freshwater microbial communities from Lake Fryxell liftoff mats and glacier meltwater in Antarctica - MAT-06 | ecosystem: Environmental > Aquatic > Freshwater > Ice > Liftoff microbial mat | place...
TCCCGGTCGCGCAGCGTCACGGTCTGGTTCGTCAGCGTGTCGCCATCGATGGTGATGCAGAAGGGGCAGCCCGCCTCGTCCATGCGCGCGTACCGCTTGCCGATGGACTGCTTCGCGTCCGTCTCGATGAAGCCCGTGCGGCCAAACTTCGCGAAGAGCTCGTCGTAGAGCTTCTCGGCGACCTCGGGCATGCCGTCCTTGTTCACCAGCGGGAAGACCGCCGCCTTGATCGGCGCGATGCGCGGATGGAACTTCATCAGCTCCGGGCTCGGACGCGACGCGTCCACCGTGTACGCCTCGCACAGCAGCGCGAGCACGCCGCGATCCAATCCCGCCGCGGGCTCGATGCAGTGCGGCAAATACTTCTCGCCGCGACGCGAGCCATTAGGCAGCAGGTCGCCGCGCTCCTGATCAAAGTACTCGAGCTTGGCCCCGCTGTGCTTCTGGTGCTGCGTCAGGTCATAGTTGCCGCGATGCGCAATTCCCTCAAGCTCGCCAAAGCCCGGTGCTGTGAACGGGAAACGATACTCCACGTCGCTGGTGCCGATGGAATAGTGCGAGAGCTCATCCTTCGCGTGTTCACGCAGGATGAGGTTGTCGCCCGCGAGGCCGATGCTCTGCCACCACTCCATGCGGTAGTCACGCCAGAACTGGTACCACGCCATCGAGTCATCAGGATGGCAGAAGAACTCAAGCTCGGCCTGCTCGAATTCACGCGAGCGGAAGATGTAGTTGCGGGGCGTCACCTCGTTGCGGAACGAAGTCCCTGTGTTGCCGATGCCGAAAGGAATCTTCACGCGCGTGGAGTCCACGACGTTCTTGAACTGAACGAAGATCCCCTGCGCGGTCTCGGGGCGGAGGTATGCCTTATCGTCCTCGGTCGCCGTGGCACCGATGTAGGTCGAGAACATCAGATTGAACTGACGAGGTTCGGTAAGATGTCCACTCTTGCCCGAGAAGGGCGAGGGCATCGTCGCGAACCGCGCTTTGAGCGCGGCCATCGGCACCGCTACCACGACGGCGGCCAGTTCCTTCTTGTGCTGATCGTCGAACAGTGTCATGCCCCAGGCGGCGATCTTGGGCCGATCTGCTCCCGACCCACCGACGAAGCGAAGAGGCTTGAGCAACTTGTTCTTTGCGTCGCTCGAAAGCTGGTCGTACACCTCGCCAACATTGCCAACAAACGTCCGCACCGGCAAGAGCTGGTCCGCCAAAGCAGCGTCGACGATGTCGTAGTACGTCTCCGCGTTCGTCGAGGCGTGCGATTGCTCGCGCGTGTACACACCAATCAGATGATCCGCCCGGAAACGCCCCTTCGTCTCCTTGTCATCCACCATCGGGTCATTGAACCCGCCCACGTGCCCGCTCGCCTCCCACACCTTGGGGTGCTGGATGATCCGCGTCTCCACCGGCACGCAGCGCACGCGCTCAGGCTCCTTCCCCGCCGACGCCGGCCCCTTGCGCCCCCAGCACGGGTTCAGGATCATGTCCTGCCACCACGCTTCGCGCAGGTTCTTCTTCATCTGTGCGCCCAGCGGGCCATAGTCCCAGAAGCCGTTGATCCCGCCGTAGATGTCCGAGGCCTGGAAGATGAAGCCGCGGCGCTTGCACAGCGCCATGATCGCATCCATTGACTTGGGCGCGCCAGGATTCCCAGGCACGTTCGCGGGCAAGTTCTCTGGCACATTCACATTGGGCGCATCAGACATGAGTCAGGCTCCGGCCGCGGCGTTGGCAACGTCGCGGACCGAGAGGGTAGGTACCAACCTCTTTCAGAGCCGTCGGCGCACGCCGACGGACGGTGCCACTTCCCTCACCAACCGTCGGCTCCGAAGAGCCCATCACCCCCGGTTCAACCACCACAGCGCCCCGTTCAGCGCCGTCGCGAAACTCACCCACGCCAGATACGGCACCATCAGCCCCGCCGCCACCCGCGACAGCGGCCAGAAGAGTGCAATCGTCGCCGCGATCGCCATCCACAGCACCACGATCTCAACCAGCCCCGCCAGCGGCGACCGCATCGCAAAGAAGAGCCACGACCACAGCGCGTTCAGCACAAGCTGCACGCCAAACACCACCAGCGCCACCCGCGCCGCTGGCCTCACATCAGGAATCTCGCCCCCCGCCCTCACGCCACCACCACCCCCAAACGCCCGGCGCCACACCAGGAACGCCGCCACCGCCATCATCGCGTACAGCAGCGTCCACACCGGCCCAAACAGCCAGTCCGGCGGCGACCAGCTCGGCCGCTCCAGCGTCCGGTACCACGTCGTCACACTTCGCGAAGTCGCAATCCCCCCAACCCCCGCCGCAGCGAAGCAGACCACCACGCACACCACAAACGCAACGCCAGAGCGAAGAGAACTAGTCATGCCATGGTCATAGGCCGAACCAACGCCCCCCGAACCCAAGCAAACGCACCTAATCGCCACGCACCCGCCCCGGTCCCCACCCTTCGCTGCCTAGCTCTATCGCTAACTCGCTCTATCGCTGCCTCGCTGCCTCGCTTTGCACTCTCCGCCTTTCGCTTTCCTAAGCCCCCGCCACTTCGCAATAGTCCGGCCGATCCCCCGCGTCCGCGTGCCTGAACGATCGCACGATCTCGCCGTTCCTCACAAGAAACGCCCCCGGCAATTGCAACCCATTTCCCTGAAGCGTCCCCACAAAGTGCCGGTCGAGGATGGCCGCCTTGAAGCCACGCACCCAAAGCCGCGGCCCAAACAACTGCGCCAGCGTCCCGCGCGACAGCTTAAACGCCTTGTACAGCGCCTTCCCCGGATCGCTCACGCGTGCCGCCTCGCCCATGTTGTACCGCGTGAAGTACGCTGCCGCCTTCTCATCACCCACCATGTGCACAAGGCAGATCCGCACGCCCGCGTTCTCAATCGTCGGCTTCGCGCGAGCCATGTCCGACAGCGCCTCGCGGCAGAACGTGCAGCCCAAGTGCCGCAGGAAGACCACCAGCACCGGCGACCGCTCCGACATCTCGAGGAGCGACACACCATCGCTCGTCCGCGCCGCCGCCATCCCAGCACGTATGTCACGCACGCCCACCACACTCCCCGAACCGCCGCCGCTCGACATCAGCCTCGCGCGCCGATCAAACTCCGCTGCCTCCCACGCGCGCTTGAGCATGAGCCCAAACGGCACCCACCACACAAGGTCATTAGTCAGCAGCGTCACACCAAACCAAGGCGTCGGGATCGACCCCTGGATGAAATACGCATCGATGAACCCAATGGGCCCGAAGATCTTCCCAAGCAGCCCCACCAGCACGATCGGCCAGTGCCGCAGCGGATCGCGCGCCGCAAACCAGTACCCGATCCCATACACCCCCACGATCATCCCGATGCACTGCCACAGGAACATGTAGTTCGGCCGCGGGATCGCGAGCCAATCCCAGAACACATTCGGCAGCAGCACTGCAAACGCACCCCACGCGACGTTGTACACGCCCGCGATGAGCAGGACCGTGCCCATCCATGCCGGGGCCGCGGGCCGCGCGAGAACTGACATGCCGGACCCGGGTGCAATATCGTTCATGCTCGCCTTTCGTCACACTCAGTCGCAAGGATTCGCATCTCGCGGCCTCGCACATCCACCCTCGGCTTGCGCCGACGACTCTGGCAGCATTTCAGGAGATTGTCAGCGTCGGCCGCATCTGCCCGCCCTTCATCGCCGCCAGCGCCACCTGCCCCTCAAGGTTCCGCACCAGCTCCTCAAAGCTCCTGGACAACTCCAGCCCCGCGCGATCCTTCCCCGTGAAGTTCGCAGTCGGGTCCCCCGAGTCGCTGTTCACGCGCAGGCTCGTCGTGATCGGCACGATCCCAAGGAACGGCACGTTCAACCGCTGCGCCATCATCTGCGCCCCGCCGCGCCCGAACAGGTCGTACACCTTCCCCGTATCGCCCGGCCCGTCACCCACGAAGTAGCTCATGTTCTCCACAACACCCAGCACCTCGATGCCAAGCTGCTGGAACATCTTCGCCGCGCGCACCGCATCATCCTGTGCCACCTTCTGCGGCGTGCACACCACCACCGCCCCCGTCAGTTGCAGCAGCTGCGCCATCGTCAGCGATACATCCCCCGTCCCCGGCGGCAGATCGATGATCAGGTAATCAAGCTCGCCCCACTGCGTCTGCTCCGTCAGTTGCTTGAAGGCCCCGTGCGCCATCGGCCCGCGCCAGATCAGCGGCCGATCCGCATCCACCAATTTCCCGATCGTCATGCACTTGATCCCGTGCACGCCAAACGGCTGCAAGCGCCCATCAAGCACCATCGCATCAAGCCCCGACAAGTTCAGCATCGTCGGCATGCTCGGCCCATAGATGTCTCCATCCAGCAGCCCCACCGCAAGCCCCTTGCGCGCCAGCCCCACCGCCAGGTTCAGCGCAATCGTGCTCTTGCCCACGCCCCCCTTGCCCGCACCTACCGCCACCACATGCCTCACGCCAGGCAACACCGGCGCTCCACCCTGAGGAGTCGGCTGCCGCTCCGGACCAGCCTTCAGCCCACCAATCGGCACGTGCCCCGCATTGGGTACGTCCGCGGTCCCCGCCGACTTCTTCGGCATCGCCACGGTTCCACCCACCGCATTCATCCCGCCCCAACGCTTCGAGTGCACGACGCTCCCAAGGTCATTCACAAACTCAACGATGAACGAGTCCAATCGCCCGCCCGGCGCAAGCCCGATCGCCACACCGCGCGCCGCCTCCGCCACGGCGTCCATCTGAGCCGAGCCCGTCCCCGTCGCAAGCTGCAGCTTCATCGCCGCGTACGTGTCGCACGCGCTCGCCCACAGCACCCGCCCCGCTGGCCCAAGCGCCGCCCCATCCGGGCCCGCCAGCCGCCCAACCCCAGCAATCAACGCCTGCTTCGTCAGTGAAGGTGCCGACATCGCGCAATTCCCTTGCCCTTCCGGGCTGCCGGATCTTCCCGGCGGTCCATCCATTTCCCAAACCACATCCACCCAGAATCACGTCTTGGTCATGGCCTGATCACCACCTACTCGCGGCCCAATCACGCCCCCGCAACTGTATCGATGCTCCTCGACCGCAAACAGCCCACAATCCAAGCGAAAACCCCCGCGATCCGCCGATCAAGATGGACGAGAACAAGCCCGGACCCGAATCGTACGTCTCTCCCCGGAGTGCCTCCCCTCATGTCCGCCGCCACACCTTCGCACGCCTCAACACCTCGCGAGCCCGGCCTCACCTTCGCGCGCCTCGCCTCGTCGTACAACTTCCGCTACCAAGGCTCGCGCTCTGTGATCTTCACCGACCTCGTGGTCGAAGAGTGCGGCGGCGTCGCGCGCCCAAGCCGCGTTCTCGACATCGGCTGCGGCAAGGGAATCGAGCTCGACCTCGATCTTACGCGCCGCATCGCGCGCGCCTGCGATGAGCTCCACGGCATCGAGCCCGACACCGGCATCAAGCCCCCCGAGGGCGTCTTCACCACCTACGAGCACGCGCTTATGGAGACCAGCAAAGTCGCCCCCGCCTCGATCGATGTCGCCTACTCCTTCATGGTCATGGAGCACGTCCAGGATCCCGCCGCCTATATGAAGGCCGTTCATCGTGCCCTGAAGCCCGGCGGCTCCTACCTCTTCATGACCATCAACGCCAACCACTACTTCGCCCTCCTCGCCAGCAGCGCCCGCTCGATGCGCCTGGACGAGCTCGCCCTCCGCGTGATCCGCGGCAAGGCCGAGGTCGAAAGCTACCACTACCCAACCGCCTACAAAGTCAACAGCCCACGCACCATCGGCCGCGTCGCGCGCCATCTCGGATTTGAAGAACCCTCCTACGCCTTCATGGAGCAGCACGGCCCCACGCCCTACTTCCGCGGCCCACTCAAGCCCATCCTCTGGGCCATGAACGCCAAGCGCGCCGCCATCAAGAACCCCCGCGCCCTCCTCGAACTCATCTGCCGCGTCCGCAAGCCCGCCTAATCGCCGACGCGTGTTCCTCTGCCCCGGTTACCACAACACTTCGTGACGTGTGCCTTTGCTTCAAATCCTGAGGCCAAAGGCCTCATCGCCCATAGCCGAGGGGTGGAGAAGCGAGCCAAGCGAAGCGGCGACACCCCCGGACCCAGCGCCGCCCGCCCAAACCTTGCCTCGCTTTTCGCAATCCGACGGGCTGCTCGCAAACCCGCCATCCCTGCGCGAAACCAAACACCACACCCCACTCAATTGAACGGAACGTCCAGCGAGAATGAGAAGAGCCGCGTCTCGTCCGTCTCTTCCTTCATGAGCGGAATACCAAAGTCCACCGCCAGCGGCACCGGGCTCAGCTGCTCCACAAAGATGCGGAAGCCCACGCCCACCGACACGCGATACTTGTCAAAGGCGATGTCGGTGTCCACCGTGCCCGTGTCGAGAAATCCGACCACCGACACGAGCTCGGTGAAGATCGGCTGCCGCACCTCGGCGCCAGCGAAGAAGCTGAACGTGCCGCCGACGGGATCGTCGGTGATGTTGCCGTCGCGATCAATGCCCACCGGCGAGACGGCGCGGAAGTCAAAGCCGCGGAAGTTCTGACCGCCCTGATACAGCCGCTCGAAGAACGGAACGTCCTCAGAGTCCTGCGGGATCAGCCCCGCGCGGGTCGTGAGCTGCAGCGTGGTCTTGCGCCCCAGCACGTCCTCGGCAAGCCGCACGTACTGCGAGTAGCTTCCCTCGATCTTTGAGAAGGTAAAGTCGCCCGTGGTCTGCTCGACCTCGACGGAAGTCCGCGAGCCGCGGCTGGGGAAGGCCTGATCATCGATCGTCGCGCGAGAGAGTCGCACGCCGAAGTTGAAGAGCCGTGCGTCGTCCTCGAAGTCAAAGAACTCCGCTGGCGCGTCGTCGTCGATGCCGCTGAGGCTGACCTCCTGCACGCCGAAGGGAACATCAAACGTCCAGCGCGAGCCCAGCGTGGTTCCGATCGAGCCTCGCGCGCCGATGCGCTGCTCGTCGTACGAGCGGTAGACGCGCTTCCTGAACTCGATCGTTCCCGACCCGGAAATGTCAGTGTCGCCGAGCGCACGGTCCGTCAGGCTCATCGCATAGACCTGGCTCCGGTCGCCGGGGACGAGCTGCAGCGAGAGCGTCTGCGCCCCGCCGCGGAGCGCGTCGCCGGTGAAGAGCTCGCCGAATGTGTCGGGCGTGTCGGTGATGTCGAAGTTGCGTTGCGTGATCGAGATCGACGCGAAGAAGCCAGAGTCAGAGCCCGCGCCGCCGCCGATGTTGAACGAGCCCGTGTTGGTCTCTTCAACCTCTACGAGCACATCGCGGTACCCCGGATTGTTGGGATCCTCGGGCTGGATCGTGACCTTCGGGCCCGGGTTGTCGCCGCTGGGTGGCGCAAAGAGGTTGCTCCGGCGCAGGCGCCGCTCGGTCTCCTCGATCTCAGTTGAGTCCAGCGGCCGGTCGGGCTGGATCGTCACGAGCCGGCGCACGACATCGTCGCGCGTGTGATCGTTGCCGCGGATCGTCACAAGCCCGGTCTTGTACTGCCGCCCCTGCGAGATTCCAAGAAGCAGATCGACAACGGGCTCATCCTCACGCCGCAGTTCGCGTCGCGTCACGCGCGCATCGACAAAGCCGAGCACGCCGTACGCGTCCTTGATGGCCTTCTCGCTGGCACGCAGCTCCGATTCGCCGTAGACGCCGCCCGGCTTGACCTTGATCAGCCCCATGATCTGCGGCGTCGAAAAGACAGGACCGCCGCCGTCCTCATCGGTGATGATCACGCGCGCGCCGCCGAGCGTGTACGGGCGGCCCTCGTCGATCACGAACGTGACGATCGCCTCCTTGCCGTTGAGGCTCGGCGTCAGAACGTACTCAACGCGCACATCAAGGAAGCCGCGATTGCGATAGAACTGGACCACGCGCCCCACGTCGCCAGCGATCAGATCAGTATCAACCGGGCCGGTCTCGAGGAACCAGGCCTCGCGCGTCTCGACCTCACCATGCAGCTGGTCGGAGCGGATCGAAGCGTTGCCCTCAAAGCGAATGTCCTTCACGCGCGTCCGCTCGCCCTCGCGGATCTTGAAGAGCACGATCCCGTCGCGGTCCATCTCTTCCTGATCGATCGTGACCAGCGCGTTGAAGTACCCCTTCTCCCGGTACCTAGCCTCGATCCGCCGCGCGGCACGCTCGACCTGCTGCGGATCCACAGGTGTGCCAGTCAGCACGTCGATCTCGCGCGCCAGCTCCTGATCAGACATCAGCCTGTTGCCAACCACCTGCACGTCCGTCACCAGCGGCTGCACGCGCACCAGATATCGAAGCTCAATCGTCCCGTCGCCCAGATTCTGCACCTGGCTCTCAACCTGTCGAAACCGCCCGAGCCGGTTCAGCCGCGAGATGTCCGCCGACGCCAGCTCCGCCGAGAAGGGCATCCCCTCCGTCAATCGCAACTGGTTTCGTGCGAGCGTCTCAACCGCAGCATCCAGCGCGCGCGGCGCGGCCACCGGCTCCCCATCGGTCGCAGCGCCCGACACAACCACGAACACGATGCGTCGGATCGGCCGCCCCTCCGCCGCGTCCAACTGCGGATTGATCCCCACCGGCGGCGGCAACGTCTGCGCAAACACCGGCGCACCCACGGCTCCAACCGCAAACACCCAAGCCGCCATGATGATTCGTTGTGTCGACCCGCGCATGCGCCGTGTGTGCCCTTTACATGAAGAACCCGAAACTCAGGATCGCCATACTAACCAGCCCCCGAGCCCCACGCGCAAACGTGGGAGACCTCCTCCTACCAAACCCCTGATATCCCTCCAGATTCTGAATGTCACCCAGCCGCAACCTCATACCCAACAATCTCCAGCCCGAAATGCTCCAGCCCCGGCAGCGGACGCCTCGAATTGCTGATGAGGCGCAGCCGTGACAAGCCCAGTGCACGCAGGATCTGGCATCCGACGCCATACTCGCGCAGCGGCATGACCGCCGCGGCGAGGTTGGGATCATCCACCGACCCGCGCTTGCCGCGCGGGGCCTGCAGCAGTGATTCGAGATCGGCAAGGCCCAGTTCCTCTGCCGCTCCCCCAACTCCACCAACCCCCGGAACGCCGCCACTCGCAACCGCTCCCCCGGAAGTTCGGAGGTAGACGATGGCGCCGCGCCCCTCGCGCTGGATCATGCGCATGGAGTCGCGGAGCGTCTGGCCGCTGGGGGTGCCGTCGGTGCTGCTGGAGAGATCGCCAAAGACGTCACCGAGCAAGTGGCGTCGGTGCATGCGCACCAGCGTCGGCGTGTCGCTGGGCGCGAGGCCCGCGCCGACATCGCCGACCGTCAGGACCAGGTGCGGCAGCGGATCGACCACGCTCTGGAAGAGATGCGCGCGGAACTCACCCTCGGGCGTCCTGAGCGGATGCCCACCTTGCGGGCTAAGGCGCGTGATCAGGCTCTCGCGCGAGAGGCGGTGCTGGATGATCTGCGCCACCGAGCACATCTTGATGCCGTGCTGATTGCAGAAGGTGACCAGGTCCGGCACACGCGCCATCTCGCCATCCTCGCGCATGATCTCGATGATGCACGCCGCTGGATGCAGCCCCGCGAGGCGGCAGAGATCAACCGAGCCCTCGGTCTGTCCGTTGCGCACGAGCACGCCGCCATCGCGCGAGCGCAGCGGATTGATGTGGCCGGGGCGCACGAAGTCATTAGCGTTGAAGCGCGGATCAACGGCCATCTGGATGCAGCGGGCGCGCTCCTTGGCCGAGACGCCCGTCGTGCCGCCGTGCTTTACATGCAGGTCGATCGAGACCGTGAAGGCCGTGCCGCGCGCCGTGGTGTTGACCGACGACTGCGGGTGCAGGCCAAGGCGATCGCAGTCCGCCTCCGTGAGCGAGAGGCAGAGATAGCCGAGCGCGTGACGCAGCATGAAGGTCACGGCCTCGGGCGTGGCAAACTGCGCGGGCAGCACAAGATCGCCCTCGTTCTCGCGGTCCTCATCATCGGTCAGGATCACCATGCGCCCGGCGCGAAGCTCGTCGAGGATCTCGGGGATTGTCGCGAATGGATTGGGCGAAGCGGGCATCGGCGATGGTAGTGCGTAACCGCCCGACGCGCGCGCGGCATCCAACCTCTCGCAGGCGGCAATGCCCGTCCGCTCAGCACCAACCCACCCCGCACCACACATCCGGCTCTCAACCCACAGGAGTGATACTCATGCACGTCCGCAGAAATTTCACCGCCCGCGCCAGCCAAGGAGCCCGTGCCCGTGGTGCGGAACATCAACCAGTGGGACCTGCCCGGCAAGGGCGAGAAACTCGCCATTGCTGGCTACGACCCCATCTCTTACTTCCCCGAGGGCGGAGGCAAGCCGCAGAAGGGCAAAAAGGAACTGACGCACGTGCACGAGGGCGTGACCTACCGATTCGTCAGCGCGAAGAACCGCGACCTCTTCCACGCCAACGCTGGCAAGTACGAGCCCGCCGACATCATCGCGGCGGTCCAGCGCGCCAAGGCCGCGAAGTAGCATCCGCGGCGTTTCCCGCAACCCCCAGCTCTCTCCTCGCAGCGCCCGCTGGCCTTCGGCGGGCGTTGTCGCGTTGGCGACAGGTTTCAAACTACACTTCCCCATGACTTCCGCCCCTCTTGCCTCCAGCGCTGCGACGAAGGTTCCTACCCGGCCACGCGCGTTCCAACGCTGCGTGAACGCGGCGTGCCGCGCCGAGTATCCGGTGGACCAGGTGCTGATCTCGTGTCCCAACTGCCACGAGCTACTCGACGTGGCGTACGAGTGGCCGCGCGCTTCGATCCCGACGTTTGATCTCTTTGACCAGCGCTCGCTCACGCGCGGCACGCGCCACGCGGCGGGGAGCATGCACGCCACCGACTCGGCGCTGGACTTCAGCGGCGTGTGGCGCTTCCGCGATCTCTTCCCCTTCTTCCGCGATCCACGCCAGATCGTGACCATCGGCGAGGGTCGCACGAACCTGCAGCACGCAGAACCGCTGGGGCGCACGGTCGGGCTTGATACGGCCTCGGGCGGCGCGCTGTACCTGCAGTACGAGGGGTTCAATCCCAGCGGCAGCTTCAAGGACAACGGCATGAGCGCGGGCTTCACGCACGCGCGGATGGTGGGTGCGCGGCGCGTGGCGTGCGCGAGCACGGGCAACACGAGCGCGAGCCTGGCGATGTACGCGAGCCTCGCGGGCGTGCAGGCGTACGTCTTCATCGGTGATGGGCGCATCGCGTTTGGCAAGCTGAGCCAGGCGCTGGAGTATGGCGCCATCACGCTGCAGGTGGCGGGGGACTTTGACGCGTGCCTCGCGCGCGTGCGTGAGATCGCGGAGACGATGCCGCAGGCGGGCGTGTACCTGATGAACTCGGTCAACCCGTTCCGGCTCGAGGGGCAGAAGTCGATCATGCTGCGCGTGCTGGAGGGACTTGACTGGCAGGCTCCGGACTGGATCGTGGTGCCGGGCGGCAACCTTGGCAACTGCTCGGCGTTTGCGAAGGTGTTTCTCGAGCTGCACGCGCTGGGGCTGATCAACAAGATTCCGCGGCTGGCGGTGATCCAGGCGAAGGGCTCGCGCACGCTGGACCGGATCGTGAACGATCTTGGTGTGTCGTGGACGCCGCGCCATGAGCTGGCGTCGTTGCGCACCAGCGGGCCGGTCGTAGCGCCGGACCTCTCGGGCACGTATGACATCGCGCGCGTGAAGGCCGAGTACGCGCGCATGGACGCGGCGAACGAGCGCGCAAAGACTGTCGCGACGGCAATTGAGATCAATCGTCCGGTCAATCTCTCGAAGGCGCTGCGGGCGCTGCACGCGATGAACGGCGTGGTGCGGAGCGTTGACGACCACTGCATCATCGAGCACAAGGCGCTGGTGGGCCGCATGGGATTTGGCTGCGAGCCCGCGTCCGCGGCGTCGGTTGCTGGCGCGCGCGTGCTCATCAAGGAGGGGGTGATCAGGCCCCACGAGACGGTCGCGTGCATCCTGACCGGGCACGTGCTGAAGGATCCCGACTGCACGGTGGAATACCACACGGGCGTTTCGAGCAAGAGCGGGAAGAGCGCGCGGGTGCCCGGTGCGCCGCGCGGCGACGTGCACATTCCGCTGGGTTGCCTGGCGAACCGGCCGATCCCGGTCATCGATGATCTGCACGCGATCTTGCGGGCGATGGGCGTTGACGCGGGGTGAGTTGGTTGCAATGAGACTGCTTTGAGCCTCGTCAATGAAGAACGGATCTGATCAGACGTCATCGTGTCTGATCAGACCCGCTTTGTGCCTGTTTCATTCATGCTTGATCGCGACTGATCAAGGCATGTTTGTGATGTCCGGCCGCGTCACTGTTCAAAGCTCGCAGAGGCCCTGGACGATGGCGCGGGCGAGGAGCTGCGCGTCGGTCAGGTCGGCGTTCTCGTCGAGGTTGAGGTCGCCGTCGAGCCAGTTGGCCTCGGGCTGGATGATGCCGACGAAGACCTGTGCCATCTGCTGGGCGTCCAGCAAGTCGACGTTCTCGTCGCGGTTGTAGTCGTAGTTGCAGTAGCCGCAGATGACGCAGCCGTCGATGGTGAGGACGACGCTGTTGTTGAGGTACTGGACGCTTGCGTCGACTCCGAGCTGGGTTGGCTCGACGATGAGGCTGGAGAAGGTGCCCGTGCGTGCGGCGGTGCTGCTGAGGATGACGAACTGGTCGCCGGGGGTGATGATGTAGTTGGTGCCGATGACGACGCGGAGCGTGCCGTTGAGGGCCGCGGGGCCGGTGACGCTGAGGATGTCGGCGTCGTTGGGTCCGGTGCCGTCGAGGTCGATGCGAAGTGTTGAGGTGGCGTTCTGGGTGAGTCCGCCCTCGATCGTGAGCGAGGGGGTGGGGTCGATAGTGCCACCGGTCTGCGTGAGGATGCTGTCGACGAGACCGTCGCCTCGGAGGGTTCCGTTCTGGAGCTGGAAGTTGTCGCTCACCACCTGGAGCTCGCCATCGGCGACGATCGTGCCGCCGGACTGGACGAAGGTGCCCGCGCTGCGGTTGAAGAGCGTGCCTGCGTCGATCTGGATCGAACCGTTGGCGTGGGTGAAGGCTCCTGTGAAGGCGTTGATGCCGCCTGCGCCGGTCACGCGGATCTCACCCTCGTTGGTGAAGCCGGTCCCGTTGGTGCCGATGACGATGCCCGCGGAGAGATCAGAGAGGATGAGGCCGCGGTTGGTGATCGCGGTCTGGCCGAGGCCTAGCTGGGCAGAGCCGCGAACGGTGAGTGCGGGGCCAAAGGTGATGCTGCCCGCGCCGGTATCGGAATAGATGCGGTTTGCGGTCGTGTTCGTAGTGGTGAGGTTGCCGGGGCCGTTGAGGGTGAGGTTGCCTTGGACGACGATGTCGCAGTTGCCCGCGCCAGCTTGAGCCAGTTGCACGGTCCCCGCGATGGTGCTGGTGCCGCTAAAGCGCGTCTGGGAGACGGGCGTCAAGATCAGATCGCCCGAGGCAAGCGTGATGTCCTGCAAGATGGGGACGTTAGCGTCGACGACGAACGAGCCAGCGCCGGTATCGGCGAGCACGCCGCCCACGAGCGTACAGCCGTCGAGATCCACATTGCCGGTGCCGGTCACCTCAAGGCGGCCCTGCTGGTTGGTGACAAGATTGCGGATCTGGGTGAGGCCGGTGCCGGACTGGCGGATGGTTCCGTTGTTGTCGGTTCCGCCGCCGCCAGGCTGGATGGTCAGTGATCCTGATGTGTCGTTGTCAACGAGGCTGTTGAGGACCAGCGTGGTAAAGCCGAGGCCGAGCTGGCTAGCGCCGCGAAGGGGGAGGTTGAGCGTGATGGTGCCCCCGCCCGTCTCGGAGTAGATGCGGTTGCTAGTGCTGGTGCTGGTGCGGATCTCGCCGGTGCCGTTGAA
>Ga0105049_10006295_pt1 | contig 13829 bp, 12 predicted proteins | sample MAT06_FD_78087 | JGI IMG/M metagenome (GOLD analysis project Ga0105049, IMG submission 78087) | Freshwater microbial communities from Lake Fryxell liftoff mats and glacier meltwater in Antarctica - MAT-06 | ecosystem: Environmental > Aquatic > Freshwater > Ice > Liftoff microbial mat | place...
ACGGTTACGACGCCGTATTGGAACTTTCCGGTGCGCACGAGATGATAATGCCGTCCTTGGAGTCTCTCCGAATAGGTGGGCATTTCGTACTGGTAGGTGCCGTCTTTCCTGTACCGCCTATAACTCTTTTGCCAGAGCAGCTCATCCGAAGACAAATCACTTTGCGAGGCGTCCACAACTATCGACCGCAACACTTGATGGAGGCAGTCCAGTTCCTAACGCAGCACGGACAGACTTTGCCTTTCGCCGAATTGGTTTCCGGTTGGCACAAACTATCGGAAGTCGAAGCCTTGGTAAAACATGGACTATCCGCCAGTCAAGTCCGAGTGGGTGTTCAACCGTTCCTTTGATAAAGTGAGTAGCTGGGCTAGTCCAAAGCCGGTGCTCGTCGCGTTGACGATCGCAGGTATGTCATGGGTGAGGTAGTCCGTTGAGGATTGATCGACCTCGATCGTCCAGGACGCTGGCCCTTGGGTCGTCTCAAGGCCCAAGTTCAACTTGACGTCTCGCTTCCAGTTTGGATTCGCGGTGTTGACAAATGGGGATTGCGTGGCAAAAGAAACGTTGATCCCAGCGATCGAGTTACCCTGTACCGTCCAAGTTTGAGCTGAGAAGGAATTCGAGTGAACCGTTGGATTGTAGGTCATGCCAGCTATAGCAGGAGCCATCGTGCGAACACTGGTAGGCACGAAGACGCTGAATCGCTGAGCAGCAGACGATTGTGCATGAGCCGCTGCGGGCAAGATAGCTAACAATACTGCAACGATAGCAAGTAAACGGATATCGCTTTTCATTTTAGAGAGCAGGCTTGCAAATCCCTTTGGTAGAGGTTTCATACTCTTTCGGCGGCAAGACATTTGAGCGATTGGCCGAACTACAACTATGATTTGCGCGACCTGAAACTCCTAGAAAAAAATTGAGTTTCGGAATATGGAAGTGCGAAAGGTCCAGCAAACTCATCGTCCGCCGACCGAATATGCAGCTTATAGTGTTTAGTCGCGACCGCCTTCCTGAACCACTTATCCCATCCAACCGCCGTTCACGTGCAACGTTTGACCGGTGATATAGTCGGCTAGCGGGCTGCACAGAAAGAGAATTGCATTGGCGATATCTTCGGGCGAACCAAAACGCCCGAGAGGAATCTGCGTGAGCATCTGCTGACGCGATGCTTCCGGTATGCCTCGCCCCATTTCGGTCAACACGACTCCTGGGGCGACCGCATTTACGGTTATCTGGCGGCTAGCAAGCTCTTTACTTAGTACTTTAGTCAATGCAATGACGCCTGCCTTGGAGGCGGCATAATTGGACTGACCGAAGAATCCAATCAATGCACTGATCGATGCCATGTTCACGATTCGTCCTCCATGACTCATCGACCCTTGCGCACTTTTGCACATCTTGAATACGCCTGTCAAATTGGTATCGATCACGTCTTGCCATTCATCGATCTGCATCTTCTTCATCGTCTTGTCCCGGAGGATTGCCGCGTTGTTGACCAAGACATCCAGCGATCCGAACCATTGATGAGCTGCTGCAACCAATCGGGAGGTGTCGTCCTCCTTTCGGATGTCGGCAGGTACGGCGACCGCCCGTTCTCCGAGTGATTTTGCCAGTGTGTTCGCTTGTGCGGAATATAGGCCATCCAAGTCGGGGAAGTAGTTGATGACGACATTTGCACCCGCCTGATGCAAACGCGTGGCGGTGGCAAGCCCAAGCCCCTGCGAGGCACCTGTTACGATGGCTGTCTTGCCAGTTAAGTCAAATGCAATCATGAGGTAGAGATCCGGTCTTGATGAACGCAGCCTAAGCCGCCACTGGGAACCGACCTCTATTCTACCCTCAACGCGATTCAATAGCCTACTTCATTTCAGAAGTCAGAGTCGTGATGTAAGGTGTTGTTTGAAGGGGCCTGTCGCTAGACGTTAGGGTGTTTCCCAGTTTTGCGACTCACCTTTGTCCGGTGTCAGCATTGCTCTAACCGTTTGTTGATCGATCGAGTTGCTAAGCCAATGAACAGCACCGTCAAACGACACGAATCCAGTAACACCGGAATGGGCACTTCCCCAATTTTTTCGGTATTCCCAACTGCCATCCTGAACCAGCTTCAAACCATCGCGAACAGTACTATCTGAGCCGCCTGCGAACAACGGCTCGTCCCAATACCAGCTTGACGGCAATTGTTCGGTTCGGTTAAATGCTTTTTCGCCAAGTGCAATTGTATTGCTCATACCATCGGTAATCTCAGCGGGACGTTTGACATTCGGAAGATTGGGTACGACAAACTTGTTACCAGCGTAATCGGTTTTTGCCCATGCCCAGCCTCCAGAAACGTAGCTTCCATGTACATCATCAACGGTAGTAAGTGAGTCTGTTCTTGAGCGGGACGGACATAGGTAGCCCGTTTGTTTCTGTTCGATCGCTAACTGCTGGTAAGCTGCAGATTGCTCAACATACGGCAAAACTGCGTAACCCCAAGATCCGGGTTGTTCCTTAGGACGAGCACCGGGCGATCCAATTCCCCATTTGAATAACCGGGCTTCTGCAAAGTCAAAAGTGGTGATTTCAATTGCGTTTCCAATTTTGTCTTTGATAACAGAAGTAATCGTGTATCCACCGTTTCCAGGGAACGTGCGCATCGCACTCTCGTGATTCTGCAACGCGAGTCCAAGTTGCTTCAAATTGTTCGTACACTGAGTCCGCCTGGCCGCTTCGCGAGCCATTTGCACGGCTGGTAGTAACAAACCAATCAATACTCCCAGTATAGCGATCACGACCATCAACTCGATCAAAGTCACACCTATCTTTCGACTCAACTGATTCATTGTCTTGCCTCAGTTGCTGTATTCAGTACTCGACTTCGGATATCCGCTTCGGAAACTAAATACACCGATGTTGTAACTGACAACCGTTCGGTCGGTTCGTGTTCACGAAACCAGATATTCTCTGTAGCGAGCAGAGGCCGAGCAAAGACGATCCACCAACCTGGTCGTGTTGGGCCATTTGGTGTTACTGATTGTTGACCTTCTTCAGCATCAATGCCTAACTTACGGTAGTCGATCAACGGAATGGAGTATATGATGTGGGCAGGTCTTTTGTCCGGATTCGATTCAAGCCACCATTTCACAGTGAGTATATCTTGCCCCCAGTCAAAGTTACTGTCGCCAATGTACTTCCATCCGTGTGAAGGTCCACCGATGACTTCAGTGAAGTAAGAATAGCTCCTAGGAAGTACGGAGAGACTACTCATTGTGTACATTGCAGCTAGGCCTATTACGATGAAGCGGCCATATCCATTGAATCGAGCTACGCCCGATGCAACTAGCAAGTAGAAACAGGGCAGAAAAGGTAGTACGTATCGCAAGTGATGATTAAATCCCGTTTGACTGCTCACAAACACCAGCAATACGGTCCCAGGAGTGAAGACGATTAGGCGGCGCAACAATTGTGAATGCGTTCCGGATCGAAGACCGTGCGTGCGACACATAACGCTTCCGATTAGAACCATTAGCCAAAGTGCAATAGGCTCTTTGAGCCACATACCAACGATATAATAATACCACCAGCCATGATCCCGCCACTGACCAAAAAAGTACGATGTCATTTTCGACTCAAAATCGTGCTTTTGAATGTCGATTCCACGTATGTACGCCGCAGGAAGCGGAGCTGGTAAGTAACCGACCCAACTACTCTGGAACCGGTTGCCAGTAACATGAGTAGGGTGGGAATCATCCTTCTTAATTCCAGTAAGTGTTTGGCTTACGAATTCGAAATGCCCGAGGGGAACAAGCGTCCCTTCGAATTCGTAGGCTGCGTGAATACTCAGCCAAGAAACTGCCGCAACCAATGCTCCTTGCCTTAGTCGATTGAGCCATTGCCAACGTTTTAAATGAAGAAGTCCATAAACGAGTGTGATTGCGATAAACACTGGTGGTAAAATCAGCCAAGAAGCCTTACTGAGCATTGCTAAACCTGAAACCAATCCCAGCCAAACACTATTCCGAACTGTTCCCATCGCTAACCAGATGTAGAATCGCCACGCAGCCAGAAGACCAAAAACAGCGGCGGTGACATCTGGTGTTATAGAAGCCCCAAACGTCAATACGGTCGGCGAAAAACTCCATAGTGTTGCGGCTAACACTCCCGTACTATTGGAAAACAACCGTCTGCCAATCTGCCAAATCAAGTAGGTTCCGTACATCGCGACTGGAATCGCAGCAGTTCTCGCCACAGAAATCCATTTGAAAACCTGCTCGCGTTGCTGTTCGATATAAGTCAGTCCGAGTAGTCCTTCTGAGCGAAATCCCGCCATCTGGGGAAGTGGTTCAAAATCTATTCCACCACCCCCTAACCAAACTGGAATGGCACACCAAAGTCTGGTCAGTGGAGGGTTTACACAATACGGCGAGTGATCACCGTATTGCAGTGTAAATAACCCACTGGGTAAGTGTCCCCATTCATCCCAGCCAGGTCCGGTGTTCCAGGACACGGTAAGCAACGCGACAGCTTGAAGCGTCATAAGAGCTAGAAGTTGCCAGCTACCGTGAAACCACTTCATTGCGGTTTGCCTTGAGGATTCTGAGAGCTAAAGGGGCTTACGATCCCAAATATAGAGCAGACAACACAACAGAAAACCGGAAACCAATCTCCGAACTCTTCGTAGACTGTCGTAATGTTGGTCGGCTGCACTTCGAACCAAGAGAATTTATCATGAACTTCGGTAGCTTCGATGGAAGTTCCCCGTTGATCGAATGCACCGCTAAATCCGCCCAACGAACTGCGAACGACTGGTTGACGAAACTCTACGGCTCTTAATCGAGAATGAATTCGTGATAGTTTCCGGAAAACACCATTGCCATCAAATGTTTCGTCAAGGCAACAAACATTTATCGACTTAGTTCTCTGCGGAAAACGTTGAAACGTTTCACTGAAAAATAAATCGTAACACACGCATGGCACCACTCTCATGTCACCGTTCTCCCACGACGTATAGTTTACACTCTCACCAACAACGATATTTCGCACCGCCGCCGCTGGAATTAAACCAGCTTTAAGAAGTTGTTCCGTACCTATTGGCCTACTTTCAACAAAAGGCACTAAATGCATTTTGTCAATCGACTCGGAAACCACACCGTTTTCCAAGATCAAGCATGCATTTCTAGACCTTTCATCGTTTGTACGTATCCAAACGCCTAGCACAAAAGTGAAGTCAACGAGCCTCGAAAAATTGGTCAGCAATAGTTGCTGGGGCTCTGCTTTCGAAGTATCAAAGCTCCATCCGATACAGGTTTCAGGAAACAGTACAACGCTTTTGTATGAACTGAGTACCGCAAGTTGCTCGGAAGCAGTTTTTAATTCAGTGATAAGTCGTACATCAGGTATATGAGGGCAAACGAGAATATTCATTTTAGCCGAATCATTTTCAACATTTTGATTGCTGAGCCGCCAAGCGCCGTAGCTAAACAATACGAACAAAATTGCTGTAGCCACACCTGCAAAAAACACTCGATTCTGTCGAGAAAACCCGGGGATGAAATTTGTTGTTATTGCCGCAGCAATCATCGCAACGACGAACGAAAGCAGCCAAACGCCTCCCCAATCGGCATTTTGTATCAGCAAATCGCTGTTTGCAGTTGCTTGCCCCAGTAAGCAAAACGTCAGTCCAGAACCGTCGTAAAGCCTAGTTACCCAATGCCGAAGAAACTCCCCTGCCACGATTGCAAAGGGGAACGATATCGCCCGAGTAGGGATGTTCGATACTGCAAACGTAGAGCTGTACACAAAACCGATTTGAAAGGCCGAAAAAGCGATCGTGAGCAAGAACCAGATTGCCCCGAAAGAACCGTCTAGAGGACCCAATAAGCCTTGGAAAGCGACCCCGTAAAAACTCAAAGCAAGTAGGAATTGTACAGCTATATTGACCGGAAGTACGATCATGCAATACGACGCAATTATAATCGCGCCTAAAAATGCCGGCAAAAACATCGCCGTCCATTCGTCTCTCAATCCAAGGGCGATTACCCCACCGGCATAAGATGCGGATATACATACCAACGAACTCTCTCGAATCGAATCATGCATGATTCTTTCTCAATCGTCGATAAGCGAAATAAACGCTGACAAAAACAACGGCGGAACCGAAAATAACCATCCTGCGAACCCAAAAGTCTCCACGAGAAACGCCTTGGGAGTCCAGGGAGAAAACACCTAGCGGAACAACAATCTGTTCAATTGTTTTCAGAGTTAACTTCTCCTCAAGCGTCTTCGCACCAGAATTTAACCGAGTGCAAATTGAACTCATCAAAACTCCACTCGGGGAAAACTCCCGCGAACACTTGCTCGATAAATTGCTGATGCCGACAATGGCATTCGACCGCGAATCTATTTCCGCTTTCCACGTAAATTCCTGAAGCTTCAACTCTACTTCGGTTAATGTGCTGGATTTCGTTGCTAACGAGGTGAACTTCCAAACTGGGATAGAATCTGTTCTCCTTATATCGTCGACAACAACTCCTAATTTTGGACCAAATCCCAGAGTCTCACCCGCTCTAAAAAATGAATATGAATATAGGATACTCATTCCATCGTGATTCGTCCCGAAATTGACAACCGCGAGCTTGTCGTCTGCTCCGCGTTGCAATCGTACAAATCCTTCTGGGCGTACTATCAAGCGAGATTCGATTATGTCGTTACCACTTTTCGTCTCATCGACCCGAAAATACTTCTTGTCTCTTGACCAGTACTCAACCCCAAACATTTCTTGATTACCGGAAACTTCAACCGAAACGCTAAATTTGCAGTGAATCGAACCGTATGCAATTGCCTGGCTTTGCTCGATTTGCCGCGACAGTTGATGAAGTTTTTCGAGTTTGGTAGGGGCATCATCTACACCGAAAACAACCGAAATGGAACTGACAATAGCGAAGATACCCGCAAGCATTGAAGTAACTTTACGTTCGTGCATTCTTTTCATAATTCCCCCACTTCAATTAAGGGCTGCACCATGAGGTGCAGCCCAATCTGTCATATATTACGCACTCGCTAATTACGGCAAGGGCAACCGCCAGCTGTTGTGTCTCTAAGTTGAACGCACCTAGCGGTACAGGTCCCTGCCCCGAAACACGATGTGAAACCCGCGTCCACTACAGTGGTGCAGGCACCTGTTGGCGGTGGAGTGGTTGGGCCACTGCAACCTGCAGCCAAGGCGTTAGACACGGGCAATGCAACAGCAACCAATGCGATCACTAATCCTGCAGTACAGAGTAAACTCAAAAACCGATCTTTCATACCAACTTCTCCCATTGAAAGTACCAAACTCGTCCACGGTCTTACGGATTCGGACGAACTAAAGCCGTTGCGTTGAGCACAATGCGCAGCGCAGAATCATCGAACACCAATTCAGCGGATTCCCGCTGTAGACGACCGCCTGTCTTCCCGGTGACTCGCAAACGGATTAATTTGTCACCACCGGGTTCCACCGTCGTTGGCAAATCTAGGATCGCGATGCAACTACATGAGGCTTTCGCTCCTAAGACTCGAACCGGCGAGGACGTCGGATTACTCAGTTTGTAGGAGACATCCAAAAACTCATTGCGATTGACTTCGCCGGCATATCTATGCAAAGAGTCCACTAAGATGTTTTGCCCGGAAAAATATGCTTTTGCGGCATCCAGCGATCCAAACCAAGTAATGCATCCGAACAATAGTGCAGGCAGCACGAAGCGGAGATTGCGAACTTGGTCGCCAACAACGCCACTCGGTAGACCGACTAATTGCTCCCAGCGCTGGCGAAAGAAACATAGTGCTACGATCGCGAGCGTGTCAATCGTTGCCATCAATCCTAGCGATATCGACAAGCTGCCGAGGCATTGGCACCGCTCCTCACCGTTCCACCACTGAACGCCCAACACAACTAGGAACGCGGAAAACAATCCGATGAGGCCTAGACGCAGTAACCGGTGCGGAACCATGGTCAAGCACATCGACCCTAAAAGGAACTCAAATACTCCCCAAGAGAACACAACATACTTTGGAAGCACGAGCCAAGTTGCTATCGGCATCGCATTTATCGGGCCAAGCTTCAAAGAGCCAGACAGCAACAGCAAGCAACCGATGAGGATGCGAGATAGAGCATACGCGTAATTCGACCTCGATACCTCTTGATTGGGCATCGCATTTGCACGCAGACCTGTGCTTACGCGATATCTTATGTAAGTCCAGACCGCAACGTAAAAATCTCGCAGTCTAATTTTCTTGCCTGCCGCAACATCGCGAGGAGCATAGCTAATCGGTATTTCATGAATTGCTATTCCTTGACGAAGTAGCTTGCTGTTGATCTCAGCGCACAGTTCAAAGCCATTACTTCGAATATCCAGCGATTGAAACAAATCCCGGCGCAACATTTTGTAGCAAGTATGCGGGTCAGTTAGCCACTGGCCGTACAACAAAAATTCAAAGAGTGCCAGGAATTGAACTCCAAGATAGTTCAGCCAAGCGCCGCCGCTTGCATGCCCACGGAGCTTGTAACGCGATCCGTAAACGACAGATCGATTCTGGTCGTACGCGGAACGTAAAAGCTCTCGAAGTTCTTTTGGATCATATTCGCAGTCTGCGTCTTGGATCACGATCCATTTTCGCGTTGCCAATTCCACTCCTTGCCTCACTGCCGCTCCCTTCCCAGAGTTTTTTCCTAACCGATGAACCCGCAAATCAAGTTCTGCGACTAGGGTATTGGCAATGTCACCGGTGCTATCGGACGACGCATCGTCAACCACGATGATTTCGGCTTGGGGCAGAGCTTTGCGAACCTGCCGTAGAATACTGGCGATCGTTGTAGCCTCATTAAATGCCGGTACGATCACCGACAACTCTCGGCCGTTGGAATGGTTATCTGAGACATCGGAAGCCATTGAAAACGCCTCTTAAAATTTAGTTTAAAACACGTACTTGAGTATTTGTACAGTTTGTTAGGGGGGGGGGGCAACCCCTTACGGTTGCTTTTGGTGAAAATAATCTAAATTCGCGATTCGATCCGAACTCTTTGGAGTACGGCTTGATAAAACGACTAAGACTCGTCTCCCCAACAACTAGGAACCATGTATGTCCAAACCTGCTATCGAACCCGCAACTCTTTACGAAAACCTTCATGTCGTAGCTCGCGACTACCTTGATCGATTGCGTCAGTCGCTCGTGGTATTTCAACAACCCGATGACCCAGGTCAACGCGCGACTCGCACAGGCCGGCGAGCTGCTCGACAAACTCAACACGACCTCGAAATGAAATCAAGGAACCCATGATCATGCACACTGGATTGAAAATTAGTGATCGCATCCGATTAGAAACGAGAGATTTTACCCGGCTTACGGTATTTCAGAATCCCGCAGGCTTCATTGGATGTTTCTTTGGGTTCTTACCGACTCAGGTTGGAGCGGTTGACAAATTTTTGCAAATTTTCCTGGACCTCGGCCGACATCAAGAGCGGGTAAAACAGCTCTCGCTCGGCCCGCAAACCCAAATCGCTGGCCTGTGTGATCCCCAGGGAGGCGGCACGGTAGATTGCGGCTTGTGCAGCAGAAAGAGTACCGAAGCGGGCAAGGTCAAACTGTGTCAATTCTGATTGGATTGATGCTTTTTCGGTCCTGCGGCTCCCACACTGAACTGCGTTGATTCCATGCAGTGTCTCCGTCGATCGATGAAGGAAGCTGGACAATTCCTCTTCCAAGCTGGATTCCCGAACAACCGCATCCACCAATTGCATCTTGCATGCACGTTGAGCATCCACAGCTTCGCCTGTTAGCAACATGGTCAAGCCATCGGCAACACCCACAGCCTTAATCAATCGCTGTGTCCCGCCCCAACCCGGCAGCAAACCCAGTTTGGACTCGGGCATGCCTAGCTGCGTGTTCGCAGTATCGACCGCGAGGCGGAAATCGCATGCAAGTGCCAACTCCAATCCGCCACCGAGGCAAGGCCCCTGAATGACCGCAACCGTAGTTCCCTCGAAACGCTCTAAGCGATCGAAAGCGATTTGCCCTTGCAAAAGTAACTGTTGAATCTGAGCTTCGGTTTCGATGGACAGGATACGTCGCAGGTCTGCGCCGACCACAAAGCCGATGCGTTTGGCGCTGCGAAACACCAATGGCAAATTGCGAGCGCGCTGTGTCTCGGCATCGATAATCTGCAGCAGTTCGTCCAATATGGGCTCGCTTAAAGTATTGACGGACCTTTCGCAGACATCGATCCAAATCGTGACGCGATCCAGCGCGCTCTCATCGATTCGAAAGTGCTGGTACACAGAGTTCACCGCTGATCGATCGGCTCCCAAGGTCGTGCCGCTGGCCCGACGTACTCCGCAGCCGGACGAATCAGGCGGTTGTCGGCCCGCTGTTCGAAGATGTGTGCGGCCCAACCGGAAATTCGGGACAACACGAAGATAGGGGTGAACATCGGGTTTGGTATTCCCAAGCACCGGAACGCAGAAGCACTATAAAAATCCAGGTTTGGAAACATACCCTTTTCGCGTCGCATGACTTGCTCGATCCGCTCGGAGACTAGATAGATTCGCTGGTCGCCCGCCGCCTCACACAGCTTCTTTGACCAACTTTGAATGATGTCCGAGCGAGGATCGCACTTCTTGTAGACACGATGCCCAAATCCCATGATTTTTTGTTTGCTGCCGAGTATCTCCAGGAGACTTGCTTCGGCGGTGTTCGCATTGTCGAATTGATCGATCAACTCCATAGCTGCTTCGTTGGCGCCCCCATGCAACGGGCCGCGAAGAGCACCAATACCCGCCGTGATGGCGGAGTAGAAATCAGAGAGGGTCGAGGCCACAATGCGTGCTGTAAAGGTCGACGCGTTAAATTCGTGCTCGGCATACAAAATGAGCGCGACATCCATGGCGCGTTGATGCAATTCATCGGCCGGTTGGCCATGCAGCAATCGTAAAAAATGATCCGCGATGGAACGCCCATCCGTTTCGACTGCAATCCGTCTTCCCGACAAGTGGAAATGATACCAATAGACCAACACCGAAGGCATACAAGCCAGAAGGCGTTCAGCAGCGCGATATTGGCCTGAAAAATCAGGCTCTGGCTCCAAGGATCCCAGCACGGAACATCCGGTTCTCAGGACGTCCATGGGATGCGAGGAAGCAGGTAGCTGTTCCAGAACGGTCTTCAGACTGGCTGGCAAGCCTCGCTGCGCTGCTAATCGTTCTTTGAAGTGCAACAACTCGATCTGCGAAGGTAGCTTGCCATACATGAGCAAGTATGCGACCTCCTCGAATTCGGCCAGTGCGGCGAGGTCTTCGATCGCATAGCCCAAATAGGTCAGTCCAAACCCATCGATGCCAACCGTACTGAGGCTTGTCCGACCCGCGACGATTCCTTCAAGCCCGCCTCGCTGGATGCTGCTCATAATTTTGACCTTTGCTCATCGATTCGGTTTTCGGCCGAGTGATAGTCCAAGACTTCGTACAATTGTTCTCGGGTTTGCAACGCACCCAGGATTGAGACTTGGGAGCCAGCTTTGCGAACGGTTTCATAGGCCATTCGAGCGGCCGCGTTCATGGCTCGAAACGCAGTCAGTGGATAGAGCGCCATGCTGACTCCGGCAGATCCGAGCTCATCTAAACGGAAGGACGGCGTACGACCAAACTCGGTCAAGTTGGCGAGTATCGGTGCCCGAACCGTTTCACAAAAACGGCGGAAATCATCGAGTGTTTCCACTGCTTCGGCAAAAATCATGTCGGCTCCCGCGGCCAGGTACGCTTCGGCTCGCGCGATCGCTGCCTCGAGTCCTTCGACATTCACCGCGTCGGTTCTGGCCATAATCACGAAATCGGGATTGTGTCTGGCGGAGATGGCGGCCTGCAATCTTGCTTGCATTTCATCAATGTCCACCAACTGCTTGCCTGGTCGATGCCCGCAGCGTTTGGCCGCCACCTGATCCTCCATATGAATGCCTGCCACACCGGCACGCTCCAATTCGCGGATGGCCCGCTGGATCGTCAGTTCGGTGCCCCAACCCGTGTCAATATCAACCATCAATGGCAACGGACAAGCGGCCGTGATTCGAGCCGCATCCGCGAGCACATCGTTTAGACTCGTGATGCCGAGATCAGGCAGTCCGTGCGAAGCATTCGCCACCCCAGCCCCCGAAAGATACAGAGCCTTAAACCCAGCTCGGTTGGCTTGCATGGCGGAATAAGCGTTGATGGCTCCGACGATCTGCAGTGGCCGCTCAATCCTCAATGCATTGCGAAATCGTAGTCCAGGACTCAGTTCAAGCATGGATCACTTTCATTCAAATTCATTCCAATGAGCAGAAAATAGGAACTACAAAACGTCGCGAGCTTAACGAAGCGGAGCCTTTAGAGTTTAGCATTTTCCGACGACGGCGGCTGTGGTTGCGGTCGGCTGCGGATGAATGCTCGCATCTCTTTTTGTAGAAATAATGGAATTCAAGGCCCGCTGTGAGAACGTCACTTTGCTTCCACTCAAGAATGAGCCGAGAATTTACCGAAGACGATGATGGGTGAGTGCGTCCAAATTATCGACCGGGGAACCGACCTATGTGGTGGCTAAACAGCGAGCCCCTGTCCGACATGGGGGGCGAAACAGAGCTAGCTAAAAACAGCTTCGCACAATCTGCCGCTTTGGAAACGATTGCCAAGTTGGTGGATCAAGAGCTAGCATCGGATGGACTCGTGCAGGCAAGAAAGCCTGAAACCCCGTCCGTCGAAGTGGCTCGCGATGCCCGTGAGCTTGAGGCGCTCAAGGCCGAGATCTCTGATCTCGAGAAAGTGGCTCGCGAATGCGAAAGCAACTTTTCTTCGCAGCTGGCTAGATCTTTTTCAGCCAATGAAGCACTGAAGGACCAGCTATTGCAGGTCTCGGCCAAAGCTGCAAAATGCGACCAGCAGCGAAAACGCCTGGGGGGCAAGCTTTCGACTTCCGAAACCGCGGCGATTGCCGCCAAACGGAACTTTGCCGAGTCGACACAAAAGTACGTCACTGAAATCAGGCGAGTAAAATCGCTACTGGCCAACAAGGAACGACGGATCCAAAATCGTGAAGGCTACTATCGGGAACAGATTGCCGAGTTCCGACTCGCTGCGTCGGAATCAGAACAGCAGAAGGCGCAGTCACTTGCATTGCAGGCCACAGCAGCAGCCGAGCTCAAGGCACTGGTTGTATCACAACAGCAAACAGTATCCGAGCGCGATGCGAGGATTGATGAACTGGAAAAATTCGGCCGCGAAGCAGAACTGAGAATTGACAAGGCCCGGAAGCAACATGTGGCTGATGTTGAATCGCACCAGTCAACGATTGAAGGACTGCAATCGCGGATCGAGGAGCGTGAAAAACACGATGCCGAGCTGCTGGCCCAGGCGCGAAGTAAGTTGTTGGATACCGAACAACAGAAGGAGCAGTCGTTTGCATTGCATGCTGCAGCGACAGCTGAACTGACCGCGATTATTGAAACGCATCAGCAAGCTGCGTTTGAGCAGGAAGCGACGATCCGACGTCTCGAGGCCAGGCTCACCGAGCAGGCCGACAACCTCATTGAACTAGATAAGCTTGGCCGCGAAGCAGAACTGAAAATTCAAGAGAATCTGCAGCAGCATTTTGCGGATACAGAATCGCACCAGTCAACGATTGCAGCGTTGCAATCGCGGAGCGAAGAGCGTGAAAAACACGATGCCGAGCTGCTGGACCAGGCGCGAAGCACGCTTTTGGATACCGAACAACAGAAAGAGCAGTCGCTTGCATTGCATGCTGCAGCGACAGCCGAACTGACCGCGATTATTGAAACATATCAGCAAGCT
>Ga0105049_10006296_pt1 | contig 13828 bp, 16 predicted proteins | sample MAT06_FD_78087 | JGI IMG/M metagenome (GOLD analysis project Ga0105049, IMG submission 78087) | Freshwater microbial communities from Lake Fryxell liftoff mats and glacier meltwater in Antarctica - MAT-06 | ecosystem: Environmental > Aquatic > Freshwater > Ice > Liftoff microbial mat | place...
AGTCCGCCGAAGGCTGAGATCGCAGCGAAGCACGGCGTTCGGCAGGCCTTTGTCTTCACGCAGCCCAATGCCGTGCAGCTGGGTGAAATCGCCAAACTGGCTGACGCCGAGAAGCTCAAAGTAATCGTGGAAACCATTCTGCCGCTCTCCGACGCGAGCCGCGGTCAGGAACTGAGTCAACGGGGTCATGGCCGGGGCAAAATCGTGCTGCGCGTCGTCTAGCGCTCGTACGAATCGCTTTCCACTCACGTCTGCGGAGAAACCATCATGACGACATTTACTTTTTACGACAATCCCACGCTGACGCTGGCGTGTGTGCCGGCCGACGCGCCGGTGCTCTTTTCGCTCGATGCCGCAGCCCAGCTCACCGGCGTGCATCGGGAACTGCTCCTCTATTATTACCGTGCCGGCCTGATCGACGCGCTCCACGGGATCGAGGAGACCGAACTGTTTTTCGAAGAAAGCGCGCTCGACGAAATTCGCCGCATCGAGCACTACCGGCGCCACCTTGGAGTCGGTCGCCGGGCGCTACCGCTCGTCTGCGAATTGCGGCGTCAAGCCGACCGCCAGCACATTGAACTCCGTTTTCTGGGTGGCCCATGACCGCCGATCCAGACCGCCCAACCGCTTGGCGGCGGGAGTGCGGAGTGCCATCATCCGGCCCATGGTCGAGTGTTTCAACTATTCATCGCCCGTCGCTTCGCCGCAGTCGCGCTCATGGGTCCAGACGCTTCCGGATTGCGCTCAGTTCTCTCCGTCTTTTTGCGTCGGATTTCGGGTACGCCATGTTTAGCCCTTTGAAGACCTCGAGGATGATCTCGGAAATGATCAGGCGGGCGTTTTTCTTGTCGTCGGCCGGAACGACATGCCAGGGAGAATCTTTGGTGCTAGTCGCCGCGAGGCAGCCTTCATACGCGCGCATGTAGTTCGGCCACCATTTCCTCTCCGCGAGGTCGGCCTGGCTGAATTTCCAGTTTTTCTCGGGGTCGTCGATGCGCTTGAGGAAACGTTTGCGTTGTTCTTCCTTCGACAGGTGGAGGAAGAACTTGATGATGCGCGTGCCGCTGCGATGGAGGTGGGCCTCCAAGTCCACGATCGAGCGATAACGTTCCGCCCAGATGGTCTTTGACGCCAAGCGAGCGTCCGGCAGTCGTTCATTGGCCAGGATTTCGGGGTGCACCCGCACAATCAACACCTCCTCGTAGTAGGAGCGATTGAAGATGCCGATGCGTCCGCGTTCGGGCAGATCACGGGTCGTGCGCCAGAGGAAATCATGGTCGAGTTCCATCGCGCTGGGATGCTTGAAGCTGAACACCTGGCAGCCCTGCGGGTTGACGCCGGACATGACGTGCCGGATTGCGCCGTCCTTGCCGGCGGCATCCATCGCCTGAAAAATCAACAGCACGGCATAGCGGTTCGAAGCGTACTGCAGGCGCTGCAATTTACTCAGTTCCTTCACCCCCGCCCGGAGCCGGTGATGGTAGTGCTTTTTCGAGTCATAGATCGGCTTCACCCGAGTCGGCCACTTCTTGAGCGAGACTTTTTCGCCGGGAGGCACCCGGAAGTCTCCGGTTTTGATTATGGTTTTCATACTTTGGTGGGTTGTTCGTGAATTAATCGCATCGGCTCTGTTTTGAGTGATTCGCGCACTTGCCCCAAGCGGCGCTCAAAGCAGGTACGGTCGTGCGGGGACTCGAGAGTGCGCCTGGCCAGTTCGGCAATCCATTCCACGTGTTCATGGAGTGCCTGTCGCCGAATCGAATCGGCCGTTAGACTGGCGATGGCTTCCAGCGAGTCCAGCATCCGCAGCATGATGCCGAGATTGCCCTTGGCGCTCGCTCGGATTTGATCGAAGGCTCCGGACAGCAGGCTTTGGAAGCTCGGTCCTTTGGCAATCACTCGCAGTGCTCCATCTTCGTAGCGGTGCGATTCGGGAATATGTTGGGGTGCCAGCCGTGCAAGAATCATCGCCAGGTAATCCACGCACGTCACCGCCGTCGTCGTGTCGTTGATGCCGGGCGAGAGTGCTTTTAACGCTACATCGACAATCTGCCGGATGCCAAAGGCCGCATCTTGTTCCACCGTGCGGTAGCGACTCAGGATGAATGCTGCCTGCAGTTCAACCATCGTCTTTGAATCTGGGGGGGCATCGAGTGTCAGCGAAACCAGCGGGGTGTTCTCGACCACAAATTCTCCGACACCGCGCTCCATTCGCACAACGATCTTACGCTGTCGCGCCAACCGCAGCAGCGCGGCATTGTCCACGCCCTGGATGTAACCGCTCTCAGCAGCCGGCACGAGGTGCCATTTCCGATCCAGCAACGGAGGCGGCGATTGACCTTCCCCGGCTTCAGCCAGACTGTTTCCGAGTCGTTGGGGGAAAAGCCGGTCTAAAGCGTGGATGGTTTCCTCAGCCGCGGAGGCGATAATGCTGGAAGCCTGAATCGAAGAGGCGACGTGGTGGATGAAAAAAATGAGCACACCCACCCCGCCGACCGCCAACACGAACCCGAAGAAGACTGCCAGGCCAGGAACATAGGCACCCTCGTCGCCACCACGAATGGTACGCAACACGATCAGGCAATACGTAAAAATGCCGGCGAAGACTCCGAGCACGGCCTGCGTGACCCGGCTGCCCATGAAATTCCGCAGGACGCGTGAGGTGTATTGGCTCGAAGCCATTGCCAGTGCCACCAAGGTCATGGAAAACGTAATTCCCACGACCGACATCATCGAACCGGCAATCGTGGACAGCATCCCACGCGCGCCCGCCGCCCCGGCCCCGAAGAGGCGTGGCCATCGGTCCAGCCATCGATCGCTCAAGATCGAGTCAGCTTCGATCAAGGCGATTGCAAGCAGCACGCTCGCGCCAACGATCAGCGATGGCAGGAACCAAAGACTCGAACGCAGATTGCTCCAGAAAAATTTGAGTTTATTCATGGTTCAATTTTCTTTTTCTCCGGGCATACCGACCTTCATGGAGCGAACACTGGTGGCGGCCCCAAAAAGATTCTCCCCTTCTTCTAACGGTTTGGCCTGACGGGCCTGTTTCTCAAGGATGCCGGCCTCGTTAGACAACCCCGCCTCCGCCTTCGTCGACACCGCATCGAATCCCTCCGAAGGCGGAGCGTTGCGAGATGATTTGAGCGATCCAGGGTCCTTCGTCGGCTCCTGCTTCGCGTCAAGCAACGTGACGGGGATGCCGCGCGGAAAAACGACTTCCCGCGCTTCGTCCGGCATGCTGATGCCGTGTTGCTGAAAGGCGCGTTTCACGAGCCGGATCACGGAAGACCGCACTTTGAGCCAGCTGTGTTCATGGCCATTGATCCAAAGGTAGATTCTTAAATTCACCGTCGCCTTGCCCAAGTCGTCGGCCAGCACCCAGGGCTCTGGTTCCTTCAAGACCGCCGGGTGATCCACCAGCACACTCAGGGCGACCTCCTGGGCTTCATCAATCGCGTCGTCGTAACCGATGCCGACGACGAAGTTCTCGCGCCGCTCAAGTACCATGCGGACGGTTGGGACACTTCGATTCGGTTGGCCACGGCCGCCACACCCTGGGTGTTGCGGGCCAGGTCGCCTGCCCACTTTTCGATCTCATCGCTGTCGGCCATTGAGAAAAACAACGCCGTCCACGACCTGGACTTGCGGAGCATTGAACCACCCGGTGGCCTCCATGATGCTCAGGAGGCGTTGTCGGATCTCCTCGTCGTGGGCGAGTGGCTGCACGGCCACCGTTGCCGGCGCGAGCGAAGGCTCCTCTTTCTTGGGCGCAGGTAGATTCTGCGGCCCGGGCGCGTCTCCCTGCGCCACGACCGTCGTAATTAGCGCGCTCCACCAGAGGGAGCCTGACAACGCAGCCATTCTGCTCACAAACGGCGTCTTACTTTCTCGTCCCCTAATGCTAGGCGACATAAACATCTGCGAGCCGATCGCGAAAACCGCATGACTCGGACTCACGCTTTTGCCCTCCAGTATTTGCGACAGGCGCGCGGAGACTCCGAGGCGCGGATCGGCAGGAGATACGTCACTAGACAACAACGCCAGACCGAGATCGGTAGCGTGCGCAAAATCTGGCGATGGGACATACCGGCGGTATCAGCGGGCTGATCGGGAGTTTCGCAAAAGACCAAAACGCGTGAGGAAACTGAAAAAATCGGAGACGGGGATTTTCACGGGACATTTCCTGCGAAGACCGGTTGAGGATCGTCGGTGAAGTCGAAAAATTCGAGCCGCTGACTGGAGTCGGGATTCCTCGACGACCGCCCGGCGACAAGCAGGGCGTGGCGCGGTTCGATTTCGAAGTCCTCGAGCCACTGCCGGGCAAAGTCCCGCCAGCACGCCGGCTCGACTGCGAGATCGTGCGGATGGATTCCGGCGCAAAAGGAAAGCCCCTGAAGCACGGCGGGTTGGATCCCGGCCGCGACGACCCATACGGGGATTCGGGAACGCGCCACGGTGCGCGCGGTCTGGCCGCTCTCCACGGGCACGATCACCGCATCACAGGGCATCAATTCGATCGCTTGGTCGACCAGCAGCGCCTTGCGGAGGGAACGCGGGACTTCGTTGTTCGGTGCCGCCGCCCGCTGGCTCTGGCGATTCGCCTCGCGGTAGGCCTCGGTCGCCGCGGCGATCTTCGCCAACATCTCCACTGCCTCCACGGGAAAGCGGCCGACCGCCGATTCGCCCGATAACATCACGCAGTCGGTCCCGTCGAGGATCGCGTTGGCCACGTCGGTCGCCTCCGCCCGTGTCGGCAGGCGGCTCGCCGTCATGGATTCCAGCATCTGCGTCGCGGTGATCACGGGCTTGGCGTGCGCGATGGCTTTCGCCATGAGTTGCTTTTGGGTGACAGCCATCGTCTCGATCGGGATCTCCACGCCCAGATCGCCCCGAGCAATCATGATCCCGTCGCTGGCGTGCAGGATGGCTTCGATGTTCTCTAGCGCCTCGCGGCGCTCGATCTTCGCGATGAGGAAGGGCGATCCGCCGAGTTCCGCGGCAGCCGATCGCACCGCTTCCATATCGGCTGCAGTCTCGACGAAGGATTGGCTGACCGCATCGACCCCCTGCGCGACCGCGAAGGCCAGGCACTCGCGGTCCCGTTCGGTGAAGGCGCCGATGCCGAGAGAAATCCGCGGCAGATTCAGTCCCTTGCGGGAGCTGAGCTGGCCGCCGACCGCCACCATGCAATGAACGTCGTTCCCTTCGACACGATCCACGAGAAGCTGAATCAGGCCATCGTTCAGGAAAAGGCGGTCGCCGGTTTTCACGACTCGGGGAAGAGGCTCGAAGCTCATCGATACCCGCTGCCGGTCGCCAACGATATCCTCGCTCGTTAGAACGAAGGGCTCTCCCGCGTGGAGTTCAATCGGGCCTGGCTCGATCGCGCCCAGACGCATCTTGGGGCCGGGAAGATCGGCCATGATGGCGACCCGGCGGCCGACGGTGCAGCTGGCGGCCCGGACGCGCGCGATGATCTCGCCGTGCTGAGCGAAGTCGCCGTGCGAAAAATTCAGCCGGGCCACGTTCACTCCGGCCCGGATCATTCGCTCAAGGATGGACGTTTCCATCGAGGCGGGGCCGATGGTGGCGACAATCTTCGTTTTGTTCTCCGGTAATTTCATGATTCGTATCCGTTCGACTGGGGAGTCTTTTGTCCAACGCTTCCCATCCGTAGGGAGAAATACCGGTGACGGCGGCGATGAGCAAGGCGGCAAGCACCCCGACTTTGGCCCCCGCGATCGAGAGTTTGTCCGTGAAGGCCGGCCCGGTGACGACAACGCCACTGTGAAACCGACCCCTTCAATGAGGTGACGCCAGCCCAAGTGCCACGCGCTGGCCTCTCTTGACCGGCCAGCGCTTCACTACCGACTGGCACCGCCATAATGTTTCCTCGTTTTTGAATTGGCCTTCGCCGCTTCACGAGTGGATCGGCAGCGCTACCAGTTCGACATAAATCGACATGCCCAAGAGTCTCTACGCCCTGGCTAATGGTTGCTCAATCGTCCCAAGGTATGATCGAGCATTTTTTCCAATTTATCAGCCGCGCCGGTGACGGCTTGCTCAATGTGATCTGCCTGATCTTTCACGGCGACCGGCTTCATTCCTTCCAGCCGCACTTCCATGACACATCGTTTGTCGGAGCCGCCTTTATGACTGTTTTCGTCGCTGAGATGGACTTCCACACGGGTAATCTGTTGGGCGAATCGCTCCAACGCGCTCTCCACCACAGCCTGCGTCTGCTGAGTTAACTTGTCGCTGCCTTCAATGTTGTTGTCCGTGTTAATCTGGATTTTCATAATTTCGTTCGTCCTCGCTAAAATCGATACGTCGCCGCCGCTCCCGTCTTCGTTGGCATCCGTTCGGCCGGGACCACCACCACGCGACCTCCGGTCTTGAGCACCAACTCGCCGAGGTCGTCCAGTAGATCGTCCACCCCGGGATTGCTCAGGTCCATGAACTCGACTTGTCCGGTCGCACCGTCGATACGTCCAGGAATCTGTCGATCTGCCTCGATCAGCAAGGTGGCAATCCGCCCGGCGGCGGCAGCCTGAGCCACCTGCTTCACATCGTCCTGCCCGAGACCCTTTGATTCAGCCACCGCATATTCATCGGCCAGTGCAGCCAGGTTGGCTTGATACTGAGGTTCGAGAATATTCCACGCCCGTTCGAGGAATTCCTTCATCGGCATGGCGTCAGGATGAATTTCGATTCCTTGCGCCAAAAGAAATGGGTTCTGGGTACGTTTGCGGAACTGACCCTGATGTTCGGGCAAAGCCGCGAGTATCAATGGCAGTCCCGAGGGTTGCGAGTGCGATGCGAGAATCGCGCGATCGATAATTCGAAAGAATCGCATTTCATCCTTCTCGTCACCATGCCGGTGCCGAATGGCCGCGCTCGCGCCGCCGGTTCCTCCGTAGGACGCCAAGGATCGATCTGGCTCGCTCAACGCTTCCGTGAGTGTGCTCGGAACTTCGGGCGCGAGATCTATTTCGCCGCCAGATGCTACAATGACCTTAAAACGCTCGTCGCGAACTTCGGGCTCGAGAGCTATTTCAACCAGCGAGTCGCGATTGCCCTCGAACAGTTTAATCTCGTGAAGTTTGAGTCCCAGTACTTGGAAGCGATCTGCCGACTGCAAAAGCCTCATCAGCGGTTTCGTGTGAAAACTGTCGGCAACCACCGCGAGTGCGGGCGTCGTGCGTTGCAATCCAAAAACCTGGAAAAAGTCGCGCGCGGCGAATACGACCAATCCATCCGTGGTGTACTTCCAGAACTCGTGATCGCGCGAAAGTGCCTCGAACGGTTCCAGTAGCGGACGAATCTGCTCCGTCGAATACTTGTTCTGCAACGACTGGTCGAGTTCCTTGACCAGATTGCGAAAGCGGATCGGGTCTTGTCGATTGCCGGGATGATGCCGGTGCGTGGGCTGATAAAGCGAGAGACACGGCGAACCGTGAGGGCGTAGTAGGGCAGCGCGAAAATCGGTGGTGAGCAGATTCATAATGTCTTAATTATGGTGAATGTTTGTGAGACGGTTCCTTAAATTTTGATAGGTGCGGACGTCTCGTTGGAGGAGAGTAGGGAGTGCGCTTGAAAGTAACGAATGGCCTACGGCTCATCGTCGATGATATCCGACTCGATTCGAACGTATTGGTCCGCGCTCGATGAAATGTCAGAGGAGCGGGGCGTGGGTGTCTCCCTTGTTTGGCGCTGGCGCGGCATCACGCTCCGCTTGTCCGCGGCGCAGGACGTCGATTTCCCGTTCCTCCGTGGCAGGCGAACGAACTACCGAATTTTCTAAATCCCAGTAACCCGGACTATTATAGTGACGGTAAAGACTGGACTCGTATTCCCGGTTTAGCAGGGCAGCCTCATTATACTCGGGCGACTTTTTAATGGTTTCCCGGGAAAGGCCGACAAAGACCTTCGATTCGTTCCAGCTCAGGCGGTCGATCCACTGCGGTGAAATCAGAACCTTTTTCCCCGGCCACCAATTCCGGGTGCTGACGATCAGGTAGCGAATAGCCCAGGTCTCGGGATCGACGATAAAATCCTCGACGTGACCTATCTCGCCGTCGGTGGCCTGAATATGATGCCCCGCCACATCGTGCGTGCTGCGCAGATTGGGGTCCCACGATTTTTCGTCGCGGGTGTGCTCGCTCCATTTTGACCGATCCCGCATCGGATACGGATACGCGCCCCAACTGTAGAATCCTCCCCAATACATCGGCATGCCGTAGTAGGGATAATACATTTCCTCGTATTGACGGGAGACGGGTTTGTCGCTGGCCAAGGGAGGACTTTCTTCGATTTGCTTCTTGGTCAAGTCGACGACAATATCCTTTCCCTCTCGGTGAACGGCCCCCAAGGCATAGGGCGAAAGCAGCACCTGCCTCCCGGTCAACCAATTCCCCGTGTCCGCGACTAAGTAGCGGATCGTCCAATGCCGGTCATCGAAATAAAATTCCTTAACGGATCCTATCTCCCCGTCGCGACTGTTCAATGTGTAACCCTTGAGGGTTTTGACTTGGGTGAGCATGATAATTATTCGATTGAATTTTTGTGGTCTTCTGCAGCGCCCGGATTTGGTTCGCCTGAAAGAGGTCGTGTTAGGCGAAGACGTTCACCCTAAGAACCCCGACAAAGACTAATCGGTTTCAGGTCGAGTGTCTATGGGGGGAAACCCGCTTCGGACTCTCAGATCGTGACGGGACGGTGACCGCTCTTTGCCAGCGCTTCGTAGCCCGAGATTACATCAAACAGCTCCTCGTCGATCCCGCTCTGGCGCAAGCGATGGAAGGTCCCGTGCAGCGTTTCCAGCAATTCATCGATGTTCTTGTCCGCACGTTGCATCGCCGCGAGACGGCTGGTATTTTCACTCGCGAGCGATTCCGCGCAGGCTCGGAAGAGAGAGATGAAAAGGTATTCGTGAATCAGCGCGCGCAGCGTCGTTGTACCGTCGCCTAGCACCTCGGGCAACCGCTGCGTCGGCCAGGTTTTTTTTGCGAGGCCATCAATCCAAGCCGCGTCGAGCGGCAACAAGCGCTGGCCGACTGGTTCGTAGAGCGAGCCAGTCTGCGGGCGCTGGTGGAAGATATAGAGCTGCACATACTCGCCCTTCGCTCGGTGTGCTTCGCTCTCGATCTGAATCTGCCTGACGAGTGAGGCGATCGCCTGGACGGTATTTGGCACCGGAAATAGACCGATCGGCGTTATTCCGGCGTCCGCCAGACGCGAACTCACGCGCTCGCCGACGGCCCAGACGTGTGGCTTGCCGGGCAGCGCCTTGAGGGCCTTGATCGCAAAGTCCACAATCAGGCCGTTGAACTGGCCGACGAGTCCCTGATCGGATCCGAACACCACCGCACCGACAGCGTCGGGCTCGGATGGTTTCTTACGGTTGATGCCCGGAAGGACCGGCGGATTCGCTCGAAAGCAGGCACCCAACCCCAGTTCCACCGTGCGATAGTAGTCGCCCAAGGCTTGGATCGATTTTTCGTATTGTCCGACGCTCGACGCGGCCAGCGCCTTCATTGTGCGGACGACCGATTGAAGATCTCCGGCGCTACTGATCTTCCGGCGCAGACTCGCAATGGTATCGCTCATGGTCAGTTATCTGGCGGAAAGGGTTTGAACCTCGGAGGCGTCCGCTTTCAAACGCGACTTGATCAGGTCCTCGTCGAGGCCGAAAACGATTCCCATTCCTTGAGCAAATAGGAGCGTCGAGACTGCTAGCATCAATCCCACCGAGGCGGAGCGCAGATTGAGAAGGAGGGGGCGTGCCGAGTGATTGGCAATCATTGGCGTTCCTGGGGCTGGGTCAATTCGACCTTGTTCTTGTGCTTGGAAGAGGGGCCACGGTCGGCATCTGCTGAAAAATCGGAGAGTGCCTGCCGGGCGATCTCGACGATCGCCTTGCGATCTTCTTCGCTCAACGCGTCCGCAGTTTCAAAACGCGCGCACACATCCGGCGGAATCGTGGCGGCCGCCTCGCACACGGCACCGCGCGCTTCCGTCATCTTGGGCAACGGAACCGGATCAAAGAGATCCGCCGTCAGCGCCAGCAGGATGGCGATTTGCGCGGCAACCGACATAGGCGCAAATTCCGACTGCTTCAGGCATGCCCGGATGCGTCGGCCATGCTCGATGGCCTTGCGCGTGTCGTCGTCAAGGCGCGCGCCGAAACGGGCAAACGTCTCGAGTTCCTCAAACTGCGCATAAGCGAGTTTGAGATCCCCAGCCACGGCGCGATAGGCGGCTCGTTGCGCCTTGCCGCCGACGCGCGAGACCGACTTGCCGACATCGACCGCGGGAAGCACTCCCAACTCAAAGAGCGAAGGCGACAGATAGATCTGCCCGTCGGTGATCGAGATAAGATTCGTCGGAATGTAGGCGGAAATATTCTGCGCCTCGGTCTCAATGATCGGGAGTGCGGTGAGCGAACCTCCACCGCGTTCGGGGCACAGCCGGGTAGCACGCTCGAGCATGCGTGAATGAATATAGAAAATGTCTCCGGGAAACGCTTCGCGCCCCGGCGGCCGGCGGAGCAAAAGGGAAAGTTCACGATAAGCACGGGCATGGTGCGTGAGATCGTCATAGACGATCAGGACGTCGCGTCCCGCTTCCATGAAAGCTTCGGCAATGCTCGTTGCTGCATAGGGAGCGACATAAGCGACGCCGGGCGCGTCGTTGCCCTCGGCGACCACGACCACGGTGTAGTCCATGGCGCCTTTCTCGCGGAGACGTGCAACAACCTTTGCAACCGCGGATGCCCGTTGGCCAATCGCGCAATACACGCACACCACATTCCGGCCGCGCTGATTGAGGATCGTGTCGAGCGCGATGGCGGTCTTGCCCGTTCGGCGATCGCCTAAGATCAACTCCCGCTGACCGCGTCCGATGGGAATGAGCGCATCGACCACCGTGAGTCCGGTCTGGAGCGGCACCGTCACTGGCGCTCGATCCATAATGGCAGCGGCGGGACGCTCCACCGGCAGCCGCCGGCTCGTAGCGATCGGTCCGCCGCCATCAAGCGGTCGGCCTAAAGGATCCAAAACCCGGCCGAGCAATTCGTTCCCGACTCCAATGTCCATCACCCGGCCCGTGCCCAGGACTTCGGCACCGGCCCGCAAATGGGCATAGTCACCCAACAACACCACGCCGATCTCATCTTCGTCGAGGTTGAACGCGATCCCAAAGACATCCCCGGGAAATTCGAGCAGTTCCTCTAAGCCGACGTTAGGCAGTCCTCTGACACGAGCGATCCCCGTGGAGACGTCGATGACGGTGCCGATCTCCCGGGGCTTGAGAGACGGGGTGAACACCGCCCGCAAGTGCCGGATGTCCGCAAAGGCGCGGTCAAAGACAGCCTCCAACGTATCGTCCCGAGCGTTCATGTCGTTGCTGTCTCGACCGCAGATTTCGCGTCAGACTGCGCTTCTGGTTTGGGAGCGCCCTTCTCCACGGGGCTATCGTTGTCCGCAGAATCCGCTTTCGCTTCCGGCTTGTACTGTTGCTTCAGGAGTTCTCCCACCCCCTTTTCCAGCGATTTCAAATAGTCCGCGATGCTCCAACCAATCTTCTGGCCGTTCGCGGTCAGTTCGATGCCGCTCACGAGATCCGGTACCGTCTCGAAACGCAGCCGTGCGTCGACCGAAAACGCTACGTTGACGGCGTTCTGCACCTTGGCCCGTTCCTCTGCTGACAACTCAAACGCGCTGCGCACCAGCGTCGGGTCTGTCGCGTTTTTGATCGCCGACCCCAACGTCGTTCTAACGTCGTCCTTCACCTCGCCGAGTCGGCGGGTAAAAACGGCTACCATTCTTTCCTCGAGGCCGGTCGAGGCCAGATCGGTGAGGGTCTTGCGGGCGATGGAAAATACCTCCTGTTGCGTCCGCCGGGCGAGCGTCTGCTGCAGGCTGGCTGCGTCGCTCTGCAGTTTTTCCTGTCGTTTCGCGCTGAGTTCGTCAGCGCTCTTCCGTGCCTCGTCGAGCAGCCGCTCGCGTTCGGCGCTTGCCGCGTCAATCGCCTTCTGCAGCAACGCTGCGCGCTCCTCGTCGAACGCGTCACTTTTCTTCTGAAACTCGTCGCGGTCCTTGGTGGCCTCGGCTTTCTTGGTCGCTGCATCGGCCAGTTCATCCGCGATATTTTTCTCGCGGACGTCGATGGCGTTCAGAATGGGCTGATAAAGAAAATGCTTCATCAGCCACACCAAGATGAGGAAATTGAGCGCCTGGGCCCCGACGGTGAACCAATCGATGAGCATGGGACTATTTGGCCACCGCCTCGGCCGCTCCGGCGATCACGTGCTTCCAAAACGGATTCGCGAAGATCAGAATCATCGAGACCACGAAGCAGTAGATCGCGGTGGACTCTATCATCGCCAGACCGACGAAGAGCGTGCGTGTGATGGTGGCGGAGGCGTCCGGTTGCTGGGCGAGAGCGGTGAGGGCGGTGGCGACAGCCCGGCCTTCGCCAAGCGCTGGCGCGATACAGCCGACGCTGGTGGCAAATCCTGCCGTGGCGATCGAGGCGACGGCGATGAGGGTCATGTTATCCATAAATGTTTCTTCGGTTGGAAGGCGGTGGTATTAAGCGGCGGGTACCGGCTCCGCCTTAGCGGACGGCTTGGGTTTGCGCGTGGCCGCGGCGATATAAACCGCGGCGAGTATGCTGAAGATGTAGGCCTGCACCATGCCGGTCAGAAGGCCGAGCAACGTCATGACGATCGGAAAAACAAATGGGGTGATCGTGAGCAAAATCGCGATAATCGTCGCGCCGCTCATCATGTTGCCGAAGAGGCGCACTGCGAGGGCGAGCGTGCGCGACACTTCACTGATGAGATTGAACGGCAGCATGATGAACGTCGGTTCCACGTAGGACTTGAGGTAGCCCCCGATGCCCCGCTCCCCGATGCCGAACAACGGCACGGCGGCGAATACGCACAGCGCCAGCGCGACCGTCGTCGACAGCGAGGCGGTCGGCGGCTCATAACCGGGAATGACCGTCGCAAGGGCCGCGGCCGCGACGAAGAGAAAGAGCGTGCCGAGGAAACTAAGATACTTCTTCGGGTTCTTCAGTCCGACCTCACCGATCTGGTTCGCAATGCCAGTGACGACAATCTCGAGCAGGTTCTGCCAACGGGACCGTTTGTGCTCCGTGGTGAGTTTCCGGGTGATGAGTTTAGCCCCGACCGCGAGCACGAGCATGAGGCCCCAGGTAAACACGATCGTGGCGTTGAGCGTGATGAATCCGTGCTGCCAGAATATCAGTTGGTCGGGGCTAAGGCGCATGGCGAGTCTTCGGAATCTGACGCGTCAGGTTTGGTGGTGGTGCAGCTTTCCAAACGCGTGATCGAGAGCGGCCTTCAGTTTTTTCGCCGCGCCGTCCACCGCTTGGACCACATTCGCAGCGTGATCCGTGACCGCAATCGGCTGCAGGCCTGCGGGCCGGGCTTCCATCGCACAGCGGATATCGTTCTGACCGCTCTTCGCGCCGTTCTCATCGCTGACGTGGACTTCCACCCGCGAGAGGCGATCTTGGTGGTGGCTTAATGAACGGCGAACAGTCGCCTCGATTTCGGCGGTCAATGGGTCGCTGCCGTGGATCGTGCGATCGGTGTTGATTTGAATAGTCATACTATTTTTTTGGCGGGTTTAGCAGGGGGATGAAAAAGAGGTGATTCTCGTTTCGTTCCCACAAAGGGACCGGTTGCATTTGCACGGGGTAGACCGAGCCGCGTCACGAGCAGCCGCGTCACTATAAATCCGATCAGACACGCCACCCACCGCGGCCAGACGTTCCCACCGACAAAATAAAATCC
>Ga0105049_10006298_pt1 | contig 13827 bp, 11 predicted proteins | sample MAT06_FD_78087 | JGI IMG/M metagenome (GOLD analysis project Ga0105049, IMG submission 78087) | Freshwater microbial communities from Lake Fryxell liftoff mats and glacier meltwater in Antarctica - MAT-06 | ecosystem: Environmental > Aquatic > Freshwater > Ice > Liftoff microbial mat | place...
CACGAACTCACCTGACTCCGTACACGACGATCGTGGAGCGCCGCGTCTCGGATCCCTACGATGCGGGGCCAGGCCGGGATCTCCCGCATCCGCCCGGCCGTCCGCTCCCGTCCTGCCCGAGGCCGATCCCGCATGTCCGGTACGTCGATTGCCGCGTTCGTCGCGGCCCTCGTGTCTCTCGCCGCCCCCGCGGCCGCCCAGACGAAGCTGCTGCGCTTCCCCGACATCCACGGCGACCGGGTGGCGTTCTGCTACGCCGGTGACCTGTGGCTCGCGCCGTCGATCGGCGGGACCGCGACGCGGTTGACCGCGCACCCGGGTCTGGAGATGTTCCCGAAGTTCTCGCCCGACGGCGCGTGGATCGCGTTCACGGGGCAGTACGACGGCGACGAGCAGGTGTATGTCGTGCCCAGTCAGGGCGGCATTCCGAAGCAGCTCACGTTCTATCCCGCGCGCGGACCGCTGCCCCAGCGTTGGGGCTTCGACAACCAAGTCTACGGCTTCTCGCGCGACGGACGCTCCGTGCTGTTCCGGTCGATGCGCGACGGCTGGGATCTGACCGACACGCGGCTCTTCACGGTGCCGCTCGGCGGCGGAACGCCGACGGCGCTGCCGATGCCGGTGTCGGGCGGCGGCGATCTCTCGCCCGACGGCAAGCAGGCCGTGTACTCGCCGCTCACGCGCGATTTCCGCACGTGGAAGCGCTACGAGGGCGGGTGGGCGCAAGATCTTTACGTCTTCGACTTCGCCACGTCCGCGATCGAGCCCGTGAGTCACAGCAAGCGCACGGAGCGCGATCCGATGTGGATCGACCGGCGGGTGTGGTTCGTGTCGGACCGCGATGGCACCTTGAACCTGTACTCGTACGACCTCGATTCGAAGAAGACCGAGCAGCACACGCGCGAAACGCAGTCCGACGTGCGCTGGGCCAGCCGCGGCGAGGCGGGCGAGATCGTCTATGAGCTGAACGGCGAGCTCGTGGTGCACGACACGAAGGCCGGCACGCAGAAGAAGCTCGCCATCCGCGTGCCCGACGACGGCGTCGCGTCGCGCCCCTCGTCGATCTCGGCCGCGAAGAACATCGAAGGCGCGGGGCTCTCACCCAAGGGCGAGCGCGCCTTGTTCGTCGCGCGCGGCGACGTGTACACCGCGCCGATCGAGAAGGGGCCGACGCGCAACCTGACGAACTCGTCGAAGGCTCACGAGCGCGTCGCGCGCTGGTCGCCGGACGGGACGCGCGTGGCGTACATCTCCGACGTGAGCGGCGAGGAAGAGATCTGGGCCGAGGCGCAGGACGGGAGCGGCGAGCCCGAGAAGCTCACGAACGGCTCCACGGAGCGCATGACCAGCCTGGAATGGTCGCCCGACGGCAAGCGCATCGCATTCACGACGAAGAGCGGTCGGCTCCACGTGCTCGACCTGGCCTCGAAGAGCGTCACGGAGGTCGCGCGCGACCGCGGCGGCAACCTGGGCGACTACCAGTGGTCGCCCGACTCGGCCTGGCTCGCCTACTCGCTGTCGGACGAGAACGCGCTGCGTTCACTGTGGATCTGGGGCGGTTCCGATGGTGGCCAGCGCCGGATCACCGACGAGTTGTGGAGCGAGTACGAGCCGGTCTGGGATCCCGCAGGCGACTACTTGTACTTCCTGGCCGATCGCGAGTTCGCCCCGCAGCTCATGGGGCTCGAGTGGAACTACGCTGTGAATCGTTCGACGGGCATCTACGCGCTCGCGCTGCGTCAGGACGGTGCGCACCCCTTCCCGCCCGAGAGCGACGAAGTCACCTTGCCGAAGAAGGACGACGTGCCCGCGGACGTTCCGGCGAAGGCGGAGGCCTCGAAATCGGCGGACGCGCCCAAGGACGAGAAGTCGAAGGACGTGAAGCCCGTCGTGATCGATTTCGAGGGCCTCGCAGCGCGCGTCGTGCGCGTGCCCGTGGATCCGGACAACTACGATTCGCTGGCGGCGAACGCCGAACACCTCTTCTACGTCGTGCGCGGCGCGCCCTACTACGGCCGCGAGAGCGAGTCGGAGCCCGTGCTCATGGCCTTCGCGCGCAAGGAGCGCAAGGCCAGCGTGCTCGTCGACGAATGTCGGGGCTACACGATCAGCCAAGACGGTTCGAAGATCCTGGCCAGTGTGAGTGGCGGCTACGCGCTCTACGACGCGAGCGCCAAGGGCAAGGACTCGAAGAAGGTCGTCTCGACCGCGGGCCTCGTCTGCGACCGCGTGCCGCGCGACGAATGGCGCACGGCGTTCTTCGAAGTGTGGCGGCGTTACCGCGATTACTTCTACGCGCCCAACATGCACGGTTACGACTGGGAGGCGCTCAAGAGCCAGTACGAGCCCTTGCTCGCGCACGTGGCGCACCGCGCGGATCTCAACTACGTCCTCGGGGAGATGGTGTCCGAGCTCAATGTCGGTCACGCGTACGTGACCGGTGGGGACTGGGAGATTCCCGAGCGACAGCCGGTCGCGCTGTTCGGCGGTCGGCTCGAGGTCGACGCGCCGTCCGGGCGCCATCGCATCGCGCGTATCCTGCGGGGACAGAACGAGGAGGAACGCTACCGCTCGCCGCTCACTGAAGTCGGAGTGGATGTCGAAGTGGGCGATTACGTGCTCGCGATCGACGGCGTCGATTTGCGCGCGGAGACGGATCCCTACCAGCTCTTGCGCGGGAAGGCCGGCCGACCGGTCGAGTTCACCGTGAACACGCGGCCCGTTGCCGACGGCGCGCGCAAGGTCGTGTTCCGACCGCGCACGTCGGAGACGGACTTGTTCTACCTCGACTGGGTGCTCGGCAATCGCGAGCGCGTCGAGAAGCTCTCCGGGGGTCGCCTCGCCTACATCCACGTGCCCGACATGGGCGAGGACGGCATCCGCGAGTTCATCAAGTGGTACTACGGCCAGGTCCGCAAGGAAGGCCTCCTGATCGACGACCGCAACAACGGTGGAGGCAACGTCAGCCAGATGCTGATCGAGCGTTTGCGGCGCGTCGTCCTCGCCACCGACTACTCGCGCAACAGCGAATACACGGGCACGTACCCTCAAGTCGTCTTCCACGGCCCGATGGTGTGCCTGATCAACGAGAACTCGGCTTCGGACGGCGACATCTTCCCGTGGATGTTTCAGCAGGCGAAGCTCGGACCCGTGATCGGCAAGCGCTCGTGGGGCGGCGTCATCGGCATCACGAACCACGGACCGCTGATCGACGGGGGATCCGTGAACGTGCCCGAGTTCGGCCACGCCGACGCGAACGGGCAATGGGCCGTCGAAGGCTGGGGCGTCGAGCCCGACATCGAAGTCGCGAACGATCCGGCGTCGGTCCTGCAGGGCGGAGATCCTCAGCTCGAACGCGGAGTGCAGGAGCTGCTCGAAGCGCTGCGCAAGAACCCGCTGAAGCTGCCCGCGCGACCGGCCGACCCGATCAAGACCAAGTAGGTCGCCGATCCAAGCAGGCCCCTTGTCCGAGTTCACCGTCCAGGCCTGCGGCCCGCACGACCGAGGCGCGCAGGCACAGCTCTTCAGCGCCTGCTTCAAGAAGTCCACGGACTCGGCCGGGCTCGCTTGGCGCTACGACCAGAACCCGCACGGGCGCGCGCTCTCGTTCGTCCAGCGCGCGAGCTCCGGCGAGTTCGTGTCGGGCTACGCGTGCTCACCGCGGCGCGCCGTTCCGAGCGGCGACGAAGCACGATCCGCGATCGTGGGCGAGACCGGCGACGTCATGACGCATCCCGCCTGGCGTAAACGCGGACTCTTCAGCGCGCTCGACGTTGCCGCGATGGCGGAGGCGCGTCAGCTCGGCTGGCCGATCGTGTTCGGCCTGCCGAACCGCCGTTCGGCGCACATCTTCCTCGAACTCGGATGGGAGCGCGTCGGCACGCTGCGACCGTGGGCTTTCGTGCTGCGCGACGGTAGGGCGGCGCGCGAGGAGCGCGCGAAAGAGGGCCGCTTGCGCGGATGGTTGACACCCCTCGCGGCACGGTCGGGTCGCGCTGCGCGCGCACGGCTCCGGTCCGGCGCGCCGCTCCGAGCGCAGCGCTTGACCGCGTTCCCGCGCGATGTCGCCGACCTCTCGCGCCGCGTGGAGCCGCGCTTCGCGCTCATGGTGCGCCGCGACGCCGACTACCTCGACTGGCGCTTCCTGCGCGGGCCCGCGGGGCTGCACCGCGCGATCGCGCTCTACGACGGCCCGCGGCTCGCGGCGTACGTCGTCGTGCAGGTTCCGCGGCCCGGCGAAAGCATCGGCTACCTCGTCGATCTGCTAGCCGCGGACGATGCGGGCGTTGCGGCCGCGCTCGAGGCGGGGCTCGCGGCGCTCGAGGGCGTCGGTGCGTCCGTGGTGCAGGCGACCGCGATCGACGGATCGTGGTGGAACGGAGTGCTCTCCGGCGCTGGATTCCAGCCGCCGCGCGCGGAAAACCACCTCACGGTGATCGTTCACGTGCACGATGCGACGCATCCGCTCGGGCAGGCCGCACGCGATCCGCGGCGCTGGTACCTGACCGACGGCGATCGCGACGACGAGACGATGGGATAGACTTCGCGAACCCCCTTGTCGTTCAAGCACACACTCCGACGCACCGCGGGCGACGCATACGCGCGCCTGCTCTTCCACACCGGGCTGCACGCCGTCGTGGACAAGCTCATGCCGCGGCGCATGCTCGTCCTGGCCGGGCACTGCGTCAGTGCGCCGACGTGCGCCAGCCTGCCGAAGGACATGAAGATCCGGGGCGACGACCTCGGGCGCATCCTGACCTGGCTCTCGAAGCGCTACGACGTCGTCACGCTGGCCGAGGGCGCGCGGAGGCTCGCGTCGGGGGAGGGATCGCGCTCGATCGCGGTGCTGACGATGGACGACGGCTACCGCGACAACTTGACGCACCTCGTCCCGGTCCTGAAGGGTGTCGGTGTCGGCGCGACGGTGTACCTCGAGAGCCGGCCGCTCGACGAGCGCCGCGCGAACTGGACGCACAAGCTATTTTGGTGTCTCGAGCAGATGGGCCCCGAGCCGTTCGTGTTGCGCTACACGGAGATCGCGCGCGCGGACAAGCAGGGCAGCATCGTCCTCAACCAGCTGGTCCCGCACGGCCAGGCGACGACGTACCACATCAAGCGGCTCCTGAAGTACGAGGTCGATCCGGTGGAGCGCGATCGAGCGCTCGATGCGCTGTTCCTCGAGCTCGGCGGCGACGATCGCGAGCTCACCGACGCGTTGTACATGACGTGGACGGACGTGCGCGCGCTGGCCGCGTCGGGCGTCGAGATCGGCGGCCATACCGTGAGCCATCCGATCCTGTCGAAGCTCCCGCGCGACGCGCAGGCGGCCGAGATCCAGGATTGCGCCGCGTCGATCGAGCGTGGACTGGGCCGCGCGCCCGTGAGTTTCGCCTACCCGTTCGGGCGCAGCTGGGACTTCGACGAGCACTCGGTCGCGGCGGCGCGCGCGGCCGGTTTCACGACCGCGACGACGACGCACGCCGGCGTGCAGGTGCGCGGCGGGGATCCGTACCGCATCCCGCGCGTGATGATCGACGAGGACGCGCAATTGCACCGGATCGCGGCGGAAGCCTGCGGCGGCTACGCGCTGCTGCGGCGATTCGGGCTCGACCTCTCGGCCTGATGCGGCCGAGCGCGGCCCGCGGGCCGGATCAGAAGACGCGGTAGAGGAAGGGCTCGGGCGCGGCCCACCAACGCCGCGCGTACCAGCCCCCGACGGCGAGCGCCCCCAGCAGGAGAGGTACGAGCCACACGGCCCACGTCTCGAAACGCGAGCGCGCGCCGGGGTCGTACTCGTCCCGGCGCATCAAAAGATGTTGTAGAGGAACGGCGATGCCGAATCGTCGCCGAACAGGATGAGGGCGACCAGGAGGATCAACACGAGCGCCAGCGGCGCCACGATGTAGAGCCAGTTTTCGCGCAGGAACTGCTTCATGGAGGGTGCGACAGGTTGGCGCTGGGCGCAGATCAGATTTCGTAGCCGCCCGACGACCCGGTGTCGCCGCCGAAGGCCAGCAGGGCGAGGAGCAGCGCGACGATCACCGCGATCGGGACGACGACGTAGATCCAATGCTCGCGGAGGAATCGCACGCCTAGAGCCTAGCTGATCGGTGCCCGGGCGGTCGCGGGGATGCGCTGGAGCAGTGCCGCGGCGCCCTGGAAGGCCGCTCGGACCCGGTCTCGATCAGGACGCCCTCGAATCAGAACAGGGTTCAGAACAGGGTGTAGATGAAGGGCGCCACGAGCGGCGAGCTCGCGGCCACGACGAGGAGGCTGCCGATCGTGAGCAGGATCACCACGAGCGGCATGAGATACCAGTGCCCGCGCTTCGTGAAGGCCGCCAGCAGCTCGAAGATCGTCCCGAGGCGCCGACCGAGCTTGATCACCACGAAGGAAAGCAGCACGAGGACGAACGCGACGAGCACGAAGCGACCCAGCGCGGGATCCAGGCTCCGGACGAGCGTCGATCCGCCGACGGCGATCGTGAAGACGAGCGCGAGCATCGAGCCGGCGATCAGGTAGGCCTTCCACGTCGCGACGTCCCGGTACGTGCGCGCGTAGACCGTGCCCAGCACCGCGACGAGCCCGAGGTACCAGTACACCCAGGGCGGGAGGCCCTCGTCTTCGCGCTCTGGCTCGATCGAGGCCGTGTTCCGCGCGGCGAGATCGCCGGCGAGCACGCCGTCGGCGTCGAGCGCCGCGTGGACTTCCTCGGCCAACGCGCGGTTGCCGGCCGGGTTCAGGTGCCAGTCGATCTCGTGGTAGAGCAGATCTTCGTGATCGTCGGAGTCCGCCGCGTCGATGCGCGCGCGGAATCCGGCGCGCACGTCGATCGTGCGGATCGAGAGTTCGCGCGCCAGCTGGAGGAAAGTTTCGACGGGCTGATCGGGCGTCCAGGCCGTGTCGGGCGCGAGCGAGGCGACGGTGCGCGGGTCCGGTTGGCCGAACAGCATGCGCCGCAGTTTCGAGACGAAGTCGTCGGCCAGGATCTGGCTCTCGAGCTTCTCGCGCGCGGCGGGCACGATCGAAGCTTTGCCCGGGATCGGCACGATGACGAGCTGCGCGCCGATCGCGTCGCACGTCGCCTTCACGGATGCGAAGCCCGAGCGCGTGCGGCGCACCGCCTCGACCATGAAGTCGGGCGGTGTGCGCCAGTAGGCCGCGTGCTCCATCTCGAGTGCGCGCCCGCTCTCCGGCGGTGTCCACGTGCGCTGTTCGGCGCGGGGGCTGGCGACGACCTTTCCAAGAGCCGTGTGCTCGTACCAGGCCGTCTCGCCCGGGTTCCGCAGGACGACCATTTCGCGCGGGCCAGTGACCGAAAAGCGCGGCTTCGGGAAGCGCGTGTAGGAGAGCTCGCCGTTCCAGTAGAGATCGTTCTCGTAGGGGAACAGCAGCACGACGTCGGGCTGGAACGCGGCGCCGTTCTTCTCGAGCCACACCGCTTCCTGATCCGTGGACCAACCCTCGGTGCCGGCGTTGACGACGTCGAGCTGGCGACCTTCGGCCTTCCACCAGCGCTCCAAGAGGTCGGCGTAGAGATCGTCGCGATCGACCGTGTAGCCGAGCGCGAAGGAGTCGCCCAGCACGAGGATGCGCTTCGTTCCGGCGGGCTTCGCGGCGCTCGTCATCGGATCGTCGCGCAGACCGAACTGGTTCGTCGCGATCGTGATGTCGAACTCGCCCGTCTTCTTGCGGATGTCCGTGTCGGGCTTCTTGGACCAGCCGGTGTCGGGATCGAAGCGATGGATCGAGGGCTTCGGTCCCATGCCGATCAGCCGCAAGCCGATCTCGGCGACGAGGAGCGCGAGCACGAAGCTCACGACGAAGCACAGTGCGACGTTGATGGCGCGCATCTTCCGGATCCCTCAGCTCACCATCGCCGTGACGGAATCGCCTTCGTGGCGCAGGTGGAAGCGCGTATCCGCGATCTTCTTCTTGGCCTCCTTGGCGACCACGAAGTTGCCCAGGAAGAGCAGGTCCATCCCGGACAGGCTGAACGTGTTGAAAGCGTGCGCCGGCGACTCGACGATCGGCTCACCCTTCAGGTTGAACGACGTGTTCATGATCACGGGCACGCCGGTGATCTCGCCGAAGCGTCGGATCACGCCGTGGTAGGCCGGGTTCGTCGCCTGGTAGACCGTCTGCAATCGACCCGATCCGTCCTCGTGCGTGATCGCCGGCAGGACCGAGCGCTTCTCGACGCGCACCGGCGCGACGTAGAGCATGAAGCGCGCGGGGTAGTGCTTCTCGGCGTCGGGGATGTCGAAGAACTCGTTGGCGCGTTCTTCCAACACGCTGGGCGCGAACGGTCGGAACGGCTCGCGGAACTTGATCGTCGAGTTCAGCTTGTCCTTCATCTCCGGCCGGCGCGGGTCGGCGATGATCGAGCGCGCGCCCAGCGCGCGGGGACCGAATTCGAAGCGCCCGCGGAACCAGCCGCACACCTGGCCGTCGACCAAGGCTTGCGCGGCGTAGTCGTAGAACTCCTCGTCGACCGCGAAGTGGCGGTAGGGGATGTCGTACTTCTCGAGGAACGCCTGGATTTCCGCGTCGGAGTATTCGCTGCCCAGGTAGGCGTGATCGAGCGCTGGTCCGCGCGGCTGCCCGAGCACGTGGTTGTAGGCCCAGTACGCCGCTCCGACGGACCCGCCGTCGTCGCCCGGCGCGGGCATGATGTAGAGCTCCTCGAACGGCCCTTCGCGCAACACCTTGTAGTTGGCGACGGAGTTCAGAGCGACGCCGCCGGCCATGACGAGCTTCTTCAGCCCCGTCTCCTCGTGCAGGTGACGCGCCATCGCCAGAACGACCTCCTCGGTCACCTTCTGGATCGAGGCCGCCATGTCGCAGTAGTACGGATCGAGCGACGTGTCGCCGAGCTTCGGGTCACGAGCCGGCTTGCCGAAGTGCTCGCCGAACGCGGGGGAGAGCGTCGAGTCGGGCGAGTAGTGGTAGGCGAAGTAGCGCATGTCGTGCCACAGCGAGCCGTCCTTCCCGATGTGGATGAGCTCCTTGATCTTGTCCACGAAGCGCGGCTTGCCGTAGGGGTGCATCCCCATCAGCTTGTACTCGCCCTCGTTGACCTCGAACCCGCAGTACGTCGTGAACGCGGAGTAGAGGAGCCCGAGCGAGTGCGGGAAGCGGATCTCCTTCTTGATCTCGATCTTCGTGCCCTTGCCGACGCCCATCGTCGAGGTCGTCCATTCGCCGGCACCATCGACCGTCAGGATCGCGGCTTCCTCGAAGGGCGACGTGAAGAAGCTGGCCGCCGCGTGCGACATGTGGTGCTCGGCGAAGAGCAGCTTGCTGGCGGGAATGCCCAGCTTCTTGGTCATGTGGGACTTCACCCACAGCTTGTCGCTGACCCAGCGCTGCATGGACTCGCGGAACACCGCCGACGATCGCGGGAACGTCGCCATCGCCGTGAGCAACATGCGCTCGAACTTGACGAAGGGCTTCTCGTAGAAGACGACGAAGTCCACGTCCTGGATCGTGGCGCCAGCGCGGCCGAGCACGAAGTCGATCGCGAGGTGCGGGAAGCCCGAGTCGTGCTTCACGCGGCTGAAGCGCTCCTCCTCGGCGGCGGCGACGAGCACGCCGTCCTTCACGAGGGCCGCGGACGAATCGTGGTAGTAGAACGAGAGGCCGAGGACGAGCACGGAGTCAGTCCTGGCGGCGCGCGGCCGCGAGCGTGTCGTTCTTCGTGGTCCAGGCCGTCCAATTGCCCGCCGGACGGCGGCGCAGGTGGAGCGGATCCGCGAACAGCTGGTACAGCAGCGCGAACGGGCCGAGGACCAGGTAGTAGAGGCCCGTGAGCAGGATCCGGGACAGCATGCTCCCGAATCGCTCGCTGGCTTTCAGCAGGGCTTCGTTCATCGCGGCAGGGAATAGGTTTCCGTGGGGCGACTCCCAGCCCTTCGGCGCGGAGGAATCGACCGGAGAGCATACCTTTCGGTCGCGCGAGTTGTCAGAGCGAACGAAACCCGGCGCGCGCTCCCGCGGAGCTCCGTGAGCCGGTCGATCCACGTGCAACGCGCCACGCGAGCGGCGCCTCTCCCACCCCGTTGAACAAGTCGGGCGACCCGAGTCGTGCAACGGGCTGCGAGGATCCGAGCGCGCGTGCTCTCGATTTCTTCACGCGCTCTCGAAAGCCCTTCACTCGACCGTGAGCGAGCCGCGGTGCTCGTCGTTGCGCGTCAAGCGCCCGTCGCCGTCCACGTCGCGGTAGATCGCGACCTCGATCGCCGTCCCGGGCGCGAGCTGCTGGACGAGCCGCGCGAAGGTCTCGCGCGAGTCGATGCGCCAGGACTGGGGTCGTGCACCCGTCTGCAGGCGCACGGCGTCGAGCACGTCGCCGGCCTTCATTCCGAGCTTCGCGGCCGGCCCATCGGGACGCAATCCGGTCACGACGACCGCGCTGCCGCTCCAGTTGTCGCGATTGCGCACGCGCAGACCCAGGTGCTGGTACAGGAGCCCGTCGATCTTCTCCCACGGCGCCAGTTGGACGTTGCGGCTCTCGCCGTCGCGCTCGACGCGCATCTCCACCTCGCGCGAGGGGATGAGCCCGATGCGCGCGAGACGGTAGTCGTCCTGCGAGCGCACGTCGTGACCGCCGAGCGCGACGATGCAATCGCCTTCGCGCAGCCCCGCGGCGAATGCCGGGCTCCCGGGCACGACGTCGCGCACTTGGAGGTGCTCGTCCGTCGGATCGACGTCGAATCCGAGCCACGCCGAGGCCGACTGCGGCGCGAGCAACTGCTCCTCCAGGACCTGCTTCACGCGGTCGATCGGGATGGCGAAACCGATGTTCTGCGCCTGCACGTTCATCGCGCTGTTGATGCCGATCAACTCGCCGAACACGTTGAGCAGCGGGCCGCCACTGTTGCCCGGGTTGATGGAAGCGTCGGTCTGGATCAGGTCGTCGAACGTCAATTGCGCATTCGGGATCTGCACGTTGCGGTGGAGCCCGGAGATGATCCCCTGGCTCACGGTGTGCGTCTGTCCGTAGGGGTTGCCGATCGCGATCACCGATTCGCCCAACATCAGGTCCGCGCTCGTCCCGAGCGGGATCGTCGGGAAGTCCTTGTCGCCCTCGATCTTGAGCAGCGCGAGGTCCTGGTCCTCGACGAAGGACACGAGCTGCGCGCGGTACGACTCCTGGTCGTGATCGCGGTCGAAGCTCACCGTGATCTGCGCCGCGTCCTTGACCACGTGGTAGTTCGTGATGAGGAAGCCTTCCTTGTGGATCACGACGCCCGAGCCTGAGCCCGTGAACTGCTGCGTGATGAGGCGGCCCCAGATGTTCATGCCGACCGTCTTCTCGCCCCCGGTCTGGATGTAGACGACGGCGGGGGACGCGTCGCGCGCGACGGTGACGACGGGCGTGACGCGCGCCTCCGATTGCGCTCCTGCGGCGCGGCGAAGCTCGCGAGGCCGAGCGTGATCACCGCGGGCGCAGTGACGAAAATGAGTTGCAGCGTGCGCATGGCGGACATCCTCGGGGAAGCCCGCGGTTTTGCGCGGGCCTCGGAAGCCTACGCACGGCGGGCCCCGCTTGTGAGTCCGAGCGCAAGCGCAATGCTCGTGAGCCCGCGCGGAAGCGCAATGCTCGTGAGCCCGCGCGCAAGCGCGATGCTTGTGAGCCCGCGCGGAAGCGCGATGCCTGTGAGCCCGCGCGGAAGCGCAATGCTCGTGAGCCCGCGCGCAAGCGCAATGCTTGTGAGCCCGCGCGCAAGCGCGATGCTTGTGAGCCCGCGCAGAAGCGCAATCGACCGCCGGTGGGCCGCCACTCGGCCGAAAGTCCTTCGGGGAGCAGCACGTCCTCCGGCCGGCCGCATCCCGCGCAGGGAAAGCGACCCAGAAACGGACGAGGCGCGGACTGGTGGGCGTTACTGGACTCGAACCAGTGACCTCCACGATGTCAACGTGGCGCTCTAGCCAGCTGAGCTAAACGCCCAGGCCGATGCCTCGCCTCGAACACCCGAGAGCGTTCGAGGGCGGGGAAGGTAGCGGATGACGCGGGCCTTCGACAAGGGTCCAGCGCCCGCTAGACTCCTCGCCCCCTAGTCCCGGCTCAGCCGGGCACCGAAGTCACCGACAGCGACGAGACTCCACCTTTGAAGATCGGCGTTCCCAAGGAGATCAAGAACAACGAGAACCGCGTCGCCCTGACCCCGGCCGGGGTGGACCGCCTGCGCGGGCAAGGGCACGAGGTCATGGTCGAGACGCGCGCCGGGCTCGGCAGCTCGCTCACCGACGAGGCCTACCAAAAGGCCGGCGCGACGATCGCGCCCGACGCGGCGAGGGTGTGGGCCAAGAGCGACCTGATCCTCAAGGTCAAGGAGCCGCTCTCGAGCGAGTGGCCGCACATGCAGAAGGGGCAGACGCTCTTCACGTACCTGCACCTCGCGGCGGATCGCAAGCTGACGGACGGCGTCCTCGCGACGGGCTCGTACGGCTTCGCGTACGAGACGCTCGAGCACAATCACGGGCTGCCGCTGCTCACGCCGATGAGCGAGGTCGCGGGTCGCATGGCGATCCAGGAGGGCGCGAAGTACCTCGAAGCGCCTCTCGGCGGATCGGGCATCCTGCTCGGCGGCGTGCCGGGCGTGCGTCCGGCCAAGGTGCTGATCCTCGGTGGCGGCGTCGTCGGCACGCAGGCCGCGCGCATGGCCGCGGGCCTGGGCGCGGACGTCACGATCCTCGACGTGAACCTCGATCGCATGCGCTACCTCGACGAGGTGCTGCCGGCGAATTGCGCGACGCTCTACTCGACGCCCTATGCGCTGCGCGAGCTGCTGCCGGAGACGGATCTCCTCGTCGGCGCCGTGCTGATCGCCGGCGCGGCGGCGCCCAAGCTCGTGAAGCGCGAAGACCTCAAGCTCATGCGCAAGGGCAGCGTCATCGTCGACGTCGCGGTGGATCAGGGCGGTTGCATCGAGACGGTGCACGCGACCACGCACGCCGAGCCGACGTACGTCGTCGACGGCGTCATCCACTACTGCGTCGCGAACATGCCGGGCGCGGTGCCGCGCACGAGCACGTGGGCGCTGACGAACGCCACGCTGCCCTGGGTCGAGAAGCTCGCCAAGCTCGGCCCCCTCGGCGCGATCGAGACCAGCGTCGAGCTGCGCAGCGCGCTCAACGTCATGCTGGGCAAGATCACGTGCCAGCCCGTCGCCGAAGCGTTCGGCCTGCCCTACTTCGCCCCCCTGGAAGCGGCCCGCGCGAGCCGTTGACTTCGCGCGACCCCAGCGCGCGTTGACGCGCACCGGGGTCGCGCGGTACACGTACCCGGCACGCGATGGAATGGTGGCAAGCCTTGCTCCTCGGCGCCGTCGAGGGGATCACCGAGTACCTCCCGGTCAGCTCGACGGGCCACCTCGTGCTGACGAGTCGGCTGCTCGGTCTGCCCAACGACGCGGCGAACCGCGCGTTCTCGATCGGCATCCAGTCCGGCGCGATCCTCGCCGTGCTGCACCTTTATCTGCCGCGCGTTCGGCAGATCGTCGTCGGATTCTTCGCGCGCGCGAATCGAACGATGGACGACGTCGTCGGGCGCCGGCTGGCGTGGTTGCTCGTCGCGGCCTTCCTGCCGGCCGCGATCGTCGGGCTCGCGGCCGGTGACTGGATCGACGAAGTGTTGTTCGGATTGTGGCCGATCGTCATCGCTTGGCTCGTGGGCGGACTCGTGATCTTCGCGGTGCCGCGCCTCCGCCGCCCGCAGCCGGTGGGGACCGGGCTCGAAGCGCTGACGATCGGGCAAACGATCGCCATCGGGCTCGCGCAGTGCCTCGCCCTCGCGCCGGGCACGAGCCGCAGCCTCGTCAC
>Ga0105049_10006303_pt1 | contig 13822 bp, 8 predicted proteins | sample MAT06_FD_78087 | JGI IMG/M metagenome (GOLD analysis project Ga0105049, IMG submission 78087) | Freshwater microbial communities from Lake Fryxell liftoff mats and glacier meltwater in Antarctica - MAT-06 | ecosystem: Environmental > Aquatic > Freshwater > Ice > Liftoff microbial mat | place...
CCTCGTTGTGGCCAGCGACGACATCTCGCTCGTGGGCCAGGACGACGTGGTGGCTGGAACCAGCCACGGCAGCGAAACCCTGTACGTTGCCCGCTACACCGTCAGTTCCGACGTGGCCGACCCGACGAAGGTGCCGATCGTTCGCCTTCGCACATCGTCCGAGTCCTTCACGCGCGGCGATGTCCTCGTCGCTACATCCACCGGGGATGGCGCCTACTCACCGTCCACAACGCCCAAGACTTACGAGCATGTCTTCGTGCAGCCCGGCGAGGACGACCGCTTCCGCCTCCACCTCGACGTTCTGAACTTCGGCGGCGAGGAGCAGGCCCTCACCAACATCGCCACCGAGGAAGTCACGGTCGAACCGATCTGCGAAACCGTCCTCGGCGCCCCGCGCCCCGAGTTCAATATCGTCTTCACCTGCAGCGACGACACAATCACCACGTGGACCCAGGAGGACGCGGTGCCCGTCTGCACGCGCACCCTCTTCGAGTGCACGGACGACGGCCTCGCCATGACGGCGGCGCCCGGCGATCCCGGTCTCACCTCGGTGTTTGGCTACTGGGCCTCGCCCGAGGGCGACGATGCCCTCGCCACGGCTGAGGGCGGTCGCCTCTACCGCGCCACGTTCGAGGTCGGCAGCGACGCCACGCCGGAAACTGTGCTCACGCTCCCTGCCTTCCGCGGCCGCGTGAACTCGTCCAGCTTCCGTCTCTCCGCCTACGTCAACATCGAATCCCAGAATCCCAACTCGGTGCTGCCGGTCGTCGGTGCTCCCCAGACGTACGCGGTGTACTTCGTCGCTCCGCCGGAGATTGACGGAGAGGAACTCTTCTTCTCCTTCGACTTCCTCTGGTCTCCGGCCTCGGCGCAGGATGATCGCTTCCGTACGATCTACTTCCGCGGGATCACGCTGGAATCCTTCGCGTTCCCGCCCGCCGGCAAGTAAGCAAGCAACTCCTCCCCTTCGCCCGCCCCGACCAGTACCGGGGCGGGCGAGGTCTTTTTATCCCGCTGTGATTCCCCTCCAAATCATAACCATTGCCCGAGTCCCGGCGCCCCGGGTTCCCTGACGGCGCCTTTTTCGCCATCGTTCTGGAGCATCCATGAATCTCGCCAAGCGCCGTTCCGTCATCAGTTCCTCCGGCATCCGCCGCGTCTTTGATCTCGCCGCCAAGATGAAGGACCCGATCAACCTGAGCATCGGGCTCCCCGATTTCGACGTCCCCGACACGATCAAGGAGGCAGCCGTCGCGGCGATCCGCGGTGGCAAGAACCGCTACACGCTCACGGGAGGCATCCCGGCGCTGCGCCAGGAGGTCCTCGCCCTCTACGGGCGGCGCGGGATCAAGTTCGAGGACGCGATGATCTCCTCCGGCACATCGGGCGCTCTGGTGCTGCTGTTCATGACGCTGCTCGATCCCGGCGACGAGGTCCTCATCGCCGATCCCTATTTTGTCATGTACAAGCACCTCGTCCGCATGGTCGGCGCGAATCCCGTCTTCGTGGACACGTATCCCGACTTCCGCCTGACGCGCGAGCGCCTCGAAGCGGCCATCACGCCGCGGACGAAGATGATCGTCTGCAACTCGCCGGCGAATCCCACGGGACTTGTCTATACAGAGGCCGAGGCGCGGATGCTCGCCGAGTTCGCGGAGGAGCGCGACCTGTGGCTGGTGAGCGACGAGATCTATGACCTCTTTACCTACGACGAGGAATTCGTTTCCCCCGCGCGGTTTGCAAAGAAGCCCATCGTCGTCAGCGGCCTCTCCAAGACGGTCGCCATGACGGGCTGGCGCATGGGCTGGATCGCGGGGCCGACCGAAGTGGTGCAGGCCGCGACGGAGTTCCAGCAGTACACTTTTGTCTGCTCGCCCTCCATGGTGCAGGAGGCCTCGCTGATCGGCATCCACTACGACACCACACCCTATCGCGACGAGTACAAGGCACGCCGCGACCTTGTCTATAGCGGTTTGATCGAAGCGGGATACACCGTCACCAGGCCCGGCGGCGCTTTCTACATTTTCCCCGAGGCCCCCGGCGGAGACGCCACCGCCTTCGTGGAGGAGGCCATCAAGAACAACCTCCTTGTCATCCCCGGCAACGTCTTCAGCGAGCGGAACACGCACTTCCGCATCAGCTATGCACAGAGCCGCGAGAAACTGCAGGCGGGAATCGACGTGATGACCCAGCTGATCGGAAAGTTCCCCGGCAGGAAGTAGAAACGCAGGCCCAGCGATACCATTGCCGGGGGGCTGCGAATGCAGGATATAGCCAAACCGCAGTCCCCCGGAACGACACGCTCAGGCGCCGCATGGCTTGCGATCAGCGCGGTGCTTGGCGGATGGTCCGCACTCCTCGCAAATCTGGCGCGTTTTGGTTTCGGGCCAGCATCCAGCCTTTCCGTGTTTCCCGCCATCCTGCTGGCTTTGGTATTGGTGGCACTCCTGCACCCGCGAGTCCTCGACCGCGTACTCGAATGGCTTGGTCGGCGATGGTATCTGCTACCGGTCGCCGTTGCATGTGGCTTCCTTGCTGCATGTTGGACCACTTGGCGAGGTGGGCCAGATTTTATCGGATATCAGGTGGGTGTTCCCACGTCTGTTGGCATCGCCACTTTTTGGCTGCTCAGTGGAATGCGCCGGGCGGACTGCGTGCCCGACCTGCCAACGTGGCTGCTCGCCGGTGTCGCTCCGCTGTTGTGCGTGGCTGCCTTCCCGCTAGGCACATCCCCGGTCGCCGGGATCGTGGCGAATGTCCTGTTCTACTCTGCGATGGCGGCGCTGCTCTGGCATCACCGATCCGTTACCGAAGTCCCGCGCGCGCGACTGATCGGCGTGGCGGGGCTGCTGCTTATCGTGACACACGGCGCATTCGTTAGCATGACCGTGCAGTTTCGGTCTGGCAGTTCAGGGTCCCAGCCAATCGGATTCCTCAGCGCGATGCCGTTCATGCTCGAGTGGTGCCAGGACGAGAAGTTTCGCGAAACAGTGTCGCCGTGGACCTCGCCGGCGCGGCTCCTGGAACTTGAGAACCGGCGCGCCGGTGTGATAGACGACAGGCCCACGCTCGACTTTCTGGATGTACTTGTGGGCGGCCTTCGCATTTGCTGCCTGCTGCCATTCCTCTCGGTCGCGGTCATACTGTTCAGCTTCCGTCGGCGAGTCCATCGTGCGTGCTGTCTTTTCGTTGCTATCCCGCTGGCGCTTGTTGGCGTCTATACGGGAGTGGGATACGGTTTCTACGCTGGTCCACCGAGAGAGACAGGGGCGTGGTTCCTCTTCTGTGCCGCCGTGGCTGTCGCCATCTCGGTGATGGCGCTCGCCCCGGGCGAGGATCCGATCCCGCGAATCCCGGCGCTCTATCGCGGCCCGCTTCGGGTCGCCGCGGTGATTGTCATTCCGAGCGCCATTGTTTGCCTCGTGTGGTCGCTCTTGGCTGCATGGCATCTGCAACAGCAGGCCGCCGCGGCTACTCCGGGGCCACTTCCCAAGTCGCTCGTCGAGGCTATTGCCAATTACAACGAACAATCACGCCATCCGGCACTGGCAGGGGACAAAGTCGTCGACAGGTTTTACCAGATGTATCAAAGCGACGAGGGAATCCCGCCCGAGATCGTGGCGGAGCTCGCTCCGCTGCGGGAGGCGAGTCGGGCTCTGACCCGGGAGCTGCGCAAGTCGGCCATTCCATACTTCGAAATGCAGCGCCTTTTTACCCGCGAGATTCTCAATTCGTCGTATCTGTATGCAGCGTCTGCCAGCGCCGCGCAGCTCCATAAGAATCATCTGTCGAAAAACGAACTGGAAGAGGCGGCGGCGGCGCTGGCCGAGGCGATGGATATCCACAATGTACCATCCACCGTGTGGCAAACCCTGAACTTGCAGAGAACTCTCAGACCCACACTTTCGCAATTGGTCCTGCGTGCGAGGGACGATAGGCTGGAGTCACAGCGCCTGGCATCCATCAGGGCTGCGCTCGCCATGCCTCCAGATCACTGGCTCAATACCGGAAACTTGAGTTGGCTATCCGATGAGTCCAACCCTGTATTCAAATGGCCTCAGCGAGTTTTCACATTGGGATCAAACCGGTTTAGAAATTCCCTTTCGGGCATCAGTCAGGATCGGGCCAGCGAAGTGGACCTGCTACTCCGCTACCGCTTCACGCTGGAGTCGCTAAGAATCCTCCAATTCAAGGCGGAGAAGGGTCGCCTTCCCGTGGACTATGCCGAGGTGCTCGCCGCCTACCCATCGGAGGAAGGCGATTTCACGCACCCAGTTTTCCAAGTCCCCTTTTTGGAAAATCTCCAAGTCATTACGAATCCCCAATCGGGCGCGCTGCTGATTTGGACTACCAAGCCAGGCGCGGTCCCGGCTTCTCCTCCGGGAATCTACATGTTCTCCATTGATCCCCCTCCCGCGCAACCCGGGTCCACCTCTGCTCCCGCTGAGCCGATGGATGGCATGGGGGCATTCGAGCCATGAGCCCACGACTCGCCATGCTCTTCGCCGTATGCATTCCCGGCGCGCTCTGGTTCGTGCTGCGCGGTGTCGTCCCCGCTAATTACTGGGTGCTGCTTCCGCTGGGATTGTGGGCGTGGGTGGGACCGTTGCTGGCCGTGTGGCGGTCGGTGGGGGAGGAGCCGGAGTTCGGCCTGCGGCCGCTCGTGCAGCGCGTCCGCACCTCCATGACGGGAGAGGCTGTCGCGCTGCTCGTGCTTGCGTGTATATCGCTCCCGCTCACGCTGACGGCCTCAGACATCGATCTCATGCGTTCGGGCAGGTTCGCGATTTCCGGCCTGACGGCGGTGCCGTTGGCACTCGCCGCGTATGTTGTCCATCTGGCATACGTAGAGGCAATTCGCGCATACCGCGTTCACGTCGCGCCAACGCTACTCAGCCTGCTCTCGCTGGAAGTGGCTGCTCGATTGATCCTGACTCCGATCCAATTCGTGCCCGTGTACGAGGGCCTGTGGCTCGTCGCCAAGGGGATCGGCCTTCACGCTTGGATGACGACGCTGGAGACGCGCCGTGTGCGCGGCCTTGGCGTGGAGGGCCTTCGCGCGGTGGCGGCAGACGCGATCGCCGCGCCGGGGAGGCTCGACCCGGAGTTCGTCGACCGGCTGCGGCGCCTTCTCAGGGCCAGCGTCTATACACGCTACCTTCCGTATCTCCTCAGCGCGGCCATCGTCACCTTCATGCTGGTCCTGCCGCGTCCCAACGGTCCCGTTGCCGCCGCGCTGCTGGGAACTATCCTCCTGGCTTCCGCGACCCTCCTGCTGGCGGCGGGCGAGCTGACGGCGGGCCTGCGCAAGCTCCTGCGTCGAGGTATCCTTTCGGAGCTGTTACTCACGCCGATCAATCCGGCGGAGATCCTTGCCGCACTGATGCAGCGCACCATCGGCCCGCTCTGCATCGTGCTCCCAGCCCACGTGGTCGCGGTCATCGGCGTCGCTTACGGCTTTGACCTCCAGATATGGGCGAGCGAGATTTTCTGGGTGTACTTCGTCATCCCCCTCGTCGCGTTCGTCGCGGTGGCGGCGCTGGCAGGTCCGCTGATGAACGAGGGGCTGCGCGCGGGTCATCCGATCGCGGCGATTGTCTCCGTCGCGTTTCGGCTCCTCGCGGTGGAGGCCATCGTTGTGGCGCTCTGCATCTTCTGCCTGATTCAGGGGGGCATGGCGTCGCTCTTCGACGACCTTGGGTTCAGCGGCCGGTTCCGGCCCGACAGGATCGCGGAAGCACTGATCGCGTCGGATGGGAGCTTCATCGTTCTCGGCGTGTCCCACCTGCTGGTGGTCCTGTGGATTTTCGTCCAGTGGCAGAAGCTGCTGCGTGACTTCAAGGACCTCGCCCACGGCAACTACGAGCGCAAGGACGGCAAGCCGTTTCACGGAGTCCGGCCCGAGAGTACCTGATCACCGACCGCCGCCGATTTTCGCATTTCCCTCGACACACCCGGCGCCTGGGCAATACACATCGGGGCTGTCGCGCCGCCCCCTGTGGCCTTGGGCCCGGGTGTGGTGGCTAACTCCAGACGAATCAAAGGTGCCCATGAGCAAGAAGAACGACCTCTATGAGCGGGAGCTTGCCCGCTACCGCGAAACCCTCCGCCTCGACAGCGAGGTCGCCCTCGAACGCTACGGCATGACCCTCGTCCATTCCCTCACCCCGTCGGAGAAGGTTCTGGCCCTGAAGGAAATGGGGAACGAGATCACCGACGCCTCCGACTACTACAACCTTGGCCACATGAACGCCGAGGACGAGAATCTGGACGAAGCCATCGGCTTCTTCCGCCGCGCCATCGAGCTGGAGCCCACGCTCACGGACGCAATCTACAACCTTGCCGTTTGCTACCAGAAGTCCAACCTGCTCCCCCAAGCCAAGTCGGCTTGGCAGTCCTACCACGATGCCATCGACTCCACCGAGGAGAAGCGCCGTGTGAAGGAACACATCGCGGGCTTGGGTATCTGATCCCACGCAGGGTTGCTCAAACAGCTTTTCCCAAAGATCCCCCCGCCGCTTGGCGGGGGGATTCTTGTGCAGGTCGCTCCGCCGCATAAACGTCTTGTGCCTGCCGGGGAGTGGGATTATTCTCAAAACTGATCGGGCAGCATCGACAGCAGCCCCACGCACCCCGCGACCTTCCGGAGCTTTCCCAAATGGTTATGCCTCACATCGCAGTTCGGTCCGCCTTCATTGCGGCATTCTTCGCGTTCGTTCCGATGGTTCTTTCCGCGGCGGAGGCTCGCTTCGTGCGCGAGATGCACCGTCAGGGCGCAGTGCCGGGCCCGGAGGTCGTCGTCGCGGTCCCTGCGCGTCCTTTCGAGACCAGCATGGAGCTGGCTGATCAGCTCAACCGGTGGGAGCTCCCCAAGGGCTCTCTCTTGATTCTCGAGTACGATGGAGCAACCACAGGCACGATCACGACCGACGCGGTGCTGAAGGCGGCGGCGCTCAGGACCAAGGGAACGGTTGTGGTGGTGGCGGAGGACGTCGATCCGCTCCCGAAGTCGCGAAAGAACCGCGTCCCTTCCCTGCGCTCCACCAATCTGGAAACCGCCGTCCCTCAAGTGAAGCAGGCCATGTCGGCCACCTTCGCGGAGGAGGTGCCCAAAATCAACGTGGCGACGCTAAAGCTTGAGGGACCCGCCGCGGCGCATGTGCTCCGCTTCTCGGCATCCGATACCACGACCTCTCGCCGCATCCGATGGTCGCGCCTTTTTGTTCACGCACTACTTGAGGATCGGGGTATGGCGCCCGCCAGGGAGAGCCTTCCAAGGCTCCTCGCCAAGGGCGAGCGCGCCTATGCGATGTATGACTGCGAGGGAGTCGGCGGGCTTGGGCCCAGTCGATTGACGGAGATCATCTCCCGCACCTCCGGTGGCCTGACGTTGACTCCGATTTCGCCAGAGGATATTCGCGAGGGCGCGCTTGAGCCGTTTGCCGGAGTGCTCTTTCCCGGCGGCGGAGCCAAGACCATCGCCACGGCCCTGCGCCCTGAAGGACAGCAGGCCGTGAAGGAATTCGTTCACGGTGGCGGCGGATACGTTGGCGTCTGCGCGGGGGCCTATCTGGCCACTTGTGCCATCGACGGGTATCTCAGGATGGTGGGCACCAACCACTCACAGCCTTGGGCCCGCGGGGGTTCCATGCTGGAGGTTGAACTAACGCCCGAGGGGCGCGAGCTATTCGGCGATGAATTCGCGACCTTCACCACGCGCTACAACAACGGCCCCGTCTTCCTTGGCGGAGAGGGCTCCGTGCCCGAGGGCGAGTTCTCGCCGATCACCGTCCTCGCCAATTTCAAGTCGCCCGCCGTCCACAGCTCCGGACGCGTCGCCACCGACATGGTGGGGACACCCGCCATCATGGCCTCGGAGTACGGCAAGGGCCGCATCCTGCTGGTGAGCCCGCACCCCGAGACTCACAAGGAACTGAACCCAATGATGTCGCGCGGGCTGCGATGGTCGCTGGGACTCGAGCCGGTGGGGGAGTAGCGGAGGGCGTTGTGAGGCGATCATCTACCGAGTATGGGGACATCGTACTCGAAAACTGCCGCGTCTGTCGTCACCAGCGTCAGGCCCTCTGCGCGAGCCTGCGCGACCAGAAGGCGTGTTGCCCATGCGTGATCGGCTGTTACGGGAGCAGTCGGAACCCCAGCCTTTGACAGGTATCTATGAAGTCCTCTGGCAGTTCGATCTTCCCTTTGGACAGCTTTATCGCCATTTCCCATATCGACGCTACGCTGACAAAGAACCCGTGTGAAGGGTCGGCAACCGCCGCACGCCACGCAGGCGAAAGGCGCGGCGAATCGGCCCGCCACCAAAGCAGTATATGCGTGTCCAGCAACAGTCTCACTCGGCAGACCGCTCCGTGGGAAAAAGGATCGACTCCCCGAACGCTGCCTCCAACTCCTCGTCCCGGTCCCAGCAATCGGGCGCTTCCCATATCCCGCCCTTGAGGTCGCCGGAGACGCGCGGGGTTTGCGTCATAGAGGGCAGCGGCGTCAGTCGAGCCATCGGCTCGCCGTCTTTCGCTATGACGATCTCTTCGCCCGCGGCGGCGCGGCGGACGAGTTGCGATAAGTTGGTCCTTGCCTCGTGCATGTTGATGACTGCCACGGTAGAAGCCCCTTTCGCCTCTTGGTGGGGTGGCGTTGTACCCCTGTGCGTTCTTCGTTAAGCGTATCCCATCGGGATGCGGCCCCGCCGGGCACCGTCTGCGCTTGCCTTGCAACCGTCTTCGGCCCTCGAATCGGGGGCTTGCCTGATTTCCCGAATGGAGCATGAGGCCCGATGGCGGGTGGATTGCAAAGTACTCTTGAACCCTATGTCCCGGACGATCTTCCGTCAGATCCGTCCGTGTCCTACAACCCCGCGCGGGCGCGCGTGACGCAGTCCGAGGTGCGCCTCCCATCGGATCCGGGAAAGGCGCCGGAGACGGTGCTGGACCCCTCCCCGGGGAGCGGCAGCCACCGGACAACAGGCCTTCCGCCCCTGAAGGAGAGCGACTTCCCCGATCCCCCGGATGCGCAAGTGTACCCGCGCAGCTCCGGTTATTCGCTGAACCACATCGTGGGGCGCGGCGGATTTGGCGAAGTGTGGAAGACCTACCAGAAGTCGCTAGGCCGGTTCATCGCCGCAAAGCGCCTTCGCGACGACATCTACAAGAGCCATTCGCCCACCAGTGCCGAGGGCCGCTTTCTTGAGTCCGTCTTCCAGTGCGAGGCCATCATCATGGGCGCGCTGGAGCACCCCAACGTGCTCCCGATCTATGACCTGACGATCGACGACGATGGCCGCCCGATGATCGCGATGAAGCTGGTGCGCGGGCGCCAGTGGAACACCCTTCTTCGGTCGGAGCGTGGCACCCAGGAGGAGGAGTACATCGCCAAGCACCTCCCGATCCTGACCCAGGTGGCGCAGGCCGTGGCATTCGCCCACTCCCGCGGGATCGTGCATCGCGACATCAAGCCATCGCAGGTGATGGTCGGCGAATTCGGCGAAGTGCTCCTGATGGATTGGGGCATGGCGATGGTCTTCGACATGGACCTGGCGCGCGGCGACGACGAGTCGCTTCCCGCGCTGGATATCCTGCCCACGCGCGAAACCGCCCCGAGCCCCAGCGGGACCGTCGCGTTCATGGCACCGGAGCAGACCCTTCGCACGGCGCGCGAAACGGGGCCCTGGACCGACGTCTATCTCCTCGGCGCCACGCTTTTCTACATCCTCACCGGCGCGCCGCCCCACAGCTCGGAGGACTCTGCCGAGGCGTTCGTAATGGCGAGCGTCGGCGCCATCGTGATGCCCACCTATGGAGAGGGACAGCAGCAGCCGCCGGAGGAGCTGATGGACTTGGCGCTCCGCGCGATGCAGATCCGGCCTGAAGATCGTGTGCCCACTGTGAAGGCTTTCCTCACCGGCCTTCAGGACTATCTCTCCGGCGCAGGCCGAAGGCGGGAGGCGGCGACGCTGATAGAGGTCGTTGAGCGCCGACTCAAGGAAGCAAATGGCGACTATCGCGCGCTGACGGACCTGAGTAGCCAGCTCAGCCGCGCCCGCGTCCTGTGGCCCGCGAATCCAGGATATCCTCCCCTGCGCGAGGCGGTGGTTCTGGAATTCGCCCGCGCGGCGATCTCCAATGGCGATCTGGTGCTGGCGCGCGTTCAAGCGGAACGCCTCAGGCACGAAGGGACGCGCAACGCGCTGATGGTGGAAATCAACCAGCGCCAGATGCGTTCGGCGTGGCTGAAAGTGCAGCGCCGCGTACTGCTGGTGGCTACGGCATTGCTGCTCTTCGGCGTGGCCTTCGGCAGCTACCGCATCCTTGAGCGCAATCGCGCCGTGGAAACCTTCGACCGGGTGAACGCTCTGCGCAGCGCGGAGAATCAACTGGCGGAGCGCCTCGCGCTGAACATCGCGCTTCCCTCCACGCTGGCGGAGGCGTCGAGCCCCCGCCAGACCACGCCCGGGCAGAAGGCCGACTACAACGCCCTGATGAAGCAGCGCCAGATTCTGCGCGAGGAGCGGGAGAGTCTCGCCGAGAATCCCATGGTCAGCAACCGTCTGGAGAGCGAGCCCTTCCCGCTGCTGCTTGCGGAGGCGAACTTGCTTGTGGCGGAGGCCGCCAGCCGCGACGACTATCCGCGCGCGTACGAGATTTATCGCCAGGCCAATGCCGCCCGGCCGGGATCGGCCGCTCCGCTGGTGGGCATGGGATATGCCGCATTCCTCCGCGGAAATCCCGACCTTGCGACGCGCCATCTGGAAGAAGCGGCGGAGATCGTCCGCGAGCGCAGTGGCGCACGCTCGCCGGAGTATGCGCGCCTGCTCGCGCTGACCGCAGAGGCCTATCGCGACTCGGGCGACCGCGCGGACTCCTACAAGACCTACTATCGCCGGAGCCTCGAGATTCTCGAGACCAACTGGGCAGAGCTGTCGCTCAAGCTGGCGCTGTATAGACGCCTCCTTGGCGACTACCGCCGTGGGGTGGAGTATGCGCGTGGTATCGAGCCCGTTACCAAGGAGTACCTCAAGACTGCCGACCCGATCCACATGAACGCCTTCAACGAATATGCCCTCGGCATGTTCATGCTGGCGGAGTACCAGGAATTGGAACCGCTCATCGAGGCGGAACTGGCCGAGCGTGTGCAGAACTTCGGCCAGGAGAGCCTTCCCGTTGCAAATGCGCTTTGGCATCGGGGTCGCGTCCGCGCGCGGACGTCCCGGCGCGACCTTGGAATCGATGACTGGAAGACCGCTCTCGCGATTCGCGAGAAGCTGCTCCCCGCCGACGACCCCGAAATCGCCTCCATCCTGAACGATATCGCCGACGTCCTGCTATTTGTCGGCCAGTACTCCAAGGGGCAGGAAAAACTCCCATCTATCGTCGCGGAGGGAAGCGCGATGCTGGAGCGGGCTCTCGCCATCCGCGAGACAGCTTACGGAATCCGGCATCCCCGCGTCGCCGAGACGCTGCGACTTCTGGCCGACTATCGCGCGGCGCAATCGCGCCACTTCGAGGCACGTGAGATGCGACGCCGCGCCGACACAATCCTGAAGGAGTCCCTTGCAGCGGACCACCCGGCCATGGGTCAGGCCTATCGCGACTTGGCGCGGCAGTATCGCGCCACGGGGCGGTTCAGCGAATCCGACAAGCTGCTGCAACAGGCGCTCGCCGTCCGCGAGGGATCACTTGGTCCCGTGCACACCGAGGTCGCCCGCGTCCTGCAGATGCAGGCGCTCCTCGACACGACGCTCGGTCGCTACGATCAGGCCTACACAACGTTGATGCGCGAGTACGAGATCGCGACGACGGCGCAGGGAACCTTTCCGCAGACAAAGACGCTCGGCATGGTCTATCGTGGCGACGTAAGGGCCGCCGAGGGTCGATTCGCGGAGGCGGAGGAAATCTATCGCGAGGCGATGGATGTCCTCTATGGACTCGAAGTGACGAACGAACACATCCATCGTCGGCTGGCGGCGATCTATGCGCTGCAGGGACGAATGGACGAGGCCCGGGAGCAGGCGGGCACGGCGCTACGCAATCGCTTCGAGGATCTGAAAATCGACAATCCGGAATCCGCGCTCTACTTCGACAATATAGGAGAGCTTTGCATTCTGCTGGGGCTCGACGAAGAGGCACGGCTGCTCTACCTGCGAAACTCCGAATACTCGCGCAAGATCCTACCCGCGCGGCACGTCAACGCGCTGGATAGCACTCTCTATTACTTGGAACTGGAGCTGAAGCGCAACGAGCGGTCCGATCTCGCCAACTTCCATCTTGTTGTGGCCAACTGGCTTCGCGAGTCCTGGGAGGGGCGCGCCGAAGCTTCCATCACTTGCATGTCGAATCCCCGCGAATCGGGATGGATTCGCGCCCAATGCGAGATGGCCGACGCACTGCGCGCGATCGATCCGGCCCTGGCGCGGCCATTCGCGGTCCGGGCCGCGCTGCTTGCCCGCATTGCGAGAATCTCAGACGGTCATCCCATCATGGCCCGCGTCGGGCGACTCCTGAAGCAGACCGGCCCCGCCAGCGAACCCGCCCTCACGATGGAGATTCCCGCCGACCTTTGGCCGGACCTTTCCCAGCCGATTTCCTCGGAGAAGCTCGGACTGTTTATCGAGGACAATGCGCCCACCGGGAAGAACTGGAAGTACGAGGTGAGTGGTGTCAAGAATTGGAATATCGAAAGCGTCATGGAGCCCTCCGGCGAGGAACTCCAGCGTCAGTGCGTCGATCTCCTCACGCGGCTCATCGAAACTGCGAGCCCCTATCCGGCCATGCCGGGACGCATCGCGACGCCGACACCACAATAGCAAAGCGCCCCCGCGAACTACTCGCGGGGGCGCCACTTGAACGATTCCGACTGATCAGCTCTTGGCCTTCGCCTTGGGCTTCGTCGCCTTGGGTTTGGCTGCGGCGGGCTTCTTGGGCTTCGCCGCCTTGGCGTAGTTGTTCACGGTCTGGTAGGAGGGAGCGAAGCCGAACTTCTCCACGAAGGCCTTGAAGATCGAGGCGGAGGAGCCGCCCTTCACGGCCTCTGCGGCGATCCACTTCTTGTGGTCGTCGGCCAGCCGTGCGCGCGGCTTGCGCGTCTTGCGTCCCGGCTTGCCGGCGGGGGCAGCGGCAGCCTTCTTGCCGGAGCCGGGCGGGCGACCGCGCCTTCCCTTCGTGGCAGCCGCAGGGGTGCCCAACGTGCCAAAGCCAATGCCCAGGGCCAGAAGGCCCTCCTTGAGCTGCGTCAGCCCGAGCAGCGCGGTCCCCTTCTTGTAGTCGGCGACGGCCTTCTCGGTCTTCTTCGTCACGGCAAAGACGTGAGCCGTCTTCGAGCCGACGGCCTCCACGCCCTTGTAGGCGGCACGGTCAACAGCAGCCAGGAGGATCGCCTCCTCCTCGTCTGTCACTCTGTAGAAACTTACCAACTCGGCCATTTGGCTTCTCCTGTTTGTATTGTCATGCCCCGGGTCGGAAAGGCGCGTCACGCGGAGGGGCATTGGGGCAGCGAATTCAAATTGCCGCCTTTCCATCTCCGCAAAGACTGTACCATACGTGAGGCGAGACGGGGTCAAGCGCATTGTGACTCGATTGAGAGCTATCATAGGAGGCCATTCGCTCCGAATTTCGCGGAATTTCAATTTGAATCCGATTAGATTCCAACCGCGGGCGTCGACGCGGCCCGCTCAACCACCGGATGTTTGCCAGGGGCATACCGATCAGGCGCCTGGCCATCATCGAAAACGATCCTGCGATTCTAACAACACCTGTCGCCTGTTTTGACGAGTGGGCCACTCCGCGTGAAGGAGATACCCTTCCCGACC
>Ga0105049_10006305_pt1 | contig 13820 bp, 9 predicted proteins | sample MAT06_FD_78087 | JGI IMG/M metagenome (GOLD analysis project Ga0105049, IMG submission 78087) | Freshwater microbial communities from Lake Fryxell liftoff mats and glacier meltwater in Antarctica - MAT-06 | ecosystem: Environmental > Aquatic > Freshwater > Ice > Liftoff microbial mat | place...
AGTTGCGACACCTGGAACTGGGTCGCCATCTCCTGCTGCATCATCACCAAGCCCAAAGAGCAGTGCATCTCCCTCGGCGACGACGGCCACATCAACCTCCTCGGCTCCGGCCAAGATCTGAACGAACAGATCCCCGAACCCGACGACCGTTCCGGCGACCTGCGCGAAGTGCGCGCCATTGATGGCATCCCGTACGTGGTCGGCATCAATCGCCAGTGTTTCCGTCGACCGAAGGCCGGGGTGTGGGAACGTTTCGATCAGGGGCTGCCGCCTGGCGGCAAAGGCCTTCCCGGTCTGGAATCCATCCACGGCTTCAACGCCAACGAACTCTATGCCGTCGGTTGGAAAGGCGAGATCTGGGAACGCAGCAAACGCACGAAGGGGAAGTGGAAGCTCGCTGCCCAGCCGACCACACTGGCCTTCTTTCGCGTGCTGTGCGCCGAGGACGGGAACGTCTATGCCGCAGGACAGGGCGGCATCCTCTTTCGCGGTCGCGGTGCGACCTGGGAAGTGGTTGACCACCGGGATATGAAGGACGACATCTTCGACCTGGAGTGGTTCGCCGGCAAACTGTGGCTCTCGACCATGTACAGTCTGCACACGTTGGAAGACGGTCATCTCACGCTCGTCGACTTCGACGGCGAACCACCATCCACCTGCAACCACCTCTCCACCGCCGATGGTCTGCTGTGGTCGATCGGCGCGAAAGACGTCATGCAGTTCGACGGCACGGAATGGACGCGCATCCTGTGAGATCCGCCATCATTACCCTGGTGGAGCAACACGCCGCCGAGTGTGCGGCGCTGGGCATGTTGCGTTCCCAGGCGTGCCGCTCGCCACGGCACAATCGTCGTGATATCACGCATCTGGATGAGCGTTTCTCCGTCCATCTGGATGGCGTACGCGAAGCGGAGAGCGTTGGTTGGGAAGTGGTTCTCGCTGCTGCGGTGGCGAATCCGGAGATCGGCGAGATCATGACGGTGCTCGCCACGGCTTTGCTGGTGCCGGAGCAGCGCGACGCGCGTTTGTCACAGGCCCTCGCCGCGTTTCCCGCTGGTCCGCTGGTGATCTGGTATCGCGCCGGGATGGTCGCGCGGTGGCTCGATGATCCGGCGATCGTCGGGCTGATGACCACAAGCCAACGCGTTACTGACAAGCGCTATCGCGCGGCAGCTCTTGGCGCGGCACGCCAGCGGGGATGGGCGGTTCCTGGACTGGTAGCCGAGTCGTTGCGTGATCCTGCCGTCGCGTTGTTTGCCGCAGAGGTCGCCGGAGCGTTGGGCGATCCACTCTTGCGCCCCGCACTACGGACCCTGCTGACCAGTGATGACATGCCGACCCGGTTCGCCGCCGCACAGGCGCTGATCCTGCGTGGTGATGAACCCAGCGCGTGGCGGGTGGCGATGTGGTTCGCCGAGGCGGAGGTCTCACAACGGCGCGCGGCGCTTGATCTGCTCGGGCGTTGTGCTCAGCCAGTGAGCATGCCGGCGTGGATCAACCGTCTGGCCGATGATCCAGCCCGCAGTCGGGAGGCGTTGGTGCTTGCGGCGGCGTGGGGTGATCCGCAGGTGTTGCCGTGGGTGGTGGGACGTCTGCATGATCCCGCCACCACGCGTCTGGCCGGATGGGTGGTGACGATGATCAGCGGTATCGACTTGGTGGAGGAGGACCTGTCGCTGGCCATCGACGATGACGATGGCGTTACCGACGATCCGGAGAATCCCCAGGTCGAGCCGGATCCCGATCACCAATTGCCATGGCCGGACGTGGTAGCGGTCGAGCAGCGCCTCGCGAGGCTGAACCTGCCCGCTGGGGTCCGCCACCTCGCAGGACGCCCGCTCGACCCGGAAGCCTGTGCTGCGATCTTGGCAGATGGACAGCAGCCCCAGCGGTGGGCGGCGGCCGTGGAATTGGCGCGTGTGCAAGGCGGCGTCCTGCCAGCGCTGTAGCGCGCATCGCCGCCTCTGGCGAACCTGCGCAATCCGCGCGGATTCCCGCGGGGTTCGCATGGGCCCGACGTGGTTCGCATACCCTCGGCTCGCCCCGGCTCTCCACCTGTCGCTGGACGTCCGAAGGGGGCCTTAGAGGCTGTGCCCTCCCCACTGACAAGGATATCCTCCAATGACTGCGACTGCTGACGCCGGTGTTATCGGTATGGCCGTGATGGGCCGCAACCTCGCCAAGAACATCGAATCCCGCGGCTACACCGTGGCGATCTACAACCGCTCCTATGAGAAGACCGAAGAGGTCATGCAGTGGGAGCACGGCAAGAACGCCCGTTTCGTACCCAGCAAGGAACTCGCCGACTTCGTCGCGTCGATCAAGCGTCCGCGCCGCATCATCATCATGGTGCAGGCCGGCAAGGGCACCGACGCGGTGATCGAGCAGATCGCTCCGCTGCTGGAAGAGGGCGACATCCTGGTCGACGGCGGCAACGCTCACTGGGCCGACACCGACCGCCGCAACGCGTTTGCCGTCTCGCAGGGCGAGAAAACTGGGAAGAAGTTCTTCTTCATAGGCATGGGTGTCTCGGGTGGTGAAGAAGGCGCGCGCATCGGGCCGTCGATCATGCCCGGCGGCAACAAGGACGCGGTCGATAAGTTGATGCCGATTCTGAAAGAGATCAGCGCCAAGGCCGGCAAGAAGAACGCCGAGCCCTGCGTCACCTGGTGTGGTGAAGGCTCCGCCGGCCACTTCGTCAAGATGGTGCACAACGGCATCGAATACGGCGACATGCAGATGATCGCCGAGGTCTATGACCTCATCAATCGCGGCCTGGGCAAGAAACACGGCGAACTCGCCAAGATCTTCAAGGCCTGGAACAAGGGCGAGCTCGCCAGCTTCCTCATCGAGCTGACCGGCAACATCGCCGATAAGCCCGATCCGAAGAAAAAAGGAAAGTTCCTGCTCGACGCGATCCGCGACTGCGCGGGCCAAAAGGGCACCGGCAAGTGGACCACCGTCGCTGCGCTCGATGTCGGCGTTCCCATCCCCACCATCACCGCCGCCGTCGACGCGCGCCTGATCAGTTCGCTCAAGGGCGAGCGTGAAGTCGCTGCCAAGGTCCTGAAGCTCAAGACCAGCAAGCTCAAGGGCGTGTCGGTGAACGATATCGCCAAGGCGCTCTACGCGGCGAAGATCGCGGCGTATGCGCAAGGCATGCGCCTGATCGTCGAATGCAGCAAGGCCCGCGGCTACAACACCGACCTGGGCAGCATCCCCGCCATCTGGCGCGGCGGCTGCATCATCCGCGCAGTGTTCCTCGACCGCATCACCACCGCGTTCAAGAAGCAGCCCAACCTGCCGAGCTTGTTGATCGCGGCGGAGTTCAAGAAGGACATCGCGCGCACGCTGCCCGCGCTGCGCAAAGTCGTCGGCGCCGCAGTCGCCGCCGGCATCCCGGTGCCCGCGCTGTCGGCCTCGCTGGCCTACATCGAAGGCTACGCCACCGCGCGTCTGCCCGCTTACGTGACGCAAGCCCAACGCGACGCGTTCGGCTCGCACACGTATGAGCGCAACGAGAAGCCAGGCGAGTGGATCCACACCGAGTGGCTGGCGTAAGCTCACTCATCATCCAACGACGAGCGATAGACACACGCCACTCGCATGGGTGGCGTGTGTTGCTTTAACTAGGCCGTAGAGCTCTTGCCGCGAGGGTATTGTCGGTTGTGCTGCGCCACCCAATGCCCGCCGTCTCGCCCCGCACCACTGCTGTCCTCGCCCTGGTCGGTGCTGCCGTCTGTTGGGGCGTGAGTTTCCCGCTGATGAAAGGACTGTCGCAGATGCAGCGTGAGGCCTTTCCCGAGGCCGGTTCGTGGTTCGTCAGCTCATGGGGATTGGCACTGCGTTTCCTCATCGCCGCGGCGGTGGTGGCGTGGTGGTGTCGCTTCCTGCTCAAAGACATCACGCGCGCCGAGGTCTCGCAGGCGCTCGGCCTCGGGATCTTCACCGCGGGCGGGATGCTGCTGCAGATGGACGGGCTCAGCTACACCAGCGCGTCGGTGTCGGCGTTCCTGACGCAGGGCTACTGTGTGTTCCTGCCGTTCGTGGTCGCGCTGATGGTGCGACGTTTTCCCTCCGCGCAGGTGCTGCTCGCGGCGGTGCTGGTGATGGCCGGTGTGGCGGTGTTGGCGCAGCTCGACTGGAGCGACCTCAAGCTCGGGCGCGGTGAACTGGAGACCTTGGGCGCAGCGGTGGTGTTCACCGCGCAGATCCTGTGGATCGAACGCCCAGGATACGCTCGCAATCACATGGGCCGCGTCAGCGCGTTGGCCTTCGCCATCACCGGACTGGCGCTGCTGCCGCTGGCGTTCGCCACCATGCCGTCGTGGCAGCACCTGGGTCTGATCTATGGCAGCGCGCCGGCGCTCGGTTGCCTGGTGGCGTTGACGCTGGTGTCGACGCTCGGCGGCATGCTGCTGATGTTCAACTTCCAGCGCGGCGTCGGCGCGGTCGCTGCGGGCATCGTCTATTCGACTGAACCGGTGTTCGCCTGCATGTTCGCGTTCGTCATGCCCGGGGTGATCTCGGCGTGGGCCGGCATCGCCTATCCCAACGAATCACTCTCGGCAAGTCTGCTGGTCGGTGGTGGCTTGGTGCTGGCGGCGAATCTGGTGGTGCAGCTCAAGCCGCCGACGCCGACGGTGCCGGTGGAACCAGTGGAACCGGTAGAAAAGATCACCTAGCGTACACCCATAGCATCGTTGCTCATCAATGACGCAGCGTGATCCTGGTACCGTCCGCTGGTGAGGCCCCATGACCGATGAGCCGTCGACGAATCCCGTGAGCGTTCCCCAGGAACGCTCGCTGCTCAGCCGCACCTGGATTGATTGCCTGAAGGCCATCAGCGCCGCGCCCAACGTGGCGCAGGCGTGGGCCATGAGCGGGGTGTCCTACCTGCAGTCGACCATCGGTTCACTGCGTTTGTTCAGTGCGACGCGAGTCGATGCGGCGGTGGGAAATCCGGCGCAGGACGAGACGCACTACTTCCTGATCCCGATGTCTGCCGGAGGCTTCGCCTTGGCGGAACGCCGACGTCTGCCCGAGGGCGTCGGCACGGTGAACTCGCTGCCCAAGGTGCGTATCTTCCACGTCCACGATCCCGCGGGTGTGGTGGTGCTGGAGGAACAACTCCTTGGGAAGCTGGCCAAGGAACGGGTGCAGGAACCTGGGCTGGACGCCGACCTCGCCAAACGTTTGGAGACCATCGGCGAGGAGATTGATCGCCAGAGTTTCTGGGTCACCGGTGGCTTGGTGGTGGTCGGCAGTGCCGTCGCGATCGCCAATCCACTGCTCGGCATCGGCATCGCCGCCAAGGCGTTGTTACCTGAACTGGGCTCCAAGCTGACCAAGTTGGGCCTCGGCGCCGCTGCGGATTCGGTGCGTCGTATGGGCAACTCGTGGCGCGAACGTTCGGCGCGCAAGGCGGCAGCGAGTGAGATCCGACGGCTGAAACCGCAGGTGGTGGTCGATCCGGTGCTCGCCTTCATCGACGAGCAAGTCGCGCTTGGCGCCAAGGCTGATCCGACCATGCGCGAACTCGAACGCCTGCCCGAGTGGTGGCGTCAGCGCGACCAACGGCTGACCATGACGGTGGCGAGCGAGGTGCTCAGCGAATCGCGTCAGTGGCCGGCATGGATAGCGTCGGTACGTCAGCGGCTCGGTGAACTGCCCGAGTGAGTCTGGACACCGGCCGTCACAGCGATTTCAGCGCCCGAGGCCGCGCATCAGCGGACCCATCAGCGACGCGAGGTCGCTGCCGCCCATCAGCTTCTGGATCTGTTCGTCGGGGCTGGCGCCGAAGCGTGCGACGTGTTGTTTCAGCGCATCGTTGATCGCCACCTGGATCAGGTCCTCCAACATGCTCGGATCGCCGGTGGCAGCCTGTGCGGCGGCCGGCGCGATGGTGACCTTGCTCACGGTCAGATCGCCTTTCAGGCGGATGACCACCGCACCGCCGCCGGCCTTGCCGTCGAACTGCGCGCTGGCGCGTTCGGTTTCCGCCTTCTTCATGGTGTCTTGGATTGGGCCGAGGCCGCGCATCAATGAGTCGAGATCCATGGGGCGCTCCTGGGAAAGGCGAGGAAAGGCGAGGAAAGGGAAGGGGATGTAAGGAGATGTAAGGAGAGGAAAAGGGGTGAAAGAGTAGGATTGGTGGCGCGGCAGGTTGATCGTGCCAGAGAGTGACGAAAGGAGGATTTTCGTTCCGGAATGCGCCCGCGGAATCGGCCAATGATGTGCTTGATTCAACCCTGCGAGTCAGACGCGGGCACCATGTGAAAGGCTCAATCGCCTGGTTGGAAATCAGTTAGACTGATTTTTGCGAACCACAGAGCCGGTGCATGACTGCTTCGCAGTGAAGCATTCGCTCATTGATTGATGGATTTACAAAGCCGAACTGCCGCTATTTGCAGTGGTCTCATTTTTAGGAGACCTCCACATGTCCGTCGTCCGTGTTGCCGCCCTGCTGGTTGCCTGTCTGGTTCCCGTCTTTGCCGAGGAGGTTGCTGCGGTGGCCGTTCCGGCCGCGACCGCCGCGCCGGTGTTCAACAGCGGTGATACCGCCTGGGTGCTGATCAGCGCGGTGCTGGTGTTGTTCATGACTATCCCAGGGTTGTCGCTGTTCTACGCCGGCCTGGTGCGCACGAAGAACGTGCTGACCGTGATGACGCAATGTTTTGCCATCACCTGCCTGGTGACGATCCTGTGGACGCTCTACGGCTACAGCTTGGCGTTCGACACCACCGGCCAGGTCGCCGGCCAGTTCTCCTGGAACTCGATCATCGGCACACTCGACAAGGCGCTGCTGCTGAACGTCACGCCGTCGAGCGCCGCGCCGATGGCGCCGTCGATCCCCGAGCCGGTGTTCTTCTTCTTCCAACTGACCTTCGCCATCATCACGCCCGCGCTGCTGGTTGGTGCCTTCGCCGAACGCATGAAGTTCAGCGCGGTGCTGCTGATCAGCGCGCTGTGGCTGACCTTCGTCTACATCCCGGTCTGCCACATGGCGTGGGGCGGCCCGGCGTCGCTCGGTGCGTTATTTGGTTTGCAGGATCTGGCTGGCGGCACGGTGGTGGAGGTCAACTCCGGCATCGCGGGACTGGTCTGCGCGATCCTGGTCGGTCGCCGCGTCGGCTGGCCGCAACATGCGATGCTGCCGCACAACGCGGCGATGTGCATCACCGGCGCAGCGATGCTGTGGGTCGGTTGGTTCGGTTTCAACGCCGGCAGTGCGGTCGCGGCCAATGAACTGGCGGCGCGCGCGGCCTACACCACGCAGATCGCCGCAGCGACGGCGGGCTTCACCTGGCTGATGATCGAATGGTTGAAGGTCGGCAAACCCGGCGCGGTCGGCATCGCTACCGGTGCGGTTGCCGGCCTGGTCGCCATCACGCCCGCGTGTGGCTACGTCGGCCCGATTGGTGCTTTGGTGATCGGCGCGGCGGCGGGAGCGGGCAGCTTCTACGTCGTGACCCACCTCAAGCGCCGCTTCGGCTTCGATGACAGTCTCGATGTCTTTGGTGTGCACGGCATCGGCGGCATGATCGGCCTGATCGGCACCGGCATCTTCGCCACCACCACGCTCGGCGGCGTTGGGTATCCGGAAGGCCAGACCATGGGTGGTCAGGTGCTGGTGCAGTTCGGTGCGATGGTGCTCACCATCATCATCAGCGGCATCGGCACCGCGGTGATCCTCAAGGTGGTCGACTGGACCATCGGTTTGCGCGCGACCGAGACCGACGAGGTCAACGGCCTCGACTACGCGCAGCATGGGGAAAACGCGTATAATCCGTGAGACATGTCCGATGTCAGTATGTCCGATGTCCGATGTCGACATCGGACATCGGACATCGGACATCGGACATCGGACATCGGACATCGGGGAAATTCAGTAGCGCTGAAGCAGTTCCAACATCTTCCGGTCGAGCTTGTGGCCCTTCCAGTCCTCATAGGTCACGTCGCTGCGGTTGCTGTCGAGTGGACCGAAGCCGCCGCGGAAATTCCACAGCGCCCAGCCCCAGCCGGCTTTCTGATAGTTGATCAGGCAATCTTCCATCCAGCGCAGGGTGATGTCGTGCGGCGTCTGGTCGAACGCGCCCCATTCGCCGACCATCACGCCGACGCCTTTGTTTTCGAGCTCCTTCCACGGCAGGATGGTGGTGCGCCACAACCACTCGCGATCGCGGCCACCGCTGGAGGTCAGCAGTAGATTGCCTTGGTCGACATTCAGCTTCAGCGCGCCAGGTGGTTCGTTCCATTCGCCGGTCATCGGCGCGACGGCTTCGTTGCCGCCGGCGGAGACGCCGATTTCGCGGATGGTCAGCCAGTCGCCAACAGTGTTCTCAATGGTGACGGTTTGTGCACCGGTCGGAACGTCGACGACGTAGTCGCGATCAAAACGGTTCTGAAAAATCTTGTGCTCGGCGACGTACACGACCTCCTGCCACTCGCCGTCGCCGGAACTGCTGACGAAGGTTTTCTCCCATAGCGTCTTGCCGTCAGCTTTGACGATCAGGTTGCCGCGGTCCGACACCACGCCGACGCGTAGACGCAGCTTTGCTGGCGTGGCGAACGGACCGTCGATGCGCAGCGGCATGTTCATCGCTGGTTTTCCTGGGCCGCCCATGACGCCAGCCACGCGCGGCATCGGCCACGCTGGCGTGGCCATCTTTTCCCAGCCCTCGACCCAGTCGGCGCGGAAGTGGGTGACCTCGAACGGAGCGTAGCCACGCGTGGCCTGCGCCACGTTGGCATCGACGAGTTCAAAGCATGGTTTTTTGCCCCAGTCGAGTCCGTCGGAGATGATCAGTCGCGCAGGATCCGCAGCGCGGATGGCGGCGATGAGGTGCTTCGCCACCGCGGCATAAACCGCGCTCTCGACGTTCGCCGGTTCGTTGAGCAGGTCGACGCTCAGGCGTTCATTGGGAATCCCGCGGTAACGTTTCGCGACGAAGGCCCAGTGCTTGGCGCACACCCGCTGCGCGTCGGCGTCGGTCCACAGCACCTTGGGTTCCGGCGGTTGCGCGACGGTGTAGCCCGGTCCACGGTGGAAGTTCAGCGACACGTGCAGGCCGTACTGCTCGCCCCATTTTACCGCTTGGTCGAGCTCGGCGAACTTCGCCTCGTTGATCTGCTCCCAATCACCATTCGTAATCCAGATGCGGTAATCCATCGGGATGCGCACGAAGTTGAAGCCGAGTTCCTTGATGAGTTTGAAGTCCTCCTCGCGGAACGCCTGTGCGTTACCGACGTTGAACCACTCCAACAAATTGAAGCCGCGCCAACGGGGGAGCTTTTGCGCGGTGGCGGGGAGCCAGGTATTTTCTGCTGCCGACAGCGGGATCAGCAGTGTGAGCAAGGCGAGCAGGGTGGCGTTGCGCATGTAGCGATCCTGAGTGGGAATCGGCCGATCAACGCGCGACAATGAACGCTGTGACGACCGGTGGCTCACCCTGGGGGCGTGGGCGGCCCGCCCGCGCAAAACGTCGAGCGCGGGCGGGCCGCCCACGCCCCCAGGGGGACTTCAGCCCGCGGTCGCGGCCTGCACCGGCAGCTTCTTCTCAGCGATCTCTTCGAGCATGCGCGCGATGACATCATCGACCGGGAAGGTGCCGACCTTGTCGCCGTTCTGCGCTTGCAGGGCGATGGTCTCGTCGGTGACTTCCTGTCCGCCGAGGACTCCGAAGTAGGTTACGCGATCGTTGCGCGCGAGACGTATCTTGGCGCCGAGTTTGTCCGGGGTGCGGTCGAGCGTGGCGCGGATGCCGGCGTCGCAGAGCTGCTTCACCACGTTCTCGGCATAGGGGATCTGATCGTCGGTAATCGGCAGCAGGCGGATCTGCTCGGGTGCCAGCCACAGCGGGAACTTGCCGGCGAAGTGTTCGATCAGGATGCCGACGAAACGTTCCAGCGAGCCGAGGATGGCGCGGTGCAGCATCACCGGGTGGTGCTTCTGCCCGTCCTCACCGACGAACGTGGCGTTGAGGCGTTCCGGTGATGGCAGCTGGTAGTCGACCTGGATGGTACCGCACTGCCAGTGACGACCGAGGGCGTCGACCAGCGTGAATTCCAGTTTGGGGCCGTAGAATGCGCCTTCACCGGGAGCCACCGCATAGGCCAGCCCAGCCTGTTTGCAGGCGTCGGCCAACGCGCCTTCAGCGCGATCCCACGTCGCATCGTCACCGACACGCGTCGTCGGACGGGTGCTGAATTTGACGATGACCTTGTCGTCGCCGAATCCGAAATCGGCGTAGACCTCTTTGAGCAAGGCGCAGAACGACGCGACTTCACCGGGGATCTGGGCCTCGGTGCAGAAGATGTGCGCGTCGTCCTGGACGAAGCCGCGCACGCGCATGATGCCGTGCAGCGCGCCGCTGAGTTCATTGCGCGTGCAGGCACCGAATTCGGCCATGCGCAGCGGCAGGTCGCGGTAGCTCTTGAGGCCCTGCTTGAAGATTTCGATGTGGCCTGGGCAGTTCATCAGCTTCAAAGCGAAGTGGCGCTTCTCGCTCTCGGTGGCGAACATGTTGTCGCGGTAAATCGCCCAGTGGCCCGAACGCTCCCACAATGACTGCGGCATGATCGAGGGCGTCTTCACCTCGACGTAGCCGTGCACGCGGATCTTGGCGCGGACGTAGTCTTCCAGTGCGCGGTAGATCGACCAACCCTTGGGGTGCCAGAATACCTGGCCGGGATTCTCTTCATCGACGTGGAAGAGATCCATTTCTTTACCGAGTTTGCGGTGGTCGCGTTTCTTGGCTTCCTCAATGCGCGTAAGGTGGGCCTTGAGGCCTTTGTCGTCGGCGAAACACGTGCCGTAAATGCGCGTCAGCTGATCGCTCGCCTGATCGCCGTGCCAGTAGGCGCCGGCGACGCTCATGATTTTGAACGCGCCAAGCACGCCCGTGTTCGGCACGTGCGGACCGGCGCAGAGATCTTCCCACGGCTCTTTTTCGCCGAAGGCGGGATCGCCAGGAACACCCGTCGAGTAGAATGAGATCGACTTCGATCCCTTGGCGATGGCACGCTCGGCGTTGTCCTGTTTGTACTTGTCGTTGGCCGTGCGCGCGAGGCCAACGTCGCAGGCATAGTCGGTGCGCGTGAAGGGACGGTTGGCGGCAACGATCTCCTTCATCTTCGCTTCGATCTTGGCGAAGTCGGCATCCGTCAGCGTCACCGCTTCGTCGGCGGAGCTACGAATCTGCATGTCGTAGAAGAAGCCGTCTTCGATTGACGGACCATAGGCCAGACGCGTCTTGGGATAGAACGAGCAGATCGCCTCGGCCAGCACGTGAGCGGCGGAGTGGCGCAGCACGTGCAGCGCGTCGGGGTTCTCGTTGGTCGCCGTGATGATGCTGATCTTGGCATCGCGCTCGATGATGCGGTCGAGATCACGGATCTCGCTGCCATCAAGTTTCACCGCGATGGCTTTCTTGGCCAAACCGGGGCCGATCGCCAAGGCGACATCGCGACCGGAGACGGGTTTATCGAACGACAGAACTTTTCCGTCGGGCAGCGTGAACTGGGACATGGTGACCTCGTGAATGAGTTGGGGTGAGCGGAAACGACAACGCGGCCTGCCAAGGGGCAGGTTCAGCCAGTAGTTCGCGTAGTCGTCATCGGGTGCATGGGTTTCGCTCGGGCGGGGACCGTATCGGACGAGGGGGGAGCGTCAACGCGGGTGGAGACGCTCCCTGGGCGGCGCATCTGATTCCGGGTTCTCGGTTCCTCATCGGATGGTGCATGACTGGTGGCGATGAGCGGCGCGACCTTGCGGGGCAGGCGCGGTGTTCAGCATCAGACGTTTCCATGGCCCTCTACCGTCCCGCTCTGCTGCAATCGTTGAAGGAGGGTTATTCCCGCCGCGATTTCACCGCTGATCTGTGGGCCGGGCTGCTGGTCGGTGTGGTGGCGCTGCCGTTGTCGATGGCGTTGGCGATCGCTTCCGGCTGCACGCCGGCGCAAGGACTGTGGACGGCGATTGTCGGTGGTTTACTGATCAGCCTGCTGGGTGGCAGCCGGGTGCAGATCGGCGGACCCGCTGGCGCGTTCGTCGGATTGTGCGCGGTGGGCGTCAACCAGTTCGGCTACGAGGGACTGGCGCTGGCGACGCTGATGTCGGGCGCGTTCATCCTGTTCCTGGGCCTCGCGCGGTTGGGCAAGGCGGTGAGCTACATTCCGACGCCAGTAGTGATCGGTTTCACCACCGGCATCGCGCTGATCCTTTTTTCCACCCAGCTTGGTCCCGCCTTCGGCATCGTCGATCCCGCGAAGCCCGTCGAGCACCTGCATGAGCGCCTGCATCACCTGCTGACGCATGCCGAGGGTTGGAGCTGGCGCGCGCTGCTGTGCTGTGCTGCCACCATCGTGCTGATCGTGCTGGCGCGGCGATGGTCACCCAAGGTTCCGGGTGCACTCATTGCCCTGGTGGTGGTGACCACGCTCGCGTACCTGCTTGGCTGGGATGCACCGGCGCAGGGTCTGCCTGGGAGCGACGATGCGACGCGCATCGCCACCATCGTTTCGCGTTACGGCGAGATCCCCGCGAGCCTGCCGGCTCCAGCGTTCCCTGGACTGGGTCTGGGGGAGCAGTGGACCATGCACGACCTATTCGTGCGGCTGAAAGATCTTTCCAGCCTGGCGCTGGCGTTGGCGTTGCTCGGGTCGATCGAATCGCTGCTCTCCGCGGTGGTCAGCGACGGCATGACCGGTCATCGTCACGATTCCAACAGCGAACTGATCGGCCAAGGCTTGACCAATCTGGTGACGCCATTGTTTCAGGGCATGCCAGCCTCTGGCGTCATTGCGCGCACCTCGACCAATGTGCGTGCCGGTGGCAAGACCCCGATCGCCGGCATCATCCACGCACTCACGGTCCTGGTGATCATGCTGCTGGCAGCGCCATTGGTGGGTCACGTGCCACTCGCCGCGCTCGCCGGCGTGTTGCTGGTGGTGTGCTGGCACATGGCGGAACTGCGCCACTGGCCACACATCCTGAAAGCCGGACGCGGAGATGCGTTCCTGTTGCCGATCGCCTTCGTGATGACCGCCTTCATCGGCGTGACCGAGGCTATCGTGGTCGGCGTGGTGTTGGCGATGTTCTTCTTTGTCAAACGCATGGCCGACGCGACCGAGGTCGAGCGTCATCGCGGCAGCGTCTCTGACGCCCTCGGCACGCCGGTGATCCCGCCGGGCGTCGAGGTCTACTCCGTGCGCGGACCGTTCTTCTTTGGTGCGGCGACGCTCATCCGTGATCTGGAGGCCGGGGCCACGGGTCCGGCGTCGACGCTGGTGCTGCGACTGGACGGCGTGCCATTCATCGATGCGACCGCGGCGTTCTCGCTGCGCGAACTGGCGGCGGCGCTCAAGCGTCGCGGTGGTCGGCTGGTGTTGGCCGAAGTCGACGAACGCGCGCGGCGTGATCTGGAACGGCATGATCTGATCGCCGACCTGGGAGCGGATGCGGTGTTCAAGCGGCTGGATACCGCGTTGGAAGCGTTGGGCGGACCATCGACGGGCGGCGACAAGGCGCACTGAGGGCAGGCTGCCTTTTCCTGGGGGCGTGGGCTGCTCGCTAATGCTCGAAAGCTAAGGCGGATGAATTGAACCGCCACGACGCCACGACGCCACGACAAGGCAGAAAACCGCTGTGTTGTCCGCTCCTGGCCTCGGTTTCGCACCGTGGCGTCGTCGCGTCGTGGCGGTTCAATTGAATTTGATGTTGGCGGGGTCTTAGTTTTCCAGCATTGGCGGCTCGCCAATGCTCGAAAGCTAAGGCGGATGAATTGAACCGCCACGACGCCACGACGCCACGACAAGGC
>Ga0105049_10006306_pt1 | contig 13819 bp, 10 predicted proteins | sample MAT06_FD_78087 | JGI IMG/M metagenome (GOLD analysis project Ga0105049, IMG submission 78087) | Freshwater microbial communities from Lake Fryxell liftoff mats and glacier meltwater in Antarctica - MAT-06 | ecosystem: Environmental > Aquatic > Freshwater > Ice > Liftoff microbial mat | place...
CCGTGCTTCCCCTCCTCCTCGTCGTCGGCTGGTCCCCCGACCAGCGCGCGCTCCGTATCCTCGATCAGCGTTTCCTCCCCGCCGCCGAGGTGATGCGGGACCTCGTCACGCTAAACGAGGTGATCGACGCGATCCGCACCCTCGCCGTTCGCGGCGCACCGGCGATCGGCGTGGCCGCCGGGATCGGATTGGTGGTGGCCCTCGAGCACGAGAGCGAAGGCCGGGGCGTTCGCGCCCGGGAGATCCTGTCGCGTTACGCCGAACGGCTCATCGCCTCGCGACCCACCGCGGTGAATCTTTCGTGGGCCGTCCGACGACTGCTGGCCGTCGCGGCGGTCGCGGGAGACGACACGTTGCTGATCGCACTGCGGGCCGAGGCCGAAGCCATCCGAGCCGAGGACGTCGCCATGTGCGACGCGATCGCGCGGTTCGGCCTCGAGCTCATTCCCGACGGGACGCGGGTACTCACCCACTGCAATGCCGGCGCGTTGGCCACGGCCGGCATCGGCACTGCCTTGGCACCGGTGCACCTGGCGCATCGTGAAGGGCGCCGGGTGCACGTGTATGCCGATGAAACGCGCCCGCTGCGTCAGGGCGCCCGACTGACCGCGTGGGAACTGCAACGCGCCGGGATTCCCGTCACCGTGCTGCCCGATGGGGCGGCGGCGGCGTTGCTGCGGAGCGGGGCGGTCGACGTGGTGATCGTCGGCGCCGACCGGATCACCGCCAACGGCGATGTCGCCAACAAGATCGGCACCTATGGCGTGGCGCTCGCCGCGCGGGCCCATGGCATTCCATTTTATGTGGCCGCGCCCTGGAGCACGATCGATCCGGCCACCCACACCGGCGCCGATATCGAAATCGAACATCGACACGCCGACGAACTGGGCGACCTTCCCATCGGCACGCGGGTATGGAATCCCGCCTTCGATGTCACGCCGCACGAGTTGGTTCGCGGATACCTCACCGACCGCGGCTTCGTGAAGCCGCCCTTTTCCGGAGTCACCGGCGCATGACGTGCGTACTCGCCATCGATCAAGGCACCACCGGCACGACCTGTCTCGTGATCGGACAGAACGGTCGCATCCTCGGACGCGCGTACCGCGACATCACGCAATACTATCCCGTGCCGGGCTGGGTAGAACACGACGCACACGAGATTCTCGACCGCACCGTGGCCGCCGCCCGTGAGGCGATGGCCGACGCCGGGGTGGACCCGATCGCCATCGGCATTACGAATCAGCGCGAAACGATCGTGGTGTGGGAGCGCGCGACCGGACGCGCCGTGCATCGCGCCATTGTGTGGCAGGATCGTCGCACCGCCGATCGCTGTCTCGAACTCGCCCCTCACGCGACGATGATCGCCGAGAAAACGGGACTCGTCACCGACCCGTACTTCAGCGCCACCAAGCTCGAGTGGTTGTTGCAGCAGCCGGGCCTGCGCGCGCGCGCGGCGCGCGGCGAACTCGCGGCGGGCACGATCGACAGCTGGCTGGTGTGGCACCTCACCGGCGGCGCCTCGCACGTCACCGATCATACGAACGCGTCGCGCACGATGCTCTACGATCTTGGGCTCCACGCCTGGTCGCCCGAGCTGTGCGCCCTGTTCGACGTGCCGGCCAACCTGCTGCCGCAGATCGTGCCCTCGAGCGGGTTCATCGGTACCGCCATTCCATCCGTGCTCGGTCGCGAGATTCCCATCATGGGCATCGCCGGCGATCAGCAGGCGGCCCTCTTCGGGCAGGGTGGCTGGCACACCGGCAGTGGCAAAAATACCTACGGCACTGGTGCCTTCCTGCTGCTGAACACCGGCCGCGTGCGCCCACAGGGGGCAACCGGTCTGCTCACCACGATCGCCTGCGATGAGCGCGGCGAGCCGGTCTATGCGCTCGAGGCATCCATCTTTATTGCCGGCGCGGCGGTGCAGTGGTTGCGCGACGGGCTCGGCATCATTGCCGAAAGCCGCGAAACGGAGGGATTGGCGCGTTCGTTGGCGAGCAATGACGGCGTGTACTTCGTGCCGGCGCTGGTGGGGCTGGGCGCCCCCGACTGGGAGCCCAACGCCCGAGGCACGATCTTCGGCATCACGCGCGGGACCACCCGTGCGCACTTCGCCCGCGCTGCGCTCGAGGCGATGGCCTACGCCACCCAGGATGTGCTCGGGGACATGCGTACGCAGGGTGGCGTTCCGTTTGAAATGCTGCGGGTCGACGGCGGCGCCACCGCCAATGACTGGCTCATGCAGTTCCAGGCCGATGTCCTCGGGGTGCCGGTGGAGCGCCCGGACATCGTGGAGACCACAGCCATGGGCGCGGCGGGGTTGGCCGGCTTGGCCGCCGGGCTCTGGGCCAACGGGGACGAGTTCCTGACCGGGCGTCAATTCACGCGGTTCATCCCCACCGGTAACGGGACAGCGACTGCCGGATACGCCGGATGGCGGCGCGCGGTGCGGGGAGCGCTCGCCTGGGCTCGCGATACCGATCGCGTAGGCTGATGCCGTAGAAGTACGAAGGGTGACGCCTGACCGTCCCACCGCTATCTTTTCCGAACACCATCCGAACGACGAGGACGGGCCCCGTGAAAGCGCGAAATAAATTTCTGTTGGGCGGCGTGCTGGTGCTCAGCACGGCCAGCTACCTGATGGCCAGCTCGATCGACGAGACGGCCACCTACTATCTCACGCCTGCTGAGCTCGCGAGCAAAGTGTCGGACAATCCGCGCTTCGTGAAGAACGGCGTGAAGGTCGGTGCGCGCGTCGTGAGCGGCTCGATCGTGCGTGAGCCGTCAGGCCGGTCGGTCATGTTCAAGATGACCGACGGCACCAAAACGTACGACGTGAAGCACACCGGCATCGTGCCGGACACGTTCACCGATGGGGTCGATGTCGTGGTCGAAGGCCGACTCGATGCCAACGGAACGTTCCAGTCCACGATCTTGCTGGCCAAGTGCGCGTCGCGCTACGAGAACGCTCCCGATAAGTACCCGGATACGCCCGGCTACAAGCAGGGCATGCCGGCAACCCCGCGCGCATAGCTGTTGCGCGCCTGCGCGTGAGCGCGAGGCAACATGATTCTCGTAGGTGAGCTGTCGCTCTGGGTCGCCCTCTTGATGGCGGCCTGGACGACCACCGTGTCGTTCTCCGGGGGCCTGCAGGGGCGCCCCGATCTGGTGAAGAGTGGTGAGCGCGCGTTGTACGCGACGTTCGGGTTCACGCTGCTCGCGTCCATTGGACTCTGGACCGCGCTCTTCATGCACGACTTCTCGATCAAGTTCGTTGCCTCGTATACGAGCACGAACCTCCCCAAGATCTACACCTTCACGGCCTTCTGGGCCGGACAGTCGGGATCGATGCTCTTCTGGGCGCTGATCCTGACCGCGTATTCGGCGATCGCGGTCTTCTCGAACCGAAAGACGAATCGCGCCATGATGCCGTACGTCACCGGGACCTTGGGCATCATCTGCCTGTTCTTCCTGATGACGATGTGCTTCGGCGCCAATCCGTACGAGCGACTCGACTGGATCCCGCCCGAAGGCCGCGGCATGAATCCGCAGCTGCAGAATCCAGGCATGGCGATCCATCCGCCCATGCTCTATCTGGGGTTGGTCGGCACGGCGATCCCGTTCGCCTTCGCCATCGGTGCCCTCGTCACGCGCCAACTCGACGCGCAGTGGCTGGGCGCGGTCCGTCGCTGGGCGCTGCTCTCCTGGTTCTTCCTCACCATCGGCATCGTACTCGGCATGTGGTGGGCGTACGTGGAGCTCGGCTGGGCCGGCTACTGGGCTTGGGACGCCGTCGAGAACTCGTCGTTCCTGCCGTGGCTCACGATCACCGCGTTCCTGCACAGCATCATGATCCAGGAAAAGCGCGGCATGTTGCGCAAGTGGAACGTGACACTGGTGGCGATGTCGTTCCTGCTCACGATCCTCGGCACGTTCATCACGCGCAGCGGCATCATCGAGAGCGTGCACGCGTTTGCGCAGTCCCCGGTGGGCGACTGGTTCCTGGTCTTTCTCATCGCAGCGGCGGTGGCTACGGCGTATCTCGTATCCACGCGCCTGAATGATCTGCAGGCGAACGCCGAGCTGGAAAGCATGGTGAGTCGCGAGGCCGCGTTCCTGTACAACAACCTCGTGCTGATCGGCATTTGCTTCGCCACGCTGTGGGGGGTGCTGTTCCCGATCCTGAGCGAATGGGTGAAGGGCGACAAGATCACGGTCGGTCCGCCGTTCTTCAATGCGGTGAACGGCCCGCTCGGTCTGCTGCTGCTGGCGCTTACCGGCATCGGGCCGCTCATTGCCTGGCGGCGCGCGTCGACGACGAACCTCAAGCGCCAGTTCACGTGGCCCGTGATTTCCGGCGTCGTCACCTTCACCGTGTTGTTTGCGCTGGGCATGCGCCAGATGTACGCGCTGGTGTCGTATCTGCTGGCCGGCTTCGTGTTCGGCACGATCATTCAGGAGTTCGTGAAAGGCATCGACGCCCGTCGTCGCATGTACGGCGAAGGTCTGTTCAGCGCCTCGATGCGACTGGTCGGCCGCAACCGTCGTCGATACGGCGGCTACATCGTGCACTTCGGTGTCGCCATTCTGTTCTGCGCGTTCGCCGGCCTGATGTTCAAGAAAGACCTCACCGCCACGCTGAAAGCCGGTGAGTCGGTCAAGGCGAAGGACGCCTATGGCAGCGAGTGGGTGTTCACGAGTCAGGGCATCTCGTCGTTCGAACAGCTCAATCGTCGGGTCGTGGCGGCGTCATTCAACGTGACGCGCGACGGCAAGAACATGGGTATCCTGTCGAGCGAGAAGCGTCAGCACGTGAACGCGGCCGGCGAGGCGACCTTCGAACCGTCTACCGAAGTCGGCATTCTCGAATCGCCGAAGCAGGATGTGTATCTCGTGTTCACCGGCGCAGTCGACCGCGAAACGGCAGCGATTCACATCAACTTCAACCCGCTCGTGTGGTGGGTATGGTTCGGCGGTATCATCATGGCGTTCGGTGGGCTGATCGTGATGTGGCCGCAGGCGTTGCGCGCCGAGCGCGAGGGCGGCTACGTGGCCGAGCTGCCGTCGGAGTCGACGGCGACGCTGGTCGGGGCGGGCGCGTGATGTTGTCCGGGAAGTCGTCGCGCGATTCGTCGCGCGATGCTTGGTGTGAGAGCCGCCGTCTGTTTCTCTCCCGCGCGGGCTCGGTCGTGGTGGTCGCGGCGGGATCACTGCTGTTGGCGCGCACAGGCCGGGCGCAGGACGCCGCCACGCCGCAAGCCGCGACGGCCCCCGGCGGCGAAGAGATGACGTCGGATTCGTACAAGCCGGTGTCACGGCCGGCCAAGCCGAATGCCGCAAAGCAGATGGATGGGAAGCAGCTCGAAGCGTTCGAGCGCAACCTCGCCTGTCCGTGTCCGTGCACGCTCGACATCTACACGTGCCGGACCACGGACTTCAACTGCGGGATTTCTCCGGCCGTGCACGGCGACATTCAGCGCTTGGTCGAAGGCGGGTACAACGCCGACGAAATCATGACGGCGATGACGCAGACGTACGGTGATTTCATTCTCATGCAGCCTCGCAAGCAGGGCTTCAATCTGCTCGCGTGGTTCGCGCCGTTCGCGGCCATCGCCCTGGGTGCGGTGGCGATCGGTGTGTTGCTGCGTAGCTGGCGTCGAAACGCCGACGTGGCGGCAGCGAAGCGTGCCTCGGAACCGGTTCGGCTCGACACCTCTGTCAATGCGACCCCCGATGAATTGGCGCGCCTTCAGGCCGCTGTGCGGGAGGAACGCTGATGGCGCTCGTGGCTGTGCCGGAGGGTGCCGTTCCGCTGGTGCTGGGAACGGTGCTGGCGCTCACGGCGCTCACGTTGGTGCTGTCGCCGCTGTTGAGCGGTGAGGCGGAAGTGCGGGCCGACGACGAAAAATCGGCCGCGACGGAGGCGGCGCGCGTGAAGGCTGCGCGCGCCAAGCGGTCCGGTCGCGAAGAAGAGCAGCTTGACGGTGCCGTGGCTGCCCTGCGCGAAATCGAGTTCGACCGCGAGACGGGAAAGCTCTCGGACAGCGACTATGCGGAACTGAAAGCGCGTTACACACGCGAAGCGTTGGCCGAGCTGCGCGCGTCCGACGCGCGCGAGGCGGCGGCGGCAGGCGTCGTCAGCGTGTCCGTCGCGGCCACGGCTGACAGCCCTGATGACGCCGCCGACCCGGTGGAGGCGGCGATTCGTCGGGCGCGCGACAATCAGCGCTCCTGCGGCGTCTGTGGGCCACGGCCGGAGCCCGATGCAACGTATTGCTCGAGCTGCGGACGGTTTCTCCCCGGCGCGTGCGCGAAATGTGGCACCAGCGTCGATCTGGTCGGGTCGCGATTCTGCGGTGGGTGCGGCGATCAGCTGGCGGCGGCGTAGTCCGCGTCGCGCTGCATCAGCCCGTGGTCGAAACGCGCCGCTTGCCCTTCCGGGTGAGCGGCGCGTCGGTTTTGCCAGACGCCTCGGCCTCGAGGAGCGGGAACGTCGAGCAGCCGGGCTTCACGGGACAGATCCCGCAGCGCGGCACGCGGGCCGTGCACACCAGTGCTCCAAGCTCCATCAGCGCCTGATTGTGCGTCCACGTGGTCTTGCCCGTGCGCGGTAAGAGCTGTTCGGCGATCAGCCACAATTGCTTGAGCCCCGGCCCCGTCTTTGGATGCAGGTGCGGAGCGAACACACGCTGCAGTACGCGGGCCACGTTGGTGTCGACCAGGGCCGCCCGCTTCTCGTACGCGAACGACGCTACCGCGCCCGCCGTATAGGCACCCACGCCCGGCAACTCACGCAGCGCGATCGGTTCGCTCGGAATCACGCCATCCTGCTTGGTCGTGACGTGCTTCGCCAAGGCATGCAGGTTTCGCGCGCGCGCGTAGTAGCCGAGCCCCTGCCACGCCTCCATGACCTTCTTCGGTCGCGCGTCGGCCAGCGTGTACAGATCGGGAAAACGGTCGAGAAAGCGTCGGTAAAAATCAAGCACGCGAGACACCTGTGTCTGCTGGAGCATCAGCTCCGACACGAGGATCCGGTACGGATCCCGTGTCTGTCGCCAAGGCAGGTCGCGCGAATGCGTCTTGTACCACGCGTGCAACCGACGGCGAAAGGCCGTGGCGGCGTCGGGCGCGACCGTGAGGCCGATCGGGGCAGGGCGTCGTGTGGCCATCGGGCAACAACCTAGCGGCGGGGCGGCCGAAAGAACAAAGCCGCTCGGCCAATCGCACGGTGCGCTTATCTGTGCCGTTCGGTACGATCCGCCGTTTCCGTGTACCCGCGGTTGCTGTTGCCGACGGATGCTGCGGAAACGCACGGACAAGCCGTCAGCGATGTCGTCTACGCCCGCTCCATCCCGTCCAGTCGTCGCCGTGCCATGACGAGTGGTGCAACGGTCGCCGCTATGCAGGCCGTGGCCGCGAGGGCGAACGGTAGCAGCATCTCGGTTGGTGTACGCGCCCATCCGAAGTGCTCCGCCACCACGAACCGCGCGGCCGGACGACCGGTCAGATACGCCACTGCCCCGATCAACACGATGGCGGTCATCATAAAAAGCAGCCCACCGAACGACGTCGGGATCTGCGCCGCGTTTTCCGTGTCGAACTGCGGATAGAAGGTGCCGTAGCTCAAGGCCAACGCCGTGAGCGGGAACACCAGCGCCGTGATCGCGGACAGTGACACGAGATGCACGAACGGGCGCACGCCGAGCATGAGGTTGGTGCATCCCACCAGCACCAGCGCCAGCAAGAGCAACGGCACGGCCCCTACCCAGAATTTCGCCCAGAGAAGGTCCGACATGCGGAGCGGGCTCGATCGCAGTAGCCAGAGCGCGCGCCCCTCGAGACTGACGCTCGGGAACACGAACCGCGCCGCAATCGACGCGAGCACGAAGCCGGCCAACGCCAGATTCAAGAAGGGAATCACGTTGCGCAGCAGTGTGGTGATGCCGGCACCGGACAGTGGCAGGTACCGCACATTCGCGACATACACGACCACCAGGACGGCGAGCATCACCAGCTGTGACCACTGCGTGCTGTCGCGCATGAACACGCGGAGCTCCTTGAGGACGAGCTCACGCCGCGTGGTACCGAGAAACGCGAGCATCCGGTCCAGCGTCGGACGTCCGGTGCGCTGCCGCGCGCGTTGATTCGCCCCTTCCTGTGCCATACTGTACGCGCGATGCCAGCCGCGGGCGTGCAGCAGCTGCCCGACAAGAATCAGCACCGACGTGACGCCCCAGAGACGTAACATCGGCGACCACACACTTCGGCCGTCGAGATACTTCACGATCGATTCCGCCACCCACTCGCTCGGCAGCCACGGCGACGAGGGCGTGTCGAGCGCGGCGATGAACTGCATGAAGTTCTGAAAGCCTTCCGGTCGCGCCAGCTGTTCCGGTCGTGCGGCACGGAACAACAGCACCAGTCCGCACACGGCGAGCGCCGTGATCACACTGAGCAGATCGCGGGTGCGGCGCGCCGGGAACACGTTGACCAGCAGCAGCGTGACCGTCGATCCTGCCGCCGCAGGGATGAGCAGAAACGGCACCAGCACCGCGATCGCGAAGAATACGAACGAGGCGTTCGCGTTGTACGCCACGCCGTATGCAGCCACCAGCGGGATCAGCAGCAGAGCCACCATCCAGCTCGAGTGCAGCGCCGTTTCCAGCAAGCGTGCGCGATACAACGCGCCGGCGCGAATCGGCGCGGCCGCCAGTTGATCGAGATCGCGTGCCAAGAAGAAGTTCGACAGCGCGGCAATCGTGTTCGACAGCAGCAGGATCGAGCCGAACGACAACAGGATCATCGACAGCAGCTTCGCGGCCAGCAGCGCGCCGATGTCCTCGGCTCCTCGGAAATAGCGCAGGAGCTTGAGCGAGATCGCGAAGGCGCCGAGCCAGAAGAGTGCGCCGAGTGCGCTGACCACGACCAGACGACGGATGTCGCCCTTCTCGTGGCGACGCATGCGGTGTCGCGCCATCTGCCACTTGGGCGCCAACAGTTGCCAGGTCGTCGTGGCCGGCAGCGCCGCCGTCGGCAGCGCTACCTCAGGCATCCAGCACCTCGATCAGTTCACGGGCCACATGGTCGCCGGTGAGGCGCAGGAAGATATCTTCGAGGGCATCGTCGGTACCCGACGTGCGCCGCAACTCTTCCATGGTGCCGCACGCCACCAGTTCACCACGCTGCATGATGCCGATGCGGTCGCACATGCCCTCGGCGATTTCCAGCGTGTGCGTGGACATCATGACCGTGTGTCCGCGTCGTGTATACTCGCGAAACAGGTCCTTGAGAATCTTCGACGATTTGGGATCGAGACCCACCATCGGTTCGTCCACCACGATCACCGACGGCCGGTGCACGAAGGCGCTGGCGATGATCAGCTTCTGGCGCATGCCGTGGCTGTAGCTCTCCACCAGCTCGTCGCGCCACACCTCGAGGTCGAAGAGGGCCAATAGCTCCTGCCCCCGCTTCTCGACCTCCGGGCCCTGCTCGCCGTACAAGCCCGCACTGAAGCGCAGGAACTCGATGCCGGTGAGCTTCTCGTAGATGAACGGCCGGTCGGGGATGAATCCCAGCGCCCGCTTGGCCGCCAGCGGGTTCACGCGAAGGTCATGGCCGGCGATCCGAACCGCGCCCGCAGTGGGTTGCAGGATGCCGGCGATCATGCGCATGGTGGTCGTCTTGCCGGCCCCGTTCGGCCCCAAGAAGCCGAAAAGTTCTCCGGACGGCACCACCAGGTCCAACGAGCGGACGGCCGTGAACGACCCATACCGCTTGCAGAGCGAACTGATCTCGATCATACCCGCAGGACGACCGAGCGCCACCCCCACGCAACTTCTTGGTGGTGGCGCGCGTTCCGGACCACGGAGGCGTTTCGGCAGTGGCCCCGATTCGCACGGTGGCGGGGTTGTCTTGCCCGTCCGATCCCCGCACCTTCAGTGACTATGTCCGAACCGGTCCTTCCGTCCAATGCGCTCGTGGTGCGTGGTGCCCGCGAGCACAACCTGCGCAACATCAGCGTCACGATACCACGCGACAAGCTGACGGTCGTGACCGGCTTGTCGGGCTCGGGAAAATCGTCGCTCGCGTTCGATACCATCTACGCCGAAGGGCAGCGCCGGTATGTCGAGTCGCTCTCGGCCTATGCGCGACAGTTTCTGGGGCTCATGGAGAAGCCCGATGTGGACGCCATCGAGGGGCTTTCACCAGCCATCTCGATCGAGCAGAAGTCGGCCGGCCACAATCCGCGCTCCACTGTAGGCACGGTCACCGAAGTGTACGACTATCTGCGCTTGCTCTATGCACGCACCGGCACGCCGCACTGTCCGAGCTGCGGACGCGCCGTGCAGCGGCAGAGCCCGACGCAGATCGCCGAGATGGTACTCGCCTGGCCGGAGGGCACGCGTCTCGAGATTCGCGCGCCGCTGGTCCAGCAGCGCAAGGGTGAGTTCAAGGACCTGTTCGAAGACGCGCGGAAGCAGGGTTTCGTGCGGGCGGTGGTCGATGGTGAACTCATCGAACTCGCCGATCCGCCGAAGCTCAACCGTCGGTTGAATCACTCAGTGTCCGTGGTCGTCGATCGGCTGGTGGTACGTACCGAAGATCGTGGGCGTATCACCGACTCGGTGGAAACGGCACTGCGATTGGCCGAAGGACTGGCCGAAGTCGTGCGCTACGATGGCTCGGAGCCGGTCACCGAGATGTTTTCGGAACGTTACGGCTGTGCCGCGTGCGGGATCTCCATGCCGGAGCTCGAGCCGCGTCACTTCTCGTTCAACTCGCCCTTTGGTGCCTGCGAGATGTGCAGCGGTCTGGGTACCACGCGCACCGTGAGCGAAGATCTCATGCTCGGCGATCCGAGCATCTCGATCCTCGAGGGTGTCGTGCTGCCGTGGGGCGAACCCGACGGCTACATGCGCAAGGTGATTCTCCCGGGACTCGCCAAGAGTCTGGGCTTCGACCTCAACAAACCGTGGGGGCAGATTCCCGCGAAGGTGCGTCAGCAACTGTTGCACGGAGTTGGTGACGCGCCGCCGCGAGCGCGCAAGGCGGTGAAGAAGGCGGTCAAGGGCGCGGCCGCGAAGACCGCCGCCAAGACGGCGGCGAAGGCTGCCGCCGAAAGCACGTGGGAAGGCATCGTCGCGCAGGTGCAACGGCGCTACGACGAAAGCAGCTCCGACGGTGTACGCCTCGATCTCGAATCGTTCATGGTGGCGGGACCGTGTCCGGCCTGTGAAGGCCGCCGGTTGCGTCCCCAGTCACTGGCCGTCACCGTACACGGCCTCAACATCGGGGAAGTCGTCGAGCGCAGCGTGGTGGATTCGCTGGCGTTCTTCGAGACGGTTCCCGTGCGCAGTGCCGGACATCCCGGCCTCGATCCCGGCGTCGCTGGTCCGATCCTCAAGGAAGTGCGCGAACGATTGCGCTTTCTCGTGGACGTCGGACTCGACTATCTCACACTCAATCGCAGCGCCGAATCGCTATCCGGTGGCGAAGCACAGCGTATCCGTCTGGCCACGCAGATCGGGTCGCGCCTCGTCGGCGTGCTGTATATCCTCGACGAGCCAAGCATCGGCTTGCACCAGCGCGACAACGGTCGTCTGCTCTCCACGCTCAAGCAGCTGCGCGACCTCGGCAACACGGTCATCGTGGTCGAACACGATGAAGAAACGATCCGTGATGCCGACTATCTGATCGATCTCGGTCCGGGTGCCGGCAAGCACGGCGGTGAAGTGATTGCCGCCGGCTCCGTTCAGGACGTCATCAATACACCCGCGTCGATCACGGGGCAGTATCTACGCGGTACGCGCTGCATCGAGGTGCCGCTGCACCGTCGACCGCGTGATGTGGCACGCATGCTCACCGTGCAGGGTGCGCGCGAACACAACTTGCGTGATGTCACCGCCGAGTTTCCGCTCGGCCTGTTCGTGGCGGTCACCGGCGTGTCGGGGTCGGGCAAGTCCACGCTCGTGACCGACATTCTTCAGCGCACACTGTCGCGGCACTTCTTCCGGGCGCGCGTGTTACCGGGTGCGCACACGCGCATTACCGGGTTGGAGCATCTCGACAAGATCATCGATATCGACCAGAGTCCGATCGGTCGTACGCCACGCTCGAATCCGGCCACGTACACGGGCATCTTCACGCCGGTGCGTGAGCTGTTCGCGGAACTTCCGGAGTCGAAGATCCGCGGCTACGGTCCGGGTCGATTCTCCTTCAACGTGAAGGGCGGACGGTGCGAAAGTTGTCAGGGTGACGGGCTCGTGAAGATCGAGATGCACTTCCTGCCCGATGTCTTCGTGTCGTGCGATGTCTGCAAGGGGAAGCGGTTCAACCGTGAGACGCTCGAAGTGCACTTCCGCGGGCGCAGCATCGCCGAAATTCTCGATCTCACCGTCGAAGAAGCGTGTACGGTGTTCGAGAATCAGCCGCGCATCCTGCTCAAGCTCGAGACGCTTCGCGATGTCGGTTTGGGATACATCCATCTCGGACAGAGCGCCACTACGCTCAGCGGTGGTGAAGCGCAGCGAGTGAAGCTGGGCACCGAGCTATCGAAACGTGACACGGGTCGCACCCTCTATATCCTCGATGAGCCGACCACCGGTTTGCATTTCGAAGACGTGCGCGTGCTGCTGGGTGTGCTGCACAAGTTGGTCGAGCGCGGAAACACCGTACTGGTGATCGAACACAATCTCGATGTCATCAAGACCGCCGACTGGATCGTGGACCTCGGACCCGAAGGCGGCATCCGCGGCGGTACGATCGTAGCGCAAGGCACACCGGAAGAGGTCGCCCGTGTGAAGGAGAGCCACACGGGACGATATCTGGCGCCCATGCTCAAGGGACAATAGCGGGCACGCCTATTGCCCTACAGTGAGTTGCATCACGATTGCTACACACGGTCGTGTGGATGTGTTCGGTCACGCTTCCAATCTCACTGGGGTTTCCATGAACACCGCAGCACGTCTTACCTGCGCGGCTGTAGCCGCATCGCTCGCGCTCGCGGTGCCGGCAAGAGCGCAGATCACGTTCACCGGCTACACGCATGCGTGCTTTTACACGGGCGTGGTCGCGTGTGCCCCGGAGACCGTGAGTGGAGTGGCTATCGATATGGCCGGTCCGCTCATTTATACGAACTCGACGTTCAGCGTGACGACCGCTGGTGGCACAGCGCAGATCGGCAACACGGCGGCGACCCCGAACGTTAACAACCTCGGCTCGTTTACGTTTCCGACGAATGTGCCCTTTACGAACTTCAGTGGCCAGAACTTTGCGGTGAGCGTGTTCTTCACCGTACCAGCCGGTGTCGTGCCTCCGGCCACTACGTTCGCGGCGATGATCACGGGTGAAGTGAGTGGTAACACGGGCGGCGCAACGATCAACTTCAACAACACGCCGCAAATGTTCTCATGGTCGGGTGGCACCTTCACACTAGAAGTGGCCGACGTCTTCCTTACCAACACGGTTAATGGCACGACGGTCGCTGTGACGGGCAGCATCAACGCAACGGTTGTTCCCGAGCCGGGCACGTACCTGCTCATGGCCTCGGGCCTCGCCGCACTGGGCATCATGGTGCGTCGCCGTCGCAACGCGTAACCACGCGCGGTGGTACCCAGTGCGGAACAGCAGGCGTCCGGCCACAGTCGCCGGGCGCCTGCTTTCTGTTGTACGGCACGACCGGCAGGTACATTCCCCTCATGGTTTCTCTCCTCGACATCATCGGTCCCGTCATGGTCGGACCGAGCAGCTCCCATACCGCGGGCGCCTGTCGCCTCGGTCTCCTCGCGCGGTGCCTGGTTGGCGGCACACCCGAGAAGGC
>Ga0105049_10006309_pt1 | contig 13818 bp, 10 predicted proteins | sample MAT06_FD_78087 | JGI IMG/M metagenome (GOLD analysis project Ga0105049, IMG submission 78087) | Freshwater microbial communities from Lake Fryxell liftoff mats and glacier meltwater in Antarctica - MAT-06 | ecosystem: Environmental > Aquatic > Freshwater > Ice > Liftoff microbial mat | place...
CACCTCGATGTCAGCAGCGACCTGGTGGCGTTCTCACGGTTTCCGGTGGCGGTGGTGTCGAGCGGGGTCAAGTCGATTTTGGATGTGGGTGCGACGCGTGAAGCCCTTGAAACCATGGGTGTTGCGGTGTGGGGGTTTCAAACGGACATTTTTCCGGAGTTTTACGTTCGGGGCGGACGGCATCGGGTGGATGCGGTTTTTGACTCCATCGAGCGTCTGGCGGAAGCCTTGGCGCACACGCTGGCCCGAACGGGGCGGGGCGTAGTGGTGGCGAACCCGATTCCTTCGGTCTCTGAATTGGATTCGAAGGAATGGGCGGGATGGTTGGCGGAGGCCGAGCGAAGGGTTGCTGCCAACGGTGTTGTGGGACGGGGAGTGACACCCGCGATTTTGGGAGCGTTGCACGACGCCTCCGGCGGAAGGACCCTGGAAGCCAACATCGCCCTTGTGAAGGGCAATGCGCGGCTGGGGGCTGCGTTGGCAGACCAGTTGAGGCGGACCATTGGCCCAAGGGCAAGTTTCTGAACCGGGAAGGCGAACCTGTGCGAATAGAGTTGGAGTCTGAGCCGAATTGATGTAGGATGGGCTTGGAGGTCGGTGCGGTGAAGGTCCGAGAACCTCCGACATCCGAATAGGTTGGGGTTGGAAGGGTTTTGTGTTCCGGCGGCCGGCTGACGGCCGCTCTAAGAAGGGTGCGTAATGCCGACTCAATCGCGTGTGTTTTGCATGATGTTGGTGGTGGGCGGGGTTGTGTCGTTGTCTCTCGGGCAGGACAGCGTCTCGCGAAACTTCTTGGGTGGGAACGGCCTGCCCGGGGACGGGCTGAGCCCTTGGACCATCGCGAACCAGCGGACGAACTATGTGGTGGACCTTTCTCCGATTGCGACGTCGCGGGGCACGGTCTTCGGCGTGGCTCCCATCGCCAAGTCGGGTCGGATTTTCTCGACGCGTTTTTCGGCGTACAACGGCTCATCAACGGTGAGCCAGACGGTGCGGACGGGTGTCGCGTATCCGGCGGCTGGGTACAGCCTTTGGACGCAGGCGGGCGGCGGGCTGAATCCGACGGACAACAACACCGCGCTGGTTTCAACGGTCAACCCTGCTGGCACGGCCTCGGTATTCGGCTTTGCTTTCTTGGATTTTGAGGAAACGGTGTCCGGGCAGACGCTCATTTTCACGAACCAAGTGACGGGCGGGTTGGTCGCGTTTGATCCTGCCTCTCCCGATCGCCTGTTTGTGACGCGCATCGTGGCCGCCCAGAACAATTCGAACTCGACGCAGAACGACACCGCCCAGTTTGGTTTGGGCGCGGTCGATAGTTCGGGTAACGTCGCCTTCCGCGCCGACGGCTTCACGTCCACCGCTTCGAGCAACGTGCTGTCGGGCGACAACCTCGTGCGGGTTCGCATGGCGAGCCGTTCGAACGCTTCGCAGAACGTCATTTCGACGCTCGGCGGGAGCGAGGGCGGCACGACCGACATGGTTCTCGCTGCCGGTGCGACAACGCTCAGCACACCCTCGTTGCTGGGTGCCGCAGCGGCGGGCCGCAGCGTGGTGATCGGGGCCGACTTCTTGGGACGCCTGGCATCGGAGAGCGCGGTCAACACCATCACCACCGCAATCGCCCACCGCCCGACAACGGCAGACCATCGGGGAAGCCCGCACATTTCTGGCCGCGCGATCTTTGCGGGCAGCGTCGGAACGGGTGTGATGGTGACGCGGAGCACGGCCGGCGGCGGCACGAAGAACGATGCAATGAGCATCTTCGGCGTCAACTCCAACGGCGGCGCCCTGTCGGCCCGCACCTTCCGCCTTCCTGCCATTCTGCAAGACATTTGCGATGCCTTCTCATGGCCACTGGCGGGCGGAGATTTTCGCAACTATGACAGCCAAGTGACTTTCCGTGGCGGCACGGGCACGGGTGTGGTGGGTCAGGATGCCGCGGGACGTGGGCTGGCCGCGGCCACGCTCTACTCCGGCTCGACGCCGAACCCATCCAACGGAACGAACGCCATTGCCGCGTTGCGATTTGACCCGACCAACCCCACTTCGACGGCCTCGTGGACGATCGCGGCTTGGGTGGATTCGGCCGCGATGACCGGCAAGGCGTTGACGGGCGACTTTGGAGCCGACGGTGTCCCTGGCACTGGCGATGTGGGCGAGGGCGACGGTGTCCTGAGCAACGATGCGCCGATCGGGCGGCTGGCCTCGTTGACGGAAACATCGCTGGGGTTCTCCGGCCCATCGATGTCGGCACCGACGATGGATGCGGCGGGAAACTTGTACTTTGTGTCGGCGATTCGGACGAACCGGCGCAGCGGGCAAACCATTGTGCAGGACGCGGGTGTGGGCGTGGTCCGAGCGGTCTATGACCCTTCCTCGTTCTGCTATCGCCTTGAGATTGTCACGAAGGTGGGCGATGTCGTAGCCGGCCGCAACTCGGCCCGCAACTACCGCATCGTGACGCTGAATGTCGCCGATACCGATTCGGTTTCGACGGCCTCGATCTGGGGTTCGAGCGGATCACAGGCCGCGTGGAGCAACGAGGATGTCAGCCAATTGCCGCCCGACGCCCCGCAGAACCTTGGTGCATTGGTGCTTTCGGCCCGCATCGCGTACGACGTGAATGCGGACGGCCTGTACGAGGACCCATCGGCGGTGGGCGGCAACACCCTGAGCACCGATGAGGCGTACAACGTCGTCTTGTTGGTGGCGAACACGACACCCCTTGCCCCCCCGGGCTGCCCGGCAGATTGGGACGGCGACGACGACGTGGACAGCGACGATATTGTGGCGTTCTTCGCGGATTGGGAGATCGGCGAAGGCGATGTTGATGCCGACGAAGATTCCGATTCCGACGATATTGTGGCGTTCTTCGGGTTCTGGGATAGCGGCTGCTAAATAGTGGAGCGGATCGGTGTTTTGACCTACTGGAAGAATTTCCGACGATGGGCCGCGCCGCTGCCGGTGAAGGTCAAAGATGATGACCCATGATCACCCGTCCTCCGCTCGAAGACCTTACGGCTTGCTCGGTGCTCCTTGTCGATGACAACGAGCAGAACTTGGAACTGCTTCTTGCCTATATGGACGATCTCGGGTGCGAACTCCGTTCGGCCCGAGACGGCGTCGAGGCTCTTGAATCGGTGGCGGCCGCCAAGCCCGACCTGATTCTGCTGGACGTGATGATGCCGCGGATGAGCGGCTTTCAGGTGTGTTCGAGGCTGAAGTCGGACCCGGCAACCAAGACCATTCCGATCGTTATGGTGACCGCGCTGAACGAAGTTTCGGACGTGGAGCGGGCGGTTGAGTCCGGGGCGGACGACTTTCTAACGAAGCCGGTGAACAAGTTGGAACTCATCACGCGGGTTCGATCGCTTCTGCGGGTCGGCCAGTTGCAGCGGCAATTGCAGGAAACGCTGGCGCAGTTGCGGCGGATGAATCCCGGGCAGTAGAGAGCGGAGCCTCTTCTTGTCCGGCTCGGCTACTCTCGAACGCCGCCGGACCTCAATCCATCGAGTTTTCCCCTTGCCCGATTCAATGACCATACCGCCACCGCCCCATCGCACGCTCTGGGAAGACCGCTTCCGACGCCCGGACCCGCTCGAGTTGGTCGAGGCGGTTCCCAAGCACTTGGTGGCCGTGGCGATCCACGCCCGTGAGCAACTGGGGGCGGCCGATGGCGTGGTTGAAAGTCTCGTGTGGCATGGCGTGTGGAAATGGACATTCACCTACGCCGCCCCGACCGATGGCGGACGGGCTTGGGTGTACGTCATACCCGATCCGGCCCGTCTCCGGATGTGCGTGCCGTTTGCGGCAGAACTCATGCAGCAACTGCCGATAAGGAAACTCCCGAAGTATTTGCGTGACGGCCTGATTCATGCGCCCCAGGTGGGCACCATGAAATGGCCGACGTGGGAACTTCAGGGAAAAGGTCAATTCGATGAGTGTCTCACGTTTGCCTTGGCGCGGTTGAAGCCGGTTGCCGGCTAATCGGACCAACGGTTTCAAGACCTGAATCAGGAATTGCAGTCGGCGGCCCCGGACGGCCGATTTCAGGAGCACACGACCGGTTGGGAGTCGTGCGGGGGAGCGGTCGCGAGAAGTCGCCTTGGAGATACGTGTGCCTGTGCAGTCAATCCCGACGGATGTTCGTGTGTTGAATCGAGATCACTCTGTGCCGGTGGTCGCCTCGCGGCCGGCCAGACGAACCGTCGGTGTGATGGGCTTGGTGCTGGCTTCGGTGGTGGGCTTGGTGATGGTTTTGGCCACGCCAGCCGTCCGTGCCAGCGTCGCGCTCAGCGCGGGTGCTGATCCTGGCGAACTGACGGACGACATCCAGCGTGTGATCAACAAGGGCAAGTTGGGCAAGGCCCTCGCAGGTGTCAGCGTGGTGGACACGCGGTCGGGCGAGGTGCTTGCGGCGGTGAACGCCTCGCGGGCCATGATCCCGGCTTCTAACCAGAAACTGCTGACCAGCGGCGCCGCCCTGATGATTTTGGGGACGGACTTTTCCTTTAGAACCGAGTTGCATCTGGCGGGGGACCGCCTTGTGCTGGTGGGCGGCGGCGACCCTGCCTTGGCCGACCCCGAGATTCTAAACCATACGGAGCCGCGGCTGTCCGTCGGTGAAGTTCTGGACCTGCTGGCCGATGCCGCGGTGAAGGCCGGTGTGACGGGCGTTTCGGAACTGGTGGTTGATGACCGCGTCTTTGATCGTGAGTTCCTGCACCCGGATTGGCCCGCCCGTAACTACCTGATGCCGCACTCGGCCGAGGTTGCGGGGCTCAATTTCAATTGCAACGTGTTGGCGGTCTTTGCCAAACCCAGCCGAGAGGGCGTGGGCCGTGCCCCGATCACCTCGGTTGAGCCTGATGCTCCGTGGATCTCGATCCAGAATCGGGCCCGCACGGTGGCGCAGGGCCAGAACACACCGTGGCTCAGTCGCGAACCCGACCAGAACATGTTCGTGCTGCGTGGTGATGTGCGTTATCCGGTGTCCGAGGGGATCCGTGTGCCGATCCACAACCCGCCCGACCTGACCGGTCGGTTGCTGGCTTCGCGGTTAAACGCCAAGGGCGTAAAGGTTGGTGGGGGGCAGGCGTCGCCGGATACCGAGCCACAGGGCGTGCGCATGGCCGCCGCCGATGAATCGTTCGAGAGCGCGAGGACGTTGGCGGTCATCGCGACCCCGATGAACGAGGTCTTGAAGCGGTGCAACTCGGACTCGATGAACCTGTACGCCGAGTCGCTCATGAAGCGTTGCGGGCACGAGGTGACGAAAGAGCCGGGCTCTTGGGCCAACGGCAGCGCTGTGATGCGGATGCTCATCAGCCAGAAGATCGGGCCGGAACACGCCGCGACGACGACCATCGTTGACGGTTCTGGGCTTTCGCGCAACAACGCGGTCGCTCCCGCCACGCTCACCCGTTGGCTGGATGCGGTGGCCGAGGATGATTCGATGCGAGATGCCTTCACGCAGAGCATGGCGACGCCGGGAGAGGGCACCCTCCGCAAACGCTTCCAGGGTGTCAAACTCGAGTGCAAACTCTTCGCCAAGAGCGGATTTATCGACGGCGTGCGGTGCCTTTCGGGGTACGTCGTGGATGAAGAGACGGGCGCCCGCGTGGCCTTCAGCGTGATGGTCAACGAGATCAAAACGGGAGACCAGACTCAGGCGGCCCTCGAACTGCACGAAGAGGTCGTCAAACTGATCGATCGCTACCTTTCGCGTCGGGCCGATCCCGGCCGCACCGGCGTTGGCGGCTGAATTCATGGTGTGTCTGAGCAATTGGTTCAAGGCGCGGACGAAGGCACTTTCAGCGGCCGGCGACTGAACAGGCCGTCCTTGACGCCCGCCAGACTGAGCGCCATCTGTTGCCGAACCCAAGGTACCCGGGCAGCGATCGGGAAGACCGCATCCCGCACGGGTGCGAGCGACTCCATGCTTGATTGAAACCACGGCGTCAGCAGACGCGACGCCCAGCGATAAAAGCGGAGGTGGCGACGACGGCTCGCGGCATACATGGCCGCGGCATCGGCGAGCGATGGGGATTCGTCCACGGCCGTTGCCAGTTCGCGGGCATCGATCAGCGCGAGGTTGGCACCTTGCCCCGGTTGCGGGCTTGTGGCGTGGGCCGCATCGCCGAGCACCACGATGCGGCCGAGCCAGGGTTCCGGGGTATGGACGTCGGAGTAGTTGGCGAAAATGAACTGATCGGTGTGCGAGACGTGCGCGAACATGGGGGCGGCGTGCGGGCAGAGGGCCGAGGCCGCTCGGTGCCAAGCGTTGCAGCCGGCTTCGAGGAATGTGGACCGCTCGGTCACGGGGATACTCCAGAACACCGCGATTGATTCGACGCCTTCGGGGCCGGAAGAGGCCTTTCCGATGGGCAGAAAGCCGAGCATTCGCCCGGTGCCCTCATAGTGCTGGACCAGCGTGTGATCGAAGTGGTCATCCGTCCGAGGCAAGACGCACCACATCGCCCCCCACGGATACGGCGTGGCCGTGGTGCGAATGCCGGCCTCATCTCGCAACGACGACCGGGCACCGTCGGCGATGACGACGAGGTCAAAGGGGCCGAACGATTCGCCGGTGGACGACCGAAGGGTTACTCCCGTGGACGTGTGATGAAGCGATCCGATGCGAACGCCGGCGCGAACGCACACCCCCATAGGATCGAGCACCGACATCAGAGATTCGAAGAGTGCCCCGCGGTGGACGGTAAGGCCAAAGAATCCGTCACCTAATTCGTTGTACAAAAGTCCGAGGACGGCCGTGCCGTCTTGGTTGCACCCCGATAGCCGGTCGATGCGATGGCCGAGGCCCAGCATCCGTTCCTTGAGTCCGAGGTCGTCGAGCACTGCGAGCCCGGTGGGTTGCAGGAGCAGCCCGGCGCCCACTGGGCGTAAGGGCGAAGCCTGTTCAAAGAGAGTCACGTGGTGACCATCGCGGGCCAGAAAGGCCGCCGCGGCCGGGCCCGCTGTGCCCGCACCGATGATGCCGACCGTGAGTTCTCGCAAGGCCCGGAGGATAAGCGAACGAGGGCACGCTTTGAAGCAAGGCGATTTGAAATTTTGAAGGGCCTCATGACGGCCCGACTACGGCTTGAGGTCGGCCGGAACGCCATTTGGATAAAGCGCCTTGATCGCCGCATCAATCTCGCTGATGCGATTTCCTGGGTCGGGGTGGCTGCTCGAGAACTCGGGCTGACGACTTGCGCCACTGCTGGCGTCACGCAGAATCTCCATCACCCGCTTCATGCTGTTCGGGTCGTACCCGGCCAATGACATGAAGCGTACCCCCAAACGGTCGGATTCAAGTTCATCACCGCGACCATACTTGAGGTTGATCATGTTGCCCACCATGGCCGCGACTGCCTGGGCGGACTGGGCCCCCATCTGCGAGTCGGAGCCCGCCACGGTCGCAGCGCCGACAAGCCCTTGGGTCAGTTCTCCCTTTGCGATGCGTTCGGCGCTATGCCGACCCACCACATGGCCGATCTCGTGCCCTAGGACAGCGGCCAATTGGCCGGTGGTTTCGAGCTTGCCAAGGAGCGCAGCCGTGATGAACACCTGACCGCCGGGGAGCGCGAACGCGTTGACGGTTTCTGGATCGGCCAACACGTGGAATTCGTACGGATAGTCGATTGCCTCCTCGGGGAGCACGGCCACCAATTGCGTGCCGACGGTGTCCACAAGATCTTGGGCGGCCTTGTCCTGAAGGAGCCCGCCGAACTGGGCCGCCATGTCGGGCGCGGCCTGCAGCCCGATCGCGATCTCCTGCTCTTGCGACAGACTGATGTGCTGAGTCTTGCCCGTCAACGGGTTGGTCGTTCGACGGCTCATGTACGTCACCACCGAGATCAGCCCGATGACCACAGCGAGGATGAGGCGGACGGGGATGCGCGGGCCGGCGCGGCGAGTACGAATCTGGTTCATGCCCGCAGCGTACCCGCGAAACGCGAGGTTCCGATTCACATGAACCGCTTTTCACACGCGCCGATGTCGGCGACGGCGAGCCGCGGCGACGACGGCCCCGATGCCCGCGAGCATGAGCGTTCCCGGTGAGGGCACGTTGGGGACGGTTGGCTGCTCGGGCGGCTGAGGCGAGAGTGGTGGGTTGCCGGTCGGTGGCTCCCTCGGCGGTTGTGGAAGGTGGGGTGGAAGGTGGGGTGGAAGGTGGGGTGGTTGGTTTGGGATTTCCGGCGTCGGCGGTGCGGACGGAAAGGGATCGGTTGGGTCGATGGGGGGTTGGGTAGGTACCGTCGGCACCACAGGTGTTGATTCCGTCGGCGCGTTCTCCGTCGGGCCGTCTGGCGGCGTCTCCGTCAGCGGCACATCGTCGGTCGGATCATCAGGGGAGGGGTCAAGCAGACCCGGGATTTCGCCCGAATCCCCGCCTCCACCGCCGCCGCCCGCCGAAGCGCTCGATGGGGCGGAAGAGCCCGATCCGCCGTGCGCACCAATCGATCCGCCAAGGGCCGGATTCTGGCGCTGATTCTCGTCAATCACACCATCGTCGGTCGGGTTCTTGGAGAATCGCAGGCGGCAGACCACAAATGCAGGGGTGCCGCCGCCCAAGTCGGCCGCTTCAGTCGCGGCCAACCGTTTGGACATGCGCACCGCGGAGCGCTCGATGCCCTCCATGAACTCAGGCGATGAAGAATCGTTCACGCCCGAGAGGTCGGGGAATCTCCAGACCCGCGCATCGTTGGCGGTATTGACCCACGCGAAGAGTGTGGATTCGTCGGGCGCTGTGCCGAGCGACAACCGCCCCGGATTGATGGTGAACATCTCCCAGCGGGCGTCGCCGCTCAACACACGCTCACCGGAAACAGCCACTTCGGCGAGGATGCCTCGGAGTGCAACGTCGCCGGCGCGGGCGACGAGGTACACGGTGTCACCCACCTCGATTGTGTGGGAGATAGGGCGTGCCCAGCCGGACGCGCCGTGCGCTTCGCCGCCACCGGCATAACTCAAGACGCCTTGGGCGCCGCCATAGACCGCAACGGCCTGCTGGCTGGTGATTCGAAGCCCGTTATGGGCGAAAGCGGTTGAGGCGGCGATTCCGGCAGCGAAAGCGAGGATCCATGGGCGCATTTGGGTTTCTCCACGAGTGTGCCTGAACTCTCGAATTCAGGTCGGAGCGACGCCAGACGATCGATCCGCCTTTGGCCGATTTTCAGTGGATCTTCGGGCGCGTAAGAACGGTCTTAAGGAAGGGCGGAACGCCGAAGCGTGGCTTCTCGGTCCTCGCACGGCGATCCATTCTCATAAGCGTTATCGGTGCCGACGCAACCGGCGGAATGCTTCCGTCGGTCGCGCTCTCGGTTTGGTTGAGGCCCCGCTCAGATCAGCGTCGGTGCGGCGGTCGCTTGGTTGCGGTTGGCCTGCAGGCGGTCAAACTCTACAACGCCGTCTTTGAGCCTGACGACGCGGCGGCAACGCTCGGCGATGCTGTCATCATGGGTCACCATGATGATGGTCATGCCCTTGGAGTGCAGTCCTTCGAAGAGTTCAAGAATCTGTAAGCCGGTCTTTGAGTCGAGGTTGCCGGTCGGTTCGTCAGCCATCAGGACCACCGGGTTGGTCACCAGCGCACGAGCGATCGCGACGCGCTGCTGCTGACCACCCGAAAGTTCTCGCGGGCGGTGGTCGAGCCGGTCGTCGAGCCCGACCAGCCCCAGCATCGCCGATGAACGCTCCTCGCGTTCGGCCTTCTTGAGGCCCTGATAGAACAACGGCACCGCAACGTTCTCGAGGACCGTCAATTGCGGGATGAGGTTAAAGGCCTGGAACACGAATCCGATTTTCCGGCCGCGGTATTCGCTGAGTTCATCGTCCGGCATCCGAGCCACATCTTTCCCGTCCAGCAGGTATTCGCCGCTCGTGGGTCGGTCGAGGCAACCGAGCACATTCATCAGCGTGCTCTTGCCCGAACCTGATGAACCCATGATGGCGACGTATTCGCCCCGCATGATGGAGACATCAATCGCTTTCAGGGCCTCGACCATGATCGAGCCGTCGGGCTTGAAGTACGTCTTGGAAAGGGCCCGCAACTCGGCAACCGCCGCGAGACCGGGATCGTTGGCGGCGGCGACGGAACCCTGAGCGGCGACGGCGGTCACTGCCCGGATTCTTCCAACTGAAGCCCGGCGAGCGCGGTCATGGGATCCGGGGCGAAGCGGAAGATCTTGTCGAGTCCGGTGAGGCTGAAGATCGACCGGACCTCATCCTGGACGGAACAGAGTTTGAGCGTGGCGTCCTTCTCTTTCATCAAATTGCGCAGTTTGATCAACTGAGCAAGGTTCGATGAGTTCACATAGGTCACACCCGAGAAATTCAGGACTACATGCGGAACAGCAACCGTCGCGCCCTCCATCCTCTGGATGACCGCCGACAACTCCTCCGAGAGCATCGGCTCATCGTTGAGTTCGCAGAGGACGATATTCTCGGACCAATCGTTCGGCATGGCTTTTCCAAGTGTACGGGCAATCCCATCTCAACGTACGCACCGGGGGAACGCCAGGTTCGGCCCCGGACAGGCTGCTTTGGGCACCGCCGCCAGTATTCTTCAGAGGCACCTAGCGGGAACTCCAGCCAGAAAAAAGTCGTGAAGTATTAGGAGTCACCCTATCGGAGCATCGATGGGACCCGCAGCCGGCGGACCCGAATCGGACGGGGCGGCATCCGGCGGGGCCAGAGGAACGATTTCCGCGCTCGCATCGTGCGCGACTTTTGCCGCGGCGATCACTTCGTCGCCGTCATTAAGCGCTACAACCCGAACGCCCTGTGTGCCGCGGCCACAATCCCGGATGGTTGATGCCGACATCCGGACCAACTGGCCTTGTTTGGTAATGACGACCACGTCGTCTGAATCGCGAACATCGAGGGATGCGATGCTGCGTCCGTTTTTGTCGGTGAGTTTGATGTCCACGCGGCCTTTGCCGCCGCGAGATTGACTGCGGAGTTTGCCCGCTTCGGGCTGGACGCGGTATTCGTCGATGGCGGTCCGCTTGCCGAAACCCTTGTCGGTGATGGTGAGGAGGCGAACGGTGGGTTCGGCGGTCATGAGATCGCCGTCCTGGTCGGCGTTCATCGCGACGCGGATGAGGCCGATGACCTCGTCGGTATCGTCGAGTTCGATTCCCTTGACGCCCTCGGCGGGCCTGCCCATGACGCGGACGTCCTGCTCACTGAATCGGATCGACATTCCGCCCGCCGTTGCGAGCAGCACATCGTCGTTGCCGTCGGTGAGGGTGACGTCGAGCAGCGAATCGCCCTCCTTCAGCCCGACGGCGATCAGGCCGCCCGCGGAAACGTTGCGATAGTCTTTGAGCGGCGTGCGCTTGATGATGCCGTTGCGGCTCACGAACGTCAGGTAGTTTGAGCCTTCCTCGAAGTTCCGCACGCTGAGGTACGCGCAGGTGCGTTCGCCGTCTTTCAGGCCGATGATGTTGACGATAGCCCGGCCCAGGCTCGTGCGGCTCATCTCGGGGACTTCAAAGACCTTGATCTTGAAGACGCGGCCGGTGTCGGTGAAGCACAGGAGGTCGTCATGGGTTTCGGCGACGAAGAGGTGCTCGATAAAGTCGTCGTCTTTGGAGTCCGAAGCCTTGATGCCCTTGCCGCCCCGGCCTTGTTGCCGGTAGGTGTCGAGCGGCACGCGCTTGATGTATCCGTGATGACTGATGGTGAGCGCCACGGTGCCCCGGGGGATCAGTTCCGCGATGTTGATATCCGCGCCGGAATCTTCGATGACCGTCAGGCGGGGCGATGCGTACCGCGTCCGCATTTCGAGGCAGTCGGCTCGAATGATGTCGAGCACCTTCTGGTGGTCGGCAAGGATGGCAAGGTACCCATCGATCTCTTCGCTCAGCGCCGAATACTCCGCGGCGAGGCGCTCGATCTCGAGGCCGGTCAATTGGATGAGCCGCATCGCGCCGATGGCCTCGGCCTGTACGCGCGTGAGGGCCATGCCCGCCGGCCCGGCACCCTGAACGGCGGCGAGCAACGACGCCGGGATGCGAGGCGCCAGCGGGTGGTCGAGCGGAATTCGGAACCGCATCGCCATCAACCGCTCGATGGCCTCCTCGCGCGCCTTGCTGGCTCGGATCTGCCGTATGACTTCGTCAATGTCGCACACCGCGAAGATGAGCCCCTCCAACACGTGGGCCCGCTTGCGGGCTTCACGCAGCAGGAACTGCGTACGACGGGTGATGACCTCGACCCGGTGGTCGATGTAGCACTCGATCAGTTGGATGAGCCCCATGGTGCGGGGCTGGCGGTTGACGAGCGCGATGTTGATGATCGAGAACGTGTCCTGCAACGACGTGAACTCGTACAACTGGTTCTCGATGACACGCGGGTCGGCGCCACGCTTAAGTTCGATCACGATGCGGGTCTGGGCCTCCCGGCCCGATTCATCCCGCACGTCCGAGACGTCTCGGATGCGGTCGTCGTCAACGGCCTCCACGATCCTCTTGACGACACCATCCTGGATGAGGTTGTACGGAATCGTGTCGATGACGAGTTGCTGCCGATCTTTGCCGAGCGGTTCAACATGGCACGTGCCGCGCATCGTGACCTTACCGCGGCCCGTCAGGTAAGCATCGATGATTCCGCGGCGGCCGTGAATGATGCCGCCCGTGGGGAAGTCCGGGCCCTTCGCTCCGTACCGAACGATGGTGCCCGCTTCGTCGAGAACGTCCTTCATCAACTCATCGAGCCCGATCTCCGGGTTGTCGATGACGCGGATGATGGAATCGAGGATCTCGGTGGGGTTCTGGGGCGGCAGACTGGTCGCCATGCCCACGGCGATGCCGATACCGCCATTGATGAGGAGGTACGGGAACTTGCCCGGCAGAACGGTCGGCTCGAGCAAACGATCGTCGTAGTTGGGCTGAAAATCGACCGTGTCGAGTTTGAGGTCGGCCAGCATGTCCACCGCCGCGGGCGTCATGCGGGCCTCGGTGTAACGCATGGCGGCGGGTGGATCACCGTTGATGGATCCGAAGTTGCCTTGCGGGTCGATGACCGGCACACGCATACGCCACTTCTGCACCATGCCGACGAGGGTCGGGTAGATGACGGCCTCGCCGTGCGGGTGGTAGTCGCCCGATGTGTTGCCGGCGATCTTCGCACACTTTAGGTGCTTTCGGTTGGGCTTCAGGTTGAGGTCGTTCATCGCGACGAGGATGCGCCGTTGGCTGGGCTTCATGCCGTCACGCACATCGGGAAGGGCACGATCCATGATCGTGCTCATCGCATAGGTCAGGTAACTGTCCTTCAATTCCTTTTGAATGTCGAGTTCCACGATGCGGCCGTGGCGGTCAGGGATCGGCTCGCTGGTGGCGGGTTCGGTCCCCGCTGAGCCGGAATCCGGTGAAAACAACACGGTCGAGCGAAGTGAACCAAAGGTCATGCCAAACGCCATGCAGGCTGCTCCCGCCGCATCAAACCCCGTCAACCGTGCGCCCTCCGCTCCTGTGGAGTGATGCCGGAAAAAGCGTGTCTGAAACGGCCGGTCGAAGTGTAGTTCGGCTGTGGCGAAAGTCCGCCCGATAGGCGAGAAATCAAGAATCGTAAACCACTGTGAATGCTATTGTTGCGCAAATTGCCGAAGTGGCAGATGGGCGGTGGGCTTAATACCTTAGTTCAGCTTCGCCGAAAGGATCGCTCTCGCTGTCGGCTGGTCCCAATGGAGGATTCCCCCCTGCCGAATACGTGGCGGTCCTAACCGGGCACGCCTACACTGTTTCCCCACAAATCCGCGGTCGTTCGCCGCTTGCAAAGTCCGGAGATTTCTATGAAAACTGG
>Ga0105049_10006313_pt1 | contig 13809 bp, 12 predicted proteins | sample MAT06_FD_78087 | JGI IMG/M metagenome (GOLD analysis project Ga0105049, IMG submission 78087) | Freshwater microbial communities from Lake Fryxell liftoff mats and glacier meltwater in Antarctica - MAT-06 | ecosystem: Environmental > Aquatic > Freshwater > Ice > Liftoff microbial mat | place...
CCCAAGGTCCAGGTCGCGAAGCAGGTCGGCGACGCCAGGGTCGTGAAGCTCTCCGACCAGGAGGAGTTCCGCTCCACCTGCGGGATGCGCCGCGACTTCGTCGACGTCGGTACCGACGAGCCACTGTGGTTCCACTACATGCGCATCAGCGACTCGCGCAAGCACTTCCACGCCAAGACGACCGAGTACTACTTCGTGATGAGTGGGCGCGGAGAGATGGAGCTCGGCGACGAGACCGTCGCGATCGAAGCCGGTGACATGATCCAGGTGCCGCCGGGGGTCCGCCACACGTCGCGGCCGACCACCGACGAGGATCTCGAGATCCTCATCGTGGTCCGTCCGCCTTCGGGCGCCGAGGCGCACGAAGAACTCTTCGACTGAACGCGTCAGTCGACGGGTGCACCGTGGCGGTCGACGCCGCAGAGCTTCCGCCACCCGCGGGGGACCCGACCGCGACGGATGACGCCGGCTTCGAGCAGGGTGTCGAGCACCGGTCGGATCGCGAGCTTGCGAAGTTCGATCCGCCGAGGCAGCTCGGCGACCGCCTTCCACGTCTTCCAGGTCGGGAGGCCGACAGTCGCGTACACGCCGGGGTGCACGAACGCCTGCCAGAGCTGATCGATCATCAACGGCGCCGCGAACCGGACCCGCTGGCGCTCGATCCAGCCGGCCCTGGCCCATGCCTCGGGCAGCACCGTCCGGGCGAACGACAGGTGTCTGGCCTCTTCCGTGCGGTGATACCGGTTCAACGCTGCGAGCAGCGGGTCGGTGTCGGGGTGGTCGGCCGCGAGCTTCTGCAGGAGGTCGGGGATCTCCTCGCCCGCGAGCACCATCACGAACAGCAACGCCTCGGTCTTCGCCAGCGAACGGGTGAGGCGGTGCAGGACCCAGTTGGCCGCCGGAGTGTCGACCGGGTTCTTCGCGGTCGGACCGAGCTCGTCGATCAGGCGGATGAAGGCTCGGGAATGGCGGGCCTCTTCACCGATCTCGTGGAGCATGTACGTGACTCGCGGATCGGAGAGGTCGGGGGCCTCGGCGACCTGTCGCGCGAACCCGGCCGTGAGCACGGCTTCGAAGTGCACGCCCATGGTCAGCATGGCCGCGACCTCTTCGCGGGAGAGTCGCGCCTTCTGCTCGGCGGTGAGGGTGATCGGCCGGCCGTCGATCACGAGGCCGTCGAGGGTGAGGAGCTCGTCGGGGATCACCTGACCGGCTCGGAGGGTGCCCCACGCCAGGTGCGTGTCGGGTTCGATCGGCCGGCGGCTCGACGCGCTGCTCAAGCGGGTGACCTTCGCCGAAGAGCTGGGCGCCGAGCGATCGGGGGTGTCGCGATCGGGGGTGTCGCGGTCGGGAGTGAGGGTCGGGAGGGTGGCGGTCATGCTGCGAGTATGGACCGTTAGAATTGATGAGGCAAGAGATTTCGTCATTTCTTCGGTTCACAGACGGCAGTAGGGTTCCGGGTGTGGCGATACCGGTCCAGAACGCCAGTAGCACGAAGGGCGATCGCACTCGCAACCTCCTGCTCGAGATCGCCGTCCGCCGGTTCGCGCTCGATGGATACCGACGCACTTCCGTCTCCGACATCGCCCGCGAGGCCCGGTTGAGCCCCGCTGCTGTCTACGCCTACTTCGCCGGCAAGGAAGCGCTGTTCCAGGCCGCGGTCGATCTCGACGCGAGCGCGCTGATCGATCGGGCCCGAACCGCGATCGCCGGAACCCCCGTGCGGGCGCGCGAGGCCGTCATCCTCGCCGAGCTCGCCGACCACATCACCGAGCATCCGCTCGCGGCGCGGGTTCTCTCAGGACAGGAGCCCGAGGTGATCGACCGCGTGCTCGACCTCCCGTCGCTGCGCGCGTTCAACGCGCAGATCGCACACGACATCGCCGAGGCCCAGGTCGCGGGCGAGGTGCGGACCGACGTCGACCCGGCCACCATGGCCGACGGATTCGAGGCCGTCATCCTCACGCTGCTCATGGGACGTCTGCAGGCCCGCGTCACCGGAGACTCCCGCCTCGCGATCGGCGCACTCACCGTCCTCGACGCCGCCCTCCGCCCGCCACGGTCTTGATGGTCGAATCCGCGGCGCCGGCTCGATCGCTCACCGGCGCACGGCCCGCGCGGGGGTGTCCGCCGGCTCCGCTGCTTCTCCGGTCTTGATGGTCGAATCCGCGGCGCCGGCTCGATCGCTCAGGCGGCGGGTTCGGACTTGGAGTTGGCGAGGGCGGCGACGACCTCGTCGGCAGCAGCCACGATGTCTTCCTGCGCGGCCTGTGCCTCCGCCGCCAGTTCCGACGACGCCCGACGCAGCGAGTCGGCCCGCTCCGCGGCGATGGCCGCTTGCTCGAGCGCCTCCTGTGCCGCGGCGCGGGCAGCCTCCGCCCGGGTTGCGGCCTCGTTCGCTTCGCGCATCGCGTGCTCCTGCGCACGGCGGACCTCGCCGGCGCGCGCATCGGCGACTCGGATCGCCTCGGCGCCGGCTTCGGCCTTGCGCAACTGCGCCTCGACATCCGCCCGATGCGCGTTCGCCTCGTCGAGTTGCCGATCGGCCTCCGCCAGTCGGTCCCGGAGTTGCCGGGCCCGAGTCTCGGCTGCCGCGCGACGCTCGGTGGCTTCCGCGGCCAACGTCTCTTCCCGCTCGGCCCGTCGGGCAGCGAGCTCGGCCTCGGCGGCCGCGAACACCTCGGCCCGCAGGCGGAACCGATCTTCCTCGGCCGCGGTGCGCGCGTCGGCTTCCGCAGCCGCTTCGGCCGCCCGTGCGGTCGCCTCTGCGACCGCCTGGGCCTCGCCCGCCGCGGTCTCGGCGGCGACGGTGCTCACGGCGAGCTCGGCTTCCGCGAGTTCGGCTTCTGCGAGTGCCAGCGCGTGTCGTGCGTCGTCGACGCGGAGCTGCGCGTCGCGCTCAGCCGCGGCCCGCTGGTCGGCGGCTGCTTGCACGGCGGCTTCGTGATCAGCCTGACGCCGCGCTTCGGCCTCTTCGGCGGCACGCTCGTAGGCCTGTGCCTGCGCGCGTGCGTCGACCTCTTCGGCCGCGCGTCGCGCGCGGGCTTCTTCCTCGGCGCGGGTCCGTGCCTCTTCCACTTCCGCCAACAGCGCCGCCTCTTGCTGGGCTGCGGCCGCCGCGAGCGCTTCCGCCTGTGAAGCTTCCTTGCGGGTTTCCTCCGCCGCGCGTTCGATCGCGGCCCGGGTGCGTTCCACCTCGGCGAGCTCGGTGCGACGCTGCGCGGCGTCGCGCCGCGTGGCCTCGAAGGCCGCCGACGCTGCAGGTTCTGCGACGGTCGCTTCGTCGGCGCGATTGGCCGGGCCCGAACGACTGTCTGCCTTCGACGCGCGGCGTTCCACGCGCGCGGCGCGCCGTGCGTCGCGCCGCTTCGGACGGACAGGTTCCACCTCGACGCTCTCTTCGCTGCTCCCCGGTGCCGCGCCGACCGCGTCCTGGCCGACCGCTTCCGGCGCGGTGCTCGCCGCATCGGGTCCGGTGGATCGGGGGCCGCGTCGCTTGTTGTTCGCCATTGGAACATTCCTCCCGTGGAGTCCTAATCGGATTGTCACTCACGCCGCGTGAGTATGTAAAGCACGGAACGCGCGAATGAGTCGATCGGCCTACGTGCGGTGGAGGCTCCTGACCACCAGTCCGGAGCGCAGGCGCGAGTCGGATCGATCAGGCCTCCCACCGCGCCCGGAATCGACGGAAGCAAGCGTGACTCTCGTCACGGCGGGACCGTCCGACCCGCCCGCGAGGTGAGCGGCGGATCCCTGCCCGGGGAACGGTTCCGACCGCGTCGTGCCCGTAGAACCCGCGTTTCTGTGCTGCGGCCCGGTTGGAACGGCACCGACGGTGGCGGGTACGGTCGTCGTGACGTCGGCCCCAAGTGCGGCTTTCGTCCCCCTTCCCGCATCCCCTTCTGACGGCACGCGCGCGTCCGGGGATCGGAAGGTTCCTATCCCCGAACGAGGAGATGCAGTTGAAGTTGGGAGGCAGCAAGGCACGAGGGCTGCTTGGCGGAGTGGCTGTCATGGCGATTCTCGGCGTCGTCGCGAGCGAGGTCGGAGCCGGCCCCGCGAATGCGGCACGAGAACAGGCGTCCACGCGCGAGTCGGGCAAGTCTGATTGGGTGCGGCCTGCCGCCGCGATCCTCCAGAACACCCCGCTCTCGCTCGCGGGTGATCTCGCGGCTCAGCGTTACCGCGCGATCGCGATCCAGCAGTACGCAGTGGCGCTCTGGGTGCAAGGCGTCGAGGCCGCGAACGCGAAGGCGGCAGCGGATGCAGCCGCAGCCGCCGCCGCAGCCGAGGTCCGTGGCAGGCGCGTCACCCGCAACAACGCTCCGTCGCCGGACTACTCCGGTGCGGTTCCGACCGACGGTGAGCACAGCGGAACGTTGGCGTGCATCCGCGCCCACGAGTCCGATTCCTCCGGCGGGTACTCGGCGGTCAACTCGAGCTCGGGCGCAGGCGGTGCCTACCAGGCACTCCCGTCGACGTGGGACGGGTACGCCGGATACGCACGGGCGCAGGACGCCCCGCCCGAGATCCAGGACCAGTGGGCCCGTGAGGCGATCGGTGCCGCGGGTACACGGCCCTGGAACGGTTCGGGCTGCTGAAGCCCCACTGATCGGCGCAGGCCGATCACACCAACTGCACGACGTCGGCTCCGGTCGGCGCAGCGAAGCGACGCAACGGCCCCGGGATCATCCCGGGGCCGTTGCGCGTGCCGTTCGGTGGCGGAGGAGGGTCGGGCCATACGGGCTGGATCCGGCGCAGCCGGTACCGTGCGGTTCGTGGATGCAGCACCGGTAGACCGCAACGTGGGCGCGTTCAGCGACCGTGCACCCTGGATCATCGATCCCGACGCGCTCACCTGGCGTCGTGGCCTCGACGGTGTGCGGGCCCGACGCCGGGCCGACGTCCCCCGGATGCTCGAGAAGGGGCTGGTTCCCCCCGTCGGTCGCATCGCCCGCACGGTCTGGTCGGTCGGTCTCGCGCTCGGGGTCTGGTACGTACGTGATCGTCGCACCGAGCACTCGCGCGCCGGCCTGTCGGCGCGACTCCGACGGTCGTTCGAACAGCTCGGCTCGACCTACGTGAAGCTGGGCCAGATCGTGTCGGGCGGCGAGGGCCTGTTCCCCGCCGAGCTCGTCGCCGAGTTCAAGAATCTCCGTGACCGGGTTCCGGCCGAGCCGTTCGCCGACATCCGCGCCGTGGTCGAGTCGGATCTCGGCGTGCCGCTGCAGGACATCTTCGAGCGCTTCGACTCCGTCCCGATCGCAGCGGCGTCGATCGCGCAGGTCCACGCGGCGCGCCTGCGCACCGGTGAAGACGTCGTGGTGAAGGTGCAACGGCCGCAGGTCGCCCGCCTCGTCGCGGCCGACATCCGGGCGATGGCGTGGTTGGCCCCGTTGCTCGTGGGTCGGATCCCCGTGTCGGCACTTGCGAACCCGCCCGCGCTCGTCGAGCTGTTCGCGGAGACGATCGCAGAGGAGCTCGACTTCCGCCTCGAAGCCGAGAACATGCTCGACGTCGCTCAGGTGCTCGCCGAGACCGCCGGCGATGGCACCCGCAACACGATCGTCCCGCGCCCGCATCCGGAGCTCGTCACTCAGCGGGTACTGGTGATGGAACGGCTCGACGGCTTCGCGTGGGACGACGTGGTCGGCATGCAGGGCGCCGGCGTCGACACCGAGGCCGTGCTGCACGAGGGGATGGTCTCGTTCATGGAGGGTGCCATGCTCTACGGCGTCTTCCACGGCGACCTCCACGGCGGCAACCTCCTCGTCCGTCCCGACGGCACCACGGTGCTGCTCGACTTCGGGATCACCGGCCGTCTCGACCAGAAGGAACGGATGGCGTTCCTCTGGCTGCTCGTGGGGGCCACGACCGGCGACGTCCGCTCGCAGCTGCGGGCGCTGCGTGACCTCGGTGCCTTCCCACCCGACACCGATCTCGACGCCGTGTTCACCGACCTCGGCCTCGATCGTCCACCGATCGACCCGACGAAGCTCGAGGCCGACGAGCTGATCCACGAGCTCCAGGACCTCACCAAGAAGCTGCTGGGCTACGGCGCCCGCGCCCCCAAGGAGCTCATGTTGTTCGTGAAGAACCTCATGTTCCTCGACGGTGCCATCGCAAGGCTCGCTCCCGATCTCGACATCCTCGACGAGATTCAGAAGGTGCACACCGAGCTCACCGTCCGTCACGGTGAGCGTCTCGCGAGCGAGCTCGGCATCGAGATGACGATCGCCGACTTCGATCCCGATTCGGTGAAGGCCGCGCTCGGGCTCGGCGCCGATGTCGAGCGGCTGACCTACCGCGACGTGCAGGACCGGCGCGAGATCATCCGCAAGCGCATGGAAGAACGACGCAAGCGGGCGTGAGCGCCATGGCCACCGCCAAGGAGAACGGAGCGGCCGGTGCGGAGTTCGACCCGGAGCACCCGAAACGCCGGACGCGCCACGACTGGGGATCCGCGCTCGAGTGGGCGCGCCCCGCAGCTTGCGGCTGAGCAGACCGCACGATGCCCGAGATCCCCGAGATGCAGGCGCTCGCCGAGCGAGTCGAGGCCGCGCTCGGTGGTGCGGTGCTCGAACAGATCGACGTGCTGGGCTTCTCGGCGCTGAAGACCGTCGTCCCGGCACCGGAGTCGTTCCTCGGTGCTTCGCTCGGTTCGGTGGGGCGGCGGGGGAAGTACCTCGTGCTCGACTTCGGGGAGCCCGGCCGCATCCTCGTGCACCTCTCACAGGCCGGTCGCCTGGACCTCGAGTCGCCGCCCAAGAAGACGCGCGGCAAGGGTTCGGTCGTGCGGTTCCGGTTCGACGACGACCGCGCCGTGCTCGTGCGCGAGTACGGGCACGAACGCAAAGCCTCGTGGTGGGTGCTCGCACCGGGCGACGACGGGCCACTGGTGAAGCTCGGACCGGAGCCCGACTCCGCAGCCTTCGCCGAGTTCGTGCTCACCGGCACCGACAAGCGACGCATCCACACCTGGCTGCGCGATCAGCGCACCGTCGCCGGCATCGGCCGCGGCTACGCCGACGACGCGTTGCACCGGGCGAAGCTCTCACCCACGGCGACGTTGCCGAAGCTCGATGCCGACCAGCGTCGGCGCCTCCTCGGCGCGATCCGCTCGACACTCGCCGACGCGCTCGAAGGGGAGCGGACACGCGTCGGCGGGTTGTCGGCCCCGAAGCTCGGCGACCGGTTCACGGTGCACGGTCGTCCGGGGACGCCGTGTCCGGTCTGTGGCGACACGATGCGCCGGGTCTCCTACGAGGCCTACGAGATCACCTATTGCCCCACGTGTCAGACCGGCGGCAAGGTCCTCGCCGACCGCCGCATGTCTCGCCTCGTCAAATAGCGATCCGGTCAGGGTCTCGGTCACCAGCCGCGGGTGCCGGGGTCCCCCTTGAAGGGGCCCACGACCGCGGAGGTGATCCAGCCGCCGTAGAAGCCGCCGGGTTGGGCGGTCACGAGCTCGTCGTCGACGAAGCAGGCGTCCATCGGCGCGACGTAGAACGCGACGTGGTCGGCGATCGGTGCGAATGCCTCGCTCGGTGTTGCATACCCCCAGGCCGCCTGGGGCGCAACCCGCTCGCCGCCGCGCACGGTGAAGTAGTGCGCCCGGCCCTTCCACTCACAGAACGACGTGCCCTTCGCGGGTTCGAGCGCACCCTCGGCCACGTCGTCGGGCGGGAAGTAGTAGTTCGGCGGGTGACTGGTCTCGAGCACGCGAAAGCCGCGGGTCGTCTCGGCGACCGTGATCCCGCCGAGGACCACGCGGAGGCGGGCCGACACCGGCTCGAGCCGTGGCGGCCGCGGGTAGTCCCACACCGATTCCTGGCCCGGTCCCGGTTCGATGCGCTGCGGTCTCTGCGAGAAGATGCCCATGTCCCCTCCTTCGGCACGGCCTGCTCGCGCAGATGGGCGGCTCGGAGCATTCGTGTCCGAACTCCCGGTGAACAGCAACGCTGGCGACGAGACGTCTGGAGCGTCCACGCCATAGCATGACAGGCGGTGATTCCCGACCTCCTCGCCTTCATCCCCAGCCCGGCCCGAGGGGTGTTCTACATCGGCCCCGTGCCGTTGCACCTCTATGGCCTCACGCTCGCGATCGGGGTCGTCGCAGCCACGTACCTAGCGGAGTACCGCTGGAAGAAGATGGGCAACGATCCCAAGGAGATCTCCCAGATCGCGGTCTGGGTGGTGGTCGCGGGCGTGATCGGCGCGCGGCTCTACCACGTGATCACCGATTACCAGCTCTACACCGACCAACCGTTGAAGGCCCTGCAGATATGGAGTGGCGGCCTGGCGATCTGGGGCGCCGTCATGGGTGGCGCGATCGCGGTGGTGATCCTCGCCCGCAAGCACCACTACGACACCCTCAGGCTCTGCGACGCCATCATCCCCGGTGTCGTCCTCGCCCAGGCGATCGGTCGCTGGGGCAACTACTTCAACCAGGAGCTCTTCGGCCGGCCGAGCACGCTCCCCTGGGCGGTCGAGATCGACTTCGTGCACCGACCCGATCAGTACCAGGCGTTCGCGACGTTTCAGCCGACCTTCCTGTACGAGTCGCTCTGGTGCCTGCTCATCCTCGGGGTGCTCCTGTGGGCGGAAAGGCGGCGATCGCACCGCAAGGGTCAGACCGTGGCGCTGTACATCGTCCTGTACACCGCGGGTCGATTCGTGTTCGAGAACATGCGCAGCGACCCCGCGAACAGCATCGCCGGCCTGCGGGTCAACGCCTGGGTGAGCATCGTGCTGTTCCTCTTCGGCATCGCCTGGTTCGTCTGGCTCGGGCGGCGCCCGGAGGATCCGGAGGCACGAGTGACCGACGACACAGATCACGAAGTGGTGCCCGGAGGTCGGTAGCCTGCCGGGACCCCTGTGTTCGCCTTCTGGAGGTCGTCTCCGTGACGTCTGTTGTGTCCGAGTCCCGTACCGCGCCGACCAAGGTGGCCGCGCGCGCGGTGAACGCATCCAAGGTCTACGGCAGCGGTGAGGCCGAGGTGCGCGCACTCGACGCGATCAGTGTCGAGTTCGCCGACGGCGCGTTCACCGCGATCATGGGACCGTCGGGTTCGGGCAAGTCGACGTTGTTGCACTGCCTCGCCGGTCTCGACCGTCTCACCGGTGGTCAGATCTACCTCGGCGACGTGGAGATCAGTGCCGCGAACGAGAAGCAACTCACGCTCATCCGCCGTGACCGCATCGGCTTCGTGTTCCAGGCCTTCAACCTGATCCCGACGCTCGACGCGGAGGAGAACATCACGCTCCCGATGTCGCTGGCCGGCCGCAAGCCCGACCAGGCGTGGCTCGACACCGTGGTGAGCACCGTGGGTCTCGGCGACCGGCTCCACCATCGTCCGTCGGAGCTGTCGGGCGGCCAACAGCAGCGCGTCGCCGTCGCGCGGGCGCTCGCGTCGCAGCCCGACCTGATCTTCGCCGACGAACCGACCGGCAACCTCGACTCCCGTGCCGGCGCGGAGATCCTCGGGTTCATGCGTCGCGCCGTCGACGAGTTCCACCAGACGATCGTGATGGTCACCCACGATCCCCTCGCCGCGGCGTATGCCGACCGCGTGGTGTTCCTCGCCGACGGCAAGATCGTCGACGAGATGCTCGAACCGACATCCGAGCGCGTGCTGGACCGGCTCAAGAACCTCGGGGACTAGCGCCTGTGTTCAAGCTCACGCTGAAGGGCCTCTTCGCCCACAAGCTGCGGTTCGCCCTCACCGCGCTGGCGGTGATGTTGGGCGTCTCGTTCCTGTCGGGAACGCTGGTCCTCACCGACACGATCAAGCGCACGTTCGACGAGCTCTTCGCCGACGTCAACGAGGGAACCGACGCGTACGTCCGCTCGAGCGACAAGCTCGACTCGCAGTTCGGCACGATCCGACCGCGCATCCCCGCGGGCCTCATTCCCGAGGTCGGCGGCGTCGACGGCGTCGCGATGCAGGACGGCATACCGGTGGTACAGGGCCAGTTGCAGTTCATCGCCCAGCTCGTCGACAAGAAGGGTGAACCGATCGGCGATCCCGGACAGGGCGCGCCGACGTTCGGCTTCATCTGGGACGACTTCGCGCAGCTGAGTCCCTGGACCCTCGAGGCCGGCGAGCCACCGATCGCGAACGATCAGGTCGCGATCGACCGGGGTTCGGCCGAGAAAGGGGGCTTCGAGGTCGGCGACACCGTGCAGGTGCTCACCCAGGCCGCGCCGGCGTCGTACACGATCTCGGGAATCGCGAAGTTCGGCACCGCCGACGCACCGGGCAGTGCCTCGGTGACGCTCTTCACCGCGGCCCAGGCGCAGAAGGTCGCCGCCGCCGAGAACGAGTTCGACGGGATCGCGGTTGCGGGCGAAGACGGCGTCTCGCAGACCGAGCTGGCGCAACGGATCCGGGCCGCCATCGACCTGCCGAAGATCCAGGTCATCACCGGCGCCACCCTCACCGCGGAGAACCAGAACGAGATCCAGGAGAGCCTCAAGTTCTTCAACACCTTCTTGCTGATCTTCGCCCTGGTCGCCCTGTTCGTCGGCTGCTTCATCATCTTCAACACGTTCTCGATCATCGTGGCGCAGCGAACCAAGGAGATGGCCCTGTTGCGCGCGATCGGCGCCTCGGGTCGCCAGGTGATCCTGTCGGTCCTCGGCGAAGCGTTCGTGGTCGGTCTCGTGGCGTCGGCGGCGGGGCTTGCGGCCGGCATCGTGCTGGCGAGTGGACTCAAGGCGCTGCTCGCCGGCTTCGGGATCGACATCCCCGCCGGCGGCACGGTGCTGAACACGAGGACGATCGTCGTCGCCCTCGGCGTCGGTACCTTCGTGACCCTGATGTCGTCGGTCTTCCCGGCGCGCAAAGCGGCACGCGTTCCGCCGGTCGCCGCGATGCGTGACGTGAGCATCGACCAGTCGGGCTACAGCGGGATCCGCGTTGTCATCGGTCTCGTGGTCACGGGTCTCGGTGTGCTGGCTCTCGCCGCCGGTCTCGTCAACGGCGAGATCTCGCTCGTGGGCGTCGGGGCGGTCGTCGTGTTCCTCGGCGTCGCGTTCCTCGGCCCCGTCATCGCCCGACCGGTGAGCGATCTGATCGGCTGGCCGCTCAAGAGGTTCCGCGGGATCACCGGTGAGCTCGCACGCGAGAACGCGTCGCGCAACCCGAAGCGCACTGCGTCGACCGCGGCTGCGTTGATGATCGGCGTCGCGCTCGTGGCCCTCATCACGATCCTCGCGTCGTCGACGAAGGCATCGATCGGGGCGACGATCGATCAGGCGTTCCGAGCTGACTACATCGTGGCGCCGAAGGCCGGCGGCTTCGGCGGTTCGGGCTTCAGCCCCGAGCTCGCGTCCGCGGTGAAGGCACTCCCCGAGATCGAGACGGCCACCGGGCTGCGCTTCGGGGCCGCCGAGCTCGACGGGAACGGTAAGTTCATCATCGCCGCCGATCCGAAGGCGCTGAACCAGCTCTTCGACCTCAGGCCGGCGAACCCGAAGGCGTTCGAGAACCTCGGACCGGACCAGATCGCGGTGTCGGAGCGGATCGCCGACGAGAAGGGTTGGAAGATCGGTGACACGGTCGCCGCGAAGTTCCCGAGCGGTGGCACGACCGACCTCACCGTCGCGGCGAAGTACGGCGTCGGCCAGCAGGAGGGGTTGAGCGACTACTTCGTGTCGCTCGACACGTTCACCGCGAACTTCCCGGAGCAGTTCGACGCCCAGGTCTACGCAAAGCTCGCGCCCGGCGTAAGCCTGGAGGAGGGCAAAAAGGCGATGGACGCGGCGATCAAGCCGTACGCCAACGCCGAGGTCGAGGACCAGGCCGAGTTCAAGGCCAGCCAGGAAGCGTCGATCAACCAGTTCGTGAACCTGATCTACGCGCTGTTGTTCCTCGCGGTGATCATCGCGGGCATCGGGATCGCGAACACCCTCGCGCTCTCGATCGTGGAGCGGACCCGTGAGATCGGCTTGCTGCGCGCGGTCGGGATGACGCGAGCGCAGCTGAAGTCGACCATCCGGTGGGAAGCCGTGATCATCGCGATGCTCGGAACGGTGCTCGGTCTCGTGATCGGGCTCGTGTTCGGCTGGGCGATCGTGCAGGCGCTGAAGGATCAGGGCATCAGCAAGTTCGCCCCTCCGGGACCGCAGCTCATCATCATCGTGTTGATCGCCGCATTGCTGGCGGTGCTGTTCGCCTACTTCCCGGCGCGACGGGCTGCGAAGCTCGACGTGTTGCGGGCGATCTCCAGCGAGTGACGATCAGCCGTAGGGGTTCCAGGCGGCGGGCGCCGACCGTAGGAACGTCGTCGCCCGCTCGAGGAAGGCGTCGGGCTCGATCGTGCTCGCTTCGGCACCGACGAGTTGCAGCACGGGTTCGAGGTCGCCGACCCCGCCGAACGTCCAGCTGGCGTCACCCGGCTCGCCACCGGTCAGCTCCTCGGCGAGTGGGTTCAGGTCGACGCGGGCGCGCGGTCGGCGCGACATGTACTGCACCCACGTCTCGTACCGGAACACCACCTCGTACCGCAGGCCCTGGCGGTAGACGAGGGTGAAGCAGTCGGTCGCGTTGTGGATCGCGCCGGGATGCACGACGCTCGCGCCGATGCGCGTGAACCGGTGGCTGGGCCGACGCGGCCACGCAGCGGGGACGGTCACGACTGCGAGGTCGAGATCGGCGTCGGGATGTTCGGTGATCGTGATGGTGCCGTCGGCGATGCCGGCCTCGGTCGTGGCGAGATGTCCGTCCTCGTCGGCCCAGTGCGCGCGGTACCGCTCGGGGTGATCGAGGAGCTCGGGCAGCCGTTCCATGAGCTCCGGGTAACCCGCACCATCACCCGTTCCGTTGCCTGCGAGCTCGGCGATCGTCCACGCGATCCGGGCCGAGTCGCGGTCGATGAACGTGGCGAAGTCGCCGGCTCGGGCGAGGTCGACGAGCTGCTCGCGCCGCCTCAGGGCATCGTCGGGTTCGACGAGCGCGTACATGCTCACGAGCCCGTCCTGGTCGACGTGGTTGTTCGACACCACGTCGGCGGTCACGTGATGGTCGGCCCGGTCGAGGTAGTGGAAGGCGATCTGGGCCGAGAGGTCGTCCTGCAGCGCGGCCGGCGTCGGGGTCCCGGGCCAGTGGGAGAGCGTGAGCACCGTGTCGGCCTGGGGTGAACCGTCGACGATCACATTGGGGATGCCGTCGAGCTCTCCGTACGGGACGTACCGCATCGCTGTGCCCTCCCGCTGCTGAGTTCGTTGCGTTTCGGATCGTATACGACCAAAACGTAACGAACTCCGGAGTCGGGTGGGCGGGGCTAGTACTGGTCGCGGAGCTTGGCGTCCTTCTCGAGGACCACGCCCGCGGTGTCGCGCATGCGAGCGGCAACGAGGTCGCGCAGAGTCGGGTTCGAGGTCCCGAGGATCCGGACCGCGAGGAGGGCGGCGTTCTGGGCGCTGCCGACGGCGACGGTGGCGACGGGGATCCCGGCCGGCATCTGCACGATCGACAGCAGTGAGTCGAGCCCGCTCAGCGCCTTCGACTGCACCGGCACGCCGAGCACCGGCAACGTGGTCTTGGCCGCGGCCATGCCGGGCAGATGGGCGGCGCCCCCGGCGCCGGCGATCAGCACCTTCAGGCCGCGCGCCGTGGCGCTCGACGCGTAGTCGAACAGCAGATCGGGAGTGCGGTGCGCCGAGATCACGCGTACCTCGTGCGGGATCGAGAATCTCTCGAGCGTTTCCGCTGCCGCGCGCAGCGTGTCCCAGTCGGAACGTGAGCCCATGATGAGGCCGACGAGCGGTTTCATCGCGGCATTCTAGGGGAAGTCGGTGCAGGG
>Ga0105049_10006314_pt1 | contig 13809 bp, 12 predicted proteins | sample MAT06_FD_78087 | JGI IMG/M metagenome (GOLD analysis project Ga0105049, IMG submission 78087) | Freshwater microbial communities from Lake Fryxell liftoff mats and glacier meltwater in Antarctica - MAT-06 | ecosystem: Environmental > Aquatic > Freshwater > Ice > Liftoff microbial mat | place...
CTCTTCAAAGACTTGAGGGGATAGCGTTCCCTTGAAGAGAGAATTTAGCTTAGATCGATCAGCGAGGTCGGGTTCTATGTCCAAAAGACCAAAGGCGATGGCTAACTCTGTAGTTGTTGTTTGGGGGCTTGACATGTGTTAATCCTGTCCTTCTCATTGATTTGGGAGTGAGTTATTCAGGACGTGTTGATTCCTTATATGGCTGTAACCTCAACTTTAGCTATTCGTTCTCTTGCTAATGCGCAGTATTCTTCGGAGATGTCATAGCCAACATAGCTTCTGCGGAGACTCTTTGCTGCCATACAAGTAGTTCCTGATCCGACGAATGGATCGAGGACAACATCGCCTTGATAGGAGAAAAGATTGACAACCCTGCTGGCTAGCTTGACGGGAAACGGGGCAGGATGACCTACACGTTTTGCTGATTCGGGAGGTATATCCCATATCGACAATGTTGATTCCATAAACTCGCTGGACTCCAATGTAGATACGCCTTTGTCAGCTCGAGAATAAGACTGCTTGGCAAAAACTAACAAATACTCATGCACATCACGCAATCTCGGTGCCTTCGCACTCCGCCAACTGCCCCATGCGCAACTACCACTAGCACCTTTGGCCTTTTGCCATATAATCTCGCCCATACACAAGAACTTCTCTTCGTCATGGAGTTCGTAAAATAACGAGTGCAGTGGAATATATGGCTTCCGGCCCAGATTGGCGATGTTAATCACGTATCGACCACCAGGCTTGAGCACACGATAGACTTCTTGAGCGACTGAGCGTATCATGGACATATACTGATCAAGGCTCATATCGCCCTCGTAATCTTTTCCGACATTGTAGGGCGGCGAAGTAAACGCTAATCCGACACTCTCATCCGGTATTTCCTTCATGTCGGTGGACGATTCCTGGTAAATCTTGTTTGCCCAAAGACTCTCATCGTAGTGAGCAACGCGAACGGCGCTTGTGGTAGTATCTTGATTCAAGCCACTGTACATGCTGCGAGCATAGAATTCAGATGAATTATGGCTCTCGCGTTTCGAAGTGCCAAAGGATGTCGTCTTGCTCATGATTCTCACCTGAATAATAAACAGCAACCAAAGAAGTCTAGTGGACTGTATATCTATGATGCTATGGGTCAGTAGATTATTCGCGGGAGTATACCACAGAACGGGCGTTCTGTACAATGCAGAATGTGTAAGATCCGAATGTGTTTTTTCTTTGTAGATCATTTTTAAGCTTGTTAGCGGTCATTTGATACTTTACTTTAAGTGCGCCAACACATTCCTGGTCACTTGTTGCACCAGCGCGTCGCTCTCCAACCCGTAGGCCCAGTCGGTGGTGCCGACGTTGAAGACGGTGCCCTGGCCGCGGGTGAAACAGCCCATGACAGCATGGTTGTGGGCGATCTTGGCGACATTGGCGGGCGAGGCATCGCCAAAGAGCGCGGCGGCAATGCCTTCCAGATCGCCGGGGCCGCTGGTGTCGCCCCAGACGGCGTTGGGCGGCAACTCGCTGTAGCGGTCGGTCTGGGAGAGCAGGCGCGCCGGTGAGGTGGCAAGAATCGTAAAATCGGGCGGTGTGCCATCTTCGTGGGTGGGGACAGGCAAGCCTTGTGCTAGCGTGAGCGCGCAGCCGTCCACTTCGTAGCCGACAATGTAGGATCCTAACCCCAGCAGGTCGCCATAGCGCAGATCGGTGTTGGCAAAGGCCCAATGATTGGGACGATAGACCGTATAGGCCCCCGATCCACGCGGCACGCCCCAGCCGACGCGACTATAGCCGCCACGTGTAAAGCTCAAGCCGATGGTAAGATTTTCCGGCCGGCCCAGCAGTGGGTGTGACCAGAAGGCCGTCAGCATGGATTGGTGCTCGGTGCCCATGACCGGATCGGCGCGGTCGGCGGTCGCTTTGTAGCAGACCATGGTCTGGCCCTCATCCTCGAAGCGCACCTGCCAGTTACAGGTGTTGCCCGAAAAGATCGCCAGGTTGCCCCCGCGCTCGACAAAAGCATCGATGCTGTCGCGCATGGCCCCGGACCAATATTCGTCGTGGCCCACACAGACCATTAGTTGATAGTTGTCGAGGATTTCAGGACGCTCTTCGAGATCACTGTTGATCGCCATGTCAATCTGGAAGCCGTTGCTTTCGGCCCAACGCACAAAGCGCCGTTCCCAGTTGTGCCAGCCGCTGGATGCACACCAGAGTGGATACTTATTCTCCGTCAGATAGGCCAAGAGGCGCGTGTTTTCGGGATCAAGCGTCGGATCGGGATTGAGCACGCGCCCTTCGTAGGCGGCTTCTGGCCGCGTGACAAAGCCCCGTTCCAATGGGCGCTGAAAGGAAACTTGGGTTGCGCCCGTGTAGAGACAACCGCCGCCCCAGTGATTATACGCATTGTAGGTATTGGTGCTCAGGACAAGCAGGATCGAACTGTTTTGTCCTGGCTGCAGCGAGCGTACTACAAAGCAGGCATGGCTCAGCGCGGTCTCACCTTGCACGCCATCCCCCCGCAACGCCACTTCATAAAAACCAGAGCGCCAATCGTTGGGAATCGACAGGGTGAAGGTGACCGGCCATCCACAGCCATTGGCATAGGCATCCTTGGGCACAGGCTGTTCACTGCCCGCAATCCCCGTGCGCTGCCAAACCCTTTGGCGGTCCGCACCGACGCGCGTAATTTCGACCGAAAAGCTGCTGACGCGTGCCGAACAATGAAAAGCCACTTCCTCGCCGGGCACATAGCTGAGCCGACTGGGATAGCCTTCGACGGCCAGTTGCAATGTGTTGAAATCGATCATGGCTGACTATCCTTTGACCGGCGCGACGCCGGCTGCACCCAGTGATTGGGCGGGGAGTGTCGCTGCGCGGTTAGCCTGAATATTGGGCAAGAAGAGCACCAATAGCGCCGTGATCAGCGGTACAACACTCAACGCTAACATGGCGTTGGTTAAGCCCATGCGTTGCGGCTCGGCCAGCCAGCCCATAACCTGCAACCCAATGCCGCCCATGGCAAAGACAAAGCCCAGTGCCACGCCCGAACCGACGCCGGCATTCTTGGGAAAGAGACTTTGCGCCATGACCAACATCGGTGGCCAGGCTGCTCCCGAGGCAAAGCCCAGGAAGGGCGCAACCCAGAAGGCGCGCCAATCCCCCAAGATGAACATCAGCGCCATCAGCGGAGCCGAAATCAACATCGAAACCGCCATCACCTTGACGCCGCCAATGCGGTCGGCCAACATGCCGCCGGTGAGGGTGCCAAAGGCCAAGACAAAGAGCATGAGCGAGGAGAGTAGACTGGCTTGTTCCTTGGTGAAATGGGCAATCTCGACAAAAAATTGGGGTGTGAACGAAGAGAAGGATTGTTGCGACATGGCGCGCAGCGACATGACCAAGATCAAGGCGACGACCACGGTGGTGGTATAGGCTGGGTTCAATTGAATGCGCCAACTGGCCGATTTTTTATCGTTGCCCTGTTTTTGTGCACGGCCCGTCAAGAAATAGAGAAAGGGTGCGATAAACAAGCCGACCAAGCCCAGCACCGCGGTGCCGCGTATGCCCATAGCGTTAAGCACCAACGCTGCCAAGATGGGGCCAACCGCAAAGCCGGCATTGCCGCCCAGCATAAACATGGCAACGCCGGCTGATTTACGATCACCCGCCGCAATATTCGCACCCGATGCGCCTTGGGGATGAAAGGAGGCCGACCCAAAACCAGCCAAGGCGGAAATCAGCAAGGCACTCTGGAAGTTGGGCATAAAGCCGACCAAGCCCTGCAACACTGCCAGCCAGACCAGACCACCCACAGCAAACCAGCGTCCCCCGTAGCGATCACTCAAATAGCCAAAGATCGGCTGAGTTAGGGAAGAGGTCATCTGATAGGCTCCCAACAATAGCCCAATTTGGGCCAGGGTAAGGCCGAGTGAATCTTTCAAATATAAGCCGACGGCAATGGGCATGGCCCCGCCCAACATGTCAACACTAAAGTGACCCAGCGTCAAACTCCACAAGGTAACATTTTTTACTAGGGCGCGCATTGGTTCCTCTTATGCATGGTTAGATGGGGGTGGGTAGAACAGAAAATAGGTAGGTAAGTAACTGGAAATTGTTCCAATTCTACTTAACTACCTATTCGAGCGTGCTGTTGATCTGGCTAACCCCCACCGGAGCAAAACTTTTTCAAAAACTATATCATAGTTTCTCTTCCTCGACAAAGCGCGAGAAGTCGGCCACTCGATCCTGTGGATTGGTGCGTTGATGGCGCGTCCAAAGCTCCTAGGCGATTCGCATTTGTACTACCTTGTGAAATAATTTACAATACTTTGCGTTCGAGCTGTCCATCTGTTTAAATCTACTCATATGGAGGTGAATATGCAAGAAGCAACCCAACTGGATGGACTACCCAATCTGCCCCAGACCCGCTTTCTCCACCAGCTTGTGCCTGCGCTCTGGCCGCGACCAGATGTAGTGGGGCTCTGGCTGGAGGGCAGTATGGGCCGGGACAATGCTGATCTGTATAGCGATGTCGATCTCCATATTGGGGTCGAGCCCGCCACCCTAGACCAATGGCGCGCCTTGGCGGTGCAAGATCTGTTTGGTGAGGCGTATGCCGCCCACTTCTTTTCACATTTTGCAGAAGATTTTTTTGTCTATCATGTCTACCTGAAAGCTGGTGGCATCTATGATGTGCATCTTCAGCCAATCAGCCGCGTGCTGCACAAAACGCCACGGTTGATCCTGGCCTGTCGTGACGAGGCATACCGCAATGCCTTGCTCGCCGCTACCCCAACTTCGGCCGATGAAGCGGCCCTACTCTTTGCGCCGCAGCCACTGGATCCCGCGCTCCTGCCACCCTTACTCACTTCATTTTGGATCAATGCTGATAAAGGGCGCAAAGTGATCTATCGCAACCAAGAGCTTACCATTTATACCGGTCTGCATCTCTTCCGCCAGATGCTCGCACGGCTGCTCTTTATGGAACAGACTGGTACCGATTGTGGCGATTTGACCAGCGTATCGATTCATCGGTTAAAGGCCGCTGCGCTTGTGCTGGGTCAGACCTGGGGCGATGATCTCTTGCGTCTGCTGGGCGCACCTGCGCGCACACGCTTAGAAATCTGGCAGGCTCAAGAACAGCTTCATCAAGCGTTTGCGCGTGTCGGTCGTCTTCTGGCGGCTCGCTATGAGATTGTTTATCCGGAAGCGCTGGAAGAGATCGTTAAGGAAAATTGGCAACTGTTTAAGGCCGAAGCCGTCGCGCCACGCCCATAAAAACCGCCAATCGATGGATGCAATCCAGCCACAAAATTGCTGGGTTGACAAACCCATTTGACTGATGTTATGATCGTGACGCGTTTCACTGACGCGTGTCACCATCCCTGTTCCCAATCCTGATTGCCTGTAGCCGTAATCCTGTCTTAAAAATCGGTTGAAGAGGTAGCGTTGAATCGTCGCAAGATTACCAGCCATGATGTGGCCGCGCGGGCTGGTGTCTCGCGTACGACGGTCTCCTATGTGTTAAATAATGTGGAGACCGCCAACATCAGCGAGCCAACTCGTTTGCGCGTGCTCGATGCTGCGGACGAGCTGGGGTATGTGCCCAATGCTGCAGCACAGATGCTGGCCGGCCATCGGTCACACATTATTGGCTTGGTCTTTCCCCGCACCCATCCGCATTTGGCAACCCATCTTTTTCTGTTGCAGATTCTTGAAGGATTGATGGCCGTGGTGCAAGAACAGGGCCTGCGTCTGATTGTCGATTCGGTGGAGAGTAATGTGGAAAGTGCCTATCTGGATCTGGCGCGCGCCAAACGAATTGACGGCCTGATTTTGATCGATGCCCCTGGCGATGATCGAGCGTTGCAACGGCTGGCCCAAGATGATTTCCCCATTGTCACGCTGGGCTACAATCATCCAGATCTCTGTTCGGTGGATGTGGACAATCGGCGCGGTGCGCAGCAAGCAGTCGAACATCTGCTGGCACTGGGGCATCGCCGTATTGCCTGTATTACCAACGTCCCGACAACCTTTACCCAAACCGATATGCGCTTGTTGGGCTATCAAGATGCGCTGGCCCAGGCTGCGATTGCGCTGGATCAAAGCTTGATCGCCGAGGGGTTGTACAGCCCCGAGAGTGGGATTGCGGCCATGCAACGTTTGTTGGCGCTGCCCCAGCGGCCAACAGCCGTCTTTGTTGCCAGCGATGTGATCGCCTTTGGCGTAATGACGGCCATTCGTGCTCAAGGATTGGCGATTCCCCAAGATATTGCCGTGGTTGGCTTTGATGATGTACCCTTGGCTAGACATGCCCATCCGCCATTGACAACGGTGCGCATGCCCACTGTAGAAATGGGACGGCGTGCTGGCGAACTGTTGTGTGACCAGATCATGGGCCGATCCGTCGCCCCACGTGCCTTATTGGAAACAGAATTGGTGGTGCGTGCATCATCTTTTTGCTCGTTATAGTGTCCGCTCATCAACCGAATGCGTGCTGCTTTGCGGGTGCCTACCTAACCCTGTTTGTGCCTGTTTTCCAAGATGAGCTACTGCGTTTCCCGTCAATTCTGCAATTCGCTCATCAGCCGAAAGTGTGAGGTACGATCAATCCTTGATTGGAAGCAAGCGTTACCTCACACTTTTCACAGATGAGTCTCTGCCATTTCTATTATTGATTTAGTTTAGGAGGAATTTCATGTCAACCAACAAGAACCTCTCGCGCCGTCGCTTTTTGCAGACGTCGGCCTTGCTCACGGCGGGTGGCGTCCTGGCTGCTTGTGCCGCTCCCGCTGCCCCATCAACCGGTGGTGAAGCTGCCGCACCGGCGGGCGAACTGATCGAACTCACCTACATGACCCCCGATCGCGAATTGGGCACCAACGTGAAGAATATTGAGATCGAGGGATTCAATAAACTCATGGAGGAAACGAGTCAACCCTATCGCGTGGTCGGTGTACTGGCTCCTGCCACCGACAATGACATCAAGACCAAGCTCACGTTGGATGCCGCAGCAGGTACGTTGTCCGACATCTTCTCGCCGCTGGGTGAGACGCTGGCCGACTTTGTGGCCGCTGGCTATATTGCCGATCTGCGTCCTTACATCGAGTCGTGGGACGGCTGGGCGCAATATCCTGAAGTGCTCAGGGGCTTCTCCTTTTTTGGTGACAAATTGGTGGGGCTGCCTGGTGGCAGTACCTTCTCCTTTTTCTACCGCAAGGATCTGCTCGAAGGCGCTGGTATTCCAATTACACAGCCCAATACCTGGGAAGAATTCTTCGCCAGTTGCGGCCAGATTGCCGAAAAAACCGACGCAATTCCGGCTGGCATTCCCGCGGCGACACCCTGGGGTGGTGGTACCTGGGGCGAAGCCTTCAAGCAGATCTGGCTCAGCTTTAATGGCTCGATCTATGAAGATGGCAAATGGGTGGTGCATAGCGAGAACCTGCTCAAAGCCTTCCAAGTCTATGAAACCCTGGCCACCAATGGCTGGCTCACCGTCGATGAATTGCTCAGCCCCAATCCGTGGGAGCCGATCAAGTATGATGGCTTCCCCAATGGCACAGTGGGCATTGTGACCGGTGGTGACTGGCAATGGACCTTTGACTGGGGTCCCGAAGGCGCAACACCCATCGAAGGGCTCTTCGAGAAAGTTGACCGCTGGGGATTCCCCGCCGAAGATGGCAAGCCCTTTACCTATGTTGATGGCAATGCCGGCCCTGTTGTCGCCGCCACGGCCAAGTCAATCGAAGGCGCCACCGAATTTATTAAGTATATTGCCGAACCGTCTGTCATGTGTGAGACGATCAAGGTATACCTTGGCGGTGCTGTGGCACGCGTAGACTTTGCCGAGCAATGCCCCGAATATGTGGATATGGTCAACGGCAAGATGGCACAGGCCAGCCAATTCTTTGAAACAGGCCGTACCTTCAACTTCAATCAGATTGGTTCGGGCAAGATTGCCGACGGTGTCGCCCGCGCCACCGAAGACATTATCACCGGCACCCAGACTGCCGAAGAAGCCATGGAAGCCTTTGCGGCAGCTATGACCGATTCGCTGGGCGCAGAGATGGTCACACGCGCCAGCTAATTTATCCGATGACAAGCTGACAGGGTAGTGATGTGACAAGAAGCGCTGCTTGTTGCATCGCTGCCTTGCCACGAATTGGGGTGATCATGACTCACACGCAAAATCGCACGCTTCTGCTTTTCCTGGTGCCAGCCCTGCTGATGCTCTTTGTCTTCACGGTGATCCCATCGCTGTGGGCTGTCTATGTCAGCTTTACAGATCTCGCCTTGGCCGGGCCAAAGGCATTGGATTACACCTTTGTCGGTCTGAAGAACTACAATAAACTCTTTGCCGATCGCGCGTTTCATAATTCAATTCTACTGACCATTCAATACACCGTCTTTACGAACATCGGCCAATTTACGCTGGGGCTCATTGCCGCGTTGATCCTCAATCGGCGCAAGGTCTGGGGTCAGGGCTTCCTGTTGGCGGTGATCGTTTTGCCCATGGTCATCCCTGGGATCACACAGGCGCTGATCTGGTCGTCCATGTTGGGGGCCAAAGAGTTGGGCACCCTGAATCGTATGATTGCTGTTGTTGGCTTTGATCCGGTAATCTGGACGCGTACTTACCCCATGTTGTCGATTGTGTTGGTGAACTTTTGGAACAATTCGGGTTTCGCCATGATTCTTTTCCTGGCGGGTCTGGAGAGTATTCCCAAAGAAGTCTTAGAATCGGCGACGATTGACGGAGCCAATGGCTGGCAGATGTTGACACGCATCAAACTGCCGTTGATTCGTTATGTGGTGTTGCTCTGGCTGTTGCTCAACACAATTGGTTGTCTAGGCACCTTTGACCTGGTCTTTTCCCTGACGCGTGGTGGGCCGGGCAATGCGACCGAATTGTTGGGGATTTATATTTATAACCAAGGCTTCCAATTCTTTGAATTGGGCTATGGCAGTGCGGCTGCTATGGTCATGCTGGTGATCAGCCTGATCTTTGCCTTCTTCTATTTGCGCTTAATGCGTGTGGAGTTATAGATGACAGTACAAATGCAACCAATTTCTTCCCCACCCGCGCCGGCCAAGTCTGCAAGTAGCTGGCAAAATCAATGGGACGTGGTCGCCATCTATCTGTTTCTGATCGTCTTTTCGATCTTTATTTTGATTCCTTTTATCTGGCCCTTTCTGAGCGCTTTCACCAACAAGCCAGAGAACGTCTCGAGCCTCTATCTCTACCGGCCCACCGGCTTTACCTGGGATCATTTTTGGAATGCGATTTATGGGCGTGGGCAGGCTTTCACGCTGCTGCGCAACAGTATTGTCACAGTGGGCGGTGCCGTGCTGTTGGCGCTGTTGCTCTGTTCGCTGGGTGGTTATGCCCTGTCGCGAGCGCGCTTTCGCTTTAAGCGCGCATTGATGTTTGGCATTCTGCTCGTGCAGATCATTCCTGGCACGGCCACGGTTTTGCCCTTCTACCTGATCATGCGCGAGCTACACCTGCTGAATACCTTGTTGGGCGTAGTGCTTGGGCTGACGGCGAGTGCGATTCCCTTTATGCTCTGGGTAATGAAAGGCTTTATCGACACCGTGCCAATTGAGTTGGAAGAGGCTGCGTTTCTCGATGGCGCGACGCAGTTTCAAGTGTTGTCGCGCGTTGTCTTTCCGCTGGCGCTGCCGGGGATTGGTGCGGCGGCCATTTTGACCTTTAACGGCGCGTGGGCGACCTTCTTTCTGCCGCTGATTTTGCTGTCCGATGCAGAAAAGTTCTTGATGCCGCTGGGCCTGTTCCGCGCGCTGATCGCCTACACCAATCTCGATTATGGCATGTTAAATGCCATGGCGCTGCTCTACATGTTGCCTTCGTTCCTCATCTTTATCTTTGCTCGCCAATATTTGATCAAAGGGACGATGGCCGGCGCAATGGCTGGTCAATAAGCAGGAGACTCTTATGGCAACGCTACCCGACTTGGCTGTCCAAGTCTATACCATCCGCGACTTTATCAAGAGCGAAACCGATTTTGCCGCCAGTATGCGTAAAGTGCGTGAGATTGGCTACACCGGCGTGCAGTTGGATTGGGAGCATCACCCCGATCTGCCCGCCGCTGCCATCAAAGCGATCTGTGACGATGCCGGTTTGACCATCTGCATCACCCACTTTGGCTATGATCTGTTTGAGCAGGCGCTCGACAGCATTATTGAGCGCCAACAAATTTGGGGCTGCACCCAGACCGCGATTGTCGCCATGCCGCGCCGCTATCATGAACAAGGCGCAGATGGCTACCGCCAATTTGCTGTTGAAGCCAGCGCGATTGGCGAAACGCTCGCCGCCGCGGGAATCACCCTGAGCTATCACAATCACAGCTTTGAATTTGTGCGCTTTGAGCAGGGGACGGGATTAGAGATCATTTTTGCCGCCAGTGATCGCAACTATCTCAAGGCCGAAATTGACACCTACTGGGTGCAACATGGCGGTGGTGATCCGGTGATCTGGATTCAGCGTATGAGCGGACGTATGCCGGTGGTACACTACAAAGATATGGCAATTTTGCCCGACGGTCAGCAGACCTTCGCCGAAGTGGGCCAGGGTAACCTCAACTGGACGGCGATTGTCGATATGACTTGCGTGACAGATGTGCCTTGGGTTGTTGTCGAACAGGATCATTGTCGTCGCGATCCTTTCGAGAGCCTGGCAATGAGCTATCAACACTTGCGGCAATTTGGCTTGGGCGAGTAGCGTGGTGATCACTCCTTTGTCACTGGCCGCTTGCCGAACCAGTGACAAAGGACCAAGGACGCAACCTTAGCGTTTGCTTCTGTATCGGCTTGCGACGGCCTGCTCACGGGCTTGGGCGCGCGCCCAGGCATGGGGGAAGTGGGGATTGGCAAAGGTGCTGGGCCCGGGAATGTAGGGAAAGCGTTTGGCTACGTCATCGATCAGCTCCATACCAAAGCCGGGTTTGTCGGAAAGGGTAATATAGCTGTTCTGGGGCACCGCTGGTTCTTGAAAGAGCCCATAGCGAAAGTCACTGGGATACATGAAAAACTCACACATGTAGCCACTAGACACGCCGGCCACAAAGTGCGTATTCGCCATAGTCCCCAGGCTGGTACTCCAGTTGTGCGGAACCATCTTGGTGCCATGTTGCTGGGCAACGCGTGCCACGCGCCAATTCTCGGTAATGCCCAGCGGGTGACAATCGGTCTGGATGGCGTCGTAGATACCCTGCTCGATCCAGGGTCTGGCCTCGTTGAGATTGCGCAGCCGTTCACCGCCCCATAACATTACATTGGGCATGCGCTCTTTCAGTTGCAGGTAATCTTCAAATTGGGCTGGCCCTTCATCGCCCATGGGTTGTTCGAAGAAGAAAAAGTTCAGCTCATTGATAATGGGCGCGATCTCTAAACATTCGGCCAGGGTCCAGGAATCGTAGCCTTTTTTCTCGATCCCTAGCCGGAAGTCGGGCCCGACCGCATCGCGCAATTGTTCGCAGAGCTTGCCCAACTTGGTGGGCGTGATGCCTGCTTCTTCCCAATCGGTGCCGGGCCGCCACTTGAAGGTGTCAAAGCCCAATTCTTTGTAGCGCAGCGCCTCTTCGATCAAGGCATCGACGCCATAGGGTTTGCCATCGCCACGATTGTAATAGGTCCACATCACACCACCACTGGCATATACATGGACACGGGGATTGGGTTCGTGATCAATGGCCAATAGCTTATAGACGGGCAATCCTTTGGCTTTGCCGATAATATCCCAGCAGGCCGCGTCAACCCCGCCGGACAAGCCGAGGCGTTCTACGTCGAATGGATTCTGGCCAATCAAGTGCGTATAGTTGTCGTTGGTATCGCCGATCTCGCCTGGGCCAATGCCGACAATGCCCTGATCCGTAAAGATTTCGACCAGCGCAGCATCGCGCTTGGTGAGGATCACGGGGCCGCATTCATGGATCACCGAGCCATCGGCTGGTTTATAGGTGAGCAGGGTGATCTTGACATTGGTGATCTGAATGTTTTCGCGGCCAATGCGCTCCACAATCGAGGGAAAACTGGCAACGGGATGGGTAGACATGCATGTGTCCTATCTAGCAGTGATTATCATGCGACCGCAATGGGGTTCATGAATAGGGTATGAATCAAGCAGAAGGGACAAAGCAAAACAAGTTGCCTCTTCTACTCGATATAAATTGAGCCGATCAAATTGGCTTTGGGATAGTATCAAACACTATTATAAAACGATGGATAGAATATGTCACCCTCTATGCAACTGCGAACAGCGATGATTGGCTGTGGGCGTATGGCCGTTGGTCACATCCGCGCTATGCTGGCCCAACAAGATACCACACAAATTCGGGTTATCTGTGAACCATCGGCGGCGGCCTATGCCAACGCCTGTGCAGTCTTCACCGCCCAGGGGCTGACGCCGCCCCCAACGAGCCAGATTTGACCCAGCTCCTGGCGCGCTATGGCCACGAATTAGACGCGGCCTTTATTATTACGCCCCATGCCTATCACTATGAACAGACCAAGGCGTGTATGGAAGCCGGGTTAGACGTACTGTTGGAAAAGCCAATGGTCATTACTGGCGCAGAAGCAAATGGGTTGATCGAAACGCGGGCGCGTACGGGGCGGCTGCTGGTTGTTGCCTTTCCGGGCAGTCTCTCGCCCCAGATCCGCACGGCTGTGGACCTGCTGCGCAGTGGCGAACTAGGTTCAATTCTGACAATTTCTGGTCTTTCTTGGGAGAACTGGCGCACGCCCAACCTGGGCACCTGGCGGCAACAGCCGGCATTGGCGGGCGGCGGCTTCTTCTTCGATACGGGCGCACACATGCTCAATACGATCACCGACCTGGCCGGCGAAAATTTTACCGATGTGGTCGCCTGGTTTGATCAGCGCGAGACGCCCGTGGAAATTCTGGGCGCGGTGATTGCCCGCCTGCAATCGGGCGCGCTGGTGACGATGAATGCCTGTGGTGAGACTTGTACGCGCTCGACTGCCGATGTACGCGTCTTCTGCACCCAAGGCGTGATCTTCACCGATATCTGGGGGAAGTTCCTCCATGTACAGCGCCCTGGTGACGCACAGCCTGTGCCGGTGGAATTGCCCAAATCGCTGGGGGTTTGGCAACAATTTCTGGCCGTGCGCAATGGCGAAATTTCCAATCCTTGCCCGCCCGAAGTCGGTTTGCGCATGGCACACCTCTGGGATGCGATCCGCGCCTCGGCGGCGCAAAACGGCGCGCGTATTGAACTGAGCTTCTAGCAAGGAGCACTTTAGCGTCTACAAGACGCTAAAGTGCTATATCCACCTGGGCTCTACGCCTGTGCCTGACCTAGGCGGGTTGCGTCGCCTGCCCCGATACCACGCCAGGGTCGTCGGCAAGGCTGTCGCCAAGGGGGTGGCGTGCAGCCCAAACTGTTGCGCCATGTCGCTTGCATCTACAATTTGTGGCTCCAGATAGTGATAGGGGGCATGGGTACAGTTGTAAACTACATCCGCGCCGTGTGTCAGCGCCTGCACAACGTCTACGTTCATTGCATCGCCACGCACTACTCAGCCGCCGTCGGTGAGTTCACACGCCCACTGCGATTGACCAGACGGACGCGGTTTCCTTGGGCCAACAATTCAGCGGCCAGGGTCATTCCCACCGGGCCGGTGCCGAAGATTACATGAAACTTGTTTGTATCATTCATGATGTTATGATTTTCCCGATCACATGAATGGTGCTCCATAGCAACTCGACCTTCCGATCAACCTTGTGCAACGCTTTGCCATGCTGTGTGAGCAGCGTAGCAACGACAGTGCCAA
>Ga0105049_10006317_pt1 | contig 13807 bp, 14 predicted proteins | sample MAT06_FD_78087 | JGI IMG/M metagenome (GOLD analysis project Ga0105049, IMG submission 78087) | Freshwater microbial communities from Lake Fryxell liftoff mats and glacier meltwater in Antarctica - MAT-06 | ecosystem: Environmental > Aquatic > Freshwater > Ice > Liftoff microbial mat | place...
AAAAATCCCCAATTCGGGCATCTCCGGCAGATCGCGCGGGCGGCGCACAAGATGCGTCTCCATATCAAACTCAGCATTGTGCATGTAAAACACCACAATCATATGTGACCAGTCTTCCAGCCCGCGCAGGCCCGCCGCCAATTCGGGCTGCACATGAATCTCTGTCACCACCTGTCCCCATTCAGCATCCACCGCATCCGTCACGCTGTTATGCACGACGCCAATCGGCGTGAGCGTTAAATCATCCATTGTCTCTCTCCTGTGTGCAGCCATATAAATCTGTGGATATTGTAGAGCGACGCCCCAGGAGAGCGAAAGTCTTATGTCGGATCGATAAAGATTCGCTATGCTGATACAAACATAAAATGAGCTTCGGGAGAATTATGATGCCTGTCACGGTCTATAAGCTGGACAATGAGCCGATCATCCATGCGACCTTCAGCGGCGAGATTGTCGTGGGGGATCTGCTGGAGATGTATCACAGATCGGCAGCGATTATGGGCACGTCACGCGAGATTTTTCATCGCATTTCTGATTTTCGACACGCAGACAGCGATATGATGAACGTGCTCACGCTCATTCGCACGGTTTCGGCAGATGATGAACCGGGTTCGACGCGTGACCCACGCATTAAAGGGGTGATGCTCGGCAGCAATAAGTGGGTGCGGATTGGTCAAGCCACACTGAATCAAATGGGCCTTGGCAGCATGATTCCCCTGTTCGAGAAATTGGGCGAGGCGTTGGATTATGTGCGCGTGCAGATTGCACCTGGCAATCACCCAATTAAACGCGAACAGGACACGAGAAAAGATATATTCTTAGAGGACTTTGTGTTTTTTGTGCTGCCTTTTTCTCTTATAATGGCCGCACTTCTATTCATTGACGAGGACTTGAGGCGATGCGCGTCCACCTCCGTATGCTGGGCTGCCGCCTGAATCAAAGTGAAATTGGTCAGATGGCCCGCCAATTTAAGCAGCAGGGCCATGAGATTGTCGCCGATCCTGCTCTGGCTGATCATGTTGTGGTGAATACCTGTGCCGTGACCTCTGATGCTGTGAGCAGTGGACGCAAAATGATCCGCGACATTCACCGCCAGAATGAGCAGGCCGCGATTACTGTCACAGGCTGCCACGCGCAAATTGCCCCCAGTGATATTGCTGCCCTGCCCGGTGTCGCGCATGTCGTGAGCAATCTCGATAAAGACAGCCTTGTATCGCGCATCACGGGTGAGCCTGTCGCGCCCTATGATCTTGAACCCCATGAGCGCGGCGTGCGTCCGGGCAGTGGGGCGCGGACACGGGCCTTTGTGAAGGTGCAGGATGGCTGTGATAATGCCTGTACCTTTTGCGTGACACGGATTGCACGCGGAGCAGGCCGCAGCCGCACCTCAGATGAGGTCATTCACGAGATCAATGCGCTGCACAGCATGGGCTACCAGGAAGCCGTTCTCACGGGTGTGCATCTGGGCAGTTACGGGCATGATCGCGGCGAGGTGCATGGCTCTGGTCTGATGGGTCTCATGGAGCGCATTCTAAGCGAGACGAGGATTCCGCGTGTGCGCCTGTCCTCACTTGAGCCCTGGGATATTGCGCCTGATTTTTTCTCTCTTTGGCGGGATGCGCGGCTGTGCCCTCATTTGCATCTGCCCCTGCAAAGCGGCTGTGATTCCACCCTCAAGCGCATGCGCCGCAATACCAATCAAGCGGCTTTTGCAGCAATTGTTGAGGCGGCACGGGCAGCCATACCCGATTTGCGCATCACAACGGATGTGATTACGGGATTCCCTGGCGAGACGGACGAGGAATTTGCCATCAGCAAAGCGTTTATCCACGCAATGGATTTTGCCGGATTGCATGTCTTCCGCTACAGCACGCGTCCCGGTACGCCTGCCGCCCGCATGAAAGGGCACATCTCTAATGCGATCAAGCAGGCCCGCAGCCAGCGTTTGCTGACCTATGCTCAGGAGCAGGAACAGCGGTTTGCCGCCCGGCATATTGGTCAGGCGCTTCCTGTGCTGTGGGAGCAGGTGGGTGGTGCAACCGATGCAGGCTTCATCAACGCTGGCTATACCCCCAATTATCTGCGCGTGCAGGCCGTGCATCCGCGTGTTCTCACCAATCTGGTGACGCCGTGTGTCATAGAAAATGTTATAGACGGCACAGCACATGGCGTTCCTGTGCTACAATAGCCGCATGTGCTGACCATCCAGATTTAAGGAGCATTCCTTCGCATGGCGTCCAAAGAGACATTGAACAACGCCCTCAAAGAGGCGATGAAGAGCAAACAGAATGAACGGCGTGATGTGATGCGTTCGCTGCTGAGTGCCATCAAGCAGGTGGAAATCGATAATCGCGTTAAAAACGATGAAACGAAATTCCCAACCGAATTGACTCCGGAACTCATTGTTGATGTGCTGCAAAAAGAAGCCAAGACACACCGTGAGACCATCACCGAACTCGGCAAAAGCGACAACGATCACAGTGACCAGATCTCCCAATCCGAATATGCCATTACCGTCATTGGTGAATTTTTGCCACAGCAGATGAGCCGCGAAGAGATTGAAACCATTGTGAAAGCAGCTGTTGCACAGACAGGTGCGACCAGCGCCAAAGAGATGGGTAAGGTTATGGGCATCATCCAGCCACAAACCAAAGGCCGTGCCGATGGCAAGCTTGTTAGTGACATCGTCAAAGCGATACTGGGGTAAAAAATCGCCATGACCGCCTGGATTGCGGCACGGTTGGCGCGTACCTTGCGCCTGCCTGAGGACAGCGCCCATCGAATCGTGCATCAGGTGTTTGTGGCAATGGCAGCGGGATTATTCGTGCTGCTTGCCACCTTAATTGTGGCCTTCGACTACATATTTCCCAGCTTCAATGAGTCGGCGCAGTTGCAGGTGGGTGGGGTTGCTGGACAGGCAATTACCGCCCCGGCGGCGACGTTTGAAAGTCAGATTCTCACCGACGATGCTCGCGTCAAAGCGCGTGCTGCTGTGGCCTCGATCTATAATCCGCCCGACCCCAACGTGGCCCGCCAGCAAACCGACCTCGCCCAACAGATTTTGATTTTCATCGACAATGCACGCCGCGATCCTTACGGGACAAAGGATCAGAAAACGCTGGATCTAAACAAGATTACGGCGCTGACCTTCTCCTCCACAATCACAGATGCGATTATCAAGATCAATGATGATACCTGGAGCGCCATGCGCGAGGAGATTATCAACGTCTTGCCCCGCGTCATGCGCGATTCGATTCAGCCCGATGACATCAACGCCTCACGGTCTCAACTGCACACGCAAATCAGCATTCGCTTCACGAATACTGAGCGTGAAGTGATTGTTGCTATTATCGAAGATTTGCTGCGTCCCAATACCTTCGAGGATGTTGAGGCGACAGCAGTGGCCCGTGACGCGGCTGAAAAAGCCGTTCTGCCCGTCATGCGGCGCTTTGTACGCGGCGAGAATGTGGTTGATGCCGGGCGGCAAATTACGGCCATCGATTATGAGGCGCTGCAAGCTCTGGGGCTGCTGCTCTCGGAAAATGCCCGTACACAGGAAACGTTCCGCGCGTTTATTGCCAGCACGATTGTAATGGTGCTGCTCGGCCTGTATATGACGCGCTTCGAGCCTGCCCTGGTGTATCAAGAGACACGCCTGCTGATGCTGCTTGCCGTCATTTTTTTGATGGTGCTTGCGCTTCTGCGTATGTTGGGTGTGCAGGGAAATCTCTATCTGTTCCCGACAGCCTCACTGGCGCTGGTCTATGTGGCAGTCGTCGGGCCGCATCTGGCGATTATTGCCTCATTGGGCCTGGCATTTCTCACAGGCATCATGGCTAACAATTCGCTTGAAGTGGCGACTCTGATTGCTGCCGGTAGTATGATCGCGGCCTTCTCACTGCGCCGCGCCGAACGCCTGAATGCCTTCTTCTTTGCCGGACTGCTGGTTGGCATTCTCGACGCTGCGGTCGTGGGCGTGTTTACGCTGGCTACACCCCTCTCTGCAAATGATCTTGATGCCGCGAGTCGGTTGATCATAACGTTGTTCAGCGGGGCCCTCATTACGCCTGCCACAGCGATTGCCCTGATGTATGTCATCACAGTAGTCTTCAATTTGACGACGCCGCTCAAACTGATTGATCTCAGTCAGCCGAATAAACCTCTCTTACAGCGTCTTCTGCGCGAAGCCCCTGGCACCTATCAGCATTCGCTCCAGGTCGCCAATCTGGCGGAGCAGGCGGCCAATGCGATTGGGGCCGACGCCCAGATCACCCATGTGGCGGCCCTGTACCACGATATTGGCAAGATGCTCAATCCGCTGTTTTTCACCGAGAATCAGCAGGGGATCGCGAACCCGCATGATACGCTTAATGATCCCTATCGCAGCGCTGACATCATTATCCGGCATGTGACCGAAGGCAGTGAACTCGCCAAGCAGTATCATCTGCCGCGCCGTATCCGCGATTTTATCCTCGAACATCACGGCACGACGACGGTTTATGTCTTCTATCAAAAGGCGCTGGCTCAGGCGGGTGGCGATAAGTCAGCCGTTGATCAACAGGACTTCACGTATCCTGGCCCCCGCCCGCGCAGTCGTGAAACCGCGATTTTGCTGCTGGCTGACAGCTGCGAGGCGGCTGTGCGTGCGGCACGGTTGCAATCACGCACCGATATTATCGATATTGTTACCAGCATTTTTGAAAGCAAACGCAAGGAAGGCCAACTCGATCAATCGGGTTTGACGCTTGGTGATCTGCGCACAATCCAAGATACATTTGTGAATATCCTGCAAGGCATTTTCCACCCCCGCCTGAACTATCAAGAGGCGATCAGCGGCAGGCAGAGCACTCCCTCTGACCCAGTGCCACGTCCAGCGCCTATGGAACCGCGTCTCATCTCGTCTGTTACAGGTCACCATGAACGCCTGCCGGAAGTGTTAACAACCGGCCTCCATCCAGAAAAACGTCCGACAGTCCCGCTGGAAGCCCCGGCACCGCTGCCGTCTCCGACTCTGTTGGAAGAGGAGCCAATGAAAGAAGTGCCGCGCCTGCCCCGCACGGACGATAAAAAACACACCGGAATGCATCAGGCGATACGTCCCAGCAATGGCGTTATACCGCCGATTCCACGCCCTCCGGCTATGACCCCTGAATCTGATGAGGCAAGTGAGGCATGACGTTTACCATTGATGTGCAAAATGATGCCCAGTATGCGCTTGATGAGGCCCGTTTACAGGCGGCCTCGATTGCTGTGCTTCAGAGGCATGATGTTGATCCTGAGAGTACACTTTCAGTCGTCGTGACGGATAATGAAACCGTACACCAGTTGAATTTGCAGCATCGCGGTGTGGATGCGCCCACCGATGTGCTGTCTTTTCCGGCGGATGCGCTGCCGGAAGACATCGAAGACGATGAGCCGCCTTATCTCGGCGATCTGATCATTGCATTCCCCTATGCTCAGTCCCAGGCCGAACGCGAAGGCCATACGATGAATGACAGTCTCGCGCTGCTCGTGGTGCATGGCACGCTCCATTTGCTCGGCTATGATCACGATACACCCGAGAATCGCGCTGAAATGTGGGCTGTTCAGGCGGAGGTTTTAAACGACCTCGGCATTGACTCGCAGATTGTTCCCGCGCTTGAGGACGCAAATCATGACTCTGAAACGGATGAGTGATTTTCTCATGTCGACAGCGCGGATTAATCCTGAGCACTATGAAGCCACCATCAGCCCAAATCGCCTCGCCAGCCTGGGATACGCCTTGCGTGGGTGGCTGTATATGCTGCGCTGGCAGAAGAACACGCGTATTATGTCTGTGGCGTCGGTGTTGGCAATGATCGTCGCGTTATGGTTAGAACTGCCTCTTGTGCAGCTCGCTCTCATCGTGATTACGATTACGATTATCTGGCTCGCGGAATTTGTCAACGCGGGTATTGAAGCAGCCATTGATGTGGCCTCGCCTGAGATACACCCGATGGCCCAGGTAGGCAAAGATGTAGCAAGTGCGGCGGTTTTATTAGCGGTTGTATCGGCGGTGGTTGTGGGTGTGCTCCTGTTTGGGCCGCCGCTGGTTGTGCGCCTGGGGTGGACATAATATTTGATCTTAAGGGCATGTTACGCTGTGCCCCATCAAAAGACCTCATTTTAAACTCTTTTTGAGGGAGAAATTTCTATATGAGCGAACAGCGTAGCCGTGTCCGTGAACGCCAGGAAAAACGCCGCGATCAACGCGATTCAATGGTCAGGCGTACAGCGACAGAACAAATTCGCCCTGTGGGAACGCCACCGCGCCTGAAACGGCCTGCGCTGCCAGCGGGCAATGTCCGCTTCGTGATTGCCGTGATCGGGGCGATCATTGTGGTCGGGGCGGTGCTGCTCATCTCCGGTTTGATCAATCCGCCCGAAACCAAAGAATACCCCAATGCCATCTGGCTCGACAGCCAGTGGACGTATGGCAACCGTTCTCTGGATGAAATGAACGCCCTCACAAGCAAACTTCAAACCGCGCAGGTGGGGCATCTGTATCTCTACATTACCTCGATGTTGGAAGATGCCACCTGGGCGGGGCACAATGATCAGCCTTTCAATACGCTTGATGAGCCGATTCGCCAGTATATCCAGATGTGGCGTACTGCTTATCCGGATGCCAAACTCTATGCCTGGATTGAAGTGCAGGCTGATGCGCCGGAATATCGTCTCGACAGTCCTCAGCTTCAGCGCGTCGTGGGAGATTTGAGCAAGCAGGCAAAGGAGGAATGGGCTTTTGATGGCATCTTCCTCGATGTCAAACCCGTGTTCGACGACAACAAAGACTTCCCGACACTGCTGCAAAACGTGCGTCGCAGTATTGGCCTACAAACCCCGCTGGCAGTGGCTGTCCCGCCTGATTTGACGCCTACCGATGCAGGCCTTGATCTGCCGCCGCAAATTGCCCCCAATACCATATGGAGCCGCGAATACAAACAGCGCATTGCGCTGCAAGCCGATGTGCTTGTCGTCAGCGCCTATAACAGCTATCTCGATGACCCACTGACCTATATTCAATGGGTGGAGTACCAGGTGCAAGCCTTTGTCGGGGCGATGAGCGGCATTGATACCGCCAGCCGTCTCGTGATTAGCGTGCCGAATTATGCAACGCGCTCACCGGCCCATGACGCCGATATTGAATCCCTTGCGGGGGCACTGGACGGTGTACGGCGTGGCAAAGCGGCCCTGGCGGAGGCGCAGCAGCCCTTTTTACAGGGCGTGGCTATTTTCACTGAACGCCTCCTGAGCGAGGAAGAATGGAACATCTATCAGGAAAAGTGGGCCGCACCGTAGCCTCATGCTTTGCACACTTTACCTCTTTGCGCTTGAATAAAGTCAGTGTTGTTTCTTATCTCGGCAAAGGATGAATGTCATGCCCGCACTGATTCGCGTTTTTACTCCCACTGGCCTGCAAGAGGCTCCCTATCAGGCTGAGTCTCTGGCAGAAGCGGCCCATCACGAGCCCCAGGAGGGCGTTTACACTGTTGCCAACACCTTTCAAGGCACAAAAACGCTCAAGCTTGATTCGCATTGGGATCGCCTGGAAAACTCGGCGCGTCTGGCTGGGATCGCCCTGCATCTGGATCGCCCGCGTATTCAGCAGGCACTTCGTCAGATGATCGAGTCGTCGGGCTATGGCGATGTGCGTTTTCGCATCACAGTGCCCCAGGCCCAGCCGAACCAGCTTTTCATTACGATTGAGCCCTTTAAATCGTTAGCGCCTGAAATTCTCGAAAAAGGTGTTAAAGCTATCACCGCCCCCAACAGCGCCCGCCAGAATCCTGCGGCGAAAACGACAGGCTGGATGCATGCCCGTCAAACCTATACACAGGCTATGCCTGAAGGTATTTATGAGACATTTCTCTGTGATGAGTCCAGCCATATTCTGGAGGGTTTAAACAGCAATTTCTATGCCATCCGTGAAGGCGAACTGCGCACTGCTAAGGAAGATATTCTCCTAGGCATCTCGCGCCAGATTGTGATGGAGGTTGCGCCGCCGATTCTGGCCGTGAATGAAACCCCTATTCATGTGATTGAAATCGGCCAACTCAGCGAAGCCTTTTTGACGAGCAGCAGTCGGGGCATTGTGCCTGTGGTCGAGATCGATGGGGTCACAATTGGATTCGGCACTCCTGGCCCGATAGTGACCAAACTGCGCGAAGCGTATCAAGTGTGGGTCGCAGAGAATTTGCAAGAATTGTAACGTCGGTTGGACCTTATGTAACGCGTCTGTAGAGACAGAGGCTTGACGCAATCAGGGCGATATGAAATCAGGCAGGTAGGGCAAATAAAGTTTTTTAGGAGGAGCCATGAAGCCCCTGACGAAAATAAGTGTTATGTTTGTCTTACTCCTGCTGGGCATCTCCCTGTCAGCCTATGATTCTGGGGTCGGTCAGGTAATAGACGGGCCTGTGATGCATGTGGCACGCTCTGCTCATTCAGCAACACGCTTACAGGATGGGTCAGTGCTCATCGCGGGCGGCATGGTGGTTGAGAGCGATATTCTTGACAGTACCGAACTGTACGATCCCCAAACAGAGACGTTTATGTTCACAGGATCGATGCTTGAGCCGCGTGTCGATCACACAGCGAGCTTGCTCACAGATGGCCGGGTGCTGATTGTGGGGGGATGGGGGCGCAATGTGCTTGCGAGTGCCGAAATATACGATCCAAAAACGGGTACATTTACAGCCACCGGAGCTATGGCAAGCCCTCGCAGCGGCTTCACAGAAACACTGCTGCCAGATGGCCGTGTGCTGATTGTGGGCGGCTATGACAATCACACTCGTCAATTTTTGGACAGCGCTGAAATTTATGATCCGAGTACAGGTCAATTTACAGCAACTGGTCAGATGAGCACCCCACGTCTGGCCCATAGTGCTACGCTTCTTGAGGATGGGCGTGTATTGATTGTGGGCGGCGGCACGTTCTCTGAGGTCTGGTCGAGCGCGGAACTCTATGATCCCAAAACACAGACCTTTACAGAGATAGATGATCTGGCAGGCCCACGTTATAAGCATGGGGCGGCGCGTCTGCCAGATGGCCGTGTTCTGATTTTGGGCGGATCGAACAGCGAGGATTGGAATGGCATGACCACACGGGCCGAGGTCTTCGATCCTGAGACACAGACCTTTGCGCTGACTGATACACTAGAGGCAGAGCGCTTTAAACTGCGCGATGCCGTCGCAGTGCTGGATGATGGCCGTATCCTCATTGCGGGTGGCAGTGCCGAGGTTGAACTCTATGATCCTATGCGTGATACGTTCGTCGTTGTACCAGGGCGCATCGATGCAAGCCGCTTTTATACCACGGCTACCGCGCTCGATAATGGGCAGGTGTTGATTGCGGGCGGATATGATCGCAGCATTACAGGCACAGTGAAGACATGGCTGTTTCAAACTGAGCCTGATGTGTGAAAATCTTGAGAGAGGCGATTCGGTCTCTGCTGAAAGCGCTTCGCCAATCTTAACAACGGCTTTAACCTGAACCGATCTTAAGGGAGATCTGACCTCGTGCAGACGTTGAACACCTTGCGCAGACTGTTGTCGGCGGCATCTCTCGTGCGCGATGCCGCTTTCGAGACAAAGACACTCGAATTTCTTGCGCTTAAGCCGCTGACGTTTTATCTGGATACGCAGGATTCAGAGGTCATTATTCGCCGCTGGGAGCATACGAAAATCAGCGTGCGTGTGCGGTTGCAAGTTGGGTTTGGATGGCATCTTCAGAACGAACAGGATGAGGCCGGGGTGTATGTGGTGGCAAAGCGCAAACTGGTTGTGGGAAGTTTTTCCCGCGCGGAGTTTGATATTGCGCTGCCCGATACGGCACACGTTGTTCTTAAGCTAACGGACTCGGTGATGCTTTTGGAGGATGTCACAGGCACATTCCAGATTCCTGCACCAGCCCTGCAAGCACCTGCCAAAACATCAACCCCAGTCAGGGCGCTGCCCGTTCCGCAAAAATCGGCAGCTCGCACGGATAAGAAAAAGGCGGCCCCATGAGGCAGGGGCGGGTCGTAATTGGGATGAGTGTGGTTGCAGGGCTGCTGTGGGGCTGTATGATGGGTGCGCCAGATCCGACGCGCACCCCACAGTCTATGGCTTCTGAGGCATCCCGTGTGACGCCAACCCTCTTCAGATCTGCCTTCCTGCCACCTGTGACGCCTGTATCGCAGGCGGAGCCGCGCCGCTGTCCAGAAGCGCCGCGCAGTCGTCTCATTGTGAGTGAGCGTGCCAGGGTGACGAATAATGACCAGGCGCTTAACATTCGCAGCAATCCTGGCACACAGTATCAGCAGATCGGCCAGATGCCGCCGGGGGCAATTTTCTTTGTTTTAGGCGGCCCACGCTGCGGGGGGGACTATGTATGGTTCTACATCCTTTATCAGTCGATGGAAGGATGGATTGCCGAGGGTGATGAAAATCTTACGTATGCCGAACCGTATCTCGATGGGTGAGCTGTAACTGTGCGTTATTGAGGAGTCTACAATGAGTAAAGAATCTCGACGTTTGTATAAGCTGCAACCGGATCTTCATTACGGTTTTTATATGGGACATGATGCCGATGGATTCCAGTACATCATCCATCACTTGAATGAGCATAAAACGCTCTTTATCATTCAATTCGCGTCTAAAGGCAAGCTGATCAGAGTCAGCAAAGAACAGATTACACCCAGCATCCACAAAGGAATTAACGATCTCATTGAGATGACTCTCACGCGTATTGGGCTGACGGTGGGCATGATCGAAATTGAAAAATTCTATCTGGATGATTATGCGTTTGGCATCAAAGACTTACCTGAAGAGGAAGAAGAACTTCTGCAAAATCCAACCGCCTTCCCCCCGGAAGAGGGAGCCGGGTTTGATGAATTGATTAAAGATTGGCAGCATCGGGGTGACTTTATCCTTGAGTGTGGATCAACACGCGGTGGAGGCGTGCGTGATTTCTGGCTTAACGCCGATGGATTCATTACCGACAGCTAATTTGCGCCCGTCTTATCATTGCAGCCTGATGCTAATTCCGTTATACTAAAGCGACGATTCGATCCCAAAGATCAATCTGGGGTAGTAGCCCAATGGCAGAGGCAACTGACTTAAAATCAGTCGAGTGTGGGTTCGACTCCCACCTGCCCTACATATAGAGTCGTCGATATAAATTGCTCTAAAGAAACCAGTGGACATATGTCCACTGGTTTCTTTTATATTCTCATTGCCACATGTTATTTATAGCGAGAAAATTTGTGCTTGGATTTTTATTTGGAGTCCTCTGCTGTGGGCAGCAGGGGCTTGTGAATCAGAGTGAGAAGATGCTCCGGGGTCACGATCTGATAATGTAAGGCGTGTGCTACATCCAGCTCATCGAAAACATTGAGCGATGGCGTACTGGCGAGGCTGGCTGTCCCTAATGAAACGGGAATATCCTGTGCTAGATATTTTTCGAGCGGCATACGTCCCATGCGTAATCGCAGCTCACTGCGGGGACAGTGAATCACGCGTGCGCCGCTGGCCTTAATGCGCTTTATATCCTCATCATCAACGTGGATGGCATGGACAAGAAGGGGCTTAAGGGCCAGAACACCAGTCTCCTCAAGATAGGCAATTGGTGATTTATGCGGCACACGATCCACTGGAAACACGTCTTTATAGGGATTCTGTTCTGCAAAAGGGCCTGTGCCTGAGAGAAAAAATTCTCGTTCGTCGGCTGTTTGCGCCACCCCGATGCTTAAAGGCAGCGACTCTTTGCGGGCATATTCGATGATGCGGGCCCATTGATCAGGGTGAAAGGCATACGGCGCATGCAGACTCAGTCCCACATGGATACCGCCGCCGCGCTCACGGGGTCGCCAATCTGTGATGAGACTTTGTGTGTGGGCAAACCGCGCGTCCACCCGTTCAGGATTGGATTCGGCCAGCTCAAGATAAACAATGCCACGCAAGCCAGAGGTTGTCAGCGGGGCAAGACTCAATCCTGACGTGCTGATGTCAGCAATGGATGTTGTGCCTCTGTCGACGAGGGCTTGAATCCCTTTATCAATGGCCTGGATCACACGCTGATCACGGTCATCATGGATGAGACTTTGCGATTTCAAAATGCGCTCGTTTAGCCATGAGAGGGCGTCCATGCCGCTGATGTCGGGACAATGGTGATGCATCCAACCCCGCTCAAGCGAGGTGTGCGCATTGGTCACGGATCGCACCTGATGAATGGCGGCTGTCTGCGTGGCATAGAGCGTATAGACATGGCCCAGACCCGTGATTTGCATCACCTCCACAACACGCGCTGAAGGACAGGCAATGCGCACCTGCCCCGTGCGTTCGTGGAGATTGTGCAGAAGCCGCAAACCGGCGGCACTCAAATAATTGACCTCTTCCATATTCAAGATGAGGTCTTGTGGGCCGACCTGTTCAAGCAGTGCATTCAACCGCTCTTGCAATGTGGCAACATTGAGGCTGTCGAGACGCCCATGAATGTGAAGAATGGTCGTTGTGCCAATGTGCGACGTATGAAGAGAAAAATTCATGGGCAGGGGAACCTTGATTTAGGCGGGACTGGCGGCGGTGCTAACAATCATGAAGATCGACGCGAGCAGGAGGATAGCCCCATACCCTACGACGCCGATGCGTAAAAGAAGCTGGTTGCGCTCAACTGAGCCCTTACGCTTCATCTTGTTCATGATCGCGAGTGCGCCTTCATGGTTGGGATTCACATCAAGAATTTTGTTCAACCACAATAAACGCTCTTTTTCGGAGCCTGCAATCTTGGCAAGCCAGAGCATGGCACGGGTATTCCGTTTGTCTTCACCGAGAATCTTGCGGAACATCACACGGGCACTTTGTTTGTTACCCTGATTCACCGCTTCTACGGCAAGATTGAACAATTCCTCACGGTTGAGGGAGCTGGTGTCTTTTGAACTCGACATAGGAGTATCTCTTATCAATCAGTGGGTTGAAGGTATTGTACCGCAGGCTATCAATTTTGCATGGCACGCAGTGGAGAAGTTGACAAAGATGTGACGGCCCATAGGGAATACTCTCAGAGAAGGCTAGGCGTGGGGCAAGAATCAGTAAGCCCCACTGCGCAGCAGCACACGCGGCACGGTCATGAGAAGAATATGGAGATCAAACCAGATCGACCAATTTTCGATGTAGTAGATGTCCATCAGACACATCTCATCAAAAGGCACATTGCTGCGTCCGCTGACCTGCCACAAGCCCGTCATGCCGGGGATGGTATGGAGGCGGCGCAACTGCCAGGGCGCATAGGATTCAACCTCGGAGGGCAGCGGCGGACGTGGCCCCACCAGACTCATCTCACCTTTGAGAACGTTAATGATATTCGGCAGTTCATCCATGCTCGTGCGCCGAATGAAATGACCAACACGGGTGATACGCGGATCACGCTCATCTTTAAAATGGCGCGGATCTTTGCCTGATCTGGCAATGAGGTCTTCGCGCATCTCATCCGCATTGGGAATCATGCTGCGAAATTTGAGCATCGAAAAGGGCCGCCCATGCTCTCCAACACGCTTGGTGGTATAGAAGACCGGCCCTGGTCCCTCCAGCCGAATGGCGAGGGCCATAAGCCCAAAAATCGGCACCCAGATCGGAGCGCTTAGGACCACGAGTCCGACATCAAGCACCCGTTTAAACACGCGCTCAGCCCCGCGCAGCGACTGTGTGCCGTTGAAGCCAAGCAGCGGAATGCCATCGAGATTCTCGACCTGCACCTGTCGCAAGTTGAGCTGGAAAATATCAGGGACAAGACGCACATCGATATTTTG
>Ga0105049_10006318_pt1 | contig 13806 bp, 13 predicted proteins | sample MAT06_FD_78087 | JGI IMG/M metagenome (GOLD analysis project Ga0105049, IMG submission 78087) | Freshwater microbial communities from Lake Fryxell liftoff mats and glacier meltwater in Antarctica - MAT-06 | ecosystem: Environmental > Aquatic > Freshwater > Ice > Liftoff microbial mat | place...
AAATTTATATCACAGACCTTTGATGCTGACACTTGTTAACTCGGTGAAGACCGAAGAATCTGATCTTTAGATGTATTTCAAAGAGTTAGCAAAAGTAGCTGCAGAAAAAATTAATAAAAAATTATTTGATGAATCGAAGACAGAAATTATAAATGAGTTATCTGATAAGAAGAAGTTTGTTTTTGAAGATGATACAGAAATTAATTTGATGAAGAAAAATTTAAATCAATTAAAGTTAAAGATATACTTTTAAAAATATTCAATTCTGAGACACATTCTTCAATAGAATTCATAAAGATTCCCAAGAATAATCAGGAACTTGCATTCAAATTAAAATCATCTGATAAGCCGTTTGCTCTTGCAAAGTTTGGTGATATATCCGGCTGGATAAAAGAAAAGCTTTCCGGTTATGAACCAAACGCACAATGGGATGATGAGAGTAATTTTAAAAAATTAAATGAAGAAGATTCTTCAATAAACATTTTAATGGGTTCACGTTCTTTTTATGAAGGATGGGATTCTAACAGACCAAATGTTATTCTTTACATAAATATCGGGACAGGTACTGATTCTAAAAAATTTATATTGCAATATGTTGGAAGAGGTGTGCGAATAGAGCCGGTTAAAAATAAGAAAGTCAGATTAAAAAAGTTATTAGGTGATAAAATTATAAGCGAAAAAGATTATCTTGAAATAAAAGATTTGATACAACCATTAGAGAGTTTGTTTTTATATGGAACTAATGCTGAAAATCTCAGAGAAGTGATTAAAACAATGAAAGATGAAAAGTCAGAAGAATATCCTCTCGGAGATTAATTTAAAATTAATTTTAAAGAAAGCAAAGATAAATTTTTATTAATTCCTGTTTACAAAGATTCAGGAAAATTATTATATGAAGAAAAAGATCCGGTTAAATTTGAAATCAGCAAACAGGATTTAAACAGTGCTGTTGAATATTCAAAGTTAGTTGGTGATAAAATATCAATAATTAAATATTACTGTCAGCCAAAAGTATTGTCGAAAGTAAATGAATCATTTATCAATGCAACGACTTATTACAGCACAGCTTCCGACAGGCATTTAAATAATCCCGAATTATATTTCGGTAAGATATTGCATCATTTCAATGTAGTATCAAAAGTTAGCGACGGATTTAAAAAATTGGGAGAAGAAGATATTATTCATTTTAAGAAAATCATAATTTTTGAAAAAATAAAATACGATTTAATAAAACCGGATGTTGATAAAGTAAGAGATTATTCAGATAAAAATAAATATGAGACAGAAATTGAAAAGAATTTTGAGAAAACTAAAGATACTAAAACATTTAAAAGAGAGTTAATAGAGTTAGATGAAAAATTCAAAGAAAAAATTGAAAGAGATAATCTGGTAATTCAATTCTTACAAAATCATTATTATTCTCCATCGATATTAACAGAAGATGAACGGATTAATTATATCAATCATATTATCAATGTTCCAAGTGAAGTCAGGTTTATAAGGGAACTTGATGAATATTTAAAGAAGGAAAACAATTTTTTCAAGAAGTTTGACTGGTGGATGTTCAGTAAAATAGATCAGACATTGGATAAAGTATTTATACCGTATTATAATTCTGCAGAAAACAAATTCTCACAATTCTTTCCGGATTTTATATTTTGGATGAGAAAAGGGGAAGAATATTTAATATTGTTTATAGACCCAAAAGGAATAGAACATACTGATGCATTCAGAAAAATTGACGGGTTTAGAAAAATATTTGAAGATGAAAAATCTAAATCTGTTAAATACAAATTGGATAAGTTAGAGATTACGGTACGGCTTTTTATTTTCCCGAAAGATATCTCAAGTGTTCCTGAGAAATATTCAGATTATTGTTTTGATAATTTAAAACAATTTGAAAACGTAATTTTATTATGAAACCTGCCGAAATCATAAACGAACTGGAAAAAAATGCAATAGTTTTTAAAAATCTATTTTCAAACATTTCTACGGAACACTCAAAATGGCGACTGTCTGAAAAAAAATGGTCTCTGCTTGAAATTGTTTGTCATCTTTATGACGAAGAAATAAAAGATTTCAAACCACGTCTTGAAAAAATATTGAATGAAGATTCTGACTGGAACCCTATTGACCCGCAAGGTTGGGTAATCTCAGAAAAATATTCTGAAAAAAAATTTTTGATTACAGTTGAAAGTTTTATTTCTGAAAGAAAAAAATCTGTTGAATGGCTTAAAAATCTTGAAGTTATAGATTGGAATATAAAAGCTGTTCACCTCAAGTTTGGAGAGTTTACAGCATATCAAATGCTGTGTAACTGGCTCGCACACGATTACCTTCACATGCGTCAGATAGTAAAATTAAAATATCACATGCTCGAATCAGGTTTGAGTATAGAAAAACTTGGTTATGCAGGAGAATGGTAAATTATATAAAACTTTTTAACTTTTTTAATTAAAAATATTATTTAAACTTCCTCAGTCTTTTTGCTGCTTTCTCTAATGTCTTGTCTTCTTTTGCAAAACAAAATCTCAGAACTTTATTATCTGTTTTCTTTTCATAAAAAACTGAAACCGGAATCGAAGCTACTTTATATTCCTTTGTAAGCCGAACTGCAAGATCAAAATCCTTTTCATCAGTAATTTCTGAATAATCAAGAAGCTGAAAATATGTACCCTTGCATTGCAATGGTTTGAATTTTGTTTCACTGATTAATTTTAAAAAATAATCTCTTTTTGATTCATAAAAACTTTTCAGATTTTTAATATGTGATTTATTTTTCATATAGGCACTCAAAGCATACTGGAAAGGTGTTGAAGTTGAAAATGTCAGGAACTGATGAATCTTTCTGAACTCGGATGTAAGATTAGGCGGAGCCGTGCAATATCCAACTTTCCACCCGGTTATATGAAATGTCTTTCCGAATGAAGAAATAATAAATGACTTTCTGTAAAGTTCATCATCAGACAAAGGAGTTATATGCCTGTTACTGTCAAAAATTATATGTTCATAAACTTCATCACTTAAAATATGAATGTTATTATTATGAATAATTTCTTTAAGATTTGTTATATCTGTTTCTGTTATCACTGAGCCTGAAGGATTATTCGGAGAATTAATTATAATTAATTTTGTCTTTGCAGTGACTAATGATTTAACTTTATTCCAGTCAATTTTATAATCCGGAAAAGTAAGTGGTATTCTGACAGGAATTCCCTGATTCAGTAAAACAGCCGGCACATAAGAATCATAAGAAGGATCAAATATTATTACTTCATCTCCCGGGTTGATAACCACTGAAATAGCTGCAAAGAGAGCTTCCGTGGCTCCTGAAGTAATTGTGATTTCAGTATCAGGATTAATTTTTTTATTGTGATTCCTGTATATTTGATCCGATATTCTGTTTCTTAATTCTACTATCCCTGGCATCGGTGCATATTGGTTATGCCCGCCCTTAACTGCTTTATACAAAAGTTCATTCAGCTCTTTATCAACCGGAAAATCGGGAAATCCCTGAGAAAGATTTACAGCTTTGTAATCGTTTGCAAGCGAAGACATTACAGAAAATATTGTAGTACCGGTATGTGGAAGTTTTGAATTCAAAAAACTTAATTTAAAATTTTATTCTGATTTAAATTCCGTAAGTTACTTCTTCTCCCACGGATTTGTCGCCCAGACTGTCAGCTCCGGAATAAATCCTCTGTCATCCATTTCTAATACCGACTTAATCGCATGTGCAATTTCTTCACTTCGTAATTTCTTTGCAGTTTCATCACGCTCTTTCCTTTCTGTGTTTGCAAATGCTGTCGTGACTTCACTTGGATTAATCTGCATAACACGAATGTTAAAAGGTCTGAGCTCCGCCTGCCAGCATTCTGTCATACTTCTCAAAGCAAACTTGGATGAGGAATAAATACTGCCTCGTGCAAAACCTTTCAGAGCAGCTGTTGATGCAATATTAATTATATTTCCGGACTCCTGTTTCTTAAAAATCTCAGCAGCTTTTTTTGCCATCATTGCAGCTCCGAAAACATTTACTGAATAAATTCTCTGAAATGCCTCAACCGTCAGCTCCTCAAGTGTCGGAAATTCACCTATCCCTGCATTGTTAATCAGACAATCTAATCCTCCGAATTTTTCTAAAAATAATTTATACGTAAGATCAATATCTCCTTCTTTTGCAACATCCGTATGAATTGCAAAAGCATTTATTTCTTTTGCAGTCTTTTCTAATTTACTTTTATCTCTTCCTGTAATTGCAACATTTGCACCGCTGTCTGCAAGAAGCTTTGCCGCTGCTTTCCCGATACCGGAACTTCCACCGGTTATTAATATTTTAGAATCTTTAATTATCATTTTATTTTGAATTTAAATTTATTGGAATTTTTATTTTGCCCTTTTCACCTGCGTTTACATCACCGATCTGAAGCTGTATACCTGTTATATTATTTGGAATGATGAATACAACTTCCGCATCGATAGAACTGTGTGCTTCAACCCATTGAGCTGTAATGCTTTCGGGTGCACTTTTATTCCGGCCTACAATCAATCTAAACAAGTCTGCATTGACATATACTCCATTGATATTGTTTGCTACATTTAGATTAAATTTCAACAGGCTTTCCTCATGAGAATAATATTCTAGTTTCGCTTCCAGGAATTTATAAACGCTGCCTTCAAAGTTTACATCATCAATTTTTGAAACAGTGGCTGTATATTTAATGACAGAACTATCTTCCGTTTTCCCGGTTTCTGGATAAGTGTTTTGCAATTTTTTATCACTGCTGTTTTCCTTCTGATCAATGACTTTTTCATTTTTAGAATTTGTTTTATCAAAACACCCAACCTGATTCAAAGTCAGCATAAGTCCGCCTGTAGCTGTAATCAAAGCAGCAATAGCAGTAAGGATTCCCGGAAATGTCTGCCACCAGATAGTAACAGATGATTTCTTCTCTTCATTTTCCATGCTTTTATAATTTTAATTTAATCAGAATATTATCACCAGTAGATCAATGTTTATTTTATAAATCTGAAATCATGACCGGCTTTTAACTGTATTAAAAATTCGTACATGAGTTTAATTACCAGATCCACATCATCTTTATCTACTGCCTCTACAGTTGTATGCATATATTTTAATGGCAGAGAGATTAGCGCTGACGCAACTCCTTCTGCTGAAAATGCAAACGCAACTGTGTCAGTACCTGAATGACTTGAAGAAGATTCTCTCTGAAATGGAATTTTGTTTTTCTTTGCAACTTCTAATATCATCTTGAAAAGATTTTTTTGAATTTCAGGTCCTACAGTCACTGCAGGTCCTTTTCCACATGATATGTCTCCTAGTTTTTCTTTTTTATATAATGGTGATTGTGTATCATGTGTAACATCTGTTATAATTGCTACATCCGGCTTTATTCTTCTGGAGATCATTTCTGCACCTCTGAGTCCTGTCTCTTCCTGAACTGCATTAACGATATATAATCCGTAATCTAATTTTTTCTTTTTTTCTTTTAACATTCTTGCTACTTCTGCAATCATAAATCCTCCTATTCTGTTGTCTAATGCTCTGCCGACATAATACCGGTTATTCAACGTAATTAATTCGTCACAATATGTTACAACGCAACCTACAAATATTCCAAGTTCTTCAACTTCTTTTTTATTTTTGCATCCGCAGTCAAGTATAATATTTTCCAGTGTCGGATGATCTTCTTTCTTGTCTCTTACATGAATTGCAGGCCATCCGAATACTGCTTTTACATGTCCTTTTGTTGTGTGAATATTTACTCTTTTTGATGGTGCAATCTGATGATCAGAGCCTCCGTTTCTTACAACGTAAATATACCCTTCTTCTGTAATGTAATTTACATACCATGAAATCTCGTCAGCATGTGCTTCTATAACTACTTTATATTTTGCATCGGGATTTATTACTCCTACGATTGTTCCGTAAGTATCAGATATGTAGGTATCAATATAAGGAGTAATGTAATCAAGCCAGATTTTCTGACCGGCTGTTTCATATCCCGTCGGTGATGCATTGTTTATATATTTTTCCAAAAACTCAAAACTTTCTTTTCTCATTTTCTTATTCTTTTAATTTTAATAATCATTTTCTTAATATTTCTACTGAATTGTTTTTTCCGACAATGACAATGTCTGCAATGTCAATGAACAATCCTGTTTCGATAATTCCGGTGATTTGTTTTAATTCCTGATTTAACTTAACTGAATTATTAATTTCTTTTAAGTGTAAATCTATTATATAATTTCCGCTGTCTGTAATGTATATCTTTTCGCCTATCTTTCTTAAAACAGGATTCAATTTCATTAAATCTAATAAATCATAAACTCTTTTGTAACCGAATGGAATTACTTCTATAGGTAAAGGAAACCTGCCAAGTTTGTCTACTAATTTTCCGGAATCAACTATCCAGATATTATTTTTTGAAATAAGTGCAACTATTTTTTCAAATAATAATGCGCCGCCGCCACCTTTTATTCCGTTAAAATTTTTATCAACTTCATCTGCGCCGTCAAGTGTAATGTCTATTTTATTAATCTCTTCTATAGATATAATTTTAATGTTTAATGACTCTGATAATTCTGATGTTGCGTCCGATGTCGATACTGCCTGAATCTTCAAACCTTCTCTGACCATTTGTCCGAGTTTTTTTATTGCATAAAATACTGTCGAACCTGTTCCAAGCCCGACTGTCATTCCGTTTTCTATAAACTCCGCAGCACGCTCTCCTGCTATTTTTTTTTCTGAATTTTGTTTGTTTTCTTTTATCAATATTTACAATATTTATAAATTTATCATAATATAAATCATTTAAACTGAACTCTTAATGAAAAATTATTTCGTAAATCAATTATCTTCTTCCGGAAAGTTTGCAAAAACATTTTGCATATTCTTCTTTTGTAAAATATTTTATTCCGCACCAGTTATATTTCCAGTTAATGTAATCTTTTTCAAAAGTTGAAGTACTTGAAGAAGTATAATATTCAATATATTTTACTCTGTATGAAGAATCAGACTGAATGGATTTATAAACAGAATTTAAAGAAGAAGAAGAAATAGAATCCTGTCTGTAACAATTCTGAAAATCATATTCAAATGTCCATTTTGCTGAATCAGGAATTGAAATATTTTTTAAATAGTAAGTCTCAAAATTAATTAAACTAAAATCTGATTTATCATAAGTAAAAATCTGATACGACGGATTATTTCCATAAATCGGACTTATCGAGGAAGTGATATGTAAAAATGAAACAGGTTCTTCATTCTCATAAAATAATCTGAAGTCATCTCTGTGAAAATGTCCCGCAAATGCGGCAATAATATTATTCTGATATTTTTTTATAATATCTATAAACTCCTTTGTATAATTTTCTTTCCATGAAGAAAATATTTTTTCTTCACAGTTTCCTTTTCCGTTTATAGTCGCATAAATATCTATTCCCGGCGGAATGTGATATGACAGGTAAACTTTTTGCTGATTATTTTTACATACTTCAAGTGTTTCAGTAAGCCACTTAAGCGCGTCAGCACCCGGATCAGCTGAAGTATCGCCGCAATGGTTTTTATATTTTGATGAAAAGAAAACTGTATTAAGGATAATAATTTTATAATTCGTATTTTCTGAAATATTGGAAATGCAATAACCGCCTTTAGCAAAATCTTTTTCAAAATTCTGATTATTGGATTTCATATTTACTATCGGTTGCCAGACTTTCGCTGTCATTTTTAAAAACTCACCTTCGGGATCTATCATATAATTCCCGCAATAAGCATCATCATTTCCGACAGTTGGAAATATGTTAGTATTCGGAAAAGAATTAACAATCATAGTTGTTATAAATCTGATTGTTTTTTCTATAAATTTATTTAAGGAATCCTGATCTTTTATTCCTGTATATTTTTCAAAATTTTCATTGAAATTATGAGACATAAAATCGCCTGTAATTATCACAAAATCAGGATTCGGAATTCTTTCTGTCATATCTTTAAGTGCAGATTGAAATAAATAAAAATTGCAATCACTTCCGTAACTGCTGTAAGTTTTGTTATCTGAATTCTGAAAAATTTTTTCCCATTGAGTATAATCAGAATTCTTAAGTTCATCGACAATTACAGTATCACTGAATGGATCAAAATGAATATCTGAAAAATTCAGGAATTTATCATAATCTGAATTTTGAGAAGCAAACAAGCTAACCGGGATTAACAATATAAATATTATGCAAAATAGGTTTTTCAAAATTTTAACTTTTTAATTTTTTAATTTTATAACATTCTTTTTGTAATATTTCGAATACCATTTATTATATATTGACCCGGGGTCTTTGGAAATATCAAACATGAAAAATGATTTGGGAAGATTATTTAATTTATCAACTTCGCATGTATCTGATTTACATGCTTCAATAATTTTATATCTATCATCCTGTTCCTTGTCATATGCCACAGCTGTACCATTCATTAAATCTTCATAAGCATACTTTATATTATTATCTTTAAATAAATACAATATAACAACTAATATTCCGGCAGCGAAATAATATTTAGGAATAATTGATACTCTCAATTTATGTTTTTCTTCGAAGTAAACTATTAAATTAATCACATTATAAAACCATAGTATTAAAAATAAGAAATAAATAAAATTGATTGTTCTGTCATAAGGTATTCTACCCAATCCATAATATGAAATAAAAAATCCTGCATTCAAAATTAAAAGTGAAATTACGAATAAAAAAAATGGGGGATTTTTGAAAAACAAGGATGTTTGAAATTTATCATTATTTAATTTTACAAATACAGGTATTAATAAAAATGTTACCGCAAATAATGGAGAAAGGAAACTCCATGAGAACAAATTTTTAAATAACTCCGGAAATGAATTTAAAAATGATTCCGTAAAATTTCTGTTGCCGGAAAAAACATTAGCTCTGTGCTCTGTACCTGATGATGACATTACTATGTAAGTTGTAAATAGCAGCGTTAAAAAAATTAGGAAAAGTGACCAGTTCCATTTTTTTAAATAAATATTTTTTAATATGAATAATAACAGCAACGAATTTAATATTATCATTGATATTTCGTTTGACCCGCCAACAGCAACTGCTAAAAAGCAACAAAGAATTGTGTAATAAATCTTATTTATTCCTGAATTCGAATTAGTAAGCCTGTTGAACGAAATAAAAAACAGCAGAAGAAAAATAATAGTATTATGATAGACAGCATAAGAAAGAAACCAGTAAAAACCCTGTCCTACTGAACTCATTTGATAAAGATATAAAAAAATAACTGATAAGGTAAAAATTAATTTCTCTTTTTTTGAAATTTTTCTTTGCGTAAATTCGGAAATAAATAAATATAGGCAGCCAAATAATGCCAGCATAGAAACTAAAGCAAATATTTTGTATCCGTCTAATGTTTTAAAAATCTGAGGAAATAATAACAATTCTGCATGTGAGAAAAATCTCCCGCTCCAGTTATGATACACAGATTTTAAAGCTGAAATGAATCCGGCATTATTCAATCTGTCTATAAAAAAATAATCATCAGCTACAGGGTGAATGTAAATAAACAGTATCAGGAATGGTAGCAGGGAAAGAAAAAATATTGAGATTAGAAGGTTGCTATACTTTAAAGAAATATTTTTTGACTCTGTAATATCGGTTTCCAAATTTTAAAAATTATTTTTTTTTGTGAAATCTAATTGAAAATACTTTTTTTAATTTTGAGATTCTATATTCATAAAAATTATACATTAAAAAAACTGCCATTTTAAAAAAACAAAAATGGCAGTTAAGAATAAATTTATATAAGAAATTTTATTTTATTAAAAGCATAGTCTTTGCTGCACTGTAATTTCCCGTTTCACCTGTGACTGAAATTTTATAAAAATAAACTCCTGAGGAAAGTTTAGCCGCATTAAAATTATATTCATATGTTCCCGGAAGCAGATTTTTATTTACGGCTGATACAATTTCATTTCCGAGTGCATTATATATTTTCAATGTAACAAAACTTCTTTCCGGAATTTCATATCTTATTACTGTAGTAGGATTAAAGGGATTCGGAAAATTCTGACTCAATTCAAAACCATTTGGAATTCCTGTTTGGTTTTCAATTCCTGTAATTGCATTAACATCAAAAGTAAAACAACCTCTGCCGTGAGTAGCCGCAAGTAAAATTTTCGGACCTTCTTTGTATTTTAAATCATCAACTTCAACCGTTGGTAAGCCTGTATTAAATGAAATCCATTCTGCACCTTCGTTAGTTGACTGATAAACTCCAAGGTCAGTACCGGCAAATAACATTCTCGGTGAAGTAGTTCTGACTGCAACTGAATTTACTGCAATATTCGGTAAGTTACTTGTAATGTTAATCCAGTTATCTCCGCTGTTGGTTGTTTTATACATATGTGTGTTAGCTGTCGAGCCTGCAATAGAAGCATAACAAACAGAATCATTATTTATATCAACATAAAAATCACTTACATATGGAAATCCGGTTTGTGTATTCCAGTTAACTCCGTTATTTGTTGTAATATGAATTTTACCGTTAGATGTGCCAATGTAAATTTTTCCGTTATTAGTTGAGCTGATTCCGATTGCTGAAACACTTCCGCTAATTGTACCTGTAGTTGCAATCTGTGTCCAGCCTGTTGATGTTGAAGCAGTTTGTACTGCTGTAGTTTTCCAAACATCAGCTCTTCCAAAAACCACTACATTATGATTTCCGGGAGACATCTCATAGGGATTATAAAACAATCCACCGGATGATCCGCTTGGTGTAATATTTGTAAAACTTACTCCGAAATTTGCTGAGCGCTGAATCGAACCGTTAACATATTGTCCATATACATAATTTGTGTTTACGGGATCTACAATTGTATATCCACCGTCACCGGTAGTTCTCTGAAGCCAGTATAATCCGTTGTTTGTACTTGTTTGTTTATTATTATCCTGTGTTCCCCCATAAAGTTTTGAAACATCCGTCGGATCATAATCAGCACTTTGATACTGAAGTGTAGAAATTGTCGCATTCAAATCCGACCAGCTGTTTCCGTTATTCGTAGATTTGAAAACACCACCGTCAGAGCAGCAATACAAAACAGGACCTCGGTAAGTAAGATAATGTATATCTGCATGAGAAAAATTTGCAGTACTACTCGTAGCCCAGTCACTTTTTTTTGTAAGTGTAACTCCTCCATTAGTAGAAACATAAACATCAAGACCGCCAACTACTACTCCATCCGGATTTCCGGTTATACATGCAACTGCATTATCATACCAACCCTGCGAACTCATATAATTTGGTGATGAAGCCTGAAGAGTCCAGTTGACTCCGGCATTGGTAGTTCTGTATAATCCAAGTAGAGCTCCGCCTGAAGAAGCAATACTTGCATAAATATAATTTGCGTTGGCAGTTGAAATTGCCAGCTGAACTCTGCCACCACCTGATACAGGAAGTCCGTCTGTAAGCTGTACCCAGTTTGCAGCTCCATCGGTAGTTTTATAAATTTTACTTGTTCCACTTCCTGAAGATGTATAAATTGTCATCGGATCTGCAGGACTGAAATTAAGTGAAGTTGAATTTAATACAAGAGTATTAACCCATGTTAATCCGGCATCAGTAGATTTAAATATTCCGGAATTTCCTGAGCAATATATTTTATTAGAGTTTGAAGGATCAATAATTATTTTTGAAATTCTTGTACCGACTAATGATGCAAGTGCTATCTTTGTCCAGCTAAGACCGGCATCAGTGGATTTATATATTCCGTCTCCGTACTGACTGTCTCCTGAATAATTTAACTCACCTGTTCCGTAATAAAGTATGTTTGGATTATTCTGATCAACTGCTATATCTCCGCTTGCAATAGACCCAAGATTATCTGTCAGAACAGTCCAGTTAAGTCCGCCATCAACAGTTTTCCAGACTCCTCCCTGTGCTGCTGCTATATACATTATATTAACGTCTGTTGGATGAAAGGCTATAGAGTTTGTTCTCCCTGAAACATAATTTGCATTTGTTACTCCGTAAAACATTCCGACCGGATTTACGCTGACCCAGCTTGTTGTAGAAGTAAAACTATTCGGAATATTTTTATCTTCCTTCATTTTCATTCTTTCAATCAGAGCTTTCTCGTAAACAAATGGCAGTACAGTTTTTCCGGGACCTCCGGCTCTTTTTTCATTTATGTATTCTTCTCGTTGTAAAATACTTTCACTTGATTCATTTTCTTCTGAATCCTGTGAGTAAGAAATATTTACTGCTATAAGCAAAGAAATAAATATTAAAGTGCAAGTTTTCATTGTTATTATTTTTTGTTTAAAGAAATTATGTCTTATATTTCAAATTTTCCATTGTAAAATTTTTAAAGATATTTGAGTAAAAATATTTTGTTAATTATTAATTCTTAATTGTTAATTGCTAATTTATTTTCCTGCTTTCTTTTAACATCATAATTCCTCCGAATAAAAAGAAGAAAGCTGAAACTAAGAATGTCGCTTCTATTGAAACTAATTTCAAAATGAAATATCCTATAAATGGTGCAAATAATCCGCGAACTCCTGTGAGCGTGATATGAACTGCCTGATAGTTTGCAACTTCCATTTTAGGTGCATAATAAATCGAACTCAAAGTCCATGAAATTGTTACCGCACTCATGACTATTCCAAAAAAGAAAAATGTAATATATAAAAGAACGTCGGATGAAATAATATTTCTGTCAACTCCTAAATATTTTATTGAGAGCATTAAAAGCGGATATAAAATCAAAGCAAGAAAAGTATATCCGCAGAATTTTGTAGGATTTCCTGTCCCGTGCAGCCTTCCCATTATCGGTGTGAAAATAATTGTTGATGAATAAAATATTAATCCTTTTGCAATAGATATAGATGAGTAGTCGAGGTGAAGTGTCTGCACCATAAAAATCGGAACAGCCGGACTTGCTATCATAAATGCCATTCCATAAAGAAAAAAATATTTTTCAAATCTGTAAAATGGTTTATTTTCTTTGAATATTCTTAAAAGATTTCTTACAGGTAAAATTATTATATCTTTTAATAATCTTAAATTTAATTTTCCTGTGAATTTATTCAAAGAATTTGTTTCATTTGATTTTCCGATTTTTATCATCTTTGCAAGATTTACATATGCAAGAATATCAAATATGCCCGCAATCGGATAAAAGACTTTATATAACTGATAATTCCAGTCAAGCAAATAACCGAGCAGGGTAGTTACAAGTAAAAGTATGATTGTCTGCGCACTTGATGCGTATGAGTATAGCGAACTTCTTTTTTCATCGGTATAATTATGCTTGAAAACAGTGTTCCATGAGGGCTTTAATAATGAATCTGTGTAACTTAAAGCTGCTATACAGAAAATAAAAAAGTTAGGTGTTTCAAAAAAAGGAATTGCAAACAGAAACATTCTGCTGAAAACTGCCATCGAAATTATTGTTCGTGACTGATTGTTTGAGCGGTTGATTATTTCCGGACCGTATATCGAAAATAAAAATGCTGAGCTTGTTAGAAAAATTAAAAATGTAACCTGAAAATCCGATGCGAATAATGACTTCTTCAGTATAACATCCTGAAGCATCAGTATTCCAAATGATAATCCGGTAAATACCTGCGCAATCAGGTGAAGATGAAAAGTTTTCTTCTCTATTGTTTTAACAGAATTTCCGCCGATGTCAGATATCATTTTTATAATTTTTTTAAATGATGTTCAGACCTTTCTCGATTTGATTGTGATGAAGTTCGACTATTACATTTGCA
>Ga0105049_10006319_pt1 | contig 13804 bp, 11 predicted proteins | sample MAT06_FD_78087 | JGI IMG/M metagenome (GOLD analysis project Ga0105049, IMG submission 78087) | Freshwater microbial communities from Lake Fryxell liftoff mats and glacier meltwater in Antarctica - MAT-06 | ecosystem: Environmental > Aquatic > Freshwater > Ice > Liftoff microbial mat | place...
CTCCAGGAGTACTGGCGCGAGCGTTTCGCCCAGCCGCTGGGGCTCGACGTGTGGATCGGCGTCCCGCCCGAGATGGTGGAGAAGGTGGCGGCGGTCTTCCCCACGAAGAACGCGCTCCCGGAGGAGGACCTATTCTACAAGGCCTTCCTTCAGGCGGGCTCCTTTACGGCGCGGGCCTTTGGCTCGCCGCGCGGTCTGCACAGTGTCGCGGCGATGAATGCCGCCGAGGCCCGCACCTCTTCGTTCCCAGCGTTTGGCGGCGTCGGGACGGCGCAGTCGCTGGCAAAATTTTACGCCATGCTGGCGTGCGGCGGCGCACTCGACGGCCAGCGTTTCTTTACCGCCGCGACGCTCGCGCAGATGACGACCACGCTCGCCCAGGGCTTTGATCGCGTGCTGCTCATCGACACCGCTTTCTCCGCTGGCTTCATGCGCGATCCGACCCGGCCCGACGGCACCAAGGAGCGCAAAATCTTTGGCCCCTCGCCGCTCGCCTTTGGCCATCCGGGCGCGGGTGGCAGTCACGCTTTTGCGGACCCGGAGCATCGGCTCAGCTTTGCCTACGTCATGAATCAGATGGAGCCCGGCATCCTGCCGCATGCAAAATCGCTCCGGCTCGTGGAGGCGATCTATGCCTGACGCGCACGGCGACATCTTCACCGTGCGCACGCGCGGTCAGGGCACCTACGAGATCACCGGGGAAGTCGCGCGCATCGTGCGAGCGAGCGGCCTCACCACAGGCACGGCGACCGTCTTCATCCAGCACACCAGCGCGAGCCTCGTCATCTACGAGAATGCGGACCCGAGCGCGCGCACCGATCTGCATGCGTTCTTCGAGCGACTCGTGCCGGAGGATCAGGACTACTTCGTCCACACCGCCGAGGGGCCGGACGACATGCCGTCGCATCTGCGCATGGTGCTCACTCGCACGAGCGAAGTGATCCCGGTGCTGCACGGGCGGATGGCGCTCGGCACCTGGCAGGGGATCTTTCTCTTCGAGCATCGGCGCGCGCCGCATACGCGGACGATCGTCGTCTCGGTGGTCGGAGCGTGATCCAAGCGTCCGGTCTGGGAGGGTGAATGGTGCGCTTGCGGCGCTGCGATCGCGAACCGGCGGCGACCGGCCGGCGACCGGTTGCACAAACGCTCAACGCCGCGCGCTCGAGTGCGGTCTTACTTTGCGTGAATGAGCGGCGCGCGGTGCCGTCGAAAAAAGCGAATCATTCACCTCATGAAAAATGCACTCCTCCTCGCTCTCACTTTCATTGGCCTCTCGGCTACCGCGCCGCGCGCGGAAGCCGGTGGGTTGCTCAGCTTCCTCTTCGGTCGCGGCGATCGCTGCGACCGGCGCGACCGGTCGGAACGCTGGGATCGGCGGGACCGCTGGGATCGCCACGACCGCCCGATCTACTACGCGCCGCGCGGCGACTGGGACGATCGTTGTGCGCCGCGCACTTACTCCGGCGGCTACGATCGCGGATTCCGCGGCGGAGACCGCCGCGACTACCGGCGTCCGGTGCTCGTCCGCGAAGCGTGCGAAACGCGCGGCGGCTTCTCCTCCGCCCCGCGGTTCCCGGTCTGGCGGTAAGGCGCGGCGCGCCCGCCCGCGCTCAGACCGCAAACGCCGCTGGCGCCCCCGCCCGCCCCAGCGCGCCCTTTTCTCGCCGGAGTGACCATGGCCGGTGGCGCGACGCCCCGCCGCGCCGGCAGGTATCGGCTGGACTTCGGCGCGTGACGCCTGCCGAAGTGGGGCGTGAAGAAACTCCTCTCGATCGTCGTCAGCGCGCTGATCCTTGCCTTTATGTATTGGAAGATCGGCCCGGAGAATCGCGGACGATTGATCGAGATCTTCCGCGACTGCGATCGGGGATGGATGACGCTGAGCCTCGGCATGGTCGTGCCGCTCACGCTTTTCACCGCCTGGCGGTTGCAGCAACTCATGCCCGGCGCGGGGCAGCTCGGCTTTGGCGAAGCGAACAAGCTCATCCTCGTCGCGAGCGTGCTAAATCTGGTGCTGCCGTCGAAGATGGGCGACATCGCGAAGGCGTGGTTCCTGCGCGATCGCGGACACCTGGATGGGACACTGGCCCTCTCGCTGGTGGTCTTTGAGAAATCCTGCGACATGCTCTCGCTGCTCCTCTGGTGTGTCTTCGGCCTGGCGATCTATCCGCAGAAGGACGCGGTCTTCTGGGTGATGACGGTGGCGGTCGCGGCGATGCTCGTCTTCGGGAGTCTGCTGCTCGGCTCGCCGGGCTTTGCGCGGATGTTCTTCGATCTCGGGGCGCGTTTCGCGCCGGGAAAGATCGGGGCGAAGCTGGGCCAGCTCTCCGGCTCGTGGCGCGAGATGCACGCCTACTTCTGGGCGAGCAAAGCGCGGCTGCTGAAGGTGACGGGCACGTCGGTCTTCATCTGGTTCCTGCATCTGCTGCAGATCTGGATGTTCATCCTCGCACTGCGGGCGAGCGTGCCCTTTGTGCGGAATCTCGCGCTCTCGCCGCTCGCGATCCTCGCCGGGCTGCTACCCATCCCGACCTTTGGCGGCGCCGGCACCCGCGATGGCGCACTCGTGGCGCTTTATGCGCCGTACTTCGCCGCACCGACTGCGCTCGCGCTCGGGCTGCTCTGCACCGCGCGTTATCTCCTGCCGGCGATCGGCGGCCTGCCGTTTGCCAGTGAGTACTTTCAGAAGGTGAAGACGATGAGGAAGGCGGAACTGGACCGCGATCCGCGCGCGTAGCGCTATGGGACGGGCTCGTCCACGACTGCACGGAAGCTGGTGAAATCCACGCTCTGGCCGCTTTTCGCGAGCTTGAACTGGACTTCGCACTGCTCGGCCCCAGCGGCGATGGGGATGCTGAAGAACTCCTTGCCGCCGCCGGGATAGAGATAGGGCTTGAGGAGATACTCCGCGGTGCGCTGCCCGCCGATGAAGAAGCGCAGCCGAATGGTGAGCGCCTCGACATGCTCCGAGGCCGCCGTGAGTTGGAGGGAGAGAATCTTGCCGCGCAGAGTCGTGGGCACGGGTGAGGTCACCGCTGCGGTCCGACCGCCATCCCCCGACCAGTGGCGCGGGAGCATCGGGATGAGGCTATTCCATTCCGGGGCGTCGGCGGCGAGCATGCGGATGGGCGGCGACTCCGGGGTGCGGCGACGGTAAAAGAAGAGGTCCGGAGTGTCGCCCTTGGCGAGGAGGCGCAGGAGCCGCCAGTCGTGTTCGGGAGCATCGAGATAGCTGCCGAGCGCGGGCTGGGCGGCGAGTTTCCCTTTTTCCATCTGCTTGCGCGTGGTGAGCCACAAGAGCTTGCGGGCGTACCAGAATTCGTCGCACTGCGCGGCCAGCGCTTCGTGTTGCGGGTCGCGGTGCAGGATGGGATTCGGTGCCCTCCACTCGAAGCGGCGCGCGTCGCGGCTGCTCGTGAGATGCGCGATCTGCCGCATGGCCTTGTGCGAGAAGATCCTCGTGCCATCGGGCAGCGCCGCCATGTAACGCCGCATCTCGGCGATGAAGCCGGGATCGTAGCGCTCCCGCGTGGTGACGACGGTGCAGAGTGCCACCCCGCAGGCGGTGAGCAGCGCCGGATGCCTCGACCACGCGGGTGCGGTGCGGCGGGCCAGCGCTGCGCGCCAGAGCGTCGTGAGCCCGGTGGCCGCGAGGACCGACATCGGGATGGCGAGCCCGCAGAGAAAACGATCCGCGTCGCGAATGAGCGGCTTCCAGGGAAAGAGACTCTGCGGCGCGCAACTGTAGCTCATGAGCAGCACAACGAACCACACGACCATGAGCCGCCCCGCCGTCTCCCCGCGGCGCCACATCGCGACCAACCCGACCGCCGCGAGGATGCAGTAGGCGGGAGCGAGTGGGTTGCCCCGCCAGAGCGTGTCAAAGAAGCGCAGCGGAATGAACCAGACCGCCACGGCATCGGTGCCTTTTGCGCCCTTTGCACCGAGGGTCGCGTGCAGATGGTGCAGCCAGTCGCCAAAGAGCCAGCGGTAGAAGCCGCACTCGGCTCCGTAAAAGAGCGCGGCAAAACCGCCCATGAGCACGAGCCAGCCGAAACGCCTCGGGTAGAACATCACCGTGGCGATGGTGAGCACCAGCGTAATGAAGACGCCGGTCACGCGATTCGACTCCGCCACATAGACCAGCAGCCCGGTGACCGCCGTCCAGAGCAGCGTGCGTCCGCGCGTTTCCGCCTGCATCGCCGTCCACCACGCGAGCAGCACCGCGCCGCCGAGCACGCCTTCCGCAAGATCCGGCATCGGACGATAGGCCACCGAGTCGAGCAGCGGATGGAAGATGAACGCGACCGCGCAGGCCCAACCGGCCGCGATCGAGCCGAGCACGCGCTGGCCAAGGACCAGGGCCAGCGCTGCGCCGGCCGCGAGATAGAGCAGGGGCACTCCGTAGTAGGAGGCGACGCCAAAGCCAAAGAGCCCTTGAAAGAGCCAGCACCAGATCCACACCGGCCAGCGCAGGTCGTGAAAGCTCTGCCGCTGCCAGGCACTGAACCCGCGTTCGTGCAGGTCGAAGGCAAAGCTCCAGTAGGTCAGATCGTCGCCAAAGCCCGGCTCGCGCAGAAGAGCAGCCCGACGCCGATGGCCAGCGCCGCGACGGCGCAGAGATGGTGCCAGAGGCGGTGCTGACTCGCGCGGGTCTCGAGAGCGCTCATGTGCGGTGGAAAATCCTCCGGAAGCCGAGCAGGCCCGTCTCGATGAGCAGCGCGAGGTAGAGAAACCAAAACGGCTCAAAGACGAAGCGGAACCGCGAACGCACGTTGGCCGTGAGCATGATGGTGAAGAAGAAGCCGAGCAGGGTGAGCCCCCACACGAGATGAAAAGGCTGCAAACGCTGGCGGCGGAACGCGACGGCGACCACGCCGCACGCGGCGGCGAGGAAGTAGCAGGGGACTCCACGATAGAGGAATGGCTGCGGCGGCGTGGCGAGGCGATCCACGTAGTGCGCATCGGGGAGGCGCCAGGCATTCGTCACTGCCAGCCAGCCCGCTTGCAGACGATTGAACCACGGCACCTCGCCGTAGTGCGTATCGACGAAGGCGTTCAGCGCCTCCCTGGTCGTCATCTGCCAGCCAAAGAGTCCACGGGAGAGGGTGAGCGCGCGGTCCGAATCGAGGATGGCCTCGCGCTGTTTGTCGAAGAGCCACGGGTTGTCGAGGCTGCCGCTCGGAGCATCGTTGGCCACCATGCGAAACTTGTGTCCCACGTGAGCCGGCAGCGCCGCGAGACTCCGCCGCAGCGTTTCCGTCGCGACCTTCAGGCAGAAGCGATCCACTTCGCCGCCCGATATCTTTCGTTCCGACTCGCTGCGGGTGGAGAGATAGCGCTCCGCGGCGGCAGCGATGGCGCGCCGGTCGCGAACGCGAGGGAAGGAGGGCTGCACCGCCCAGCGTTGCTGCAGGTCCGTGCGGATCGGTGCGATGTGGGGCTCGAAGCCGGGGGCGGAGCGCAGATCGGAGGGCGTGAAGCGGGCGAGTGAGGTGTAGAGCAGCAGCCCCGCCTGCGAGGTCTTGGTGGAGAAATGGGTCAGCACGGCGAGCAGCACGAGTCCGGCGAGACGCACCCGGGATTCCCGCCACGCGCCCCAGTGCAGCACCGCCACCAGGAGGATGCCGAAGCCAAAAAGCAGTTTGCCCTCCGGTCGGGCGCCCGCCTCGAGGACCAGGGCGGTGCAGAGGAAGAGGAAGCGCGCGCGACCCTGCTTCAGGGTGTAAAGAGTGCCGGCGAGGGCGACGAGGAGCGTGCAAAAGACGTAGATCGTCTCGGCCATGAGGGTGTGCTCAAACCAGAGCAGGAAGGGATTGCAGGCGGCGAGCACGGTGAGGGGAAGGATGAAGACCCGCCACCACGCGCACCACAACCGGCAGAGCAACCCGACGAGCAGGACGATCGCCAGACCGAGGGCGTGCTGGAGCGCCGGGATGGTGAGCATCGCGGGCACGGGCAGCAGAAACGGCAGCGTGAAGGCGATGGGGACGAGAAAGGTCTTCTTCGGGTTTAACTCCCACTTGGACTCCTGCAGGAGCCGCTCCGGGGTGTGCAGGAAATCCCGCGCGTCGTCGTGATAGTAGGCCCACGGCAGGTGGCAGGTGAGCGTGACGCGCAGGACGATGGCCACGAGCAGTCCCGGGAGACACCAGCGGAGAAACTCGCGCGTGTCCGGAGCCTCGACGAGCGCGCGGATTTTCAGGGTGAATGGGGACATCGGGCGGCGAGTTATCGGGAAAGGCGCCGGGGATGACAACTCCAAGGGCGGAGCACCCGCCGGGGTGCAGGCGTGACGAATGCACCCCGGACCATGGGGCGATGGTGTCCGGGAGGATTTCGCTTTTGACTTCGCACTGCGGATGTCGCTACTGCGCGCCATGTCCTCGCGCAGAAGCCACCGCGAATTTTTGGCCCGCCATCCGGCTTTGCGGGAGGCGTTGTGGTGGTCGATCCCAGCGTTGCTCGCCGCGCTCGGCGTCCGGGTCGCTCTGCTCAGCTATCAGCCGCTGGCGCAGTGGACGCCGGACTCGATGTCGTTCTTCGAGTTTGCCTGGAAGGCTCACGCGAGCGGCGAGTGGTATCTGAATGAGAAGCGCCGCTACCTCTACCCGATCGTGCTTTATGCCGTGGAGTTCCTGCCCGGCGCGACCTTGCGCTGGGTGGCGTGGCTGCAGCATCTCGCGGGGATTTTGTGCGTGGTGCCGCTGGCTTATCTCGTGCGCCATTGCTTCCACGCCTGGCGCTGGGTGGTGGTGCCGGTCACCCTCGCTTACGCGCTCTTTCCCACCTTGCTCTGGTACGAGCACACCATGCTCTCGGACCCGATGTTTTGTCATGCGACGCTACTGGCCTGCGCGGGCTGGGTGGGCTGGCGTTCGCGCCCTGCGGAGACGTGGCGCTGGTGGTGGTTTTGCGCGCCGTTTGCGGTGGCGATTCTCACCCGACCGGCGGGACGCTTTTTTCTGCCGGGCGTGGTCCTGGCGCTGATCTGCACGCGCGCCTGGCTCCATCTGCGCTGGCCGCATTGGGCGGCCCTGGTCGCGGCCATGGCTCTGAACCTGAGTCTCGGGAAGGATAAGCAGGTCGCCTATCTCTTCTATCGCTGCGCCTTTCCGCTCACGCGGCTCGAGACGCCCTACCTCGCCGAATACAAGACGGAGGTCCGGGACGAGGTGCTCGCGGTGCGGAGTGACCCCGATCGCGCGTATGTGCGGGACGCGTGGCTCGACGATCTCATCAAGCGCCCGGCAGAGATGACGGGCAAACCGCATTGGCAGGCGCTCGCCGACCGTGATGAAGAGAAAGCGCGAGTGTACAAGGGACTCGCGATGGAAGCGCTGCGCGGTGCGCCGCTGGAGTACTTCGGTTTGTCGCTGCGCCGGTTGGTCGCGTCGCTGGACGTGCGCCCGTCTTTCGCGTGGATGTTTTCCGTCCAGTATTCGAAGAGCGAGTTTCGCGCGCAGTTCGAGCGGCTCGCGGGAAAGAAGGAATTGCTCCGGGCGCGGATCTTCGGCTGGGGCCGACGCGGGCCGGCGCCGAGTCTCGACGAATGCCTCCGCGAGATCGCGCCGGACGGCGAGACCGTGGCGATGCGGGCGCTGCAACGATGGGCGGGGCAGTGGTCGCGCGCGGTGCATTTCGTCGCCCCGAGTGGAGCGGCCGATCGAGGATTGCCGATTTCGGCCTTCCGTCCCGCGGGGCTCTCGTGGCTGCTCGCCGTGGGGCTTTGTGGCTGCGTGCTCCGGCCATGGCGGGAGACGGTGGGCTGTCTCGCGCTCATGGCCATGGGCTATCTCGTGGGGGTCTTCATGATCGGCGGCGCCAATCCCCGCTTTGCGGCCGCCGCGTGGCCGGTCCTCCTCCTGCTGCTGGCGCTGCCCGTGGACGCGCTGGCGCGGGCCTGGGTGGGGCGTGTGGAAAGACGCGGGAAACGCTCCGCGAGTGACATCGCCCCCGCGGCGCCCTAACGAGTCGCGATGTCTTTGCCGCTTCGGGATTTTTTCCGCCGTCACCCTGCGGTCGGCGATGCGCTGAAGTGGTCGGTGCCGGCGCTCCTGTGCGGGATGGTCTTGCGGGGGCTGCTCCTCAGCTACCTGCCCTACGCCCACTGGGGGAGCGACTCGCGGTCTTACTATTACTTTGCGCATCAGCTCCTGGGCGAAGGCTATCTCAGCCTCGGGGCGAAGCGGCGCTTTCTCTACCCGATCCTGATGGTGCCGGTGTCGCTGCTCCCCGGTGAACCGCTGCGCTGGGTGGCGTGGCTCCAGCACGGGCTCGGGCTCGCTTCCATCGTCCCGCTCGCCTACGTGCTGCGCAAGACGCTCGTCCATTGGCGGCTCTCGATCGTGCCGATCACGGTGCTCTTCACGGGCCTGCCGATCTTCCTTTGGTATGAGCATGAGTTGCTCGGCGAGGCGGTCTTTTTCTACGCGCTCGTCTGGGCCTTCGCCGGTTGGGTGGCTTGGGCGCAGGCGGGGAGTCGGGAGCGGGCGGCGCGGCTCTGCTGGGGTTTCTTCGTCCCATGCGCGCTCTTTCTCCTCACCAAGCCGTCCGGCAGATTTGTGCTCCCGGGGCTGGCGTTCGGGCTGGTGCTCGCGGGGCTCTGGCGATGCTGGTCGCGGCGGCAGGTGTGCGCGGGCGTGGCGCTCGTCTGCCTCCTCCCGGCCGTGGGCTCCAGGGAGCAGGGCGCGTGGCTGCTCTACGTCGCCACCTTTCCGCTCACCCAGCTCGACTCACCGCTGCACGCCGAGCACAAGGCGCAGATCCGCGATCTGGTGGAGCCGCTCCGCCGCGAGATCGACGTGTACTATGCGCAGGATAAGCAACCGTTTGCTTTCCTCGAGGCGCCTGGCCGTTTCACCGAGCGTCCCCTTTGGGCGGCGCTGGCCAGGGACTCCCGGAAAAAGGAGCGGCTCTATCTCGACCTCGCGAAGGAAGGCATCCTCCACGAGCCATGGCTTTTTCTCTATCTCGGTGCGCAACGCATCGTGGCCTCGGCAAACTTGAGCGCCTTCAAGGAGACGAAGTTTGACAGTCGCACGGAAGCCGGGCGCTTTGCCGACGACTACCAGGCCGCGCAGGCGGACGAAGCGCGCGGGCGGTATTCTCCGGTCCATCGGGTGTTTGGTATCGCGCGGTCCGGGAAGCTGCCGCCGTGGGAGGAATTCCAGACGTGGCTCAGCCCGCGACCGGACTCCTGGATGGAACGCTTCATTCTCCGCTACGTCCGCGCCTCCGGGCACGCGCTCGACTTTACCCGCCTGCCGCAGGGGCCTGTGAGCGAGCGCAGCATCCTCCGCGGGCGGTTGCTTTTTCCCGGCGCATGGCTGCTCGTCGCGCTGCCGCTCGCCCTGCTCCCCACCTACCGGCGCACGCTCGGCGTCTGGATGCTGGTGGCGGTGGGTTACCTCAGCGGCGTCTTCCTCGTCTCGCAGATGAGCCCGCGCTACTTCGCGCCCGTGTGGCCGATCCTGCTCGTGCTCCTCGCGGTGCCGCTCGATGTCATCGCGCGGGTCATCGTCGCGAGACTCCGAAGCGCAAAGATGGAAACCGTGGAGTGTCCCTGACCGGCCGCGAGCGCGAAAAGTGGCTCATGCGGCCCTCCGCATGAATCCAACCGATCGCGCACAGCGCCACCTTTCCGTGGCGCACGAACCGGCACAGAGTGGCGCTGCGCGGGTTTGTTTTCGATTCATGCGGAGGGCCGCATGAGCCACTCCGCAGGCCGCGGCTGGGCGCGCCCTTCGAGAGCGAAGAGTACCGCGACCGCCGCGAGCATCGTCAGGTCGCGCGCGACGAGCATCGGGAAGTGCGTCTGGATCGACTCCGCCGCGCGGAAGCAACCGCACGAAATGTCGAGGCCGCGCGCCCAGGCGCTGATGATTCCGCCGAGGAAGACGAGCAACATCCCTGCGACCGCTCCGAGTGCGCCGAGGTAGAGTCGGCGGAAAAGCAACGCGAGCGCCGCGCAGATCTCCACCCACGGGAGATAGACGCCGAGGAGCATCGTGGCGTCGGGCGGGAGGAGATCGTAGGCCTGGATCGCCATCACAAACTGCGGCGCGTCCCACGCGTGCAGCGCGCCGGCGTAGAGGAAGATGCCGGCCAGCCCGAGGCGCAGCGCCAGCTCGATCACTCGGAGCGCCATGCTTTCAGCCCGCCTTTCAAGACGTGGACGTTTTCGAGTTGCAGCTCGGTGCGCAGGCGCGCCGCGACCGCTTTGCTCGCCTGGCAACCGCCGCCGCCGCAATAGACGACGATCCGCTTGTCGGGTTCCCACTGGTTGAGGAAGTCCGGGATGAGCGCGTTCCATTCGTCCTCGTTGAGCAGCACGGAGTCGGGCAGCCCGTCCCGTTCAAACTCCTTGCGGGGCCGCGCATCGACGAGCAGCACGGCTTCGCCCCAGGCGCGCACTTGCGCCGGCTCCACCTGCGGCATCGGGTCGGGCTTTACTTTGTGGAGCTGCAGGGCTCCGGCGACGATCGCGGGCAGGAGCGCGAGGGCCAGCAGCGCGCAGAGTTGGCGACAGGCCCGGGCGATCATTTCACCCGGGCGTAAATGAGATAACTGCGCGGCGCATCGGGCGGAAAATCCGTCTGCACGCGGATCTCGGCGACTTCCTTCGATGCCGTGTCCTGCGGCTGGACGGTGAGGGTGTAGCGTGCGCCGGGCGCGGCGGTGTCGAGCTTCACCGCGAGGCGCGGATTGGTGGAAGTGACGGACTTGATGCGCACGGGTCGCGTGGGGCTCGCGGTGAGTTGCACGACCTTCGCGTCCGCGGCGGCGCCGACGCGCCACCAGACCAGCGTGGGCTCGACGAGCAGTGGGTCCGCGATGTTCACCCGCAAGCTCAGCACGGTGGGCTCGGTGGTCCGATCGTCCGTGGTCACGGTGACGCTCACGCCTTGCAACCCGCGCCGGTCGCCGAGGGAAAACCGCGCAGTGATCGCGCCGCTCTCGCCCGGCGCGTAGGTGCGCTGGTCGAGCTGGGCCGCGGTGCAGCCGCACGAGGTGCGCAGCTTGGTGATCGTGACCGGTTTTGAGCCCACGTTCTTGAAGGCATAGCTGGCCTCGACGGCGGGATCGCCGGGCGAGCGGTCGAAGCTCTGCGTGGTTTTTTCCCAGCGCAGTTCGGCGCAAGCAGGCGCGGCAGCCACGAGGAGGAACGGCAGGAGAAGGCGGGCGAACATGTGGGGTTTCGTAGGGGTGCGGATTGGAAATGCCAAGCGGCGCTACTCCGAACGCAGCGCGGCGACGCCGCTGCCCCGCAGGGCAATCCGCGTGGCCAGCCACGTCCAGAAGACGCAGCCGACCGTGAGGCCGACGAGGAGCAGGGCGACTTCGCGCAGCGGAAAACCGCCCGCTTTTTCCGCCAGGCCCGGCCACACCGCGAGGAGCGCGCTGAGTGTGCCGATGACGAGCGCCGCGAGGATGAGCCAGCGATGTTCGGCGAAGACGAGGCGGCGGAGTTGATCGGCGCGGAAGCCGACGGCTTCGAGCAGGCCGAATTCGCGGCGACGCTCGAGGACGTTGCGCGCGACGACGATCGCGAGCCCGGCGGAGCCGAGGAGCAGGCCGAGTCCGCCGAGCACCTGGAAGATGGAGAGGTAGGTGTTTTCGACGGCGTTGAATTCCGCGAGACGACGTGAGGCGGGCGTGACTTCGAGTCCGCGGTCCTGCAGGGCGCGGGAGAGTTCCTGAGCCACGGTCGCGGCGCGATCCGCCGGTGCGTCGATGAGGAAAAAGCGGTAGCCGCCGGCATTGGGAAAGCGGGCCGTGAAGTCGCGCTCGGCGATGAGCACATGGCCCTGGAGCATCGAGCCGCCGATCGTGCCGACGACCACGACGCGGAGCGTCTGCCCGCGGTCGTCGCGATACTCGATGGCGTCGCCGACTTTCTTCTGCATGGCCCACTGGAGAGTGTTCGCATCGACGATGCCCGGGATCGCGCCATCGGTGCGCGGAGCGAGCGCGGCGGCCCAGGTCTTCGCGTCCCCGGCCTTGAGGCGGAAGCGCGTCTGCGGTGCATCCAGCTCCTCCGGCTTCACCCCGAGCAGGCGCGGCTGGAGGGCGCGATTGAGATTCAAGCAGCTCGCATCATCGCCATCCCGCACCCGCACCGGCACGACGCGCACGTCCTTCAGCGCTGCTTCGTCGAGCGCGTAAGTTTCGCGTCCCTTCGCGGAGTCCAGGTCTTCGTAGATCGGCGAGGCCGCTTCGCCGAGGAGCGCAAAGCCGCCCGTGCCGGAGTTGGGATTTGCGGTGGTGTCTTCCGCGCCCTTCCGAAACGCGCTCACCGCCACGACCATGAACACGCCGCTCGCGAGCACCGCGATCGTCGCCAGGCTGCGTCCCCGCCGCCGCGCCGCATTGCGCACGCCGAGTTGCGAGAGCGATTCGAGATCCGTGCCGCGCGCCGTCTTCCGCAGGCGCCCGAGGGCAAAAAGCAAACCCGCGATGAGCAGCAACGCGCCCGCGCCGAAAAACGCACCAGAGCTTTTTCCGAAGACCGGCAACACCAGCGCCAGAGCGAGGCACAGCGCAGCCAAGGAGTAGGGGCGCCCTCGCCCCGAGTCTCCTCCGCGGGGCGAGGGCGCCCCGGCTCCTTGATTGCTCAGGAGCTCGCTCGCTGAACGTTTGAACAGCCGACGACTCGCCAGCCACATCGCCAGCACCGCGATCACGACTCCCGATACGATGCCGATGGGGATCGTTGCCGGAGCCGCGCTGAACTGAAACTCCACCGCACCGACCGCGCCCTTCCACACCGTCGCCAGCCCGCGCAGCACGAGCTTCGTGTAGATCACCGCGCCCGCCGCGCCGAGCACGCTGCCGGCGAGCGCGAGCACCGCGCCTTCGGTGAGTAGCATCCGACGTACGAGCTTTTGCGGCAGACCGAGCGCGAGGAGCGTGCCCGACTCCGCGGCGCGCTGCTCGAGGGTGAAGACGAAGAGCAGTCCCGTGAGCACCGCCGCTGCCGCGATGAGAAAGAAGGAAAAGCTCACGAAGAGCTGGCCGAAATCGACGGGCGCCTTCGTCGCCGCGAGTGCCTGCTCACGGAGCGGGATGAACTGAAACCCGAGCATCTCCGGCGTGATCTTTTCGCGCAGCGCCTGCTCGATCTCCGCACGATCCGAACCCGCCGGCCAGCGCAGTGCGGTCGTGTTGCCCCAGCGATTGCCCCACATCTGCTGGCCGATGTGCAGATTCACAAAGGCCTTCGGCGTGCCGCGATATTGCTCCCAATACTCCTGATCTTTGTCGCGCATCCGCGCGGCATCGAACTGAAAGCCGGGCTTCCAGTCGCGGCAGTTCTGCTTGTCCGCGAGGCCGGGGAAATCCGGCATCCACGATGTGTTCAGCTGCGGCTCCGTCATCGGTAGCACCTCGAGCACGGTGAAGGTGCGCTCCTTCTCCACCAGTTCCCGGCGCTCGCCCATCGTGAAGTATTTCACCGTCACCTTGCCACCGGTCGTCACCGCGAGATCGTCGGCCAGCCACTGCGAGATGACGATCTCGTCATCCGCAAGTTCCGCGGGAAGGAAGCCGGACGCCGCCGTCTCGACCGCGGTGACCATCGAGTAAGGCGTCGCTTTTTCGCCCGCCCGCAGCTCGTTCACGAAATAGGTGAGCGCATCGACGCGGCGGCGATCCGGCGTCTGCGGTGCGGCGGCGACGATCGGTGGATCGAGAAAAACGCGCGAGGTGCGGAGCTCGAGGCCGGAATTGGTGGGCAGGTCGCGGAGCTCGAGGCTGGCGTCGTCGAGCTGGAGTTGAGCGGGCAGCTTTTCGTCGCCGGAGA
>Ga0105049_10006320_pt1 | contig 13803 bp, 11 predicted proteins | sample MAT06_FD_78087 | JGI IMG/M metagenome (GOLD analysis project Ga0105049, IMG submission 78087) | Freshwater microbial communities from Lake Fryxell liftoff mats and glacier meltwater in Antarctica - MAT-06 | ecosystem: Environmental > Aquatic > Freshwater > Ice > Liftoff microbial mat | place...
TCGTAGCGCAGCGGAGACAACCACACAACTTTGCATGAAAATAACACTATCTTTTCTCGCCCCTATTTGCCTGTTGCTCTTTTTTTCAAACTGTGCATCTTTCAAACAAAACCGATGGCTCTCTGCACACCAAAAAGAACTGAGCCGCCTTGCCAACAGCACCCTGCCTGCTGAACAAAAACTCGACGGGCTAGTGCAAGACTATGTAAAATTCATGCACGAAGACCTCAAATTCGTTGATCCTGTAAAAGGTGTGAAGTATGTAAAAAAATACCACGACCAGAATCGCACTTCGATGGAGAAAATATTTCGGGAATCTGAAAAATGGCAGGGAAACCTAGGCACGATGGACAAAATTTCGCTCGGTGTGCGCACCGTGCAGAAACCCTACATCCGAGACCTGATTGACCTGGGGCCGAAATTCAAGCGCAAGTACAAGCAATACGCTTTTGCACTGGAACTGGGTTCTAAAATTTCGGGCGGGTTGACGAAATTTGTTGGGAAAGAACTGTTTTGATGTACATTGAACGCTGACGCTACCATAATGTCGCCGCGATGCGGCTTTCTGAAACCTATCCAAAAATCACGTTATTTTAGACATGAAACGACTCCTTTACCTTTCGCTCTTTTTCAATCTCCTGGCCATTGGAGCAGGCGGATTCGCAGTGAACCGTTTAGGCGGCTTCAAGCATGTGTTTCTTCGATTGCAGCGCACTACCGAGGGGCTTTATCACCACCGCGCCCAGCATTTCGAACGGCTTTCAGAAAGTCCTGGTTGCATTATCTTCCTTGGAGATAGCCAAACGGAACAAGCTGAGTGGCGCGAGATTTTCCCTGACGGGCCTGTGGTACTCAACCGAGGTATTTCAGGTGATTACACCGGGGCATTGCTTGAGCGCTTGCCTGAGGTAATACGCCATAAACCCTTGAAAATCTTTTTGTTGATTGGCGTAAATGACTTGGCTTTTGGAAATTCAGTCCCCGAAATCGAAACGGCTTACCGCACCATAGTGCAAAAAATAAGGACGGAATCTCCTGACACGGAGCTGTACTTGCAAAGCCTTTTGCCCGTGAACAATGATGTGCGACATGTGGGTGTGAAAAATGCCAAGATAGTGGAGGTAAATGCCCGTGTCGCTCAAATTGCCCACGACTTTGCCTTGCCCTTTCTAGATATTGCTACGCCCTTGAAAGATGCGGATGGGAGGCTCGCCGCCAAATTCACAGAAGATGGCTTGCACATAAATGGGCTTGGGTATATGGTTTGGAAAAAAGAGATCGAGAGACTTGTACAAATCAAATAGTAACAAATTAAAAGTTGCTCGTTGAAGACTGAACCACTTGAAGCTTGAAAATGAAAACTACCTTCGCCCGCTCGAAAATCTGCTCATTCAATGGAAGTCCCACACCCCCCTACTCCAAAGCCCCGTCGTCCCTGGTGGCGCCGCATCCTGTTTGGCATCTTGTTTTCATTGCTCAGCCTCTTGCTTTTACTAGTAGTGATCGCTGCCTTTTTTGACAAGCAGGTGAGTCAGCAATTGGTGGCCGAAATAAACAAAAACCTCAAAACCGAACTCCGCGTCGGAGATGCCAGTCTTTCATTATTGTCGGGGTTTCCCGCAGCATCCATCAATCTATCGCAGGTGCGGCTCAAAGACGCATTGGGCGGCCAACTCCTTGTTGCTGAGGAACTTTCGTTCAAATTCGACCTGCTCAGCCTCTTCGGCGATGATCTAAAAATCCACTCCTTTCGGCTGCGCGATGGGGCCATCCGCATTTTGGTGAACCGCGCCGGAAAGTCGAATACGGATATCTTTAAGGAAGAAAAAAACACAAAAAAACCAGCCGCAGAAAGTACGCTCCGCCTCGCCCTGGAAAAAGCCGAACTCCAGAACATAGCCGTTCTGTATGACAACATACCCACCCGACAAACCGCAGAAATGTTGGTGGATCAAGCCAGCGCAAATGGTAATTTTTCTGCGCAGCAATTCCGGCTTTCGAGCCAGGCTGCGCTCAAAATTTACCGCCTCGATTCTGACAGCAGCCGATACCTCGCAGGTCAAAAACTCCGCTATGATGCAGTGCTGGCCGTTGACCTCAAACGCGGTGTGTACGCCCTTCAAAACGTGGAGCTCTCGCTGGGCGGCAACATTTTCAATGTGGAAGGTTTGGCGGTGACCAAGCCCGACGCTACCGAACTTAACTTCAAACTCCTAAGCCAAGAGGGCGATATTTCGATGATTGCCAACCTGTTGCCGGGCGCTTATCATGCATATTTCAAGGATTTTCAAAGCTCCGGCAATTATTCCTGTAGCGGTACGGTGAAAGGCCGATTGAGCAAAACAGAAACCCCCGCCATCAGCTTCGAGGTAGCGCTCCGAGATGGGAAAGTGAGCTCTGAAAAACTTCAAAGTCCCCTGCGCAATGTGTCTTTCCGCGCCCGATACAACGCACAACCAGACGGGAGTGGCGAGTTTGAGCTGGCAGATTTTAAAGGCGATTTTGGTGGACAGGCATTGAGTTTTTCCTTGAAAGTGAATCAATTAGATGATCCGGTGATTGATTTTCGTGCCAACGGGGCATTGCCGCTCGATGCCACTTATGGGCTTTTTGACAACGAGCTCATCACGGCTGGCGACGGACTGGTGCGCCTCAACCGCCTCACGGTGCAAGGCCGATACGCCGACATGACGAGCATGCGTCGTGTCAGCCAAGTGAGCGCTGCGGGTGAAATCCAATTCGACCATGCCGCGCTGACCTACAACAAAGTTCCTTTGCTTGCCGAGACGGGTTTCCTTCGCTTGGAAGACAATGAATTCCAACTCGACAGTTTTGTGTTTCGAGCCGGGAAAAGCGATTTTTTGCTCGATGGTTCGGCCAAAAACCTGCTACCCGTGCTCTTCTCTGATTCGCTGAACACGGCGGATGCACTCCTTGAGTTCAGCGCAAAACTTCGCTCGCAAAACTTCGACGTGGATCAGATTATTGACCTGTTCACGGTACAAACTACCGTTTCGGAAGCGGGTGGGGAAGTGGTTTTGGATTCATTGAAAAAGGAAAAAAATGCGGAACGCAGCCTCGCTATGGACAAATTGAAGGGTATGTTCGATGCGAATATCAGCAGTTTCAAATATGGTAAAATTGAGGGCAAAAACTTTAACGGCAGGCTTGAATTTGATCACAATAACTTGAACATTAGCGGGCAGACCTTCGCCATGAAGGGCGAACTTGCGCTGGATGGCAATGCCCGCTTCGACCTGAAACCTTCGTTGAAAATGCGGATCACCGCTCGGAATCTCGAGCTGCAAACCATGCTGGCGCAATGCGAGAATTTTGGGCAGGAAGTCATCACCGATGCGAATATGCGGGGCAGACTCAACGGCCGAGTGGTGATTTGGAGTTATTGGGACGACACAGGGGTATTCGACTTTAAACGCCTATATGCCCTTGCCGATATGCAGGCCACTAATGGAGAACTACTGGGCGTTAAGATGTTTGAAGATTTTTCCACGTTTGTCCATATCGAGGATTTGCGCCGCATTAAATTCACGGATCTCCAAAATTATCTGGAGATTAAGAATCAACGACTCTATCTGCCCGTGATGCTCCTCCAGAGCAATGCCCTTAACATGACCTTGAGCGGCGAGCATACTTTTGAAAACGATATTGATTACAAAATAAAGATCAACGCGGGCCAAGTGTTGCTCAACCGTCTCAAAAAGCACGATTCAGACCTCGACCCGCTTCCCGAAAAAAATGGCAAATTCAACCTTTATTACACCATCGTTGGCAATCTGGATCAATACGAGATGAAGCGCAGGAAGAAAACCGTTAAAGCAGAGTTTGAGCGTAGTGAAGCACGAAAACTGCTCATTGCCCGGTCAATTAACACAGAATTTGGCGGCGCTTCCGTGGATGCTATGCTCGATGCACCTATTCAAACAGGAGATGGTGGCGAGGAGTATTTGGATGAGATGCAAGGAGGGGGAAAGTAGTTGAGGAAAATTACCAAAACAAAAGAAGCGTTCACCTCCGAGGATGCCCCCAAAAAACTCATCTTTGTCGCCATTAGAAACATCACTGAGGACTGGAGAAAATCCATCATATCTTGGAACAGTATTTACTTGCAACTCAACAACCTCCACCCGCTCAACTGCTCGTATGAAGATTTTTTGCATCGGAAGAAACTACGTTGACCACGCCAAAGAGCTGAATAATCCCGTGCCGTCGGAGCCGCTGATATTCATGAAGCCCCCCACTGCCTTGCTGTTGTCCAATAGGCCGTTTTACCATCCTGATTTTACGCAAGACCTTCATTATGAAGGAGAAATTGTGCTGCGTGTTTGCAAAAATGGTCGCTCGGTACAGCCCGAATTTGCTCATCGGTATATTGATGCCGTAGCTTTTGGCATTGACTTCACTGCCCGCGATTTGCAGGACAAACTCAAGTCAAAAGGCCATCCCTGGGAAATTGCCAAGGGCTTCGACCGTTCGGCGCCCTTGAGTCAGTTTGTGCCGATTGAAAATTTGAAAAACTCGAAAGACATTCATTTTCAACTCAAAAAAAATGGAACCGTGGTGCAGGATGGCCATACCCGCAACTTGATTTTCCCTTTTGAAACCTTGATCGTGCACCTTTCCAGGTACTTCACTCTGCAAAAAGGCGATTATATCTTCACCGGGACTCCAGCTGGTGTCGGTCCTGTGCAAATCGGCGATCTGTTGGAAGGCTTTATTGAGGGGGAGAAATGGTTGAATTGTCAGATAAAATGAACACGCGCTGGGTTGTTATGCGGCTAAAATGATAAAGTAAAACTACTTTTGCGCAGATCTTAGGCGGACACTACATTCCAAGCTTGGGTCTTCAATTCACCAAATTACCTAATTACCATATCACCCCGCCTTCGCCTCCAACTTTGCAAGTTTTTGACGATCGAAAAGGCTGCGGCGGGTAAAAACTCAACAACAAACATGAGCGCAATCCGCGAAGTATTAGCCAGAGAGATCCTCGACAGCCGAGGCAACCCTACCATTGAAGCAGAAGTGTGGACGGAAGCGGGCTTTATTGGCCGCGCAGCAGTGCCCAGCGGCGCAAGCACGGGTGTACACGAAGCGGTAGAACTCCGCGACGACGAAGACCGTTACCTCGGCAAAGGCGTGCGCCGTGCCGTGAAGAACGTGGAGGTCATCCTCCGCCCCGAACTCCTCGGTCAGGAAGTGAGCGACCAAATCCGCATTGACCGTCTCATGATTGATCGCGACGGCACCCGCACGAAAAGCCAGGTGGGCGCCAACGCCATTCTCGCCGTCAGTCTCGCCGTGGCCCGCGCCGCAGCCGAAGAACTTGGTCAGCCGCTCTACCGCTACCTCGGCGGTGTGAATGCGCATGTGATGCCCGTACCTATGATGAACATCCTAAACGGAGGTTCTCACGCCGACAACGGCATTGATTTTCAGGAATTTATGATTATGCCTGTGGGCGCCAATTCCTTCAATGAAGGCTTGCGGATGGGCGTGGAAGTGTTCCACCACTTGAAAAAAGTGCTCAAGAATAAGGGCTATTCCACGAATGTAGGCGACGAAGGAGGCTTTGCCCCCGGCATCAAGGACAACGAAGAAGCCATCCAGATGGTAATGACCGCCATAGAAGCATCGGGTTACAAACCTTTGGATGACATTGTCATCGCGCTTGATCCGGCCGCTTCCGAGTTCTACGACGCGGAGAAAGGTGAATATGTGTTCAAAAAATCCAGCGGCGAACGCTATTCCTCCAAAGACATGGTGGCCTACTGGAAAGATTGGTGCAACCGCTACCCTATCTACTCCATCGAGGACGGCTTGGCAGAAGACGACTGGACGGGTTGGAAACTCATGACCGAAACCCTCGGCCACCGCATCCAACTCGTGGGCGACGATCTTTTCGTGACCAATGTGGAGCGCCTCCAGCGCGGTATTGACGAAAAAATCGCCAACTCCATCCTCATTAAAGTCAACCAGATCGGTTCGCTCACCGAGACCATCAACGCCGTAAACCTGGCCACGCGCCACGCCTACACCTCGGTCATCAGTCACCGCTCCGGCGAAACAGAAGATACCTTTATCGCTGACCTCGCCGTGGCCCTGAACACCGGCCAGATCAAAACCGGCTCGGCCTCGCGCTCCGACCGGGTGGCAAAGTACAACCAACTGCTTCGGATTGAGGAAGAGCTGGGAGATGCAGCGACGTATTTGGGAAGGGCGATTTTTGGGGTGTGAGAACGCGCTGAAAATATGCTGCAATAAGAAACCCCCGTCTTGCGATTTGCGAGGCGGGGGTTTTGCTTTTCCCTCGGTAATTATTCGATAATTGCTTCTTGTTTTTCTTCCTTTAGTTTGCTGCCTTTGAAACGATGAATATGAAAACCTAATAAAAACTTGACCATGGAAGAACAAGATAAGATCATCGTATTTCAGGAGCGGCAGATCCGCCGTATTTGGCATAATGGGGAGTGGTGGTTTGTGGTTGAAGACGTGGTGTCTGTTTTGACGGACAGCAATGACCCCAGGCAATATATCCGGCGTATGCGCAGCCGCGATGAGCAACTCTCCAAAGGGTGGGTACAATTTGTACTTACCCTTTCGGTTGAAACGCCGGGCGGTTCCCAAAAGATGAACTGCGCCAATACAGAAACGATGTTTCGCATAATCCAGTCCATACCCTCTCCAAAAGCCGAACCGTTTAAACTATGGTTGGCTAAAGTCGGTTACGAGCGCGTCCAAGAAATAGAAAACCCATAACTCGCGGCAGAACGGGCGCGACAGTATTACCGCGATTTTGGCTATGATGAAAAATGGATCGAAACCCGCCTCCAGACCATTGCCATTCGCGGCCAACTCACGGATGAATGGAAGACAAGGGGCGTACAAGAAGGCATGGAGTATTCTATCCTTACAGCGGAAATCAGCAGGGCGACCTTTGGGCTTGTTCCAGCGGAGTACAAAGACCTTAAGAACGCGGCACCCATAACTTAGTCATTTGATTCCACCCTTTGTTCCATCAAATGACTAAGTTATGGGTGCCGCGTTCCTCAAAGGGTTGAAACGGGAAAATCTGCGCGATCACATGACCAATCTTGAACTCATCTTTACCATGCTGGGTGAAGAGGGTACACGACAAAGCGCTATCAAAAAAGATGCTCAAGGCTTTGAAGAAAATCGAGGCACTGCTATTGAGGGCGGTACAGCTGCAGGGTAAGGCATTAGATGCGTATGAAGCAAGTACTGGGGACAAAGTGGTGACGGCCCAAAATTTCAACGGACAAATCACTGAGGCTAAGAAAAAAGCCTCAGAGTGCCTTTCTCGATGGCCGACGTTTATACACAGCATCCCAATGAATCAGTGGTCAACAGCGTTTTTGACGTGTTCGCCAACCACAATATCAACTCGTCGACAAAAGGGAACAAAATCAATGGATGTCGTTTCTTAGTTGAAGCTCATTGTGCGCACCTGTAAGTGCAACTTTTCATCTATCGGATGTTCAATGTCTTTTTCAAATCACTTGCCTTTTGATGGTATTTTGGGTTCTTGCCATTTAGAATTACGTGAAGCATCAAACGTGTTTCTAATGCTTGCCCGGTAGCCACATAGCAAAGCAGCAAATGCCACTGTGCATTTGCCTCTTCATACTGATCTTTTTCAAGTAAGTCAAGAAATGCAGGAATAGCCGCTTCAAAATCTTTTGCATAAAAAAGCGAATAGGGCAAGCGTTGCGTTACCTCTGCCTGCCTTGAATCCTTAGCTGGGATACTTTTCAGCAAACGGATGGATTCCGCAAAGTCTTTTGCATCAAAAGCCTTTTTTTCGGCAACGAGCGTGGAATCGCTCCCTTCTTCTCCTCCTCGCGTGGAAGTGTTTGACGGGGGGGCGAACTGCATGGCGATGAGCGGCTTACCTGCACGCCGTCGGGATTCCAAATCCCTCAACTTCCGCTCATTGAGATCGAGTGATTCGCGCAAGCGTTTGATTTCCAAAACAATAACAGAATCTTTGCCCTCTTTTGGCAAGGCCATCAAGGCTGTTAAGGAATCTTGTTTTAGTTCAAACGTTAAGCGCATAGCCGATATGAGGGAATCGCGCTGTGCAATTTTATGGGTTTCCGAATTTTGTGATTGAGGCACTTTCCCCACTTGCCAGAAATGCCAAAAAGTCCCCGCTAACAGCAGCAGAAGCAAGGTGGCAGTCGCCCAAATCCAAAAGTTTTGGGCAGCTCGCGGGGGCGGCGAAGCTGTTGGTGGCCTTGGCTCGTCTAAATCTTTATCCCACAAGTCGAACTGCCCCCGCAGATCAGCAGCGGCTAGCCGCTCCATCCCCGTTAGACCCAGTCGCTGAAGTTCCACCTGCTCCCACAAAGTCGGATCGGTTGCCCTAAGGGCTTCCAAGCGCCTGCATTCAGGCGCGGAGAGTTCGCCGAGCAGGTACTTTTCTATGGTATCGTGTAGAGGTCCTTCAGCCATTTCTTTGTTGTTGGATGCGTTGTAAAATACCTGGATGTTCCTGCAGGTAGCATTCGTATCGCTCCTGGCATTTTCGCTTTTCGTTTTTAGCCACTTGTTCACCGCCATCAAAACCCATTTTTTCGGCAATCTCTTTCATGCTGAAACTTTGCATAAAATAAAGCAGAATGGACTTACAGCGCGCCCCAAGGCGGGTGAGCGATTCATCCAAAATCTTGGCCAAATCGCTTTGAGCAATTTCCGTTTCAACACTCTCTGCAAAATTGGCTATATGGCTGTCCTGCAATTCCACCTGGCTCATCTTCTGCCCTTTTTTACCCTTTAGCCATTGACGATAGACACAGGTGATAAAGTAGGTGGATAATCTGTGCTGTAGCACAAAGTCAGATTGCCGTACCCGCCGCTCAAATACCATCACTACTTCTTGCATGGCTTCTTTGGCCTCTTCGCGGGTGCCGTTTTTGGCCACAATAGTACCTACGACACGGTCACGCCAATCCTTGTAGGCAAATTCCCAAGCCTTTTGGCGGGCATGCCCTCCAGCGCGAAAAGCTTGGATGATTTCTTGATCCGTGTATTTCTGAGTCATGCTTAGAGGACTTTAGGCACACCAAGGTAACCCTGCTTGAGCCTGTTTTTTCCAGAACGGAGTAATAATTTTTTTATCAAAATAAAACGCAGCATTCAGGTTACCGCCAATGGCAATCCTTTCTCTTCTCGTCAAGATGACTGGGTTGGTTACGGTTCGGACTGGAGTCTCCTGGTGCCCTGCGTGCTGGCCTTTCATCGAATTTTTTCACCCATTTTTTTCACTCAAATCATTGTTCGATGAAAAATGAAATCAAAAAAAGATGGCAGTTTTCCACTATTGTTTTGGTACTGCTCATCCCGATCCTTTCCGGATTCACAAATCCAGCACTTGTCAAATTAACTTGCCCCGGGCCTCAGGTTTCCGTTACAGGTCATTCAACGGGATCAGCGTCCTTCTCGTGGAACGCAGTAAGCGGAGCTTCTGAATACGTCGTATTTTATATCAGACAAAGCGACCACTATACCAGCGCGCAAATCCATACGCAGAACACATCCATTAGCTATTCTGGACTCCCTGCGGGCACTTACAATTTTTATTTTGCCACGGTTTGCGGAAGCGAATTTTCTGAAATCATCATTATTGAAGATCTGGTAGTTTGATCATATAGAAGCCCGGGTATGCCGTCCAGAGGCTCGTTTACGGTCGGCGTACCTGGCTTTATAGTGCGCTGTTTTTTCCAGGAGCCATTTTTTGGAATACAGTGCCGGGGCACTTTCAATGAGATCAACGATTACCTTCTTGCTCGACTTCTGCGTTGTCAGCCGTTTAAGGATCAGGGTAAATGCCAGCATGGCTTTGTCCGCTTCTGTTTTGGCCGACCGGCGCAACAAATTTTCAAAGTGCGCGCAGGTGTCCAGTATGCGGTGCTGGTCGGCCTGAAGTTCATAATAGCTCCTCAGCAAAAGGGAATTGGCGCGGAGGATGTCTAAATGGGCTTCGAATTCGACCGATTCGAGCAGATATTGAACCTCCTGGAATTTGTCGGTTTCAAAAGCCAAGAGGGCCTTTGCCAGCAGAATGGCTTTGGGGCGGTCGTGTTCAAGAATAACATGGCTACAATCCCGGATAAACCCGGAAGCCCACTCAAAGTCCTTTGAAAGGCATGCCACAAGCACAAAGTTGCCGAAAGTGGTGGAGGGCCAGTACCCGTCCCTGAAAAAAACGCCGTATTCAAGCCCAATTTTGTTTAGGCGGTGCATCCTTTCGTAATGGATTGGATCCTGGTTGTGGCGACTTTGTTCGGCCGTAAAATTGTATGCGTAAGGAATGATCCATTCCAGTTCCTTGGGGTCGAGGTGTTGGCCGTGTTGTTTTAGCTGGGACTCCAGTCGGGCAAAATGCCGCTCCTCGCCCGAGTCTGTCAGTCGCCATAAAGCATCGTAGATGTCTTTTAAAACCGACAGGCCGACTTGTTGGAAATCACTGGGTTCCTTTATCGGGTACGCAGGCACTTGGGGGGCAGACCTTTTTACCAGGCTCATTTCACAGGCCATTTTCAGTCGCATGATCTCCCAGCATTCCGCCATTGTATCGGTGCATTGCTGGATGGCATGGATATGGGTCAGGGGCTTATACGATGAGAGGTGTTCGCGGTGAAAATAACTTGCCATGGTGATGGGCAGCGTGTCGCTAGCGGTTTTGAAGGGGGCGTCCCGCATTTCCTCGTAAAAAGCAGCTGCCGTTCTGGCAAACTCGTCTTTCATGTCTCTTTCCTGCAAAATGCTGAGCCAAATCATCTGTTGAAGTCGGTGATTTTGCTGTGTTTTCGAGACGATCAGGAAGTTTTTCAGCCATTTATTTAGATCCGAGGCAGTGTTCAGCATTTTTTTCTGCGCATGCTCACTTTTGTAAATATCAGTTTTGAAGATTCTTTGATAGGCATATTCCAAGCGGAGCTTCTCTTTCGGTTCAAAATCCGGGTAGAACCTGATCAGATACTCAAAAACCTGTAGGGCGATTTTCTCTCTTGGGTGATACCGCTTGAGGTGTTTGTGAAAGCCTTCCAACTCTTGTTGGGTCACCTTTTTTAAGAGCAAAAGAAATTTTATTTTTTGCATATTAACGATTTTCTTGGGGAAAATTAAGAACATTATTTGAATTCAGTTGAATTTCTGTGACATCAAACATTGAATCGGAATTCAGACCTATTTGATTCAAAAGGAGCGATTTTGAGCAAATAAATGCATCGTATGCACAATAATAATTTAATTTTTAGACAAGTTGCTCCCGCTAATGCAAAGAAAAGGTGTGCAGAAAATTTTCAGAAATCGCGGGGATGAAGGTGAAAATAGTATTTCATTCACGATCTTTTATGCATGGACTATTGTGGAAGGTTTTGAAGGCATCAGGGATGGATTCCCTCCCTTTAGAAGCCCTCGCCCAGTCATCCTTATTTATGCAGGAGTCAAGAAAATATATCTTAGATAAGTTCCAGGAGCACCTCCACCAGAGCTTTGAGGTATTCTGCGAGCGACATGACATCAAAAAATCGGAGGATCATTTCATTGCCTTTTTAATAGACCAGAACCTGATTGCCACGCCGCAGCTTCAACGCTTTACGGTTTGCAAGGAATTTGAAAAAATGTATGCCGAAAAGGGCTATACCAAGTCAATCATAGTGGATATGCTTGCCAACCGGTTTGGTATATCGGAAAGAACGGTATGGGCGATATTGAGGCGCACGAAGAGTAATAGGCCAGGTGTAAGCTGACCCCAGAAACCATTTTTTGAATAAGGGCCCAATGTCCTTTTACTATCTATCTCAACATAACAAAATGAAAAAACTTGTTCTCGCTTCGATTTTGACACTTGTTGCAATGGCAACAGCGTTTGCGCAGCCTTCGCTTCAATGGGATAAGCGGTTTAATGGGCCGGTTGCAAATGATAAAGGGAACGCAATAGCCCTTGACGCAAACGGTAATGTTTATGTAACTTGTTCAAGTGATGGCGCCACTGCGAGTGATTACCTCACCATCAAATATAATGCAAATGGTGATACTCTTTGGTCAAAAAGATATAATGGTAGCGCAAACGGACAAGATGAACCCATAGCAATTAAAGTAGATGCTGCTGGCAATGTATATGTTATTGGAAAAAGTCAAGGTAATGGGACCGGCCTTGATCTTGTGACAATAAAATACAATTCATCCGGGGTACAGCAATGGGTAGCCGTATATAATAGCGTGGGGAGTGCTGATGATCTTGGATATGATATTATTATTGACGCTTTTGGAAATTCATTCATTGTTGCTTCCACGGCTATAATTAAGTATAACGCCTCTGGAATAAAACAGTGGAGTACAAATAGTTATCAATTTTTTGATCTTTTATCTACAGAACCTCGGCATTTAATTAACATTAATGCGTTTAACAATGTTGTGGTTGCAATTGATGACCCACAAGCGTTTGACAATTACGTTGTTATTGAATTAAATCCTTCAAATGGGGTCCTTATTAATAAGTATAATCAACCCTTCATTCAACCTTTTTATGGTACACCCATTGATATGGTATTGGATGCAAATGCCAATATGTATGTTTTGAGTACAATATATAGTGCATCAAATAACCCCATCAAAATTCGTGTTGCAAAATTTACCTATGGAAATACTGGGAGTGCGGCGTGGATATCCGGCAAGGATGCTGCTAACGGAGAAAGAATTTCTGGAATAGATATGGATATTGATGCTGATCTTAATACATATGTATTGTGTAAATATTACATTGGCAATAGTAATAACCCGCTGAGGATAAAATTCAATTCATCCGGGTTTCAAATCTCAGGTGGTGTTTTATTTACTCCAGGTACTGATAACATTCCTGTTTCAATAGCACTTAACAAGTTAATTAACCCGGATATTTTTATTGTGGGCTATACTGCAACAGGAAATATTACATTGAGTGGATTTGATAATAATAATGACCTGCTTTGGGATCAGATTATTTATGATTGCGGGAACAACGGTCAGGACATAGCTTCGGCGATGATTTCCGATGTTTGTGGTAACATCTACATTACAGGATATTCCAATTGTAACGGTACGTTTAAAGATGTTAAGACTATCAAATATGTTAACTCTGCAACCATAACCGCAAGTGGACCCTTGACATTTTGTCAAGGAGGTTCTGTGGTGCTTACCGTTACACCTTCGGGGAATTCTTACCTGTGGAGCAATGGAGCAACAGTCCAAAGTATTACTGTTACATCTTCAGGGAGTTATGCTGTAACCGTTACCCGGTCTAACGGATGTGTGGCAGCATCGCAACCAATCTCGGTAAGCGTAAGTCCGATACTAACCGCAAGTGTCAGCCTTGTTGCTTCTTCGACTATAATTTGTTCTGGTCAGAATGTGACTTTTACGGCCTCGTCCACCAATGGAGGCGCTACTCCGGTATACCAATGGTTTGTAAATAACAACCCTGTTGGTAACGGCCCAACGTACTCGACCACGACCCTCCCTAATGGCGCTCAAGTTTACTGCACCATGACTTCCAGTGCCACTTGCGCCAATCCATTAACTGCGACGTCAAACATAATTGCTGTTACTGTCAATCCGACATTGGCAGTAAGTGTCAACATTGTTGCTTCTTCGACTTCCATTTGTCCTGGTCAGATTGTGACTTTTACAGCCACTCCTACCAACGGAGGCTCTTCTCCGGCATACCAATGGTTTGCAAATACTATTTTTGTCGGAATAGGCTCAACCTATTCGACTACA
>Ga0105049_10006322_pt1 | contig 13800 bp, 10 predicted proteins | sample MAT06_FD_78087 | JGI IMG/M metagenome (GOLD analysis project Ga0105049, IMG submission 78087) | Freshwater microbial communities from Lake Fryxell liftoff mats and glacier meltwater in Antarctica - MAT-06 | ecosystem: Environmental > Aquatic > Freshwater > Ice > Liftoff microbial mat | place...
AACATGGTGGATTCGACAAGCGATCACCCGTGCGATCGCAGACCAAAGCCGAACGATCCGCGTTCCAGTGCACATGATCGACACGATGAGCAAAGTTCGACAAGTCACCCGCGATCTCACCCAAGAACTAGGACGTGAACCATCCGTTGAGGAAACTGCCGAACGAGCTGGGCTGTCACTCGACGATGCACGCGTGGTTCTCAAGATGGCTCGTCAACCGCTTTCGCTGGATCAACCGGTTGGCGATCACGAAGATAGCTTTTTCGGCGAATTCCTCGAAGACTATCGCGACGATGATCCATTGTACGAAACCAACCAGGCGACTCTCAAGCAACAGATCAACGACGCCATGTTGACCTTGAACTACCGCGAACGCGAGATCCTCAAACTGCGTTACGGCTTGGCTGACGGATACGCTTACACCCTCGAAGAAGTCGGCAAGATTTTCCAAGTAACGCGTGAACGCGTCCGTCAAATCGAGAGCAAGGCAGTAAAGAAGTTGCAACATCCACAACGCAGCAAGTCGCTGACCAGTTTCATCGATGGCTTGGATATGACCCCCTACCAAGACATCGCTGCCTCTAACTCGAACGACCGAATTCTCTAACCGTGCCAACGGGTATTCGGATTCGAGCAACTCAAGAAAACATGGAGACTCGGATTTTTCAGTCTTTTGCGTTACGATTTGACAATCGTCCATCGTCGATCCGATTCTCGAATGTTAGGCTCAAACCATGCGAATTCCCATTCCGTTCAAAGATCTTTTGCCCATCGAAGCGGTCAAACAACTATCGCAATTGGTTTCGCAACCGACCCTTATCAACGCCATCAAGGAAGCGGCGCAAAAGATTGGGCTCAAAGAATCGTTTCAGTCAAGCAATTTGCAGCAGATGTTGCAGCAGGCTGGCCGCTGGATGGAAAGCGTTTCGGAACCATGGCTGCGCGACGCACCGCCCGGCCTAATGCCGGGAGTAAACGCGACCGGAGAGCTCTTTTCCAGTCGATGGTGCACACACCGAATGGGTCAAGAGGCCATCGTCCAAACGAACCATCTCCAAAGTCGTTATGCCGAGACGACCAAGCTGGATCAACAGCTACGAAATCTGCTCATGGGGTTATCTGGTGCCCAAGCCATAGCCGTCGTTCCGAGCACGTCCGTCGCGCTTTATGTTATCGCTCTGGCCAACGACCCAGCGAACCGAACGCAGCGTTGGATTCTGCCACGCGTGGATTGTGTTCGGTTGCCCCAATCCGGCGTCTTACAAACTGGCAATGTTCGGGAAATCCTTGACCATTCGAACTCTCAAGTCACGGAGATCGGTTCCAATCAAGATTGCACACAACTCGATTTTAGCGAAGCGCTCCGACTAAATGGCTCGAGATTGCTCCAGGTTTCGCCAAACGCACTTCCGGCGGATGCTCGGCTGGAACATCGCCAGCGAGCGTTGTTCGCTGCGAAGTCCGCTGGGGCTAGTGTGACCGAAATTCTCATGGATGGTGCCTTCCACGATCTATCGAAGATTGGACTAACCAGCAGGATGATTGCCGATTGCTGGCAAGACCAGATCGATACGATAATCGTTCCCGGCGATGCACTTCTCGGAGGCCCCGAGTGCGGAATCATCTTGGGTCGTCTCGCCTCCATGGAGAGAATTGCCAAAATTGTCGACGCGATCGGACTGCATGCCAGTTGCACCACGAAAGCGGCCTTGCTTCGAACACTTCAAGCGTCCGAAACGTTGGAGCAATGGCGGAAATTGCCGATCGGCGAATCGCTATCTACCAGCTTAGAAAACCTCCAAAATCGAGCCGAACGACTAGCCATCCAAGTGACTTCGAACCCCGCGATCGAGCGAGCTAGCACGGTCGTCAAGTCGTGTCGAATCGGGGCCGGAGTTTGGAGTAGCCAACGCTTGGACTCCAGTCTCGTACAGCTCTTTCCAAAATCGATGAGCCCATCGGCGTTAGCAGAATTCCTCGCTGGTCGAGATACACCCATTTGGACCAATGTACAGTCAGACCACGTGGAGCTGGTCATGCGATCTATCCAACCCGACGAGGATCGTCTCATTGTTCAACAGCTTTGCCCAGCTCCAGACTAAAGCGGTCGTTGGCTCGTCGTCGGTTACCAGTCAATTTCAGACGTCCTCGGAGTGCGGCAGGTCTTCCAGCGATTCTAGGCCGATGATTTCTAAAAACCGTTCGGTAGTGAAGAATCGCGATGCTTCGCCATTTTTACGCGAGCCACCCTTTTCCATACGTACCAGTCCTTTGCGAACGAGCATACTCAGAATACCCGCTGCAGGCTGGTTCCACTGCTTTTCGATCTCCTCGCGAGTAATGCCCCCCTGGTATGCAATGAGGGAGAGGCAGTCGATCGCGGATTGAGTCAACTGCGTTTCCTTGACTTTGCCGTAAAACCTATCCCGGACCAGATGGAGAGTACGTACCAATTGCATACGATACCCGCCGGCTTCGCGCACGATTTCCATCGCACGGTCATGCTCACGGTACAACGCGTTCAACGAGTCGACCGCTTCCTCTACCTCAGCCGATGTCACTCCACGAAACAGCTCCAAGATTTTTTCTGACGCGATAGGACGATTGTTGCTGGTGCCTAGAAACAACATGGCTTCAAGAATACTAGCCGGGTTAACCGGAATACCATCGGTTTCTATGGCATTGGGCGCATCGAGCATCGCTTCCTGTTCGGCTTCCAACTCGTTGGCCGAAGACTTTTCACCCGTAGGCGCAACTACGGGTTCCTCCAACGCGATACCCGACGACTGCTCGATCGCCTTGGCGTAAGCGTTGCCCAACTCCTCGAGCGAAAACCCTTCGTCATCGCCCGGAACGGTTTCTGCGTCGTCCCCTTCGATTGGCTCAACCCGTTTCACTCCTTTATTACCAAACATAGCTCACTAGCTCCTTCGCAATGATCGAAAAATAAGGGTCTACCGGCTGACTGAATAGGCATCTAGCCATGTTGGTCCGCGCACGTGGAGTACACCGCCATAAAATGCAGGATGAGCAAAGATTTCACCAGGACCGTCCAAAGCCCGAAATCGACCAAGTTCTTCTATTGCTCCAACGCTGACACGCAGAAGCAATTGCGTTCCATCCCCGGTGCTTGCCCAGATCCGATCACCGTCTACCATGAGGGACACGTAGCCTTGCAGCGATTTGTCTTCAAATCTCGCGATCTCCATGAGACCGTCGAGCGGGTCCAGGATAACCAAGTCGCGATCGATTCCAGCAACCCATTTGCCAATCCGAACGGGCGAATGCGAATCACCAGAGAGTAAATCCGAGCTGGACTCCAACGCAAGTGTAAAAGCAAAATCATTTTTATCGGTCATATCTGCCGGCTTAGTCATATCTGCCTGCTTAATCGAGAACACGCGGGCACCATTGTTCTCCGTCACCACGAAAATTCTGTCCTCCACAACAATTGGCGTTGGGACGTTGAAATCTCGCGATACCTCCGGCTTCATCTCCCAAAGCCTTTTGCCGCCGCTCGTCGACCATATGTTGCTTCCAGAGAACTCGCCCCGTCTCAAGTTCCAAACAATGGAGTTGACCGAGGGCACCCAAGCAATACGCCACCGAAAATTTGCCAGTTGTTTCGTATTCCGTTAACTTCTTTGCTGCGATCGAACAGGATGGGCAAACTTCGCCCGCAGAAAACTTCAGTTTCAACTCGTCCAGTTTCCTCTTCGGAGCAGAGCACTTTTCGTCGCAGTCGGAGGGTCCAAAGCGGATTTGGTAGTTCTCCAGATGCTCCAAAAGGAAAAGTCTTGGGTCTGTAAATTCAGTGTAGAGAGGGACTCCGTGCCGACTTTCCCGGAACGGTCTGGCTAGCTACTTTTTTAGCAAAACCCCATTTTTCATGCATGAGGCAGCTGCAGTCTACATTCCACTCCGCAATTACTTGGACACCGCCCCAACGAAATTAAATCGTTGGGCGAAGTCCCCCCAGTAGCGGGTCTACCACTTCTGCGAAGCTGTGATGTCTTCTTTTGTCCAGCATTTTACTTTCAAGGTTTGGTAGCATTCGCCGAGAAATGTCGCATTTCCAAATCTTCTCTGCGCTGGCGGCAGCGCAAACTGCAAAAGCATGAATCCAATAGAATGCAGGGGCCTACTTGCGTTCGGCCATGCGGAGGGATAAATTGAACTTATTCTGCTGTGCCTCTCACTTACATCACGACTCACATCACGCACGGAAGACTGTGACTCTTAGTTCTAGTTCGCATCTACCCTTACACGCATGGAGCATTGTATGGCGCCGAATCCCAAGCAGACCATTGCCCTTATCGATCTAGCCGTTCCTGGCGGTCAAGGTGAAACAACGACCCGGGTTGAAGCCGCGTTGCGGCGACTCGATGGCTTGACATTGCTCGAATGGTGTATCCGCCGCTTGAGTGAATCGACTTTGATTGAAACCATCGTAGTCTCAGGAACGCCTAGTCAGCGGGAACTCATCAGTCAAACGGGGCTTTGCAATGCCCGTTGGATGCCCAGCCCGTTGAGTACGCCTGCCCAGCGAGCCTTCGAACTGGCCGAACGTACCAGCGCCGATTGGGTCGTGTTCGCAAGTCCGCTTTGTCCGTTCATGGACCCGATGTTACTGGATCGATTGATATCTCGCGGATGGGCCAACCCCACGACCGACTTTGTCGGGTTCGTCTCCCCCATGCGACCCACTTTTTCGTTGCAGTCACTGGGGCTGGTAGGCGAGATGTGTTCCGCTGGCGCGTTGCTCAAACTCGAACGCGAGAATCTGCTCGCAGAACCGTGTGATGTCCCCGATGTGATTCGTCGAAACCCGTCCTATTTCCAGACCAAACTGATTCCATTGCCCCAGGAGCTAACGCACAATGCGCTCCGATTTCAGCTTGGCAACGAAGAGGATTGGGATCGCGCTCAAAGTTTCTTGGAAGCCGCTGGCGACGATCTGTCATGGCAGAGATTGGCTCAATTGGCGGAGCGAAACTTTTCCGTTCGCTAAGCCCGCTGGCTGCCTAGCACTGCAACTCACGATTGAGGGCTTACACAATCAAGTTCGCCCGTAGTTTAAAGTTCGCCCATTGTTTAAAGATCGCAGCAACATTTTAGCCCAGGGCAAAGCGAAGCGCCGCCCGACACTGGAGGTCGTCCGGCTTTCGCCCCGAACGGGGCAGCAACATTTTAGCCCAGGGCAAAGCGAAGCGCCGCCCTGGGTAAAGACCGAACCACGGAGCTAATTGCCCTGAAGGGGCCGAACTAACAAGCCATAGGTGACGCAACCACTTTGTAGGGCCCCTTCAGGGCAACTTTTTGGCGTTTTGTAGTTCCCAGGGCGGCGCTCCGCGACGTTCCGTCGCTGCGCTCTGCCCTGGGCTACAATGTTTAAGCCCGTTAGGCTAAAAAAAGCGAGTCGCGCTACCACAAACTCAAAGCTGGATGAAGCTCTAGATCCTGATCATTTCCGAGTTGTGGCACTAATACCCGTTCGGATCCTGCCATTGGCTTCACTCGATTGTCTGCACACCATTGTCTTCACACCATTGTCTTCACACCGCCGCTCGGCTTAACGGCGGTAGATCAACTCCTTGGAGTTGATCAATACATGTGCCAGCGACTGCCAAGAGTTTAGTGTCGTACTGTTCGTGCTGGCAATGAAATCGAGCGAAGCCGTCCGTTCGGTCGAGGTCGGTGTGCGTCCTAGGGCACTGGTGTACATCATCTCTAAGCGCCTTTCGTCACTCGCCTCCATTGTAACTATCCGATCGGCCCATTGATCAGCCAGCTGATGTAGCCAAGGATCGTTGAGCAACGTCAAAGATTGGGCCGGGACATTGGAGACATTGCGTCGTCCCATTGCGCTGAACGGTGTCGGCATATCGAATGCGGATAGCATTGGGTTCAAGAAGTTTCGCCTGACCTCCAAATACATGCTTCGACGGCCATGCCCGTTTGCAGGTCCGCTTTCCGCCGGTCGGCCTCGTCCCTGCAAGAAATCGGTCAGATGAACCGGCGAGGTTCCACCCTCAAGCCGCAAATCGAGTTGACCGGTTATCGCCATCATGGAATCGCGAATAGACTCCGCCTCCAGTCGCCGAACGCGGGCATGGGAGAGCCAATCGTTCGTCGGGTCCAACTTCGCGGCATCCTCGCTGCGAACCGAACTCAACCGGTAGGTTTCCGAAAGACAAATCGCCCGAACCAAGCGTTTGATTGACCAGTTCCCGTCCACTAAATCGTTTGCCAACGCGTCCAATAACTCTGGATGCGTTGGCGCTTGACCTTGAATTCCAAAGTCGTCTGGGGTGGGAACAATACCGCGCCCGATCAGATGATGCCAAATCCGATTGGAAATGACGCGCGCAGTCAAAGGGTTTTCCGGCGCACTGACTTGTTCGGCCAAAGCCAGACGCCCTGAGCCATGCGCCGAATTGATTTCGGGGCTAGAGCGTTTGCCACCTAGGGCTTCCAGAAATCGTCTGGGGACCTCCTGGCTTGGTCGCTCGTGATTGCCACGGATTAGCAATCGTTCGTTTTGACCGTCGCCATCGATCATGGCAATGGCAACCCTGGACTCCCATTCAACGCGTTGCGCTAACGTCCGTTCGTCGTTTGCCCACGAGTCGATGGCTGCCGCCAAATCGGGGCGTCCGGCAGCGTCGAAAACCAACGTGGACGAGATGGACTCCGTGGCTTTCTTTGTCGGTGTGGGGGGGGGTTCCCCGTCTATGATCTGAACCAGACCGCAGTCGAGAGTCTTGGTCGGAGAGAACTCGAGATGCACGGACTTGCCCTGGTACCGTTCTAACGATGGGATCGTGATCCAGCGGTATGACTTTTCCTCCGACCCGTATTCCTTAACGAGCTCGCCATGCAATGGGCCCGCAATAAGTCGATGGGAATCGATAGATAGATGGACGCGGCAATTCCCACGAACGAGCAGCGATATCTTGCTTGAAGCCAAAACAAAGGTAGGTGTCAAAAAAGTCCGGCCCGCTTCTCGGATCTGGGCATTGCTGTTCTTGACGTTGATGGGTTGCGGACCACGGTTACGAAGCGAGTTCCAAAATGGATCCGAAGCAATTTCGGCCAATGGATTTCGTTTCAGCCTGGGTCCTTTTGCATCTCCATTGCCATTTCCATCTCCATTGCCGTCATCGACCAGGCGCAGTTCGCCTGCAAACACAGGACGGTTACCAAATCCAGGGCCATTGGAATGCCATTGTGTAGAAGCCAAGTTTCTGGGGTCGAACAAGACGGCAGGATCGGAAACCGCAAGGGGTTCCAATCTGAACTCAAGACCCTCGTTCCTGTTACTCTCCTGCCCGTTTTCAGGGTCGAGCCGCGCAACGGAACGTAGGGGGTTGTATTCCTCACGATCCAAAATCGTAGAAATGGTTGCCTGGTGTTTCTGGCGGATCCCTTCCAGCTCGATAGCGATCTCGCGATCCTTTGCCTCTGTTTCGAAACGCACCATCCGGTAGTGACTGCTCTGGAGATAACCGAACAATCCGTAGTAGTCTTCGGAACTGATGGCATCGAACTTGTGATCATGACATCGTGCACAAGAAACTGTCAATCCAAGAAAGGATTTCGAAAAGACATCCACCATGTTGTCAAACCGGTCGGTCTCATCCTTGCGGATATCGACCGGCGAATGAACCCATTCACCCAAATGCCAGAACCCCGTACCCAATACAGATTCGCTCCAACCACGAGTGGGGTGCACACGCGGAGGCTCCATCAAGTCTCCGGCAATGTGCTCACGCACAAAAGTATCGTATGGCACATCCGCATTCAGCGCTCGAACCACGTAGTCTCGGTAATGCTCCGCTCCTGAAGCATCTTCATCAAACTCATGCCCTCGAGAATTGGCGTATCGCACAAGATCCAACCAATGCCTGCCGAAACGAACACCGAATTGCGGGTCGGCCAGCAGTTCGTCTACAAGCTCCGCATACCATGCAAGCGATTCATTTCTCACATGACTCGCCAAGGAATCTTCCGTCGGCGGTAGCCCAATCAAGTCCAAGTAAAGTCGGCGGACAATGGTCACTCGTTCGGCGCGGGCTGCCGGAGCCAGTTTATGCTCTCGCAGTTTTTCAGCTACGTAGCAGTCGATCATGGAGCCAGACCATGCGTCTTCCTTGTTATTAGGAGTAGGGACTCGAGATCTTGGTTTCCAGGCCCAATGCGATTGCTGTCGTTCCAGAAGATCAAAGGGTTTTGCTTCCTTTGCGACCTCGGGCACATCTTCTACCGGCCACTCTGCGCCAGCTTGAATCCATCGTTCTAAGACATCGACTTGCACGATTGAAAGAGGACCGCTGGGGGGCATCTCCAATCCTTCATGCTTAACAGCTTGGAGCATGAGGCTTTCGGCAGGGTTGCCGGGAACTAGAGCCGCTCCAGAATCACCACCCGAGCGCATCAGCGAACCGTGATCCAAACGCAAACCCCCTTCCAGTCGCTCCGCCCTCCCGCTGTGACACGCATAGCAATGCTCTGCCAAAACCGGTCTCACGGAACTCTCGAAAAAGGCAAGCGAGTTGTCTTGAGCTCGAAGACTTGCAATCTGCCAGCTCAGACACACGAACACGAAGAGCAGTTCGATGCTGTGGCGTAGCATCTTTTCGAAAATTCGTTCGTGATGTTGTTGACGAAAGCTCATTGAAAAATGCTCGGTGCCGAAAACAGCTTTAATCCATCGCAGCCACCTCTGGTAACAGCTGGTCTGCGCATTGTAATCTATTGTGAACTTCTAAATCGTACTAGCTCCCCCTAGCGATTACAATCGACTAGAATGCGTGTGCCTATCTACATTTGCACAACCAATCATTGTTTATTATTGTTTCGGAAACGATTTAGTCAGGAGTTTTTCAATGCGTTCGTTCCCCACGCGGACTACCCACTCTTACAGATTCGCTGCAAGCATCGCGTTCTTCGCGATTGCATTCGCTCAGACATCGTTGTACGCGCAACGTGAAGCGCCCGCGGAAGACGCCACCCAATCGAGCAACCAACTGGCCATTGCTGACACCGTCGAAGCGGTCATCAAAGGCTACCAGGGTGACGTCGCGGTTGCCGTCTATCACTTCGAAACAGACACGCTATGGTCTCATCGCGGCGATGTCACTATGCCGACGGCCAGCCTGATCAAACTGCCGGTCATGATCGAAGCGTTCCGGCAAGCTGAATCGGGCAAGGTCAAATTGGACCAACGGATCGAAGTTCGCAAGGAAGATATGGTCCAGGGCTCCGGGATCCTCACGATCCATTTTTCTCCCGGTGCAAATATCTCGTTGCTCGACGCCATCCGGCTGATGATCGTCTATTCCGACAACACCGCTACCAACTTGGTCGCCGACGCCATTGGACTACCGGCTACCACGGCCGCCATGAAAGTGCTCGGATATCCGGAAACGCAGCTCAATGCTAAAGTTTTCCGCCGCGATACCTCGGTCGCTTTAGAGCGCAGTGAGAAATACGGACTTGGCAGCACCACAGCGATCGACATGGTCAAACTATTGACACAGCTGAAACAAGGGAAATTGGCGGGCCCGGAATCCACCAAGGTCATGCTCGACAACCTCGCTAGCTGTGACGACAAATCCCCTTTTCCCGACATGCTGCCGCCGGGAGTCAAGGTAGCTCATAAGACTGGGGCCGTAACTCGCGTCCGTACCGATGCCGGTCTGCTGATGGCTCCCGACTGCACCATCGCCCTATGTGTTTTGACCGACAACAACAAAGACGTGCGATGGAGTGACGACAACGCTGGCAATCGGTTATGCGCCGACGTCGCCAAAGCCGTCTACAGTTTGCTCTCTTCCAAGGCCTCGACAATTGCCAGCGAAACTCCGACATCCAATATTTTGCACATCGGAGCCGTAGGTGACTTGGTCGAATCGATGCAACGGACTCTCAAGGCTCGTTTGTCCCCGCCCGCCAGCATCTCGGCCGACGGTGACTTTGGGCCGGCCACCGAAGCTGCGGTCAAACTGTTTCAGAAACAGGTACAACTCGAACCCAACGGGATAGTCGACGAAGCAACTTGGAAAGCTCTTGGCCCCCTTATCGAACAGTCCCCTCAACCTTCACCGGACATTGTCAACTTAGAAAAACTCGATCGCAAACCGATGGACGATCCCTTTGGACCGCCTCAAGTAAGTTGTACCGCATGGACTATCGTCGATAAAAGTACTGGGACATCCCTCGCTGCACAGCGCGAGGACGAACCCATGCACATCGCCAGCACAACCAAAGTTATGACCGCCTACGTCGTGTTGCAAATGGTCGCAAATCATCCAGAACTGCTCGATGAAGTCGTTACGTTTTCGAAGCGAGCTGACGATACGATTGGCTCTACGGCAGGATTGCGAGCTGGAGAACGCGTGTCGATGCGGGAGCTACTCTATGGTCTATTACTACCATCGGGAAACGACGCCTCAGTGGCCATCGCTGAGCATTTTGGACGCAAGTTCGCATCCGAGGGTTCGTCCGCTGCTGGTTCCGTTATCGATAACTCTAAATCGTACGGCCTGTTTGTGGATCACATGAACAAGGTGGCAGCCGAATTGGACATGAAGCGGACTCACTTTGTCAACACACATGGACTGACGGACAAAGACCATTTATCTACTGTTTCTGATCTTAGCCGCCTCGCCAAAGCGGCCCTGGATTTGCCCCGCTTTCGCGACTACGTCACTTGCCGACAACGGGGTTGCGAGGTCTCGGGAGCAAATGGCTACACACGCTACGTGAAGTGGGAGAATACCAATCGTTTGCTCAGCATCGACGGATACACTGGGCTCAAGACCGGTACAACTGATGCTGCTGGCGCGTGTTTGATTTCCAGTAGTCAGCGAAACGGACGTGAATTGATCGTTGTCGTTCTGAATTCCTCGAATTCGGACGCTCGGTATGTAGACGCACGCAACTTGTACGCCTTCGGCTGGCGCAAACTAGAGACTCCAATCCGCACTGGTTCGCAATGAATAATGCGCGCGGCTTCGAAGGGCTGATTGGAGGAATATCGCTCAAAGGAATTGAGGGGTTCTGCCGCCGTATGTCGACCGGTCTACATGCCGGCATGGATTTGTTGCGTCTTCTGGGACTTGAAGCCAAATCAGGTTCCACGCGACATCGCCAAGTGGCTGCGGATATGATCGAACAAGTGCGAGCTGGACATTCGCTTTCGGAAGCGATGGCCAAGCAAGGCCATTACTTTCCCACGCTCTTGGTGAAGATGATCGATGCGGGTGAGCATGCAGGCGGGATGGACAAAACGTTCCGAGACATGGCGGATTACTATCAGGACTTAAAGACCACTCGCAACGCCTTTATATCCCAGATTACGTTTCCGGTAATTCAGTTGATTCTGGCTTTCTTCATCGTATGCCTCGCCATCTTCGTCAACGGTTTTTTTCAAGCCGGGTCCGCCAACGATAAGCCCTTTGACCTTACCGGCATAGGCTTGCGAGGTGGAACGGGTGTTGCGATCTTCGTGTCGATTGTTGCGGTTCTATTGGGTGCGGCAGGATTGGTCGCCCTCGGAGTATGGAAGAACTGGTTTCACTGCCACAGTACGTTGGTGCCCCTGCTTCGCAACGTACCGGTCATCGGTACAGTCTTGACGATGACCGCCCTGTCACGACTGTCGATGACACTTTCGATGATGCTGGGAGCAGGAGTCGATGCGAAACGCAGCGCTCGCGATGCATTGCTCAGCACTGGCAATTACTACTACATCGCGGGCATGGAGAAGACTTTGACGGCAATCGAAAAAGGGAAGTCGTTTGCCGAATCGCTTGACGCGCCGAAGCTATTGCCGGACGAGTTCATCCAAATGGTCGAGGTCGGGGAGTTGAGCGGTTCTGATAGCGAATCACTCGAGCGGATGGCGATTGTTTACCGCGAGAAAGCCCAACTGGCTTTGAAACAGCTGGCCATTGCATCAGGCTTAGCAGTTTGGCTATGCATTGCCGTACTCTTGATAGCAGCAATTTTCACGATCTTTATGCAGGTACTCGGAGTCTATTCCAATGCCCTCAACATGAAGTAACGGATGCTCATTGCCAAAGGTCGTTTTGCCTGTCGGCAACGGACGCACCAGTGGTTCTTCTGCGAGTGGCAGGCCGAGCTCGACCAGTTCACGCGATCTCACTTTCGCTGCCACCTGCTTACCTTGGAATCCACGAACTCCTTAGATTCAACAAGAACAAAATCGCGATTGAGATAGGCGTACAAATACTCCTGATGGTATCGGTAAGGAACATCATTGATCGCTTCTTCGTCGGTAACGAGCCAGCCCGTGTTGGCGTTCTCTAGCAACGGATCGAGCCGTTCTCGTAACGAGGATTCAATTGGACTGTCGACATCCGCGTACCGAAAGCGGTCCATTCGTTGCGGGCTGGGAACCGGGACAATCGCGTTGGCCCCGTGGTAGTGGTTTCGGAGGATCCTGTCGACTTCGCTGACGAATACGATAATCGGTTGCTTGGCTTCCTCGTGCGATTCCAAGTATCTGCTTACGCGAATCCAGTCACCCGTTTCGCAGAGAGGCTGACAGGTAATAACCAGCGTCCCAATACAAATGATCAGACATATCATCCAAACCGAGATCGCCATCGCAGGCCTGCGTATCAAAGTGGTTAGTTGTCCCCACGCGAGTAGCGAAGCAACTGCGATAGAGTATGTGTAGCAGGGGTGCAAAGGTAGCTTCGTCGTGACTAGGAAGAGAGTGAGAATGGCCGAAATGGCTCCCAAATAGCTCCAGATTTGAAGTTGCTTCGCGTCCAATTGCCGTCGATTCGTGAGGATTGTCCAAAGAACCGCGATCCCCAGCACGACCGCCAAAAGCGATGAACAGCAATACTAACTTCATAACTTCAAGAAGGCATCGCGATATTAAGACGGGCAGAATCCAGCTCGTGAAGGAAAGTATGTCGGCTGTATGTCAGTGCAGCAAAACGACGATGGGGATACCCTCGCTAGGAGGACTCAGAAACTCAGTCCAAACCAACGTTCGTACTCACGAAAGGGGATTCATTTGGCGTACCATCCGACACCTTCGGGTCATCGTATGGAATTGCAATTCGCAAATCGCATCCAGGGGCCGTTGAACATGCTTTATCGGCTTGCGAGCAAGTCATGATTGCACAATAGCCACTGGTAGGGTTCGGAGCATCGTTGTAGACCTTGGAAAAGCAAGTAATAGGTTGCCCACCCTCTTGAAAACTTAAAGAATAGTGAGGGTTGGCATCCGATGAGGACGTCGCATGCGCTGTGAACCCAGCCCGCTTCAACGCTGCAATCGTGCGAGGGTTGCAAGCCGTAGCTTCCGTTCCTCCCGAGTTCTCCACACGACGATGAGCAGCGCCGCAATTGCGACAATTCCATAGACGATGGTCATGCACATTCCCATCTGCAATCCAATCCAATCGCTAACCACACCGATCATCCACGGCCCCAACGCTCCACCGATGCCGCCAAACGTAAAGAGAATCCCAAGCACTTTCCCAATATTTTTCTGGTGCAAGCTAGTCACAACGGCAGTCACAGTTGGGAACACGATCGAAAAGAATCCACCAGACATCGGCAACGCAATGAGAAGCGCTTCGTGGCCATATATCCCCGCTATCAAACAGCATACTCCTCCTACTAGCGAAACGCCGACCATGCGGAGATAGCCAAGTTTCTCGACGAAGAAACTCCCGATGAATCGGCCGAGCATGATCGTCATGAAGAATCCAGACAAATAGTACGAGCTCTCCAAGCTAGACTTGCCGCGGA